>Ga0213861_10003211_pt1 | contig 13520 bp, 11 predicted proteins | sample PICome_4_FD_160110 | JGI IMG/M metagenome (GOLD analysis project Ga0213861, IMG submission 160110) | Coastal seawater microbial communities near Pivers Island, North Carolina, United States - PICO131 | ecosystem: Environmental > Aquatic > Marine > Coastal | place: USA: North Carolina...
CCAACGGCCTTGCCCCCGACCCACTCTCTAGCATCTACCTCGCCACGGAAGCTCCCGTTCTTATCGCGCCCGCCATGAATGGCAAAATGTGGATGCATGCAGCCACCCAACGTAACGTTGCCCGCTTAGAACAAGATGGTTGCCAATTTATTGGGCCGGAAAAAGAAGGCATGCTCGCTTGTGGCTACTCCGGCACTGGCAGACTCATCGAAGAATCCAAGGTTGTTGATGCTGCAGAAACGCTACTCCGCACCTCGTAAAATCACCCTCTGCTGAGCCCGCTGATGATTCCTCCGATGACTATTCTCATCACTGCTGGGCCTACTCGTGAAGCCATCGATCCTGTACGTTTCTTGACTAACAAATCCTCTGGGAAAATGGGTTATGCCATCGCCAAGTCAGCGGCCGATCAAGGCCACCGTGTCATCCTCATTTCTGGCCCTACAAATTTGAATGTCCCTGACTTAGTCGACTACATTCCCGTAGAAAGCACTCAAGAAATGTATGATGCCGTCGAGCATTGGATCAAAAAAGCGGACATCGCAATTTTTGCAGCAGCAGTTGCTGACTACCAGCCGGCCAACATCTCCGAGCAGAAAATCAAAAAGGATGCCGAAACCATCACTCTCAAACTCGTTAAGACTCCAGATATACTTGGTTCAGCGAAGCAGAAATTTGGATATCAGGGGGTATTAATTGGCTTTGCCGCAGAAACAGAGAACCTTGAAATGAATGCTCGCGAAAAGCTAAAGCGCAAAGGCTGCGATCTTATTGTCGCCAATGACGTCTCGCGCAAAGACATAGGCTTTGATACCAATCAAAACGAGATACTGCTCATTTCAGTCGATTATATTGAGAGACCACCAAAGGCGTCAAAACAACATCTCAGCCATATTATTCTCGAGCACGCTGTGGAGCTAGCCGCGCCCCGAGATATGGATTAGCTCCCGCAGACGTGAGCATTCACCCTGTAGAGGCTCGGGCATATCCTCAAGTTTCCAGGGTAAGCGGAAACGCCAGTTTTTGCCCCCCACTGTGCCGGGAATATTGATGCGTTCGGTGCTATCAATGATATCTGTGATCATCAACGATGCGTAATCAGCATTAGATTTGAGTAAGCGATCAAACAATGCCCATTTTACCACCGGGCCATAGTCGGAATAACAGTCAGCACTTCCGCCCTTCGGTAAACCTGCAAAGTCACTCAACAGCTCCAAACCTCTGATCGCCCCATCATGATCATGGCCTCCCAACATACCCTTGAGGGTATTCCACATTGCGGGAATAGACTCATGATCATGGGTGGCGTACGTTGCAAAGGCACACTCTGGATAATCAGAGCCAGGAACGGTTTCCCCGTGGCCTCGGACTTCCCAATGGCAAACTTTAAACCCTGCGATACCTAGGTCCTGCATATTGGGCCTCACGTAATCTGGCACACAACCCAAATCTTCTCCCACCACTTCCCCATCACCAGCAGCATCTTGTATCACCTTTAGATACTTGTCGCCGTCTGCCAGATTTGCGGCTCTGTTTTTATCAGTATCATCTGAGCGCGGGAAAAACTCTGGCAGAGGCCCTCCTGTAATATCTCTTGCCTGCTTCTTACTCAAACCAACAAATTCTTCGTTGCTCCTTGGCCTCCACGGAAAGCTATAAATACGGTAAAATCCGAGAATATGATCAATTCTGAAAATATGAAAAATATCCGTCAGCTTTTCAATTCTACGGCGCCACCATGAAAAATCATTTTGCTCTAGCACATCCCAGCGGTAAATCGGAATCCCCCAGTTCTGACCCCACTGACAGGCAAAAGCATCGTCCTTGAATACCGTCTCAGGAGGCGATCCCCCTGATAAAGTAAGATCAAACCACTCTGGTTCAAAAAATACATCCGCACTACTGTAGGAAATCCCAATCGGGATATCACCCATCAACTTAACATCATGCTCCTGCGCGTAATCTCTCAGATTTCGCCACTGGGTAAAGGCATGCCACTGCACCCATGCGAAGAAGGTAAGATTGCGCTCGACCTCTTCTACTGGAAAAGTCGTAAGATATGTCTCTGCATCTCCGGGAGTATTATATTGCTCGGGCCAGAGTTCCCATTCTTCGGTTCCAGATATCTCCATGAGCCACCGAAACTTGCAATATGGCACCAGCCACTCCGCTTCTTCGATGCAGAACGCATCAAATTCAGTATTGACGAGCTCAGTCGCCCAAAAAGCATCAAAACCCTTGGCGAGCAGGCCCCACTTAGCGGTTCTTACTGTCTCGTAATCAACTAGGTTTTCAGTATTCGAATCAATGCCGAGCTCCTTAGCTATCGACTTGATATCACTAGCCTCAATTTCAGGAATGGCCTCTAGATCAATCAAAAGCGGGTCCAAGGCAACGGAACTTATTGCGTTATAGGGGCTATTATCTGCTCCTGTTTCATTGATCGGCAGAAGCTGTAGAAATCCGACCTTGTTGGTCGCAGCCCATTTGATCATTTCCAGCAGTGCTTGAGTATCACCAATGCCCAAGTCATTATCTCGACGTAGAGAAAAAACGGGGATTAATATACCTAATCTCCTCAAGCGATCCATCCTAGCATTTGCCATGTCAGGGGATATGATACGGGCGAATCATTTAGGCAACACTAAAGAGGCAACATCTACAGCACCTGATGACGCAGCTTACTGAAAAATTAGCGGCTTGAAATTGGCTAGTCCCAGTAGCATAATGCAATTCGTTATGAAAATCACTACCCGCTCAAATGACTTCTTAATAAAGCCCCTCTTTTTTACAGCCCTCTCGGCCACTGTCTTATCGTTATTCTCTTGCGCGCCCGACCCCGAGCTCCAGAGACAAATGGATCAGGACATTCTCTCAGCATCAGAATTGAGAAAAGCAGGCGATAGCATCGGCCCTCAACAAGGCAGAGGCAGTCAAGCATATGGCTACGGAGGTTTCTAAGACCAAAGCTCATAAAAGCTCCTCCGAGCACACTTAAGAGCTAGTTGAAGCGCTTGTGGCCGCAGAGAGCAGTCACAAAGGACAGGCATGCAGAACTGCGAGCGGCCTTTCCTAGGCACTCAAAATCCAGATAAGCGGCAAATTGATATCTGGTAATTGATACTGATAAAGTCAGCTAGAGTCAGGCCCCGTAGCGTGACCAGAAAATATCATTGCCTGTCAGTGCAACAACTAATGAATCCCAGCCGCTCTCAGTAGCTTCAACGCGCTTGGTGAGATCAAACAAGACCCTCAAGCGTATCATTTCACGATTAGCTTCGGGCACTACCTCAAACATGGCACCTGCGTGAGCCATACGGAAAAAGGCGGCACAAAGCGCGATACTAGCATCAGACGGAGCATCTTTTGTAGCCGTGCGTAAAGGCTCGAGATTTTTAGCCAACAGGCGTGATGAAAGACTGAATTCAACCCCGCCCTGTGTCTGAGAAATGAGGATCACACCTGCATCACGCATAACACTGGTAATTGCCTTAAGGAAAGGCCTCACTTCTGCTTGCATTGATTCTACAGAGCCAGGCCATCCTGTCTCAGATTTCTCTTCGCCTATCCACTGGAAACAACCTAATTCTTCGGTAATAGGACTAACCACATCCGCTACAGGCACACTCTGGCCGTAATCAAGTGATTGTCCGCATAACCTCTCATCAGTGAGCCCTTCACGAATGGTACGTAGGAAGAGTAAGTGCCTGCGATAAAGTTCTCTCCAGTTAATGCTAGGATCAATCCCCACTTCCTTGACGTCATCTTTTGCTCCAATTTCGGCAAGTTCGACAAGAGCCCTGAGCGCTTCTCCTACGTGACTCAACTCTTCATGACGAAAGACTGCCATCGTGGCAATTGACAAAACACGGTCAGAGGAAGCCAGCATTTCAACGCTGGATAATTTTTGACGCAATAACGCATCACGCTCCTGCTGAATACTGTAGAGGTCGATGGCTCGGACAATTGCCGCCTCTAAGTCATTGATTTCCCAAGGTTTGGTAATGTACTGATACAGGCCTCCTTTGTTGACGGCCTCGATAGCAGTATCAATATCTGCGTAGGCTGTTGATAGTATACGGATGCATGATGGCTTGAGATCACTTACTTTTTCAAGCAACTGAGAACCTGTCATGTTGGGCATGCGTTGGTCGGTAACCACCACTGCAATGTTGTCGATATTTTCGTTAAATACCTCCAAGCCTTGCATGCCATCGTTGGCTACTAGTATGTTGAATTTGTCGCCAAATAAACGGCAGAAATACTTGCGAGTTTTCTCCTCATCATCAACAAAGAGAACAATTTTTTCTTGGTTTGAATTATCCATAAACTATTTGCGCGCGCTTTTTGTATTACATATTATCTTGAAAACCAAGCATTTTAGCAATTGATTTGCATTTAATCTGAACAGCGACTGCTTCAGTCTTAGCTCCTGAAACGTATCTTGAATTCGGTGAATTCATCTACCACAGATTCAACCTTAATTTTAGCCCTGTGCTGATCAAGAATACGGTGACAAATACTCAGGCCCAGCCCCATGCCTTCGCCGACATCATTTTTAGTGAAAAACGGCTCGAATATTCGATCGATATCTTCCGCTGAGATGCCGCAGCCATTATCTCGCATCACGAGACTAACTCCTCCAACGCCAGATTCAGCCTTCAAGCTAAGCTTGCCTTGAAACGGTCCCAATTTAGCCTCCTTGACCTCAATAGCTCTTATTGCATTCTGGAAAAAATTGATCAAGAGCTGACATAGTTGCCTCTCGTTGCCTTCGATTTGAAGAGCAGGGTCTATATCGATATCTACTTCAACACCAGCGAGCGTCGAGCTCGACAGTTTACGAGCACTTTCTACAAAGGCGGCTACATTGATATAATCCATGGCTGCGGTATCCCCCCGAGTGAATGAGCGCAAGTCGGTGATGATCCCAATCACACGGGTAAGCCCTTCTTCAGCATCAGAAATCACCTCCAGGTAATCATCTCTCTCATCTTCACTGATCGACGACTTGAATGATTTCAAAGTATGAATTGCTATCTTACTGTAGTTAAGGGGGTTGTTCACTTCATGCACAATACCCGCGCTCATACGACCAAGCGATGAGAGCTTTTCGCTCTGAACAAGTAAGCTGCCTTGCTCTTTGAGTTTAATGTTGGCGCTCTCTAACTCTGTATTGTTCTCAGCTAGTTTTCGGTTGATGTGCCTTAGCTTCTTGTTCGAAGCTGCCACTTCCTTGGAAAGACAAAACTCGCGGAATCTGCTAATATTGTAAAAGTAGGTTGCCGTCGTTGCGATAGCTCCCGTGACAAAGATAAAATAAGTGCGAATAAACGGTTTCTCCCATCCGAAATCTAATTCGTAATCGTGCCTATAAACCGCGAATGTATACATTAAGAGGCATAACATGACATTGAAGGCACTATCAAAAGTGTTCCAGCGCAGCAGCAACGTCGCCCCCACCAGCACTAGATTGAGTCCTCCATAATAGTGAGATTCTACACCGTCAGTGTGAAAGATCATGAGGGAGATGGACACAATGGGCACCAGCGCAATCATGTGAGCTACTAACCTCATGAGTGCGTTATTTTTAATAAACCCACATAGGACAGCAAAAGTCAGCAAGAGCGCAGCCGTGATCACACGGTTAACAAGTAGTTGTTGGAGCAGCTCTGGATAGACCACCATGTCCAAACACACTCCAACCACCATGAATATAGCCCCAAAAATAGCCGCCCGCTGACAGTTGGTTTTTCTTTCGCGCTCCTCTGAAATCTTAAAAAGCTCCCTTATTGTATGATCCGATTCATTCATTATGATATTGGTTTGATAAAGCTCAGGGGCTGATAAATGGATTCATGGACACTTTGCGAATCTCTAGAAATAGATTCACGCCGGTAGCGTCCCTCTTGAGGTCTGTTTTCATAACAGTGCCATCCAAAGGAATCAAGTCGAGCATTTCCCAATCGCTGCGGTAAACCAGATTCCACTCCACCACATACTCCATCCAGCCTCTGCACGGATTGGTGGACGCCACATTAGTAACGATAACGAGCCCCTGTGGGCGCAACAACTTGGCGAAAAGCTCCACTAGTTTTTGACATACTTTTTGGGAGAGATAATCAAAGAGGCCGGCACAATACACCAGATCATATGATTCCCATTCCATGTCAACATCACCACGGTTTGCCTGCTTAAGGAGTTGATGCACCGAGCGTTGCATTACTTTAATCTGACCACTTCTGCCGTTTTTAATTTTGATATCAGAAAGGATGCTATCTGCGTAGTCTGTCGTTTCTTTGTTGAAATCCAATAAGGTGAAATCACAATGATCACTGATTTCCTCATTTTGAAAAAAACGCTGTATCTCATGCGCAGATCCACAGCCAAGGTTGAGCACTTTTAACCGGCGACCCTCACCGACAACTCTCGCTGCCTCTGTTTTAATGGTGTCGTAGAGATAGTCGATCCGATTCCTATGCGCTAGCACGGGGTCAAAACTCAAAAACACTCTATTGATTACCTTGGCAAACAATGAGTCCCCTTCATAGGGATCGCGCATCATCATGTTGACGACCTCATAGTCACCAGCATATCCGAGCGGCTTGGTATAGGCCCGGTAGGCAAAGGGCGAACAAAGCATGAGCGGGTGCATTTGACGTCTCACATAAAGCTTGTGGGCGGGCTGATCTATCAAATGAACATTGCGCGTTGATGCCTCGAAGTTTGCCATTTGAGGATTAAGCTCCTCCATCATCCGCCCTTCAATCTCATGAATAACCCTACGTTCGACCGCATTTTTATCGGTGGTATCCATCGCTTGAATACCCAAATCAATCTTCTCAAGCCACCGCTTCAGACCAATCATCATATTCTGCATATCGGCGACATTCAGTTTAAAATCAGCAGAGACGTGGTGCGCCCTTTTCCAATCATCGACAAATTCATCGAACTGGGAGACGAGTCCTCCGTGCTGAGTACTGGCCAGGAAATCAACTTCTCTCCAACCATTTCCCAATGTCGCCTCGCATACTAGGACGGCACCGGTATTGACGATACTGGATACAACAGCCTCACCCATGTAGACGAGCTGCCCATTCATTTTAATACAGAAATTCCTGAGAACTTCAGAGAGCTGCAAACTGCAAAATGGGTTGTAGATCTCAAATGAAATCGTATAGCGACGCATGCTCAGTATGTTCGCTCTCAGAGCATGCCCTTGGCTGTTCTCGCACTCGATGCTATTCGCACTGGGGATTGAACTGGTCTCTGACATGTATGTTACAAATAAAAATCAAATGATAATACGGCCACATTAACCACCAAAATTTCTTATCAACGGGTGGCCACATAAGCACTTGAAGTTCTTTTTTATAGGGGCTGTGATCTTGTTTTTAAAGAAAATTTGGGCTGACCGCAAAAAAAACAGTGCAGATGTTACATTTTTCAGCTAATATTTCTTGTAAGTTAAGCGCTTTTTCCGTAACAACTTTGAATACGTCATGAGCAGACCAGCAACACCAACACCATTTCACCGGCAAGGTGCCCGAATTTTAGACAAATCAGGTGTCAATCTTCTTCAGCTCGCAGAACAAAACAACTTCAACGTGAAGAGAGTAGCTGAGATACTTGGCTTCACAGTGATTCAGTTACAACGTCACGTTGAGTCTGCAGTGGGCCTGAAGCCCAAAGATCTTTTTTGTAATCACCGCGCCTTGCTCGCAAAGCGTATGATCAGCGAAGGCACCAACCTTCATGACATTAGCGAAAAACTTGGCTATCTTTACTACAGCCATTTTTGCACCGACGTTAAAAAGTTCTTCGGTATTTCTCCCAAGCAGTTGGAGAGAAAGCTCAGGCCTGAGTAATATTCAGAGGCTTCAGCAAATCTAGCTGAAACACTCAGCTTAGGCGGCTCTCGCTAGACCCCGCTCTTTTTTTTGGCAGCCTGCCACTCGGCTTCCATGTCGCAGAGACTTGCACTGGATAGATCTTTGCCGCTTTTCTGAAGAGCCTCGTCCATTGCGGCAAAGCGATTTTGAAACTTAACATTGGTCGACTCCAGCAAAATCTCAGGATCCAATTCGTGCCTGCGTGCTAGATTGATCACGGAGAATAGCAAGTCACCGATCTCCTCCCCCAGCTTGTCTTTTCCGGCTTTTTTGTCTTCTGCTAATGCCTCTAACTCGGCATCCACTTCGCCGAACTCCTCTTGAATCTTATCCATCACCCCCTGATCATCTGGCCAGTCGAATCCGACTTTGGAAGCCTTCTTCTGCAGTTTTGTTGCACGTAACATGGAAGGTAAACCTTTGCCAATATCATGAAGGTATGGCTCTTGCTCACCTCCCTTCTCCTGCCTCTTTATGGCATCCCACTGACTGAGCACGCCGTCCGTATCCTTCACATCGCTCTCCCCATAGACGTGCGGATGTCTCCTAACGAGCTTATCGGAGACGCCCCTAGCAACATCATCAAAATCATAACGCCCAGCCTCCTCGGCAAGCTCACTGTGGAACACCACCTGTAAGAGCAAGTCACCTAATTCCTCTTTGAGGTGATTCCAATCACCACGTTTAATGGTGTCCACCGTCTCATAGGTTTCCTCAATGAGATTGGACAATAAACTCTCATGGGTCTGTTCAGCATCCCAAGGGCAGCCACCTGGTGCACGTAAGCGGTGCATGATGGCACGCAGGCGCACCATTTGCTGCCCTTGCTCCGAGCATTCAATCATTTCAGCATCAGTCATTTTTTCAATATTATGCATGGATTACGAGGCTTTTCATTTACTGCTCTGCCACTCGTTTAAGAACATCACGCTCTTGTTCAGTGAGGCTTTGCAAACCCTCACGACTCACCTTATCGAGAATGCGATCAACCTCGGAATCGTCCATATTAATGTTAATCCGTGGGCGCAGCTTTTTCTCACGAATGATGGTTGCGTCCACCACTGGGCGGCGCCTTGAAAGCATTGCCTCGTCGGAAACAAAAGAGAGCAACCATGGGTTTTTCATCAGGATAAAACCTAAAATCGCCCCGCCAAGATGCCCCGCTTCACCGCCCGCATTATTCAAATTAAACAAAATGACAACTACACTGATGCCCAGTGCCAACACAGCAAAATTACGCATGCTCATCGGCAATACGAAAAACAACAACACTCGCAAATTGGGTGCAATCACGGCAATGCAGGCCAAGATGCCAAAAATGCCGGCGGAAGCGCCCACCATCGGTATATAGGATGCAGGTACTGTTTGACCTCCCCCAATCGGTATCGGAGCAGAACCGAACACCCCTGCGTAAAACAGCACTACATAAAACAATGCGCCCGCCACACCCGTCGCCAAATAGAAAAAAAGGAACTTTCGACTGCCCCACCAGCGCTCCGCAAAGTGACCAAAAAAGAACAGCCCAAGCATGTTCACCAACAGATGATGGCCATTGGCGTGCAGAAACTGGAAACTTAAAAACCGCCATAACTGAAATTGCTCCACCGCAGCAGCCACACTAAAATGTCCCCAACTCCATAAAAAAGAGCGCTGCATTTGAGGTGCCGAATTAGTCAGCATGTCGAGCAGCCAAACCGCCACATTGATGATTAGCAGCCACTTTACCACCGGGCTACCATCCAACCGTGATGGTCGCCTTGCCCCCCCATCAAAGGTTTGGTGCGGAGGTAATTGCCGGTACGCTCGATCAGATATTCCCATGGAAAAAATAGTTAGCTCTTAATTCGCTCTAGCTCGAAAAACCTCAAGCTTGTTAATCGATACCATGGCTCAGACCAGCCCGCAAGGCGCGCCCATATCTTTCTTTGGCATTCTTTTTCCTATAAGGTTCCTTCTTGCCTGATCGCTTGAGCTTCTGCATCATCCCTGCATGTCAGGCAATGCCACACTCAAGCAATACCTATGGCCCGTTGCCATTTCATTGTTAGGCATCATTGCTTGCATCTATGTCATCCCTAAGGAGATGCATGCCGTCGACGAGCACATCCTAGGATTCCCCGATACGGATATTACTGGGCATCGAGCCCGCCCTTACCTTCTTGGCCTACTTTGTCTGCTCCCTGCCATCGCAGCTTGGATATACCGCTTCTCCGGCAGCTTAGACCGTTACATGGCAAGGCAGTTTCTTACTTCCTTTGCCTTATGTATGGGAGCCTTGCTGGCAGTCATGATCCTCACCGATCTACAAAGTAACATGTCGGACTTCAATGAAGCCCGCAGCACCCTCGATGTGATTATCAGCTATTATGGCATTTTTGTTCCAGCCATGTTCGTTTTCATCCTCCCCTATGTCCTCTTGCTCTCCTTGCTCTACTGCCTGGGAAAAATGTCACGGCATCAGGAAATTGTCGCGATGATCCAAACAGGACGTGGTGTATTCAGAATTGTTATGCCTCTGCTACTTACGGGTATTTTCAGCTCTATGATATGCCTTATTTTCAACTATCACTGGGGTCCTTGGGCAGAGGGTAACAAGGACCTTGTCATCGATATTGCTAAAGATGGAGAAGCCGATCGTGCCCGATCTGTGCTCTATCGGGACAGCAAGTCTAGGCGAGTCTGGCTTGTCGGATCGTTTCCTTACCAGTTTGAAAAAACAGGAGTCCTGCGCAATGTTACCGTTCACTCCTTCAATAAAGGCAAGCACCCAACCACCAAGCTCGAAGCGCAAACAGCCACATGGTCACGAGAACATAAAAATTGGACCTTCTCAGACCTTCATCTCATCGACCTACAGGCAGTACCCGTGCCCGTCAAAATCGACACCCCAAAGAGCATTACCCGAGACTGGCAAGAGACCCCATGGCAAATCGTCAAGCCTGGCCTCGACCAGAGCCATCTTGGCATACCCGAACTTAATAGCTGGCTTAAGGCTCACGAGGGAGTCCAATGGGCAAATCGCCTTCCTTATCTGACTCAGTGGCATTACCGCATTGCCCAGCCCATTATCTGCCTGATCACCATCCTACTGGCAGCACCGCTCGGCATTGTCTTCAGTAGACGTGGACTCGGTGGAGGGGTCTCCATCGCCCTATTCCTATCTGCCGGCATGCTCTTCTCATCGAGTTTTTTCCTCACCTTTGGTGAGGCTGGCCATATGCCCCCCATCCTTGCAGCCTGGGCTACCAATATCATCTTTGCGTTAGTCGCCATCTACCTCTTCAACCGTCGCATTACGGGACGCCCGATCTACGAAAGCATTAAAAAACTTGTCCCAGGAGGCAAGTAAAGGAGTGCCAGCTGCCCAAGATGCTCATATTAAAAAAATTTAAGGGATTTTTCGCCTCTTTCAGCTTGACCACCGACCTGCAGCCCCCTAGCTTCCGCCTCCCTGCAGCCGGTGCAACTCTCGCGGTTAAGCGCAAGAAACACTGAATAACAGCTCCAACATCGGTTCAAAACCGGCGAATAACACTATCCAATCCAATTTATGAGAGGTATCGAAATCCAAAAAAGTGAGCCCGTTGATCGCGCCCTGAAGCGTCTCAAGTCCATGCTCGACTCCGAAGGTATTCTTGAAGAAATGCGCCGTCGTCGTGCATTTGAGACCGTGACCCAGCGCAAACAGCGCAAAGAGCGCACGGCAGTCAAGCGCCACGCCATTCGCTGGCGTTTCCAAAGGGTCAAGCCTGCTGAAGACGAAGGCGCATAAGCTTTCTCCTCACCAAAGCAGTTTCTGAGATTAGCTTCTAAAAGCAACTTCTACTGCTTACTTATTTTCTCAAAAGACACTCCACACTGGAGTGTCTTTTTATATGTGCCCTTAGACATCTTCCTGAGAAAACAGTCCATGAGACAAGCATCTTCATTTTTCCTCTATTTTTCTGTTGTCAATCCGGCCTCCGGGAACTAAACCCTCCCGCACCCGCAGCAACTTTGCTGCATTTAAGGTAAGGCTCCATAGCTCAGTTGGTAGAGCAGAGGATTGAAAATCCTTGTGTCCCTGGTTCGAACCCGGGTGGAGCCGCCACTTTATAACCTAGTGCACACAGCCTGGTGAACATAAACTATGTGCAAGTAATTCACCGCCAACACATGGCGGTTTTTTTGTATTCCACTGTCCCATTTTATGGAAGACATGGACTTTCGTCTGAGTATAGTCGTCATCGAACGGTCGCATCTCTCACATTATGATGATGCCTCTGCATGCCGAACTTTCCCACAAAAGCTCAACGAACCACACAACATCAAAAACAGCTATGCGATTTCCTTTTATCACCTCCCTATTATCGGCAGCCATTGCCGCTACCTCACTCTGTGCAGCACCTGATGGCGACATCTCCGACCTCAAACCCATCAATGACTGGAAAAAACTCGCTAACGGAGTCTATGTGGCGAGCCTCGGCGAAACAGATAAGCTCTACCGCTACAGCGACCTCGCTGGTGCTCCACCCAAGCTGAAAGCTCTGAATTCATTGCCCGATGTGCCGCTGACCAAGGCACTCGAAAACGCCCGCTACCGCATCAACCCTGATCATAAGATCATGGTGTATATCCCTACTGAGCCTGATGAAAAAATCTACGGCTACGGTCTGCAGTTTGATAAAACCATGCGCAGCGGCAAGGTCATTGAACTCAAAGTAGATCACTACAGCAAAGACGGTGGTTCAACTCATGCTCCAGTGCCTTTTTTCATCTCCAGCAAGGGCTACGGGGTATTCTTTAATACCGCAGCCTATCTGAAAATTTACAACCAAGTCTGCAACCGCAAGGATTCTCTAAGTCTACCCAAAGAAGTCGATCGCAATCCCCCTGCTGACGAAAAGCAAGCCGGCCCTTGGCTCGCAGTTCCACCCAGTGATGCGGTGGAGGCATACATTCAGGGAGATGGCATTGAGCTCGTCGGCTTCACCGGCACAAATCTACAGGATATCGTCGCTCGCTATAATCTCTACTCTGGTGGTGGTGCCATGCCACCACTCTGGGGACTTGGTTTCTGGCACCGCACTCCAGCTAAGTTCAGTGCCGCTGAAACGGAACAGGAAATCGCAGATTTTAAAGACCACAATATGCCACTTGATGTCATTGGTCTCGAACCAGGTTGGCAGTCCAAATCCTACCCCTGCACCTTCGAGTGGCAGAAAAAGCGTTTTCCCGATCCCGCCGCTTTCACGCAAAAGCTCCTTGATGACGGTATCCGCCTCAATCTCTGGGTGAACCCCTACATCTCCAAGCACGCCCGTATCTATGAGGATATGTATCCACTTTCCGGCTCACACACCGTCTGGCTCGGTATCGCCCCAGACTATATGCTTCCCGAAGCACGCAAGGTATTGCTCGACCAACACAAAACCGACCACTTTGATATCGGCATATCTGGCTACAAGATTGATGAATGTGATGGCTATGACTTTTGGCTGTGGCCAGACCATGCCACCTTTCCCTCTGGCACGCCTGCAGAGGTCATGCGCCAAACCTACGGCATGCAACTGCAACGCATGATCTACAAAGAGCTCTACCAGAAAAACAACAGGCGCACCTATTCCAAGGTTCGTGCCAGCAATGGGG
>Ga0213861_10003213_pt1 | contig 13508 bp, 10 predicted proteins | sample PICome_4_FD_160110 | JGI IMG/M metagenome (GOLD analysis project Ga0213861, IMG submission 160110) | Coastal seawater microbial communities near Pivers Island, North Carolina, United States - PICO131 | ecosystem: Environmental > Aquatic > Marine > Coastal | place: USA: North Carolina...
CTGCCAGCGGTCCTACGCCGCCCTTGGCGGATCTCACACCGGACGCGGGATGATGATCGGTGCCCTGCGCCATGCGGGCGTTGATCCCGCGGCGCTGATGACCGGGGATGGTCACGCCCCCCAGCCCCCCGGACCGCTCGATCAGGGTATCCCGCTTGAGGAACTGCCCGATCCGGTCCGCTATGATATGCCCGACTGGCTGGCAGAGCGTCTGCGCGCTGATCTTGGACCCCGAGCGACCGAGGCGATGACCGCGCTGCAAAGCCGCGCTCCGGTGTTCTTGCGGGTGAACGCGCACAAGTCCGATCCCGCAGGTGCGATCGCTGCTTTGGCGCGCGATGGAATAGAAGCGGTAGCTGTTCCGGGTGTTCCGAGCGCCCTGGAGGTCGTCGTAAATGCAAGGAAAATCAATGCCTCGGCGCCCTATCTTGAAGGGCTGGTCGAGCTTCAGGACGCAAGTTCTCAGGCGGCTGTGCTGGCTCTGCCTTTGCATTCAGGTGACCGCGTTCTCGACTATTGCGCTGGGGGCGGTGGCAAATCTTTGGCCATGGCGGCGCAGGCCGACCTGGTCGTGACCGCACATGATGCAGAACCGCGCCGAATGGCAGACCTTTCCGCCCGGGCCCTGCGCGGCGGGCATCGGATCGCGCAGGCCCGAACCGAGGAGCTGCAGAGGCTCCCCTCCTTTGACCTTGTTCTGGTGGATGCGCCCTGTTCTGGCAGCGGGACATGGCGGCGCGATCCGGCAGGCAAGTGGGCGCTGTCCCAAGGGCGGTTGTCGGATCTGACCGCGCTGCAGGCGGAAATCCTGCGGCAGGCCGCCGGATTTGTCCGACCCGGCGGGGTCCTGGGCTATATGACCTGTTCAATCCTTGCGGCTGAGAATGATCAGCAGATTGCGGCGTTTCTTGGCGCCCATCATGCGTGGCGCGAAGACAGCCAGAAGGCATGGTTGCCGGGACCAAAAGGCGATGGCTTTTTCGTCGCGACCCTTCGGGCGCCGGACTAGGCCAGTCCCGATACGGGCGTTGCGCTTTTTCGTTCGCTGTTCACAATTCCTTAAGTATATCCTGGCTTAGTGAGCGGGTGTGGTTTCGAAGGTATCAGGGTTTGTACGACAGTGCGCAGGGACCGGTTGTGGGCTTGCCTCCCAGAACGGGGTGGGGACCGACCAATCGGGGTGACCGTCATGTCCTGTCGGCGGCGGCCCTTTTGGCCTTTTGCGGTGCGGCGCTCCTAAGCGGGTTCTGGAGCATTGGGCCCGCGATGGGGACGTCTGTCCCGATTGTCGCAATGATCATGGTCGTCGTCGCGGCCGGGATCACCGTCTCCCGCACGATCGGCCTGCGGCAGCGAGGCAAACTGATCGAAGGTGCCTCCGCCTTTGTTGCAGCCAGCCCGGACCCTTGCTTTATCACCGATCAAGGTGGCGTCATCGCATGTCGAAACAACGCCGCATTGGTGCGGTTTCCAGACAGGGCCAATCCGGAGCTGGCTGCTTATTTTACAGACTGCATGGCCGATCCCGCGGCGACCCTTGGCCGCATGATGGCAGAACTGGGCGTCAGGGCGCATGTGTCCGAGGATGTCGTGATGCCCCTCGGTCGGTTCCGGCTGACCGCTAGCAGGGTCGGTCAGGGCGTTTACATTTGGCGGCTGGAAGATGGATCGGGCCGGGACGGGGCTGTACTTGGGACCGTCCTTGGGGCCAATGCCCTTGGTCTGCCCATGATGATCATCGATGCTGCTGGAGAAATCCTTTTTGGCAACGAGGCTTTCCGCCGCTTGACAGGAGGGCAGGCCTACCGCGAGGCGGAGATTTTTCTGACCCCGCCGACCGAGAACGGGCAGGTTCATTCGATTGCTTCGCATGGCGGGACCATCGACTGTGTCGTAGCCCGCGTGCCAGGCCTTTGGGGCCGGCAAGAGGTCTATTTTATCCCGGTGCCGGCGAGGGGCAGCCAATGGGCCGATCCCCTTGGCTGGGACGCGGTCGAGGACCTTCCGGTGGCCCTCTTGAAGGTAGGTGCAGATGGGGAGATCCGTGCCTCTAACAGAGAGGCCAGGGCGCTCTTGCCAATAGCGCGTGGCCAGTCCAAGCGGCTGTCCGACCTGATCGAGGGGCTGGGGCGACCTATCAACGACTGGCTCGCCGAAACGATCCGGTCGGGCCGTCCTTCGGGGACAGAGTTCTTGCGCGGCAGGGCCTTGGGGCAGGACAGGTTTGTGCAGGTTGCACTCAATCCGTGCGGCGCGGCGGAAGAGGCCGAGCTTATCGCTGTGTTGACCGACGCGACCGAACTGAAATCCCTCGAGGCGCAGTTTGTGCAAAGCCAGAAGATGCAGGCCATCGGCCAACTTGCCGGTGGTGTTGCCCATGATTTCAACAACCTTTTGACCGCTATTTCAGGGCATTGCGATCTGTTGTTGCTGCGTCATGACCAAAGCGATCAGGACTATGCCGACCTGATCCAGATCCATCAGAATGCCAACCGGGCCGCGGGCCTTGTCGGGCAGCTTTTGGCGTTCTCGCGCAAACAGAACCTGATGCCAGCCGTTATCGATCTGCGCGATACCCTGTCCGACCTGACCCATCTGCTGAACCGGCTGGTGGGTGAACGGGTGGCCCTGACACTGTCCCACGATCCTGCCCTACGCCATATCCGGGCGGACAAGCGACAGCTTGAACAGGTGATGATGAACCTTGTCGTCAACGCCCGGGACGCAATGCCCCAGGGGGGAGAGATCACCATCGAAACGGGAAACCTGTCCCTTGCCGCCCCGATCGAAAGGGACCGCGCCCGGGTTCCGCCGGGGGACTATGTCGTGGTTCGGGTTCATGACAACGGGTCCGGCATTCAGCCAGACAGATTGCCCAAGATATTTGAGCCGTTTTTTACGACCAAGCGACCGGGGGAAGGGACGGGTCTTGGCCTGTCCACCGTCTATGGGATCATCAAACAAACCGGGGGCTTTATCTTTGTCGACAGTGAGTTGGGGAAAGGGACGACCTTCACCCTTTATCTGCCCGGCACCGATCAGCCTCTGGCCACGACTCTGGAAAATCCCCGCCCGGTCGAGCCGGACCCGGACCGTGTCTTTGAGGGCATCGTGTTGCTGGTCGAAGATGAAGCGCCCGTCCGGGCCTTTGCCAGTCGGGCCTTGCGGTTGCACGGCTTTTCGGTGCTCGAGGCTGACAGCGCCGAAACCGCGCTTGGCATGCTGAGTGATCCCGGCATTGTGGTCGATATCATCGTGACCGACGTCATCATGCCGGGCAAGGATGGCCCGACCTGGGTGCGCGAGGCGTTGCAAACCCGCCCCGACACAAAGGTTGTTTTTGTATCCGGTTATGCAGAAGAGGCGTTCTCGGATGACAAGGCGATGATCCCGAACTCGGTCTTTCTGCCCAAGCCCTTTTCGCTCAAACAATTGACGGGCACGGTGTCGCGGCAACTGCAATCAGCCACCGACGTTGGCAAAAGGGCCGACGGCCCCCAAGCCGCGCCCTTGCCGTGTCCGGACGGCGCCCCTAGCCCAGAACCTGGCTGACTTCGCGCAGGATCTTGTAGCGGATCGCGCGGGGGTAGTCCCGGTGGCCGCGCGCCGTTACGACGAACCCGTTCCGGGTGATCAGAACCCTTTGATAAAATCCGGTGATCGCGACCCCCAGGGATTCTATCGCGATCCCGTTGATGATGACGCCGGCCCGTTCAGCTGCATTGCGCGCCGCATGGGTGTCCGATCCGGCGTTTGGGGTTCCATCGCCCGAGATGTCGATGATCTTGCGGGCGCAATCCGGCACCGCACTGAACTGTGCCAGTGCAAAGGCGATCGCCTCGGCGGGGGCGGTGTCCGATAGGATGAAGGCGCGGGGCGTCGCCCTTGCCGCGGTGGCAAAGCGCGCGACGTCGAGCGCGCTTCGCATCCTGTACCAGTCCAGCGACAGTTCCTGTCGATCTACTCCAGACCATTGCATGAGGCTTAGTGCCACCTCGCCCTTGATCAGGGCTTCGATGATCTCGGGGTCGGCAAGGGCATCGGCAAGCCCGTCGACCTGCAACCGATACTCTGCCTCATCCACCGAATTGGACACATCAATGGCCAGCAAAAGGGCCGTTTGACAGGCGGCCAGTGGCCCGGCGCAGAGGGCGGCAAATATAAACGTCAGGGGGGCGATCACCTGGCGTAAAGATCGGTCAAGAGCAACGAACATAATACCAGTCTGGCCGAACCCGACGCCACTGATCAAGCCATTCCTGTCCAGGCCGGTTGATTTGCAATTAAAGCAAGGGGGGGTAGGTGCAGGTTTCTGTTGCCAGGTACCTGCGAACCCCGCCTCACGCTGCTAGGCGAGAGGACTTAGTTTCGGCGACTCGAACTGCTTACGCAGCCAGAGCCATTGCCGGAGCACGGTTGTTATTGGCAACTGTACAAATCGGACCGATAACGGTGGTACCTCACCGAGACAAAGCAATTCCCCTTTACACGTTCGTCGATCCTGTTTCGGCCCCATCTGCCCCCAATAGGGTTGTTGGTGGAGCCGCCGGGTACCGCCCCCGGGTCCGATCCGCTTATTACGAGCGCGTTTATGTCCATAGTCCCGAAGGACAGTTTTTATATAGGCCCGGGATCCCTTCAGCGCAAGGACCGGGACGTCCTTTGCCGACTTGTCCGATCAGTGGTCCTGCGCCTATCCTGCCGCCAAAGTGCGGCGGCCTGGCCCGGACCCAGTCGGTCCTGCAGGCCCGCCGACGCCACCACCTGTGACCGGCGCCTGATCTGGCCAAAGCTTTGTCACAGTCGCCAATTGAGGGCCGCCCGATGCTGATCACCCCGGACTACTGCCGCACCATGGCCCGCTACAACGCCTGGCAAAACACCGGTTTGCGCAAGATGGTCGAAGTCATGTCACCCGAGGACCTTGATCTTGACCGGGGGGCGTTCTTTGGGTCGATCCGGGGCACGCTGAACCACCTGCTCTGGGGCGACCAGCTTTGGATGCACCGCTTTGCCGGGCACGACAGTCCGGCTGGTGGCATCCAGCAAAGCGTGACCCTGACCCCGACCATTGCCGTCTGGGGGGCTGAGCGGTTTCGGACCGATGGCCGGATCACCCTTTGGGCGGAAAAGTTGCGGGCGGTTGACCTTATTGGCGATCTGTCCTGGTATTCGGGTGCCCTGGGGCGTGATGTCACCAAGCCCTTGCAAGTGTTGATCATGCATTTCTTCAACCACCAGACCCACCACAGGGGGCAGGTCCATGCCATGCTGACCGCGGCCGGCCTGCGTCCTGGCGATACCGATCTTGCCTTCATGCCAGACGTGGAGTGAACCCGACCACCCGATGATTGCACGCCCGGCCTGCCTCAGGCACAAAGGCGCGACGTCGGCGTGCCCGTCGGCCTGGTTAAATGGAGAGAGAACATGTTCAAGGCATTGGTGGTCGAAAAGGCCGAGGATGGATCAACGCAGGCCGCGGTGACCGAGCTGTCGCTGGACCGTCTGCCCGAGGCCGAAGTGACGGTCGCGGTGGAGTATTCGACCGTCAATTACAAGGACGGCCTGTGCATTGGCCCGGGCGGCGGCCTTGTGCGGAACTATCCCCATATCCCCGGTATCGATTTCGCGGGCACCGTGATCGATTCGAGCGATGAGCGTTATGCGCCCGGTGACAAGGTTGTCCTGACCGGCTGGCGCGTGGGCGAGGCGCATTGGGGTGGGTACTCTCAGCGGGCCCGGGTCAAGGCTGACTGGCTTGTTCCATTGCCCAAAGGTCTTAACACCCGGCAGGCGATGGCCGTGGGCACAGCGGGCTTTACCGCAATGGTGGCCGTCATGGCGCTTGAGGATCATGGGCTAACCCCGGAGAAGGGCGCGGTTCTTTTCACCGGTGCGGCAGGCGGCGTTGGGTCGGTGGCCACGGCCATACTGGCCAACCTTGGATATCAGGTCGCCGCTGTGACCGGCCGGCCCGAGACCGCTGATTACCTGATTTCGCTGGGTGCGTCCCGGATTGTGGCGCGCGATGAGATCAACGAAACCGTCAAGCGTCCGCTTGAGGCGGAAACATGGGCGGGCTGTGTGGATGCCGTGGGCGGTCCGATGCTGGCCCGCGTGTTGGGCCAGATGAAATACGGCGCCTCTGTCGCGGCGGTCGGACTGGCGGGCGGGGCAGGGCTGCCTGCATCCGTGGTGCCCTTCCTTCTGCGCGGCGTGAACCTTCTGGGCATCGATTCGGTCATGCAGCCCTATGCCAACCGGGTTCGTGCCTGGGAGCGGGTCGCCCGCGACCTGCCGATGGACAAGCTGGAGGCGATGGTTCAGCCCGCTACCCTGTCAGATCTGCCGCAGTTGGGGGCTGATATCCTCAAGGGCCAGGTCAAGGGCCGGGTCGTGGTCGACGTAAACGGCTAGAATGGTCAGTGCGGTGTCTCGGGGGCTTGCACCCCGGGGCGATCTGCCCTCCTGATGCGGACATGACACTCGATATTGCATGGGTCCGGGCCCAGTTTCCCGCCTTCTCCACCCAGTCTCTTGCAGGACAGGGGTTTTTTGAAAACGCAGGTGGGTCCTACACCTGTCGGCAGGTCATCGACCGGCTGACCCGCTTTTACATCGAGCGGAAGGTGCAGCCCTATGCGCCCTATGCCGCGTCTGAACTGGGCGGGGCGGAAATGGACGAGGCGCGCCTGCGCCTTGCGGCCATGCTGGGCGTCGAGACCCACGAGCTGAGCTTTGGCCCCTCGACCACCCAGAACACCTATGTTTTGGCCAATGCGGTCAGACAATGGTTGCCCAAAGGGGCTGCCATCGTGGTGACCAATCAGGACCACGAGGCCAACTCTGGCCCCTGGCGGAGGCTGGCGTACGAGGGGATCGAGGTGCGCGAATGGAAGCTGGACCCCGAGACCGGCAGCTTGCGGCATGAAGACCTGGCAGCCTTGCTGGATGACAAGGTCCGGCTGGTCTGTTTTCCCCATTGTTCCAATGTGGTGGCCGAGATCAACGATGTGGCCGCGATCACCACGATGGCCCATGATGCTGGCGCGCGGGTCTGTGTCGATGGGGTCAGCTACGCCCCTCATGGCCTGCCGGATGTCGGTGCGCTGGGTCCCGATGTCTACCTGTTTTCGGCCTACAAGACCTATGGGCCGCATCAGGGGATCATGGTGATCCGCGAGGACTTTGGCTTTGAGCTTCCTAATCAGGGCCACTATTTCAACGGGGACAGTCTGTACAAGCGGTTCACACCCGCCGGCCCCGATCATGCGCAGGTGGCGGCGAGTGCGGGGATGGCGGATTATTTCGATGCCCTGTCCGTCTATCATGGTGGTCCTGTCGGCGCAGAGGCGGCGCGGTTTTCGCATGACCTGATGCGGGCACAGGAAGTGGCGCTGATGGAGCCTTTGCTGGAGTATCTTGGCTCGAAGAACTCGGTCCGGTTGTTGGGTCCGAGGGAGGCGTCGCGCCGCGCCCCGACGGTGGCTGTCGAACTGGCGGGATCCGGCGAAGAGGCGGCCCGCCGTCTGGCCCCCTTTGGCATCAACGCGGGGGGGGGCGATTTTTATGCGGTTCGTCCGCTGACCGCCCTTGGTGTTGATCCGGAGAAGGGCGTGCTGCGCCTGTCGTTCGTGCATTACACCGAAGCGGCCGAGGTTGATCGGCTGATTGACGCGCTAGATCAGGTACTCTGACGCCGGCCTTTTGGGGATCGGTGCGGATTTGAGTATTTGAAACAAAGCGAAGGGGAAGGGTTTGGTCCTGTCCCTGAAAGGCCTCTGCGATGACTGACCGATCCCCGATCCTGTTCTGGTTTCGCAGGGACCTGCGCCTGTCTGACCATCCGGGCCTGAGTGCTGCGGTGGCGGCGGGCCGCCCGGTGATCCCGGTCTTTTTGCATTACGAGGTGGTGGAACGGTTGGGGGCGGCGCCGAAGTACCGGTTGGGGCTGTCTGTGGCGGCGCTGGCCCGTGATCTGGAGCGCATTGGCAGCCGCCTGATTTGCCGCCGGGGTCCGGCGCTGGCAGTGTTGCAGGCGCTGGTGGCCGAAACCGGGGCAGGGGCGGTCTGGTGGTCGCGCCTTTATGACCCCGATGCGCGCGGCCGGGATGAGCCGGTCAAGGCGGCGCTGAAGGCGGATGGGATCGATGCCCGTAGTTTTGCCGGTCATCTGTTGTTCGAGCCATGGACGGTCGAGACGAAGACCGGTGGGTTTTATCGTGTCTATACGCCGATGTGGCGGGCGGTCCGCGATCGCGTGGTGCCGGAGCCTTTCGCCCCGCCCGGTCGGCTGCCTGCGCCCGAGGTCTGGCCTGCCAGCGAGGCGGTCGGGGACTGGTCCATGGGCGCCGCGATGCGCCGGGGTGAGGCGGTTCTGGCGGGCCATGTCCGCGTTGGCGCTGAGGCCGCGGCGGATCGTCTGGCGGCGTTCATGGAGGAGGGCGTGGCCGCCTATGATCAGGGCCGGGACCGCCCGGCGATCAAAGGCACCTCTGGCCTGTCGGAGAACCTGACCTACGGCGAGATTTCCACCGCCACCTGCTGGCACGCGGCCATGCAGGCCCGCGCTGAGGGCAAGGCGGGGGCTGAGACCTTCCTCAAGGAGCTGGTCTGGCGTGAGTTTGCCTACCACCTTGTTCATCACAGCCCGCATATCGTGCGCTCTAACTGGAAACCCGAGTGGGACGCCTTTCCCTGGTCAACCGATGTCGAGAGTGCGGAGGTCCGGGCCTGGAAGCAGGGCCGCACCGGCATCCCCTTTGTCGATGCTGCCATGCGCGAGATGTACGTCACTGGCACCATGCACAATCGCGGCCGGATGATCGTGGCCAGCTACCTGACCAAGCATCTGATGACCCATTGGAAGATCGGTCTGGACTGGTTTGCCGATTGCCTGACCGACTGGGATCCGGCCTCGAACGCGATGGGCTGGCAGTGGTCGGCAGGCTCTGGCCCGGATGCGACCCCGTATTTCCGGGTGTTCAACCCGATCAGCCAGCTGGACAAGTTCGATCCTCGTCATGCCTATGCCCGCGCCTGGATCGCCGAAGGCCAACGCACTCCGCCGGTCACCGCGCTGTCCTATTTTGAGGCTGTGCCAAAGGCTTGGAACTTGTCGCCCGCTGACCCCTATCCCGAACCGATCGTCAGCCCCGAGGCGGGCCGCGCCCGGGCCCTTGCGGCCTATCAGTCGCGGGGATTCTAGGACGATGCGGAAAATTGCGATAGCCCGCCGTGACTTCGTATCTGCTGCGGGCTATCTTGCGAAGCTGGCTCAGGTTGTCGCAGACTAGGCCTTGGGGAAAAACCCGCCGAAGTGCCGGGAAAGAATGGAAACTGGAATGATCCTGACATCGACGAAAGGGCAGACAAATCTGCCCCGCTACTTCTCAGCCGTGTTTGAGAAGGTGCAAAGCATTCCACGTGGTCGCGTGGACATGGTTCTTCCCGATGGCCGTCGATTCCGCGCTGAAGGCAAGGAGCCGGGCTTTGTCGCCGAGCTGGACATCCACAATCCCGACATTTTCGCCCGCCTGATCCGCGAGGGCGACCTGGGCTTTTGCGAGGCCTATATGGACGGCTGGTGGTCCACCCCGGACCTGATGGCCTTTATGGACCTCGTCCATGACGAGGCGGACGAGATCTATGACGGCTTTCCCGGACAGGGCCTTGTCCGCGCCTATGAGCGGCTTCGCTTTTGGCTGCAGTCCAACTCCAAGCGGCAGGCCCGCAAGAACATCAGTTATCACTATGACCTAGGCAATGACTTTTATGGTCTCTGGCTGGACGAGACGATGACCTACTCCAGTGCCAAGTTCGAGACCGGACAGGAAAGCATGGAGGCCGCCCAGATCCTCAAATATGCCTCGATGGTCGATCAGATGGGCGCCCAGCCTGGTGATCACGTCCTAGAGATCGGCTGTGGCTGGGGAGGATTTGCCGAATATGCCGCCAAGGAGCGCGGCCTCAAGGTGACCGGCCTGACCATCAGCCAGGAACAATACAACTATGCCGTGGCGCGCATCGCAAAGGCAGGCCTGTCGGACCAGGTGACCTTCAAGCTGCAGGACTACCGGGACGAGACCGGCGTGTATGACGGCATCGCCAGCATCGAGATGTTCGAGGCGGTCGGCGAAAAATACTGGCCGGTCTATTTCCAGACCCTGCGCGACCGTCTGCGCCCAGGCAAGAACGCCACCCTTCAGATCATCACTGTTCAGGATCGTCGGTGGGAGACCTACCGCAGGGGTGTCGACTTTATCCAGAAGTACATCTTTCCGGGTGGCATGCTGCCTAGCCCCACTGTTCTGCGCCGCGAGGTCGAGAAGGCCGGGTTGAGCGTTGCCCGCTCTATCGAGTTTGGCGAAAGCTACAGCCAGACCCTGCGCCGCTGGCACGAGACCTTCAACGATCGCTGGGATCAGGTGGCCGAGCTTGGTTTTGATGACCGGTTCCGCCGGATGTGGAACTTCTACCTGACCTCTTGTGCTGCGACATTCCTTAGCCGAAACTGCGACGTGACACAGATCACGGTGACGCGCAGCAGCTAGCCCTGCCTTGGCGTCCCGCAACGCCGGGGCAACCGGACCGAGCAGGAGAAGACCATGATAGGGATGCTGACTGCGGGCAAGCTGGTGGCCGCGATCCTTTTTGCCGGACTGGCCTGGTGGACGTCGCAGGTGATCATTCCGCTGTTTCCCGAGGGCTCGGACCCGGGGCTGTTTGAATGGGTCAATACGGCAGTCGGGTTTGCGGTGGGCTGGGTCATCGCGGGCAGTCGCGCCGGAACCGGTTGGGCGGCCGCGGTCAGCTATGGTCTGACAACGGTTGCGGGCCTCGTGTTTTGGGCGCTTTTCCTGAATTGCGCCGCAGAAATGATCCGCCTGTCCCTGCGTCGGGCCTATGACGGACCGGTCGAGGCAGTGATCGGGATCTTTGATCTTATGGTCGAGAACGGGCAGATCATGATCGACCCGACGGTGATCGGCACATTGGTGATTGGTGGGGTCGTGGCGGCCTTGTTGGTGGAACTGGCCGGGCGGAATTTCCGTTAGGCCCAATCGAGGGCGACCGTCCGTGGCACTTTTCCTGTATGGCACTTTGCGGCATCGGCCGTTGTTCGACCGCGTGGCCGGTCCTGGGACCGTCGCCCGCTGTCTGCCCGCAACCCTAGCCGATCATGCGGTCGACCGGGTTCAGGACGGCACATTGCCGATGCTTGTGTCCCGTCCGGGATCGGTCGCGATGGGCGAAGTCTGGTTTGACCTGACCGAACGCCAGCGGGCCCGGCTGGACCTTTACGAGGTCGCGTTCGGGTATACGGTGATCGAGGTCGCGCTTAGGCTTGGGGATGGTCGCGACGTTGTGGCGCATGCCTATGCGCCGCCCTCTTGGCATGTTCCGTCGGGCGCGCCGTGGTCCTTGCCAGAGTGGGAGCCGATCGGGGCTGAGGCTGCCTGCTTTGCCGCGGATGAAATCGACACACATGATCCGCCTCTTTCTGGGGACCAACTGTTTGCCCAGTGGCGGATGATGGAACACCGCTCGCAGGCGTGCGTTCGGGCCAGCCGTTCGGATGTTCCGGCAACCCGTCGCCGGTGGGGTGGCCCTGCGGACTATGTTGTCCGCCCTGCGGCCCCTTTGGCGGGGGCCTTTTTCAAATTCGCGGCGCTGTCCATAGATCACCGCCGTTTTGACGGCGAATGGGCGACCAGTTTGAAGCGCGAAGTGTTGGTCGGGGCCGATGCCGCCCTGGTGCTACCCTATGATCCAGTTCGGGACCGGGTCCTGTTGATCGAGCAGTTTCGCAACGGTCCGGCCCGCCGGTCTGACCCAAACCCCTGGTGCCTGGAGCCTGTGGCGGGCATCGTGGATGCTGGCGAATCCCCCGAGGACGCCGCCCACCGCGAGGCGGCAGAAGAGGCGGGGGTGACGTTTTCGCGCCTGGACAAGATGTTCTCGGTCTATGCCTCGCCGGGATCGAGCACGGATTACTTTCATTGCTACCTTGGCCTGACCGATCTTCCCCCGGAGGCGGATTTCCACGGCGGGCTTCCCGAAGAGGGAGAAGATCTGCGCAGCCATGTCATGCCCCTCGATGCGGCCCTTGACCTTATCGACACGGGCGAGGTCAACGTTGGGCCGCTGGTGGCTATGTTGCTGTGGTTGGCCCGCCATCGTGGCCCCCTTTCGCCGGGCTGACCTGTACCCCGGCTCCACCTCTTGAGTTCAGGCCTTTGGCCCCCTACACAAAGGGGGCACGCGGTGCTGGCGCTGATCCGCCGGCTGCAATGAAAGGCCCGTCCATGTCCATCAAGACCGATCTCGCTGCCACTGTTGGCAACACGCCCCTGATAAGGCTTCGCGCCGCGTCTGAGGCGACGGGCTGCGAGATTCTGGGCAAGGCGGAATTCATGAACCCCGGCCAGTCGGTCAAGGACCGGGCGGCCCTGTTCATCATCCGCGACGCAATCGCCAAGGGCCAGCTTCGCCCCGGCGGCACCATTGTCGAAGGCACGGCAGGCAATACCGGTATCGGCCTTGCCCTTGTCGGCGCCTCCATGGGCTTTAAGACAGTCATCGTCATCCCCGAAACGCAGAGCCAGGAAAAGAAGGATATGCTTCGCCTGGCCGGGGCCGAGTTGGTCCAGGTTCCCGCCGCCCCCTATCGCAACCCCAATAACTATGTCCGCTATTCGGGTCGTCTGGCCGAGCAGTTGGCCCGGACCACCAACGAAGGGGTCATCTGGGCGAACCAGTTTGATAACGTGGCCAACCGTCAGGCTCATATCGAAACCACCGGCCCCGAGATTTGGGAACAGACGGGCGGCAAGGTGGACGGGTTCATCTGTGCTGTCGGGTCCGGTGGCACTATGGCCGGAGTGGGGATGGCCCTGCAGCCCAAGGGCGTCAAGATCGGCCTGGCTGACCCCGATGGCGCAGCGCTGCATAGCTATTATACCACCGGCACGCTGCAAAGCGCGGGCGACAGCATCACCGAAGGCATCGGTCAGGGCCGGATCACCGCCAACCTCGAAGGGTTTACCCCCGACTTCAGCTATAACATCCCCGATACCGAAGCCCTGCCCATCGTCTTTGACCTGCTGCAACATGAGGGTCTTTGCCTTGGCGGATCGTCGGGCATCAACGTCGCCGGTGCCATGCGTATGGCCCGCGAAATGGGACCCGGCCATACCATCGTGACGATTCTGTGCGACTACGGCACTCGGTATCAGTCCAAGTTGTTCAACCCTGCTTTCCTGCGCGACAAGGGCCTGCCCGTGCCGGGCTGGCTTGATCAGGGGCCATCCTCCATTCCGGGGGTATTCGAGGATACATGAAACCTGCGCTTTCCGGCTGGTGCATCGCGATCCTGCTGCTTCTGGCAGGGCCCATGCTGGCGCAGACGACATCGCCTGACGTAACAGAGCGGGGGCTGACCGAGACCGTACCCTCTGATGCTGCCCCCCCTGACAGTCTTCCTCCCGATACAGGTCAGTCTGAAA
>Ga0213861_10003216_pt1 | contig 13505 bp, 17 predicted proteins | sample PICome_4_FD_160110 | JGI IMG/M metagenome (GOLD analysis project Ga0213861, IMG submission 160110) | Coastal seawater microbial communities near Pivers Island, North Carolina, United States - PICO131 | ecosystem: Environmental > Aquatic > Marine > Coastal | place: USA: North Carolina...
GGAAACAAAGCCTAAAGGTGTTATACTGCAAAGCCAACTCGATGCCAAGACCTTTTTAAATGGCGCATTTGTAACTCGGGTTTATGGGACCATATAGCGCCCTTAGAAACGGGCGATACAATAGCGTACAAAACATGTATTTAAAAATTGAACCTGCGGCTTATTTAGCGTGAGTCTTGCATTTAAATGGAGCGTATGTCCAGCTAAAGTCAATTTAGAGTTTAGGAATTATTTTATCGCGCTCTAGAATTTTAATCAGTTTTTTAGTGTAGGCCTCCATAGCTTTCTTATTATGGTACGGGTCTACCAAATCGAAAGATCCCTGCCAAATTAAAGACGTAGTTGCCGCTTTATTTAGATGATATAATGATGCTTCGACAGTGACTACTTTATAACTGCCGGGCGGGTCTTGTTTAAAATAAGCTTCCTGATAGGCTAAATAGTACAGGGCAAAACGCCGTAAATGATAATCTGTTTTTGAGGATTCGCTACCATAAGCGGCATTAGCACTGACACTTTTAACCGCAGAGACCAAAACCGTATCGTACCCGTTGGCTAGCAATGCATCCACCTGGGCTTCAATATCTTTTACGGTTTGTTTGGAATCTGTAAAGCAGCTATCAAAAACAACGGCACTTTGTAAGGCTATAATGTTTCTGGCATTTAAATGGGACATCAGTTCAAACTCAAAGGCTTTCCGAGCGTCATAATTAGGCGTAACACCAACAACTAAAATTTTTTGAGGTTTAAAAAAGGTATACTCCGAGTTTTTATAGCTATTTATGAGTCTTGTGGAAGCGCAACTTGGTAGCATTAAAATAAAAAGCAAAACCATGCTTCGCTTAACCACAACACGCATATTACTTAATAGCTTCTTCATGTATTTGAGGCATTACTAACTCTGAATTGATAAGTTGTTGCTCGTCTAAAACCACAACCATAAGTCTTACATAATCATTTACAGTCTCACTAATCGTTTCTGGATCCATAATATCTATATAGCCTTTCCAGATAAGCGATCTGCCTTTGCTAGGGCAAATACAATACATGGCTGTTTCTGTATGATACACCGTGTAGTCTTCATAATAATCTGGATTATAGTAAGCATCCTGATACATTAAATAATCTTCGCTAAACTTTCTATAGGTACTATCATAGCCGTCATAATTCGACTTGTAAATAATGTTATCTTCTACGCCTATAACTTTTGTGAATAAGATGGTATCAAATCCATCCATTATAAGTTGCCCTTCTAGTGCCAGAAGCTCTTCTTCTGTCTTTTTAGATGACGTAAAAGTGGGCTCAAAATATGTGGAACTCATCACCGCTTCTATACCTCTAACCTTATATTCTTCCTGTAATTGTTTTTCAAATTGCTGTCTAGCGTCCAGGTTAGCCGTCATGCCTACCAACAACACTTTATTGGGATTATACTGTTCGATATCTGGATTTTTCCAGTTTTCAACGAGTTCTGTTGTGGAACATCCAAAAATCAAAAAGCAAATGGCTAAGATTTTAAAAGGTGTCATGAGTGCTCTGTTTTATTGAAGCAGGAGTTTTTGTTTCCCTTCTTTGATAATACTTTTTATAAGTGTAAATAATTCTGATTTGAAAGTTCTATAGTTTTTTAAAAATTGACTTACTTCAATGATGAGTTTTCCATGTTCATCTTTATACGCGTTTTCTTCTTGAAGCTGATTAATACCATCTACCATAATGTTAAGTCCTTTTTCATGATTTACTATGGTATCAATTAATACATCGGTTTCCTTTTGCTGCGCGCTTAATTGGTCGACAATTTTTTTACTTTCCTTAAAATGTTTTGAATCTATAAGCTGAAGGGTGTACGATTTTACTAAATCATCAAAAAACAGTTGTTCGTCTTTAGCAAACCTTAATTCAGATAGCCAATTAAGCGACCCTTTATGCATTGTTTCTGGGCTTAACCATGCTTCGTATTTTTTTACTTTTCTTTTTGTTGTTTTCATTTTGATTTATTTTAATATTGAAAAAAAGCAGAAAGCAATTTAATGAGGATCAATTAATGAGGATCAATTACTTTCTGCTCTACATAAAAAGTTATAGAACTTCAATAACTTTTTTAGGAACTTCTTTTACAACGGCTTCTTCTTTTTTTAATAATTTAATTTTAAGAACACCATTTTTGTAAACTGCTTTCACATCTTGATCTAAATCTATAGTAGTTGGAAGTGTCATAGATTTTTCAAAAGATTTATAACTAAACTCTTTACGAGTATAATCTTCGTCTTTTGTCTCATCTTCTTTTTCTTTTTCACCACGAACATGAAGCACATCTTCTTCTATAAAAACTTCAAAGTCTTTTTTATTAAAACTTGGTGCTGCAAATTCAATTTCAAAATCTTCCTCATGCTCTTGCACGTTCATTGCTGGCATCAAACTATTTTCTTCTAAGAAATCATTATCAAAAATGTCGTCAAACCGTGTTAAACTAGGCTCAAATAATCTGTTTCCCCAAGGTCTCAATAAATTACTACTCCAAGGAGTAAGTAATTGACTTTCAGGAGTAAAGAAACTGTTTCGTCTTCGCTTTTTCATTAATGTTGTCATAATGTTATGTTTTTAGATTAAACTTATGTTATGACACTAATATATTTACAGAAACAGATTTTTACAATGATATATATCAGTCAGCCCATGAAATTACGAGCCCTTTTTTTAACTTTTAGCTGTTAATAACACTTTCTAAATACTGAAATAACCTGAATTTAAAAATGAATATTTTTTCCTTAAAGTTGAATATTTTGAGTTTTACGGCATCATGCTCCTTAATAAAAAAATGATCGCAAGCTAAATCTTCGCATTCAATTTTAGTTCCAATTAGATTGGCATGTGTACTTAAATCATGCAATAAATCTGTGCTGTTTTCAAGCAGCGCCTGTATTTCATTTTTAAACTTAACCAGGGTTTCATAAAGGTTAATAACCTGAGGTTTGAAAATGGGCTTATCTAATAATACTTTATAAAATTGAAGTTCGAATTTTAAATTTTCAAGGCTCGTGATATCCGTCGATATGTTGTATTGTAATTCTTCTATAGATTTATCATCTGTGAAGCTTTTATACGCTTGTAGTGTTTCCATTATTTATATGTTTTAAGGTTAGATCATCACTTTTTCTACATCTGTAAGCTTTGGTATGGTAACATGCCAGTTGTAGGTGTCTTCTATTTTTACGCGAAACGCATCTAAGGCAGTCGATTCGCCATGAATTAAATAAACGTTTTCTGGAATGTTTTTAATGTTACTCATCCAATCTAACAAATCGTTTTGGTCGGCATGTGCCGATAAGCTTTCTATACTTTTAATCGTGGCTTTTACAGGGTAGTATTTGCCAAAAAACCGTACTTCATGCACCCCTTCTTGCAATTGTCTCCCTCTGGTGCCTTCCGCTTGGTACCCCACCAAAAGTACCGTGGTTGATGCCACATCAATAAGTTGTTGTAAATAGGTTAAAACACGACCCCCTGTAACCATACCACTACCGGCAATAATTATTTTAGATCGTGTATCGTCAATGGTATCCCAGGTTTCTTTATACGATTGAATGATGTTTATATGGTTGCACATGGCATTATAATCTGCCTGAGATAATTTATGCCACTTCGGAAACCGATTAAAGACCTCTAAAACATTATTTCCCATGGGGCTATCAATAAAAATAGGAATGTTTGGTATCTTATTTTTTTTATAGAGTTTCCAAAGCACATACATAAGCGTTTGCAAACGCTCTACAGCAAAACTGGGTATGATTAAATTTCCTTTTTTCTGAATGGTTTCGCTAATCATTTGAGAAAGGAGGGCTTCAATATCATCATCCGGATGTAATTTATTCCCGTAAGTACTTTCAATAAATAAAAAATCGGCCCATTCGGGTTTCTTAGGATTGTCTAATAAATAATCATTCGCTCTGCCAATATCTCCTGAAAACACAAATCGTTTTCCGTTTATATCCAATTCAATAAAAGTAGCTCCAATAATATGGCCGTTATACTGAAATCGAAAGGCTATGTGTGCTGAAAGTTGGATCCATTTATCAGGCATTTGTACTTGAAACTGTTTTATGGTTTTTTCCGCTTCAAATTTGGTGTAAAAGGGTAATGCGGGATTGTGCTTGGAATAATTTTCTTCGTTTGCTTTTTTGGCTTCTTCCTCATGGATTTTGGCACTATCTTTTAATATAATTTCGGCAATGGCAAGCGTTGGTTCGGTTCCTAGAATTTTACCTGTAAACCCCTGTTTTACTAGTCGTGGTAAGTAGCCTACATGGTCTAAATGGCCATGCGTTAGTAATACCACATCAATAGCTTTAACATTAACGGGTAACGGGCTCCAATTAAGTTCCCTCAATTCTTTTAACCCCTGAAACATACCACAATCTATCAAGATGTTTTTTTCTGAGGTTTCTAAAAGAAATTTAGAACCTGTAACCTCACCAGCAGCGCCTAAAAAATTTATTCTCACAAAAGGGTCCATAAGTTTAATTGTTACATAACATTTTTATTTCCTTTAATATTTTTTCTTTTCTGATCTCTGAAACACCTAGATGGTCTAAATAAAAAGCATCACCAATTAATTGCCTGCAAAGCACAACATCTCGACTTAATAAAAACTGTTTTTCTCTATTGGTTAATAAAGTAGATACGGTAATGGGATATAAACCTAATCGATCTATACGATCTTTTAAACCATCGTTTTTAGGGTAATCCCAGCTTAATAAGTACAAATTGACGCAATTTCCATATTGTATGGCGGCGTCTGTAAATCGTGTGTTTGTGACTACCCACCCTTTAGTGAGCGTATTTTTATTTTTAGAGTTACCATTCCAAAAGGCTTTAACATCATTATACCGTGAATTTATATATAGCGGCACCTTGACATTACATTTAAGGCCTTCTTCATTATGAAATTTACATTCTATTACACTAGTTTTATTATTTTTATGAGCCATAACATCAATTTCGTGGGTGACACATTGCCCCTGCAAAATTGTACCCACTTCCGTTTTATATCCAGAGTATTTTAAAATGGCACTTATAAAATGTTCAAAAGGAAAACCGGTAGGTCCCAGCTCATAAATCGCTTTTTTTAGTTTGTATTTGGATGCTAAATAACTTTTCTTTTTTTTAAGTAATGCGAACGCCCTGTTATAGATTTCTTTGGTTGAAATGCCTTGATATAACTCATCTCTTACGTTGTCTACAATTTGATTTACCGTTTGCTCATCTGCACCAATACGCCTTAAAGATGCCTTTAATTTAGCCATTGAAAATTTTACTTTATCGCCAGATGCCTTAATGATATCAATGGTGTTGGGTTCCATATAAACTGGTATTCATTTAAAAATTCGAACTACAATCTACCCTCTTTATAAAAAGCTTTTACCCAAGCTTTTACTTGTCGTTTGGTCATGCTATCTGCTGTAACTACATCTTTAACTTTAGCACTTAAATCTTTATAAGAGGCGTTTAACTCTTTATTAAATTTGTCTTTAATCTCTGCTGGTCCAAAAAGCACAAGCGCATCTACGTCTTTAATTTCTGTAGCTAGATTTTTAAAATATGTTTTTAATTGAAGTTTTTCGCGTTCTAAATATTTGCTGTCTTGAATAACATCTTGCGGACCTCCTTTTAGTCGTGTTCCCGAACCGCCACTAACATGAAAATACTCTACATTTGATAATAATGTGTTCACACTAATATCTCCATTATGAAGGGTTACAATAATGGCTTTTTCTTTATCTAACCAAACACCTGTACTTCTTTTTTTTAGATTGAATTTTGACTTTACCATAATAATTTAATTTAAAAGTCTTTTTTTTTAAAAGACTATAATTCATATTCAGTTTCTTAAATCGTGCATTACGAATATGGGAACATTAGAGCTGTACCCAATTTCTTTGACTAATGGATTGCTTAATATGCTCCCAAAAAAAGCATGTTTTTTGTTTATAAAAGCCACCATATCACTATCTCTACTTTCTATAAAGCATATAATAGCGGTAGGTATTACTGTATGACTTAGCGTATGAAACGTGTGCGGTACACTTTCAAAATAGTCTTGTAGTAAGGCTTTATTACTGAGTTGTTTTTCGCTCAATGTGTCTTCGGTAGCCGCATGTAAAAACCGAATGGAAGCATCACAATTTTTAGCTAAATCGATTAAATATTGGAGTTCTCTTCGTTTTACATGGGTTTTATAACCCGTAGGAAATACAATTTCTTTTGGTAAGTTATGTTTGGCTTTTTCTGGCACGACGATTACAGGACAGTTTCTTACTTTCTCCATCACATCTATGGCCACACCTCCAAAAACGTTTGTTCTAGATGCTGTGTTGCCTTTGGTGCCCATAACGATCATCTCTATATCCTTTTCTTCTACGATATCTGTGATGGCTTCAACAACGCCATGACACCTAGAAATAGTTTCAAAATGATGCTTTGGATTATCGTACGCTCTAAACGTTAACATATCCAAAACTCTGGCTAACCCGTTTTCAGAATCTAGTTTTGCGGTTTCATAAATTTCACTTCCAGGCTCCATTTTTATTAAACTACTTAGAATGTCGACTCTATCAGAAAACACATTCAAAATATAAAAATCAACAGGCTCTTTTTTATAGAGCTCTAAAGCATAGGTTATGGCGTGCCAGGCGTTTTTAGAAAAATCTGTTGGTAATAATATTTTGCGTTTCATGAGCTTGTTTTTTAAAGTATTTAACTGGTGTACATCACAAAAATTAAAAGTGACATATGGAGCGCTGTCGATATGCTACTAGAATGCTATCTGCATTGACTTTGACTGCGTTCAGCCTAAGGTTCTACAGGCACTTCCTCTATATTTTGTATTTAGTTACATTACTAAATTTACCGATACAAACTAGTGGTGGCAATGATATAAATCAGTTCACTCGGGAATAACCAAAAACGGAATTTTAGCATGAAACCCTAGTTTTTTTATAACAGGTTCCTTTATGATGGCTTCAATAAAACTGTGATTGTACTTAACCATAGCTAGAATATCAATTCCCAATTCTTCAATAAAATCATTAATTTCCAAGGCCTTTTTAGCGTACTTGGGCATCCAGTGTAAACTAGACTCATAATCGTTTAAATAGCTTTGAAGCGCGCTTAAATTATACTCTTGAACAGCATTAAGTTCTTCCTGAAAATTAATGTGTACAATCCTGATTTTAGAATCATATAAATCTGCCAACCGTGTTAAAGGTGTAAGCTCCTTACTATCATAAAAACGGTTATAATCTGTTGGAAAAGCAATTTGTTTGGGCTCAATAAAATCGTATTCCTCTGGTACAATTAAAACAGGGCAATTTGTGTTTTTTATAACGCGAACCGTATTGCTGCCAAAGAAAAATTCTTGGGCTCCAGTGGCCCCTTTAGTACCCATGATGATAAGATGGATGCTGTGTTTTTTTACAGTCTGTTTTATGGCTTCCTTTAAATCATCAGTACTTAAAATAATATCGAAATTATGATTACTGTTCGCATTTCCACTTTCTGCTAAGGCCTTTAAATCCAACAACTCCTTCATAGCGGCTTCCTTCATCACATTTAATAATTTATTAGAAAGATTAGAAAGCATGGATACTTTAATCGACGTTGTATGTAAAAAATAGAACGAACATTCTTCATCGGCATAAAGTTTTAAGGCATACACAGCGGCACTCCATGCGTTATCTGAAAAATCTGTTGGAAGCAAAATGTGGTGTCTCATCGTTTCTTTTTTTATAAATGTTTATTGCGATAACTAAAGAACGTAAGTGGTATTAAACCGTTCTAATTGATATCAAATTTCATAGTTTGGTCTATTAAATCATTCATGCTTCAATTGCTTTTGCAGGAATTACTAAAAAGGGAATATTTAAATGAAACCCTATTTGATTTATAGTTGATCTAAAAAATAAATTTTCGAAAAATGAATGCTTATTATTTATCATGACCAGTAAGTTTATTCGAAATTTTAATTGAAATTCTGTTATCGCTTCAGCCACATCTTTACTTTTTACGTTATGAAATAAATGTGTAATATGTTCGAAGTGTTCTACCAGTATGTTTTTGTTTGCTTCTTGGGCTTCTGACAAATCATAGCCTTGAGACACATGTAATATGTTCACTCTGGTATTAAAAAGAGAAATCACATCAGTTAAGGGTTTTAGGTGATGGTCTTTATAATCAATTTCGTAGTCTGTTGGAAATAAAATCTCATGTGGTGTTTCAAAATTAAAACCAGTAGGAACTGCCAAAATAGGACAGTTTACGTTTTTAAAAACATGAACAGTATTTGAGCCAAATAAAACTTCGGTAGCTCCAGTAGCCCCTTTGGTTCCCATAATGACATAATCAATTTTCTTTTTTGCAACAAGCTCTTTAACTTCTGAAACTAGAGTATTGAATGCCGCAATAGTTTCAATGGTATGCTTCGGGTTATTAAACGTTTTGCTTATTCTAACTTTAAACTCATCCAATTGCTTTAAAGCGTTTTCCCTAACCGCATCACCCAAACCATATTGTGCTGGATTAACCAAAACATATTCAACATGATAAATAACAGGTGTATAAGCATTTAGCAAATAAAATGTACATGTTTCATTTTTAAAAAGGTTTAAAGCATAGCTTATAGCATTCCAAGAATTCTCGGAAAAATCAGTAGGTAACAGTATTTTTTTCATGACTTTCAATTTTAAGTTAGAACTAATCGCGTTTTATGTTTTGCAATGCTAAAAATGGAATTTTAAGGTGTAAACTCAATTCATCTATGATGGACAAAAACAAATTACTCTCTAAAAAAGAATGCCTTGTATTTACCATAACTAGCATATCAATAGGATGCTCTTTAATGTATGTGTATATCGCATTTATTATATGTTTGCTCTTTTCTGTTTTAAAATTGAGACTGTTTTTATACAATTCTTCTTTTATAAAAGTTTGATTGTCTTCTTGTCTTCTAGAAAGTTTTTTGCTTTTGGATACATAAAGCAGATCTATTTCCGCCCGATATGGTGAGACCATTTCACAAAGCAATTTTAGTTCGCGTCTTTTATAGGGTATTAAATAGTTTGTTGGAAAAAGAATGTGTTTTGGCTGGGTATATTTATAGCCCTGGGGAATTGCCAATACAGGACATTGCACGTATTTAAGAACTTGTAGTGTATGACTACCAAACGTTAACTTTTTGTCATCGGTTTTTCCACGGGTTCCCATAACTATAATATCTATATTCTCGTCGTCTACAATTTTATCGGTCTCATCTAAAAGCATATTATTAGATGAAATGATATTATAAGTATGTCTTGGGTTAGGTGATATTTCGTGTAGTTCTTTTAAAATAATACCTAGTTCTTTTAATGACTTTTCACTGGTGCGCTTTGTGATTTCCTCCAAAGTTTCTTTTTCCAGTAAATCTTCATCGGCATATATATCGTCCTGATAGGCATGCATAATGTAATAGACACATTTTTCGTATTTAAAAAGTTTTGTGGCGTACTGAATAGCATTCAATGCGTTCTCAGAAAAATCGGTAGGAATCAGTATTTTTCTCATGGTCATAAATTGTTTACGACTAAATTTAAATACTAAAACACGGAACTACAATGATATATATCAGATTGGTACATTTCAACAATTACGACATAGTGCACTGATATATATCATTTGGTAAAACCCAAGTAGTTTGCATATTTATATTGAAACTAAAAACAAACTGTTATGGCACTTAATTTTAATCAATTTGCAGCAGAAGCAAATGCATTTTTAAAAAAATACACTAAAGAAATGAACTTAGATAACGACCAAGAAAAAGCTGGTCGTATCCTGTCTTCAATTCTACACGCTTTAAGAGATGTCATTTCTCCACAAGAATCTTTGCAACTTATTGCACAATTCCCCATGTTTTTAAAAGCTGTTTATGTCAATGGTTGGACAAGTCATAAGAAAGAAAAAATTAAAACAATGACCGAGTTTATTGATTTAATAAGAAAATATAATGGTGTTACGTCCATTCATGATTTTGGATCAGACGAATTGGCTGAAAATTATATAGACACAACATTTATACTGCTAAGAAAATACATTTCTTTAGGAGAGTTAGAAGATTTAAGAACAGAACTTCCTAAAAATCTTAAATCGATGATTTATCAAAATATTATGTTTTAATCTTTAAAAAAGAATGGCATGAAAACTTTAGAAAACAAAGTGGTACTCATTACAGGTGGATCTGGAGGCATTGGTAAAGCAACCGCAAAACTATTTTTAGCCGAAGGCGCCAAAGTCATGTTAGTAGCAAGAGGAGAAGACGAACTAAAAGCCACTGCTAAAGAATTAAACAGTGAAAATGTGGCATATTGTAATGCTGATGTTTCAAAAGCTGAAGACGTACAAAACTATACTAAGGCAACACTATCAAAATTTGGAGGCATTGATGTCTTTTTTAATAATGCAGGAATAGAAGGTTCTGTAGAACCAATTAAAGACTACCCAAATGCCAATTTTGAAAGCGTTATAGACATAAATTTAAAAGGGGTTTGGTTTGGCTGTAAATATGTTATTCCAAAAATGAATGATGGCGGTAGTGTTATAATTACATCATCGGTAGCTGGATTAAAAGGATTTTCTGGCCTTGGCGGTTACGTGGCAAGTAAACATGCTATTGTTGGTATTATGAGGGTAGCAGCCATAGAGTTTGCCGAACGTAAAATTAGAGTGAATACCATTCACCCCGGACCAGTTAATACCAGAATGATGCGCGCCATTGAAGAAAGCATTTCACCAAGTCATGCTGAGGATGTGAAAAAAGATTTTGAAAAAGACATCCTTTTTAAAAGATATGCCGAACCCGAAGAGATTGCACAATCTGTATTATTTCTTGCTTCTGATTCAAGCACATATATAACCGGAATCACACACATTATTGATGGAGGCATGACCGTTGGTTAAAAAAAAATTTAAATATTATAGTTATGGAAACAGAAGTTTATAATAAAGAAATTGAAATCCCTGTAAATTCAGTAAAATTAAAAGGGTATTTGCGCAGTGCAGAAAACAGCAAAGGGATTGTTCTATTTTCTCATGGAAGCGGCAGTAGCAGACTAAGCACAAGAAACAACTATGTAGCCGATTTTTTATTAACCCAAGGGTTTTCTAGTTTACTTTTCGATTTACTTACGCCACAAGAAGATTCCCAATATAAAAACCGCTTTGATATAGAACTTCTAACCAAAAGACTTTTAAAAGTGACGCATTGGATCATTAATAATAAAGAAACCAAGGAGTTACCCATAGCCTATTTTGGAGCAAGTACCGGAGCGGCTTCTGCGCTTGCAGCCGCATCAACTTTAGGTAAAACAATTAAGACTGTTGTGTCTAGAGGCGGAAGACCAGATCTTGCGATGCCCGTTTTAGATAAAATACAATCTCCAACGCTTTTAATAGTTGGTGGTCATGATAAGGCTGTTTTAATATTAAATGAACAAGCCAAAAGCAAAATGAATGGTATTTGTGAATTAAAGATTGTTAAAGGGGCATCACATTTATTTGAGGAGCCCGGTACACTAGATATTGTGGCACAACAAACCGTTAATTGGCTTAACATTTATTTGGGATCAAAAAAGGAAAATCATGTTTAAAGATAGAACAGATGCAGGTTTATTGCTAGTTGAAAAATTAAGCAATTATCACAATAATAAAGATGCGGTAGTTGTAACAATACCTAGAGGTGGCATCCCCCTTGGTTATGTTATTTCTAAAGGATTGCACCTGCCCTTAGAGCTTGTGTTATCTAAAAAGATTGGACACCCATTGCACAAAGAATTCGCAATTGGAGCGGTAACGCTAACCGATAGGATTTTAAGCGATGCTGCCAATGATGTATCCCGCATGTATATTGAGGCAGAAACCAGTCGTATTCGTACCATTTTAAAAGAAAGGCAGGATGGCTACTATGACAAAAGAAAACCTATTAGTTTTAAGAATAAAATAGTTATTGTGGTTGATGACGGTGTCGCTACAGGCAATACCCTCATGTCGAGCATAAAACTAATTGAAAAACAAAAACCTTCTCAGATTATTGTAGCATTACCCGTTGGACCACCTTCGGTTATTGAAAAAATAAAAAAATTACCTTACGTAAACGATACTATTTGTTTACTTGTTCCTGAAAACTTTCGTGCTGTTGGCCAGTTTTATAAAAATTTCGATCAGGTTAAAGATAATGAAGTTGTTACATTGTTAGATAAAGCCAATACGACCTTTCAACTAAATATCTAAAATAAGGTTGTCTTGTCTCTTTATTTGCAATAACTACACTATTAAAGACCTTAAAATTTAAAGGACATGATAGTACATGATTATAGTAATAAAAAGTCCATTCTGAATCAGTTTATAGCTGAATTAAGAGATGTGCATATTCAAAAGGATATGATGCGTTTTAGAAAAAACATAGAACGTATAGGCGAAATTTTGGGTTATGAACTTAGTAGAACACTAACTTATAAACCAAAAAAAATTACTACGCCGTTAGGTGAAAAAATGATTAACCTGCCTATCGATAAATTAGTACTATGTGCCATTTTAAGAGCTGGATTACCTTTACATCAAGGCTTACTAAATATTTTTGATAACTCTGAAAATGGATTTATTTCAGCTTATAGACAACGTAATGAGAATCCAGAAACTTTTGAAATAGTCATAGAGTATTTGGCAGCACCAAATTTAGACAACAAAATACTAATACTTATAGACCCGATGTTGGCGACGGGTAAAACTCTAGAAAATGTTTTTAACGCTTTAAAAAATCATGAAAAACCAAATCAGATACATATTGTTTCTGTAATTGGATCAAAACCAGGAGTTGATTATGTGCGTTCTATATTTCCTAAAAACACTCATTTATGGATTGCTACTATAGATGATGTGCTAAACAAGAAATCTTATATTGTCCCAGGTCTTGGTGATGCTGGAGATTTATCGTTTGGAATAAAACTCAAAAGACACAAATATTAAGGTATAAAAAGGATTATAAAAAAAAGGGACTGTTTATAAAACATTCCCTTTTTTAGTCCACATTATGAAGTCTGTGGATCAATTAATAGCCACACTTTTAATAAGAAACAGGAAGCCGAAACTTCCTGTTTCTTTTTTGAAATGTTTGATGTCATTAACTAACGTCTCCTAGTCATTAATATCCCTAACAAAAGCGATATTAAATCTACAGATAATCAATACCTCCAAACATCTCTATACAGCACTAAACATTTTGCAATGTAAAGCTCTGGTTTTTTATAAAAAGCAGGAGATTTAAACCTCCTGCTTTTCCAAAGTATTTAATGTTATCATTGAGCTTTCTGTTTTCTGCAACACACCTTTATCGCTAAAGATCATATTGAGGTTTCCTTGCCAAATAATTGCTTCAAACACTTTGTTTCGGTATCATCATTTTACAACAACAACACCAC
>Ga0213861_10003220_pt1 | contig 13498 bp, 14 predicted proteins | sample PICome_4_FD_160110 | JGI IMG/M metagenome (GOLD analysis project Ga0213861, IMG submission 160110) | Coastal seawater microbial communities near Pivers Island, North Carolina, United States - PICO131 | ecosystem: Environmental > Aquatic > Marine > Coastal | place: USA: North Carolina...
CCTAAATAAGTTTATCTAAAAATTTTATATTCTAATCAATATAAAATGGATACGCAAGTAAAGTATATTTTACTACTTATGGTCGCAACTATAATATGCGTCGGGGTAAGTGTTGGTATAAAGTATGATAAGAGCTCTATCAAAACTCATCCACAGATGCCACATGCTCATATACCAGACGATAATTATTCTGGTTTAAGTGAAGACATCCAAAACAGAATTACAATTTTACAAAGTCAATTAGATATTACAAACCCAGAAGTAGAAAGTTTAAATTCTAAATTAAACAATATTATTCCAATACTCAATTCGAACGGCGGTATAACTCTTGAAACCGGGGAACCAACATTGGCTGATATAAATAAACTCTTTATATCAGAGAGCATAAACGAGACTACTCTTTATGGAATATATAAAAACGAGAAATTTGTCGTAACAGAGAATAATGGATTATTTCAAATTAATGTCAAATTCAATGACAATAATGGAAATAATTTCAATTTTGACAATAATGGATTTTTACAAAATGTATCACATGAATATTTAATTTTTGATGAAATTCCAAGCGCTACAGCTCTTTCAACTACTTCACCCAAATTACAAGACGCGTATGGTAAGTATGTTTTAAAATTGATAAATGCCGGAGTGGATAGTGGAAATTTTAGTCTAGCTATCATTAAACTTCTTACTATCCCCGTAACGACTCAACTGTATAATCTAGAATATTTTGGTTTAACAACCGATGTTAATTACCCTGTACCGTTTTCTCCAAAAAAGTACATTAAAAATACCGACCCGTTTTCCCTAAATACTATACCACAAACATCGGATAGTTTTACCCCAAATGGATTTGGAATGTTTGCCAGTGTTTTGCCAACCGCGCCAATCAATGAAACCGCTGCACAATCAGCGCCTACATTGACATTTTATGATGGAACAAATCTTATTGGATTTACAGCATCAATCGATACAGATAGATATGCTATTAGTGTTTTAAAATCTAGCATTTTGAATTCTGGTTCGATACCCAAAGATTACCAAATGAATATTCCAGCAAATACAACTTCATATACAATCCCAGCAAATGGAGCTTTGTTCTATTCTATAAACTTACTATTTTTAGACAATCCAGATATAGACATTTCAAATGTTGCATTTGTGGACACAAATAACATTAAAGGAGTACAAAATGTATTGTTCGTAATTTCTAAAAATACAGAAGATCCAATTTATTCTATGTTGGAAAGAAACATAGTCGGACAAGATTTATCTAATGCTTTATCTATCTACAAAACTATCACCACAAAGCAATTGTATAACTATTATTCAGGTCAAAGAATAATTAAATGTATCTTCTTTAACCCGTGTATAGTAGAAAGTTCTGGAAAAGAAATCGCAATGTTCCCCGTCAAGTATAAATCTAGAAAGTTCTATAACCCCTTTCGCGATTCAGTGCGGAAACTAGATGTCTCTAATTCGTCGCCGGGACCACAAACGTATAAATATTTCGATAGTAAATACTATCCTTACTATTACAATGAATATAATAATAAATGGTCCTCGCCATAATAATGTTACTTTTTGTTGATTTCAATTGTTATAGTAAGCGTAATATCAAGTATTAAGAAAGTAAAACTATTACGTTTTTACTTTCTTTTTATGATATGCGATCTTATAATAAAAACTCAGTATTCGTAAACGACATAGTAAAGTTTGAATACGAATATTTTAGCGATTTTAATAAAGTAGGAAATATTTTTTATTCTTCTTCAACAGGGGAATATAGGGAAGGGAAATATCTATTTTGGTAGATAAATTTTTGATTAAAGGTTTTATAATTAAAATGCATAGTCGTACCAATTGACACAAATATAAAACAACAACCAATCGTGCCGGTTTCTTGTGTCTAAGTGAATCTTCATTGTAATAAGATGGTTCATTGGATTTACATTTTTCGTTGTAAGAACAATACCTTTTATGTTGGAGAAACTACAAGATTATATAGAAGATTTTGGGAACATGATGATGGAGAATGTAAAAATACACGGATATTTACACCTATAGGGTTAGAAGCAATATACAAGTCAGATAATATGGGTAATTTTTTTAATTATAACGAGAGAATACTATCTATAGATGAGAATCTAAATACTTATCATATAGGATTCTGGAATCCAAAATATTTGTTTGATAATTGGTCTGATATAACAGAACGAGGAGATCATCTTCAAACAGAAACAAATGTAGCAGATTGTATAAAAATAAACAGAAAAGGTTGTAATGTAAGAGGTGGTAAATATACAAGGTTTGGAGCGAAATATAGTAAACCAGATGATTATTTTATAAAACATCTTCCTATGTGTTCTTGTGGCTTGCCTTGTGATGTTAAGAAAAAGGACGATTATCTTTATTTTAGATGTCCCAAGAAGAATTTTTGGGATGATATGTATCAAAAGTTCGAAATAATTGGTGAACCATGTGATTATTTCCAAAAGTACACTAAAGACTTTAAAATAAGAAATAGCTACCAAAATTTTGTAAATCAAAAAACAAAGATTACGTTGTCTAAACAAAGATTGAGTAAGATAAGAAAGAATCTCAAATGATAACATTTTGATGACTGGGTTGATAATTGGATGCCAAAACAAATCGAATCTCAATAAATGGAGCAAGTCTTATTAATGTTCTCTACTCACTTTTTATATCTAATTATAAATCTAAAATTAAAGATTTTAGATTTGAGCTATACTCACTTTTTACTAAACTCAAAACTCTAAACTAATATTAAACGGTGTTCCCTACTCGCTTTTCCAACTACCGACCAAATACTTCCTGATTTATAGACCGACTCACGCTATAATCTCCCTTATTACCAACTAGGGAAATGGACGAAACAGACCTATGTAATCACAGATTTTTTCTATTCCATCGCAAAAAAATGAAGGGAGTTATACATACAGGTCATTTTTATCACTTAAAAGAAGGGGAAGATTTCTCTTAAAATCAGTAACAAAACTTTGTCAAAGACCTTGTCAAAATTTGATTTCAAAATGGTAAGATGGATGGTGGAATTTGGATCACTACGTAAAAAATGAGTAGAGCACATCATTTCAATTTTGGATTAGTTAAATTTTAAACTAGCTAAAAAGTGAGTAGAGAACAATTTATAATTGATTATTATAGATTGGCAAAGTTTAGTAAAAAGTGAGTAGAGAACATTATTTGAAAACTGAAAATAGAATGAAAACTTGAATCAAAAACAAGATGTCAACACTTGAATCGTTTTTCTCGAAATCCAAACAAACTACTAGTCAAATAGAAGTTGTAGAACAACTTCCTAAAACAGAAAATAATGATAAATATAATCAGGATTCTAATTCTTTTACCACATTGGCTACAAATCTGATTAATAAAAAACATACAAAAAAACAAAAAAGAGATATTTGGGGTAATAGTGAATGGAAAAATATTAGTGAGCTTGAAAATGATGATGTTGGCGGCGTTGGAGAAGAAATAATTAACGAATTGTGTAAAAAATCTCAAATTGTTTCAGAAATTGATGGGACTAAAACAAAACAAGTAGGAGGTGGAATAGGAGATGGAACAATAAATGGGAAAACATGTGAAATCAAAACCGCAAGATTGGGAAGTTCAGGTGATTCGTTTCAACATGAACTTGGTGAAGTTCCTTGGAAAGCTGATTTTATGATATTTCTTGATATTGCTCCAACAAAAATGTATATTACCATATTTAAAAATTTTACAGAAGATTTTTATAAAAAATCAGGTATTGATAAATTAAAAAAGTGTGAACCTTATTTCCCAACAAGGTCTATTTGTTGGAGAAAACAGAAAGGAGCATTTAAACTAGATACTAGTATCAATATTAATAAAAAAAATGATTATACCTTTATAATTGATAGCGAGACAACAGATTATTCTAAATTTAAATCATTTATAGATAATATCATTCAATAAATTTATCAGTAATTTGCGAAGAACGAATATTATAAGCAGAATTAGTTGATAGAAATGCTACATTAGACCAATCTATATTTTTAAATTTTTCTAAGTTTTTTTCTTTATCTTTAATAAATACAATACCATAACCCTTTTTTCTAGGGAGTGTATCAAAATTATCATAATATTTCATGATATCTTTGCCAAAACATGTAGATGGTATATAAGCATCGCACTTATAAAACATTTTTTTATTTCGTGTTGTTGAAGGAGTTCCGCCATCAGATAGAGAATAAATTTTTATATTATTATTTACTGTTTTCTTTATTACATAATCATTATTTTTGTGAAATTTAGACCAAACCTGAAATATACATTCCACTTTTATATTTTTTCCATTCGGAGATTCAAATTCTGTATCTAATTTTTCACTATGTATTAAGTTTAGTCCAACTACTCTTTTTCTTGGAACTCCTTTACCATCGCTTTCAAATAACTGTGGTAAAATAAAGCAAACATAATCCGCAAATTTACTAGAATGATTTATAAATTTTAATGCTAGTTGTCCTCTTAATCCAAAAGGTGGATTTCCAATAACCACATATTTATTATCTTCATTCGGTCCCCAATCAAGATAATCTTGTTTTATTATCTCATCGAGTCTTGGCTCGATATCTAGTCCAATTCTTTTATCACTTGGTAAGATTTTAAGAAAGCAACCATTACCAGCAGATGGTTCAATAAATGTATAATTTTCATAATCTTTATATTTTTTTAATATTTCTAAAAATTTTGAATAACAATATTTAGCAGTAGTATTAGGTGTAAAAAATTGGTCTTTTTCTTTATAGTTAAATTTGGAATAATCAATATTTATTTTAGCTAATTTAAGCAACTCAAATGTGTATGATTTCGGGACTTTTAACTCATTCCATCTTTTCACAGTTCCAATTGCGACATTAATTTCTCTTGCTATGTCTGAATAAGTCTTGCTTTCCAAAATTTTATTAAGAATAATATTCAAATCATATGTTGTTGATTTAGGTTGATTTTCCGTAGTGTCTGTATTAACATTTACTTCTTCATTTTCAACAATCAATCCTTTTAATTTTTCTTCAACTGCTTTATCTACAAGTTCCTTAATCTTGTCAGCATTGTTTACACAGGGCGTTTTGCGTCTATTATGAGAATCACAGTGAGATTTTTGAGAAAACTCTTTTCCACATCGTTCACAACTATATTTAACCATTTTAGTTAAATATATTATATTTTAATTTCAATTTTATAATAGAAAGTTTATTTATTGTTGTTTTAAATCCCAAACACATACCCAGAACTCGCCAACTTTATTGATTTCGACTGACGTATTTCTTGGGTCTACTGATACTGTCCAATAATAATGAGGACCATGTATATCTATATCCTCCTTCCCCTTCCTAGTTTGTGTTCCTTTTATAGTTCCGAAATAAAAATTTTTTAATTGTATTTCGGATACAACATAAGTATTAAAGCTATTATGAAACCTACTCGGCATGCCATCGACACTGATATAAAAATTTGGAGAATGATGACTCGCATCAAAGCTATGTATTTGATAATCATTGTTAATTTTAATATATTTTTTCCCCGCAATAGCCTCCTGAGGTGTTGGTATTATATGATGCGCGATATTTATAAGCGAATCATAAAAAAAACGTTCCCAAAATTTTTTTTCCTCGGGTGCCACACTGTACAGACTTTTTTCGGATGTTGAATTTGTAGAGGAATCATCGTATTCTATTATTGTATGTTGTCTATCGTCCCTAGATAAGGCAACACTCCCAATAATCAATGCTATTATTGAAATAATCAAACATAAAACTAAAATCATACGATCGTTCGACATTTTACATAAAGTATTTTTTATTTTAATAGTTGTTCTTTTGTTAAACCATACCTTTGATATACATGCCAATCCTTTTTAGTAAACAACCAAAATCCAGCATCTATACAGATTCTACATTTGTCTTCGGTCATAGTAACCCAATCTATATTTACTCGATATGCATCGGATAATCTATACAAGAAGTTTACCAAAATTTGATAAGCAGGAGAATCTAGTTCATCGTAAAGACTTGTTACTCTTTCTGTAAATCTTTCTCTATTTTCTCTTGGAATTTGAGTTTTTTTACTAGATCTAAATAGTTCTTTCTTATATTTATCATAGAAATGTTTGACTGTTTCTTCGATAACCTTCTTTCTCTCAGAATTTGGTGAACTCTCTCTATAAATTTCTGGAACAGAGATACTTTTGTTGATTTCAAGGAAGTCATCTGTTACTTTGCCTTCTGTTGCATCTTTCATTACATAAACCGTGCATTTATAATTTTTTAAATCTGGGTGACTTTTAACAATTTCCTTTATCGCTTCGAGACGATGTGAGCCGTCATAACAAGAAAATTCCCTATCTTTTAACATTGCAACCTTTATATAATCGTGTACGTGTTTTCTCTTAAGTATAGATTTAACTATTTCTGGTATTCTAAGTTCGTCAGGTGGTCTATTGCCAGCCCAATTAACTATCTTAGAATTAGCAAGTTCTTCAAAAGTCGCTGAGTAAAGAACACCGCTAGGAGAAAACTCTATCATATTGTCGTTTTTATCGAACATTGTTGATTTTATATTTTTGTTTTGGTTTATATTTTCGTTTTGAAAGTATGTTTAAGTTGAAGTAGTTTCTGTTTATATTTTCAAAACTCAAATCCAATAATTAAAAAAGGCTTTTTTAATTATCCATTTATAATAGAAAGTTCAACCTCTTTCTTTACATGATCCAACATCTCGTCTGATGTATTTTCGTGAAAATCAATATGACGTTCTTGTTTGAAAGGAGTCATATCATCCTGTAGTTCGTCGAACTTACTATCCAGAATGTTCATCTTGTCCTCCACCAAATCAGATATGGTCTCTTTCTTATCCTTTAGTAACCATTTATCGCCATTATAAACTTTAGCGTAAGGTTGTTTTTTGTTTGTGATCTTAACATTCTTGTTTTCAGGATGTTCTTCGTTGAAGTGAATTTTCTTTACTAGGGTTTGAACGCTTGTTCCAGAATTATTTAACATTTCGAGAAAGTCCTTATCCTTGAGAAACGATATGTCTTCCTTGCCGTAAGCGTGAATGATAATATTATTATTAGTAGTATTGTTACAATTTCTATTTCCTCCAGATGGTTTTGATAATGCAATTTCTGTTATTTTCATAAGTTCTTTACGAAGTTCTCTCATTTCCTCTGTATGTCTGGATTGTTGCTCTCTCATTTGTTCTCTCATTTCCTCTGAATGTCTTACTTCTTGTTCTCTCATTTGTTCTCTAATCTCTTCTATAAGTAATATTTGAGATTTTTTTGCTTTACATCTATCTTTCTCGTGTCTATACTTACTCTGCATATGTTTGAATGTAGCATTACAAAAATCACATTCATATATATCTTGCGAGATGGTATATCCCGGCTCGTTTTGGTTAATATTGGTTGTTTTTTGGCTAATTTCATTATTCTCTAATTCACCCATATTCTTCAGGTGTTTTTTAGTTTTTAGATGTTTCTGATAATTAAAATTGTTATCGTCTATAAAATTACATTCTTTACAGTTATATATAGTCATTTTTATATGTAAATAATATTTATACATTTTAATAAAAATGTAAAAAAAGTGCAGTTATTCATCATCATCACAACAAGTAATATATATTCCTTAAAATATATATTGTAAAAAACCACTATTTTACGATATCGGTACCAAAAAAAAGGGGGGGGGGAGATATTATTTCTATGGTAGAGATTAAAATAGTTCTACAATTATACAAATAACTAGAAAACCTTAAAATATAGAATTTTAGCGTTTAGAGATGATATTTTCAGAACAAACGTCGAAACGACTATACTTTTGGGTGTTATTAAATGAAACTGAATTATAAACACTTTTATTATCAAAAAACCAGAATCGAAACTTAAAAATGTTTCCTCAGCTACCAGAAGAAATCGAAAGAATAATATTCAAAATTTACTTTAACAGGGAAGTTTTGACCTGTATACGTAAGAGAGAAACTATATGGGTAAATCCTTCTTATATGTTATTTGCTATAACCAACGACCCTGGAGCCGTTCAATTGAATTATACTGATCTCGAGAGAAGATATCTTTATGATACAGAACCGCATTGCGAGATATTAAAATGGATTCTAAATTATCCTCTAGAAAATTATTGTGAAAACTGTTTGTTTGACAGTTGCACTACATGTCAACAAACGGAATATGATAACGAGTTTCAATTTGGTGCAGACAATTGGTGGGATTTGGATTTCTACCAAGAGTTTCCTGAGAGAATGTAGATTAAAAAATACTTTTTTTAATTGTCTAGTCATCCTCTGGATTAATTTTGCCGACTTAAAGAGCCAAGATTTTTCTAGAAAAAGTTGAAGTATAAAATTTACCTTTAATTCAAATTTAAAGAAGTATAAAATGTCTTGTTCTTCTGACAAAATTAGGAACCCTGAGACAAGACGCTGTGTAAAAAGAGATGGAAAATTAGGAAGAGAAATAATAGCTCGCATGAAAGCTGAAAATATACTTCCAGAAGAAATGATGTATAGCATCTTTAATCAGATGGATGTTCACGAAGCAATTAAAACAATGTCAGCATTTTGGTATAATGCAGACGAAATTAAAGCTGAACTGGAGAAAAGACCGGGTGTCTTTTTCTGGAGAGGCGAAACGGTAGAGAGCAAAGGTGTAGATGGTAAACCAATAAGAATAGCTGATATTCCTATTGATGTGAAAACACTTGTAGTCGATTGCAAAAATATTCCAGAGAATGCGTTTTACAATAATAAATTAATAGAGAGTGTTATTGGACCGTCTGTAGAGACTATTGGAGAAGGAGCATTTTCGGAGTGTGGTAATATAAAGACTGTTGATATGCCACAAGTCAAAACTATTGGAAAAGAGGGATTTTACGAGTGTAGAAAATTAAACGCTGTTATTGTTCCACAAGTTAAAACTATCGGAGAGATTTCATTTTCAGAGTGTGATAATTTAACCACTGTTGATATGCCGCAAGTCAAAACTATTGGAGATTCGGCATTTATAATGTGTGAAAAGTTAACCACTGTTACTATACCAAACGTCAAAACTATTGGAGATTCGGCATTTATAATGTGTGAAAAGTTAACCACTATTACTATGCCAAAAGTTAAGACTATTGGAGATTCGGCATTTAAATATTGCGAAAAGTTAACCAATGTTACTATGCCAAACGTTAAAACTATTGGAAGGAATGCATTTCAAGGAACACAAATTATTTCATAAACTGAATTCTAAATTTAAATTTAAATTTAAAATTTAAAGCGCTATCTACAATGGAGACATTTCCAGGAGAAATATGGGGTATTGATTTTGGACATCTTAATGTTTCAGAAGCTATGAGAGCGATGGCGACTTTTGGCATTGGTGTAGAAGAAATTCAAACTGAAATGGATCTAAGACCAAATGTCTTTTTATGGAAAGGCGAAACGACGGATATTGAAGATATGATTGGTGATTTAATAAGGATAGCTGATATTCCCAGGAGGAAAAACACAGAAAACGTTGACATTGATACAGTTATAGTTTGTCAAGAAACTATTCCAGAGAATGCATTTTGTAGAAATGAATTCATAAAACATGTTATTGGTTTAAAAGTTAAAACTATCGGAAACAAGGCATTTTATAGGTGTAAAGAGTTAACCACTGTTGATATGCCACAAGTTGAAACTATTGGAGACAATGCATTTTGGGAGTGTGATAAGTTAACCACTGTTGATGCACCAAACGTTAAAACTATTGGAAAAGGTGCATTTTGGTGGTGTGATAAGTTAACCACTGTTACTATGCCAAAAGTTGAAACTATTGGAAAAGAGGGATTTTACGAGTGTAAAAAGTTAACCACTGTTGATATTCCAAAAGTTGAAACTATTGGAGACAATGCATTTAGCGTGTGTGATAAGTTAACCACTGTTGATGCACCAAACGTTAAAACTATTGGAAAAGGTGCATTTTGGTGGTGTAAAGAGTTAACCACTGTTGATATGCCAAAAGTTGAAACTATTGAAGACAATGCATTTAGTGCGTGTAGAAATTTAACCACTGTTGATGCACCAAACGTTAAAACTATTGGAAAAGGTGCATTTTGGGAGTGTGATAAGTTAACCACTGTTACTATGCCAAACGTTAAAACTATTGGAAGGAATGCATTTCAAGGAACACAAATTATTTCATAAACTGAATTCTAAATTTAAAGCGCTATCTACAACGGAGTAATATTAAACATTTTATAAAAGTTTATCTTATAAAATGGACGAGCAAACTAACATTCTCTAACTTCGTAACAATATTTGTATGTTCACGGTTATAAACACAATTATTTTCTTGGCGTGTACCAAGACGGAACAACGCTCCATTTAACTATTTCTGTTTTTGCTACCATATAGTATTCTCTGTACGATAATACAGCATTTTTTTTGAAGCACTCTGGAAACTTTGCCATAGCAAGTGGCAGAGACGTGAGACCAGGAGCACTATCGACAGAAAAACTATTGTTTTTAACACAGTAAACTTCAATTTGATTTCTATGTTCTATTGTTTTTGATTTTGGAACACTGTATTTTTTGTCAATAAGTTCTTCGATTAATGCTCTAACATGAACTTCGCAAGAATGAACTGGATTTTGTGGCCAGCGTCTGCGTTTCTCTAAACAGAGTTCTCTAACAAGGATAAGGGCATAACGATAATTGTTGAATGTCTCGGCAACCCATCTCGTACTTGGATGTTTAGGTCCAAATGGTTTATATGGTTTCAAACCTTTGTTGATAAAGTAATCTTCCCATCCCTCCTCGCAGTTCAAATGGTGCGAGGTATACAACATTTGGACCGTTTCAAGAATCATCTTAACAACATGCTTGTTGCAATGAAATTTCGCCGCTTCCTTTGGATCTTGTGATAGGAAAAAGAGATTCATACTTATTAATACTTATTCATAAGTTTTTATGAATAAATTTTGTATTTTTTTCAGTTTAGTTGGGAATATCCCTTTTTGGTTACAACAACGGATTTTGTCTCAAGTGGTATATATTTACATTGATTTTTTATTTTTTCTAATTCTATCTCAATCTTATCTACGAAATCTTTCTCGTTAGCATTTTCTATCTCGAAAAATATCTTATCGGAGAGATGATTAATTTGTTGTGTTGCTTCAACAAATTTTGTATATTTTACTCCAAATTCGCAACTACTACTTAATGTTTGAAACATAGAAGATATAGATGTAAGAATCGCTATAACAATGATATAATTGTTCTTTGTATTTTCATCAACCATTGTCGTTGTAGTAAAGAAAGAACACATACTCGAAAGTGATGTTATCATTATTGACGGTATAGTAACTAAACGATTAAGAAATAGGTATCTCTTTGCAGAATACTTGTATTCTCTTTCTAATTTTTCTATTCTATCTTTAATTCTTTCCATTTTCTATTTTACTTAGTAAGAATTTCGTCTAATCGGAAAGATGTAGAACTGTATATCAGTGGAAATAACATGAAAACGAAAGCAGAAACAAATCCTAATCTGAACATTTTCTTAGAAATATAGTTTGAAGATGCCCTTTCCATAACAAGGAGTTCAGAATATTTATTATTCATACATTTCATAGATAAAACTTGTGATTCTAGATTTCCTACTCTTTCTTTTAGGACTCTAATTTCTTCTATCTTCCGATCAAGAAGTTGATGTATTTCATCATCAACTTCGTCTTCAGATTCGTCTTCAGATTCGCCTTCAGATTCCGTTTGGTAATCTTCATCAGAACCCTCTTCGCTATTACCTATTTCCTCGAAATCATCTTCACAATCAATACAATCATATAAATTTTCTGTAAGTTCTTTATCAAAAGAAGTAAAATCAAAACAGTCGAGGTTTTGAGTAAACTCTACAACAAGATTTCTGATATTTTGAATTATAACAGTTGTTGGCAAAGTAACTAGTTCCAAATAATTGAAATTGTTTTTAAACTCGTCTTCGAAAGCCTTGACAAACTCGTTTATAATATCTTGATCTTCGTCCTCGTCAAAATTTCGTTCAAACATATCTGTAACAATAAAACTAAGTCTATTTATAGTTAGTTCTCTTGAAAACTTCTTTATTTTCTCTTCCATAGCGTCAGCGAGGTATTCGTTAAGACCCATCTCTTCAACGACAGTTAATATTCCGATATAATAGTACGGTATAGGAGATATATTCTCGTTGTCGACTGCGGTATCGACGTTTTTTAATATAAGATTATACCTTCTTGTCTTACCACATCCCTCATAGATCGTATCTGTGATCTTTTGAATAAATGTTTGGCTATCCATTTTTGATATAAATTTTGTTTTAAAAAATCATTTTTAAAACATTAGTGGTTTTTTGTATAAATATATATCAAGGAAATATTTTAATCAAGATTATGAACAAAGGTTTCGTTATCATAACAACTAAAGAACTCTTCTTGTTTATCTTCTTTATGGTTGGGTATATTAGATATAATATATATAACAAATCTGACAATAGTGTAAATTATAGAAAAGTCAAATAAGGCTTCAGGAAAATTTAAATTATAATTACTTGTTTCCATAATTTTGTCAATTTTCATATCCTGTTTTGTTAACTTTGTGTTTAAGTTATCTAGAGTTTTTGTTATATTTCGATATCTTTTAGAAAAATTTTTCATATGTTCTAGAAATTCTTGAAGATTTAACAATCCTTTGATATCTATACTATCTATAATTTCAAATACACTTAACAAAAACTCAATTTCGTTAATTTCAATTTTCTGCGACACGCCTCCGTAAACTTCTATACTTAAAACAAACTTCTCTATTTCATTTTGTAGTCTGTTATAGAGAACATCTCTATCTATCTTTTCACATCGACTATGTACAGAAGACAAGAATGCTATATCAAAACATTCCAAAAATTCAGATCCATCAAATTCAAGAGTAGTCATATTTTTTAATTACATAGTTGTAATTAAAAATTCAAATTAAAACAATTATTTACTTTCTTTTTGGCGATGATTTGTCATCTGTATAATGGTGTGTCTATTTGTATTTGCGTATTTTGTTATGTGGTAATTTGTGATGTGCTGATTTGTGATGTGCTGATTTGTGTCGCGTCAGTGACATTTCAGCATTGACTACTTTCTTCATATCCTTATCGACTTTTTTCATATCCTTATCGACTTTTTTCATATCCTTTTTCTCAGCCTTCACTGCTTTCTTCACAGCAGCCTTGCGGACAGGAGACTTTTGACTCTTGCGGACAGGAGTCTTTCGGCTCTTGCGGACAGGAGTCTTTCGGCTCTTGCGGACAGGAGACTTTTGACTCTTGCGGCCAGGAGAAGCCCTCCGCGCAGCAGGCGTCTTGCGTCTCCTGCGAGCAGCAGGAGTCTTGAGTCTCTTACCAGCACCCTTTCTCATACTTCTA
>Ga0213861_10003221_pt1 | contig 13496 bp, 11 predicted proteins | sample PICome_4_FD_160110 | JGI IMG/M metagenome (GOLD analysis project Ga0213861, IMG submission 160110) | Coastal seawater microbial communities near Pivers Island, North Carolina, United States - PICO131 | ecosystem: Environmental > Aquatic > Marine > Coastal | place: USA: North Carolina...
AGGAGCTTTCGATTGATTCTCATTGGCTGGAATCGCCTGAGGGTATTGCCATGCTCGCCGGCAATTTCATCCCCGCGGGTGCCGAGCCTCTGGCCCAGGCCTACGCAGGCCACCAGTTCGGTGGCTTTGTGCCGCAGCTAGGAGACGGCCGCGCCATTCTGTTAGGCGAAGTCATCGACAGCTCGAACACCCGCCGTGACATCCAGCTCAAGGGGTCGGGTAGAACCCCCTTTTCCAGAGGTGGCGACGGTAAGGCGGCGCTTGGCCCCGTGATTCGGGAATACATCGTCAGTGAGGCCATGGCGGCACTGGGTGTGCCCACAACGCGAGCGCTCGGTGCCGTCACTACGGGTGAGTCCGTGCTGCGCCAAGAAGGCTCCCTGCCCGGGGCCGTATTTACACGGGTGGCATCGAGCCATATCCGGGTGGGCACATTCCAATACTTCGCGGCCCAAAAAGATACCGCTTCCGTCCGGACTTTAGCCGACTACGCCATCGCGCGCCACTACCCTGGCTGCCTGGCTACGGCAGACCCCACAGCTCCATACGCGGCATTTTTACAAGCCGTCGTCACTGCGCAAGCTGAACTCATTGCCCAATGGATGTCACTCGGCTTTATCCACGGGGTGATGAATACCGACAATACGGCCATTTCCGGCGAAACGATCGACTACGGCCCGTGCGCCTTCATCGACACCTTCCATCCGCAGTGCGTCTTCAGCTCGATCGATCGACAGGCACGCTACTCTTGGGAAAACCAACCCAACATGGCACTCTGGAACCTGACTCGCCTTGCGGAAACCTTGCTGCCGCTGCTGGATGCCAATGAAACAAAATCCCTCGCCATTGCAGAAAAAACCCTCGCTGGATTTTCCGAGTGTTTTAGCCAGCAATACATGCGCCGCTTCCGCGCCAAATTCGGGCTAGCCCAGAACCAGACCAAGCACGATGAACTCATCCAGGACGGCCTCTCACTCATTGCTAACCAGCAGGTCGACTTTACCCTCTTCTTCCGGCAGCTGACACGCGCTGCGAGTGGCAATTCCTCTGTAGCATTATCCTCCCTGTTTGCCGATCAGGATACCTTCCTGCAGTGGTTTGCCCGGTGGCAGAATGCCGTGGATCCTGCCGAACAAGCAGCGACCATACTTACGACGATGCAAAGAGCCAACCCCATCCTAATTCCACGCAACCACAGGGTCGAACAAGCGATTCAAAGCGCCTACGCGGGCGAATATTCCCCGTTTCGTCGACTCACCAAGGCTCTGCAAAACCCCTACTCGGAGCAAGCGGAATACGCCGATCTGGAAGCTCCTCCAAGGCCTGAGGAAATCGTCGCCGAGACGTTTTGCGGGACGTAATGGTGCCGATCATATAAGTCTCACGTAGGCACGGACAATGCGATGCCTGTAAATAGAGGATTGATTCTTCACTCTTTCCCCTTAAAAAAACCCCATGCGTATTCTTACCGGCATTCAGCCCAGCGGCAAACTTCACATTGGCAACTACTTTGGCGCCATACTGCCGGCCGTCCAACTGCAAGACAAGGGCGAGGCGTTTTACTTCATCGCTGACTATCACGCGATGACCAGTATGAGTGATGCAGACACACTGCGCAGCAACATCCAAGACCTTGCCATCGACTTGCTTGCTTGCGGGCTCGACCCAGCCAAGGCCACCATTTTCCGCCAGTCCGATGTGCCCGAAGTCAATGAGCTAGCATGGGTTCTCTCTACGGTGTGCCCTATGGGGCTGCTCGAGCGGGCCCACTCCTACAAGGACAAGGTCGCCAAAGGGCTGAGCCCCAACCACGCCCTCTTTGCCTATCCCACCCTGATGGCCGCCGATATCCTGCTTTATGACGCCGAGTTGGTTCCCGTTGGTAAAGACCAGAAACAGCACCTTGAAATGACCCGTGATCTAGCCGGTAAGATCAACGATCGTTTTGGTGAAGAGACACTCACCATCCCAGAAGCTCAAATCGCAGATCACACCGCCGTTGTGCCTGGACTCGACGGACAAAAGATGTCCAAAAGTTACAACAACACCATTCCTCTGGCTGGCGGTAAAAAAGCCATTCGCAAATCCATCATGCGCATCGTCACGGACTCCACCCCCGTCGAGGATCCCAAAGCCACCGATGGCTCCACCGTCATTGCTCTCTACAAACTCTTTGCCGACGATCAGGCAATGCAACAAATGATCGCTGACCACCAAGCCGGCGGCTTTGGCTACGGTGACTTTAAACAGCGTGTCTTTGATGCCTACTGGGAATACTTCAGCCAGGTGAGAGAAAAACGCGAGTCGCTCGAAAACAACCTCGATTACGTCCATGAGGTCATCGCCCAAGGTGCCCAAAAAGCACGGGCAGAGTCTACCAAAGTGCTCGATCGTGTTCGCAAGGCTGTTGGTTTGCGTTAAGCAAGCCTGTCAGCTTAGAGCTTATCGCATATCTTTTGCTCATCGAGTAATCGGCCTTCACGGTCAAACTCTACCCCTTCTTTTTGAAGCAGGCATCGCTTTTGCTCAAGTTTCGCCCCTTGCGTTTCGCCGACATAACCACCGATGCTCAAATCTGTGCGAATCACTCGGTGACATGGCACCTGAGGTGCAAACGGATTCCTTTTCAGTGCCTGCCCTACTGCCTGGGCCGAGCCACAACCGAGAGCCTCGGCCAGCATCGCATAAGTCACGACCTCGCCGATGGGAATACCCTGAACCAAGTCATAAACCCGCTGCTCAAACTCGGTTGGCGCGCGCGACATGACTAGCGCAGCTTCACTCTTTTGCGAAATGCCGATGCACGTTCTACGCTGTGGGAAAGTAAGGCTCCGGTATCAGGATTGATGATGTAGCTTGCAGCCCAAGCGTCCGAACCATCTCCCACCGTGACATACAGACAAAGATTTTTTCCCTTCAAATAAAGGCCAAGTCTGGCGGTATCGTTCATCCACTGAGAACACAAATAACGCGTTTGCGCCATCGGCACCATCAGCCCTCTTCCATCCATAGAAATAAGCAATGACTCTACAACATACGTCGGTGGTGGTGAGCCCATGTCGCCATACCAGGTTGTCTGCAGGGCATCTCTACGACCATTGAATGCACGCCATTGCAGCACGGCGACCACCTCCTTGTCACCCACCTTCGCCTTCATCACTTCGCGCATTTCGTTGGTCGCGTTCACCACCTCTTGAACTTTGCTCCAGACCACTGCTTCATCTTGGTCACGGCCTGGATCACCAGATGAACTGACCCCGCCGCTTGGGGCACAGGCTGCTATCAATAGGCAGAATAATAGGCAGAAGCGCAGGATTGTCGTTGTCACTATATCTTTCATCATCACTTTTTTATTATGGTTTGTTAGGTGGGTCGTTTTTTGCTGAGGGATTGTCTTTGGTTCACAAGATCAAACTAGAATGTCTCAATGATCAAATCATTGTTTACCCTAAAGATATTTCTTTTGCTATCAAGCTCCGTTATTTCCTAGTTTCCATCATCGCCTATCGTAGGCACTCTCGCACTGATGAAACTCTCCCGCTTCCTCTACCACCATACGAGCCATGGCAAGCATGACGTGCGCCGTATACTCGCCGCAGGCAGAGTCACCGTGGATGGCAAGGTGGAAAGAGACAGCCAAAGCGACATTGGCGACTTCACTCAGGTGACTCTTGATGATCTGGTCTTGCGTGATACGTCCGCCGTCTACTTCATGCTCAACAAACCAGCAGGGTATCTCAGTGCGACCGTCGATGATGAACACTCTACCGTCATGGAGCTCATTGATGCTCCTGACACAGTACATATCGCAGGTCGACTTGACCGCGCCAGTACGGGGCTGCTCATTCTCACCAACGACGGCAAGTGGTCACGCCGGCTGACCGAGCCTAAGGAGGGCGTTCCCAAGGTTTATGAAATCACCACCGCTGATCCCATCAGCACAGAGACGGCCATGCGTTTTCAGCAAGGTATCTATTTTGCTTATGAGGACCTGACTACCCAGCCTGCCGAATTACAGATCCTATCAGCCCAGCGTGCCCAAATCACCATTTACGAAGGCCGCTACCACCAAATTAAACGCATGTTCCACGCGGTGGGCAATCGCATCACCTCCCTGCACCGCCTCAGCATGGGCGCTATCCAGCTCGATGAAAGCCTCGCGCCTGGACAATACCGGAATTTAACGCAGCAGGAAATTGAGAGTGTTGCTCTCTGAAGAACCACCGCCGCTGTGCGCTCGTCACAGCAGCAAACGACAAGCTGCTTAGTTGGCCTTTTTATAAAGTGCCGCTTCCTCTCGTGAGTAAATCTCCGCAACTCTCAAGCTGCGACGAGCCATCTCACGCGCATCTTTATCCGCGATCAAAGCAAGGCCCTCTTCGCCCACTTCACCTAGGAAGATTTTCCAAGCGCGCTTGGCGACTTTTTTATCATCGAGTTCTACCTTCGGCTCATCGCCTTGTGCCTTCCCCTGGCGTCCACGTCCGCGGCCACGTTCGCGCTCTCGGCTTGTTGATGACTTGCCGTCTTCGGTACGGCCTTCTTTCTCGCCATCTTCTTTCGCACGGCCTTCTTCGCGCTTATCTGTCTTAGCCTCAGACTTGCCTTCTTTTTTTGCAGCGGTTTTTTTTGCCCCACGCACGTTGCGTTTAATGGGCGGGCGCTGCTCCGAGTTGGCCTCACTTAGCTCAGCTGGCTTATTGTCAGCATAATCGGTTTTTAGCTCTGAGCTTTTGTTTGCCTGCTTGGCAGGTTGAGCGGCAGGTTTGGGACTCGGCTGCTCATTGGCGGCTTCCGGCGGGAGAGATTCTTCTGACATAAAAATGGGTTGGTATGAACCTGTCCTAAGTGGCAGACCTAACGATGTAAAGATCAATGCATGCTAAGGGCATGAAGTTAAAGGCACTGGCACGCAGCCGTGCCGCGGTGGACATCAGTTAAAATCGATGCCTATTGGAACTTACCAGTTTTTGATGTCGTCGGCTGTATTGGCGGCGGCATCTCCGCCCTCAGACCATAGATCAAAATCGCTGGGTGGGTTCATCGAACCAGGGTATGTGTAGCCCAACTCATTTCCCCATGCATCGATGATCCTTCCCGCTTCAACATTTTTTTGTTTGCCCAGAAAATTAGGGTTTAATGTGGAGAGATAAACGTTACTGCCATCACCATAGAGGGCTGTATAAACAGCTGCTGTATTTGCCCCGCTAGGATAGGCTCCATTATCACTCTTATAATCCTCCAGCGCCCGCTCAATGCTCGCGATTAGCACCTCCGTTCTGGAATACTTCATCTTTTGGTCGTAGTAACTCATGCCTCCGAAGGTCAGACTTGCGAGCACGGCAATGATGGCGATCACTGTGAGTATCTCCAAAAGTGTGAAAGCGGGTTTCATCACATTCCGATGCTGTTGATGGATTTTGATCATGACTTCTTGATATTAAGTTGCTTACTAGTGTAGCCCAGTTGGTTGGCTCCCACAAATATAGTTTCTGTTTATTTGCGCACAACCTTTGGCTCTAGCAATGACCGCCAAGCTTAACCGCCATCCACACTCTGCATCATCTTGATCAGAGGAAGGAAAATGGCCATCACGATTGCGCCAACAATAGCTGCGAGGAACACAATCATGATCGGTTCGATCACGGCCGTCAACGCTGACACCGCCGCATCGACTTCATCATCATAGACATTGGCAATTTTAAGCATCATCTCTGGCAGCTGACCGGTCTCTTCGCCAACATCCACCATACTGATCACCATTCCTGGAAAAATACCACATGCCGCGAGGGGGGTGACCATAGCCTCCCCTTCCTTGACCCCATCATGCACACTCTCAATAGCTTTCGACACCACAACATTCCCTGCCGTGTCTCTAGTGATGGTTAATGCTTGCAAGATCGGCACACCGGATGTGACCAGTGTTCCCATTGTTCTGGTAAAACGCGAGATCGCACTCTTGCTCTGCAAGTCACCAATAATAGGTATTTTCATCTTCAGCGTATCGACGATAAAACGACCTTTTTTTGTTGTCGCCCACGCCTTGAAAATCATAAGGAAAATTCCAAGTACGATAAACAACCAGACAGCATTAGGCAATATAAAGGGCCTCGCCAACATATTCTCAGAAGCACCAAAAACGATCTGGGAGATGAGGGGTAGCTCCCCAACATCCGCCATCATCTCCTTAAATTTAGGCACCACCACCAGCAACAAGAAAATTAAAATGCCGACAGCAATGAACATCACAATACAAGGGTAAACCATAGCGGTGGTGAGCTTACTCTTCAGCTTGGCAGCTTTCTCTGCGTATTCAGCAAGGCGAACGAGTACGACTTCCATCACACCACCAAGCTCACCCGCCTTGACCATGTTAACGAACAGCTTATTAAAAATCTTTGGGTGTTGGGCGAGACTTTCCGAAAATGTGGCACCAGATTGCACCGACTCAGATAGCGCGTTAATCGTGGCACGCATCACAGGGTCCGGCTCTTGCTTTTCGAGTGTGTTAAGGCCACGCAGTAGGGGCAAACCGGCCTCGATGAGGGTGGCGAGCTGACGAGTAAAAATCGACAGCACTTCGGCCTTAACCTTGCCGCCTGCTTTCGCTTTGACCTTCTTCTTACCCCGAGTTTTACCTTTAGCCCCCTCTCCCAGGGTTCCTTTGCCTTCTTGAATAACCTGAGTTGGGTAGAGCCCCTGAGATCGGAGCTGCTGAATGGCATCTGATTCACTTGATGCCTGAACACTACCGGTTGTTTGTTCGCCTTTAGCATCGAGCGCTAGATATAGAAAATTGGCCATGATTTGTTGTTCTTAAATTAAGACTTCAGCTACTGTGCTAAATACGAGGGCATTTGGAAATACAAAATTTCAATCAGTTTCAAATCATGCCCGAGGGCCCTTGATACATAAGATCAATACCCCTCAAGGCTTCTCTCCCTGTTTTATCCCATGGGTCTTGCCCTCCTTAGGTATGTTTACGTGTACTTAAGCACTTCCTCGATGGTTGTGTTGCCATCATAAATATTACGCAGCCCATCCTCACGCAGGGTGTTCATTCCCAACTCGATGGCTTTTTGTTTGATCACCACCGTGGGTGCCCGATCAGTGACAAGTTCCCGAATCGGATCTGTCATATCCAGCAGCTCAAAAAGGCCGCGACGACCCTTGTAACCGGTTTGATCACATACGTCGCATCCACGACCAGTGTAGAATTCTTTGTCCCCTAACTCGTGAGAGGATACGCCAAGCTGGTTAAGCAGCGCTTCATTCGGTTCATAGGATGCACGGCAATCCTTGCAAATAGTGCGCAAAAGCCGTTGGGCCAGAATCCCCTCCAAGGAGGCCGCCACCAAGAATGGCTCTGTTCCCATGTCAATGAGTCGAGTTACCGCACCCGGCGCATCATTGGTGTGCAAAGTACTCAGCACGAGGTGGCCCGTTAAGGAGGCTTGTATCGCAATTTGAGCGGTGTCTAAATCACGAATCTCTCCGACCAAAATGCGGTCAGGATCTTGTCGAAGGAAGGCTCGTAGGATTCTCGAGAACGTCAGCCCAATCGACTCGTAAACAGGAACTTGAACAATGCCGTCTACATCGTATTCCACAGGATCTTCGGCTGTAAGAAGCTTGGAGTCCACGGTGTTAATCTCCTTAAGGGCTGCGTACAGGGTTGTCGTTTTACCAGCTCCCGTAGGGCCAGTGCAGATAAAAATTCCGTTGGGCTTGCGCACGGTCTTATTGATGTATTCATAGATCGCGCTCGGCATACCCAACAGATCAAGACTCAAATTAATGTTACTCCGATCAAGCACTCGCAGCACAATACTTTCACCATGCTGAGTAGGCAGTGATGAGACTCGCATATCGACCTGTTTCTCGCCAATGTGCTTAACGATACGGCCATCTTGCGGGAGGCGCTTTTCGGCAATGTTCATGTTCGACATCACCTTGAGGCGGGAAATAATCGGCAGGGCAAGGTGCGGGGGCGGGGGTGCCATCTCATAAAGCGCGCCATCTACTCTATAGCGTATTTTAAAATCCTGTTCAAAGGGTTCAAAGTGGATGTCGGATGAGCCCTCGTTAATCGCCTGATAAAGCACTAAGTCAACGTAACGAATAATAGGTGCTGAGTTTGCCTCGACTTCGGCATTCTTCCCAGTGTTATCGCCTGCTGCGTCTGCCCCTGCCTTTAGCTGACTGAGAATTTCATCCAGAGCTTGCCCCTCGCCGCCGTATGCCTCGTTGATTTTTTTCTCAACAATGTGACTGGGGGCAATCGCAAGTATGATCTCTTTGCCAAGCGCAAAGCGCAAATCCTCGAGTACTTGAGGGTTGAGCGGATCTACCAAGCAAACCGTAAGCCCCTCACTATCATAGTTTACCGGCAGCGCCCCGTGCAAACGTGCCATGCCTCCCGGAATGATTGCCAGCAATTCAGGTGGCGGGTTAAAGTGAATAAGGTCTTTAATGATACCCACACCAAGTTCATTGGCGACGATCGGCCAGACATCCTCCTGGTTCTGGATAACCTCGTAGTCTGTTAAGATCTCTGCGACTTCCTTGCCGCTGTTTTCGACCTCCATGAGGATGTCATCAGCAAGATACTGATCCACCAAGCCTCGGCTCATAAAGATATCGATAAGTTGTGAGTTGTCCATGGAAGCTGGTTAATGTTGCGTGGCTTATCCTGAGGGTAGGCGGTGCTTTAGTCGTGGCGGATATGCTTAGCGGGATGTGTGAGGCTATGTTTTGTAATCAATCGTCATCTGACATCGTCACACGGAGGATTTCATCCGGAGAGGTGATGCCTGCAAGCACCTTGCGAATGCCGTCTTCTCGGAGCGTGCGCATGCCCAGTTCGCGAGCTCTTCGGCGTAGTTGAGGTGATGTAAGCTCGTCATTAATGAGGTGTCGAACCTCATCATTTATTTTAAAGGTTTCAAAAATTCCAAGCCGGCCTCGATAGCCTATGTTACGGCACATTTCGCAACCTTTAGGTCCCATAATGTTACTCTCAGCAACCTGACGGAGGTCGAGGTTTAAAATCCGCATCTCACGCTCGGTCAGTATAGCTGGTAATTTACAATTCGGACAAAGCTTACGTACTAGTCGTTGAGCGATGATAGCTCTCACTGCTGACGCAATGAGAAATCGTTTGATGCCAATATCGACAAGTCGTGCCACCGCGCCTGGTGCATCATTGGTGTGCAAAGTAGAAAACACGAGGTGCCCGGTCAGTGCTGCCTGAATGGCGATGCCCGCTGTTTCCTTATCACGAATCTCTCCCAACATGATAACATTGGGGGCCTGGCGCATCATGGCACGAAGTGCCGCGGCAAAGGTCATGCCTATCTCTGTTTTTACCATCACCTGATTAATACCAGGAAGCTCGTATTCTACAGGGTCCTCAACCGTGATGATTTTACGGTCGGGTTTATTGATGGTATTCAAGCAACCATAGAGCGTAGTGGTCTTACCCGAACCAGTCGGTCCAGTTACCAGAATAATTCCGTCCGGCATGCGGATAAGCTCGTTAATTTCTTCCTGGTCGTCAGAGAAAAAGCCAAGTTCTGGCAGGCCAAGCATAAGTGCGCTCTTATCTAAAATACGCATGACGATACTCTCGCCATGATTACTCGGCACAGAAGATACTCGCAGGTCCACTTCCTTGCCGGCAACCCGTATCTGAATACGCCCATCTTGCGGCAAGCGCTTTTCCGCGATACTCATCGTGCCACTCATCACCTTGATCCGTGCCACAATCGCAGGATGAAGCTTTTTGGGGTGATTATCCACTTCAATAAGCTTACCATCAACACGATAACGTATCCGCAATGTTGTCTCCATCGGCTCGAGGTGGATATCACTTGCTGTTAGCTTAAACGCCTCAAGCAACATGGTAGACACCATTCTAATAATCGGAGCATCATCATCGGAAGCGTCCTCTGCGCCCTCTTCGGTGACAACGGTGAATTCAGCCTCGGCCTTGTCCTCGAAGACTTCGCCACCATAGTTCTGCCTAATGGTGAGATCGATCGCTGAGGCTGTAGCACAAACGGGATTAATTTCTCGTTTGATAATGTGGGGCAAGCCGTCAAGCACCTCGAAATCGAGAGGGTCTGCAACCGCCACGGTCAAAGTAGCTCCATCATCAAACACAGGAACAGCACGGAATCGTTTGGCGATATTATCGGGGATCTGGTCGAACACATCTGGAGCAATGGGTGTATGCTCCAGATCGATGAAAGGCATACTGGCACTATGGGCTGAAACTCTAGCTACCTGCTCCTCAGTGAGACGCTGACTAGTGATCAATCGCTCAACCACACTCTCCCTCTCGTCTAATTTGCTTCGGACGCCCTCGATTTCTTCAGCGGTTACCAAACCCGCTTCCGTAATTAGTTCGAGGAGATAGTCTTCGTTGGAGTACACAATACAGTCTTGGTGTTGATGATCAGTAAGGGGGTAGCAGCAGTAAGGGAGATCACGACAAACTACACGAGATGGTAAGTTTAGACACTGGCCAAATTGCCCCCCCCCGTCAAGCCGCCATCTATTATTTCTCAGTGATGAGCAGCTACTAAAATTCACGCTGATTACATTGGTCATTCACCGTTTTTCGCTATTCAATAACTCATCATCAAATGACACCTCTTACCTACTTCACCCTGGTGCTTGCGCTCGGCATTGCGGCACAATGGCTTGCTTGGAAGTGCAAGCTGCCGTCCATTCTGGTGTTGTTGGCCTTTGGCTTCGGCTTAGGGCAATTTGCTGGAGCGACCATTGATGACTACTTGGTCGGTGACAACGTCTTACTCTCAGCTGTCGGGCTCTGCGTAGCCATCATCCTTTTTGAAGGTGGGCTGACGCTGAAATTTTCAGACCTCAAGGAAAGCGGCACCCCGGTAATCAGGCTGTGTGTTCTAGGGGTAGCCATTAGTTTTTTCCTTAGCTATGCTGCGATGAAGTATGTGTTGGGATTCGACTGGCGAGTCGCGGCTCTCCTGGGCGCTATTCTGGTGGTCACAGGGCCTACCGTAATTGCACCACTACTCCGGCATATCAAGCCGTCGCGAAAAATAGGCAATGTGGTCAAATGGGAAGGGATTGTCATCGACCCTATAGGGGCGATGCTTGCCGTGCTTGTCTATCAGGTGGCCATCGCGGGTAATCTTGATGCGGCTCGAGAGGAAATCCTACGTGCGATTGGCCTGACCTTGCTTGTTGGCATTGTGCTTGCGCTTATATTGGCAAAGATAATCGAGCTGCTGCTCAAGTTCCACCTGATCCCAGACTACCTGCATTCCGTTTTTCTGCTGGCAGTCACGGCCACGGCATTTGCTGTGTCCAATGCCATTCAGGCTGAGTCTGGCTTGCTCACCTGCACTGTTCTTGGAATCGCGCTGGCAAATCAGAAATCAGTATCTGTAAAACACATCGTGGAATTTAAGGAAAACCTCCGAGTGCTCATCATCTCCGTTCTGTTTATTGTGTTATCCGGACGTGTCGCTCTTGATGCACTCAAGGAGGCGCTACTTCCAGGTATCTGCCTGCTCATCATGCTGATTGTTATTGTTCGGCCCCTTGCCGTTTTCGGTGCTAATTTATTCTCCCGACAAGTGACCTTCAAGGAGCAGGTTTTTTTGTCCTTTATGGCTCCTCGCGGAATCGTGGCCGCTGCCGTCACCGCTATTTTCTCACTGGAGTTTGCCCACGCTGTCGACGAAGGTCGGATCGGCAAAGAAATCGAGCAGCTTACTCATCAAATGGTGCCCCTCGTGTTCATTGTCATTGTTGGCACCGTGGCTTTCTACGGACTGCTCTCTGCTCCTTTAGCACGGCACCTTGGTCTTGCCTCAAAAAACCCCCGCGGAGTCCTTTTTGCTGGTGCTGGATATTGGGTGAGGCTTGCTGCCAAAGCACTTAAGGATGATGGTTACGATGTGCTGCTCCTTGACACCAATTACAACAACGTTGCGCGTGCCAAACTTGATGGGCTCTCTGCCGTTCGGGCTAATATTCTCTCCGAGTATGTCGAGGACGAGCTTGAGCTGACAGGGCTTGGGCAGCTTATTACAACGACACCCAATGACGAGGTGAACTCGCTTGCCGCCCATCACTTCATCCATGTATTCGGCAGTGAAAATGTCTGGCAGGTAGCGCCGATTGACGATGATGATCACCACCAGACAGCTGTCGCCTCGCACATGCGTGGACGCATTTGCTTTCCATCAAGACCCCAATTTAATAAATTGGAACGCTTCGTGGCTGAGGGCGCTGTCATTAAAAAAACCACCATCACAGAGCAATTCACCTTTGATGATTTTCAGAAGATTTATGGCGAGCAGCATATCCTTCTCTTCCGAGTCACTGAAGATAAGGGCCTGGAAGTAGCCTATGATAAGATGCGGACGCCATCACCTGGGACTACACTCTATGCAATGATCAGACCACAAGATGCCTAACAAAAAACCCAACAAGTCTGCGCACCCAGCGTATACTTCAATAGCACCACTCAACCCTTATGTATGAACAACTGGAAGCCAAACTACATGACTTATTCTGGGCAGCGGAGGGTCAAAGTGAAGAGCTCGCGCTAATCGAAAAATTTCTGCAGCAGTATCCCGGGACAGCATTAGAGCTAGGTTGCGGCTCAGGAAGGCTGTTAACGCCTTTATTAGATAAAGGCTACCTCATCGAAGGCTTAGATAACTCACACGATATGTTACAACTGTGCCGAGAAAAGACTGCGGCATTCGAGCCTGTTTTACATCAAGCTGGCATTGAAAATTTTACGACTGGCTCAACTTACGGAGCGATCACCATCCCTGCCTTTACGCTTCAACTCATTGAACCAGAGCAAATATCAAGCGTGCTCGCCAACATCTACCAGCACCTACACCCGGGAGGCGGTCTCTACCTTAGCACCTTTATTCCCTGGGCAGAAATCACCGGAGAACTCGAAGAGGGGGCATGGTATTTAGATCAAGAAGCCATGACCCCGGAAGGCAATAGCGCGCGCTGCTATACAAGCTTTGAAATTAGGCGTATTTCACAGATCCTCTCGAGGGAGCACCGCTACGAAATAGTAGATGAAAAAAATAAAGTGTTAGAGAAGAGCACGAGCGCTCAACAGCTAACATGGTTTTGGCAGCGCGAAATGGCACTTCTTTTACAACATGCCGGCTTTTCTATTCAGCAAACAGTCGGTGACTTTACGCCCGATCTTCCTTGTGATGATAACTGCCAAGTTCTCACTATTATCGCTAGTCGCAACTCAGACGATTCCGACGCCACGGACGATCTACGTTAACATTGATTATTATTGAGAATGAATCTCATGGGGTTTTCTATTTCTTGTTGAATCAAAATTGGCTAGGTTGATTCTCTGCTATTATGAGTAATCACAGTGAAAATTCATGGCCCCTTCTGCTTGGTAGTGCCATTCTTTGCGGAATTGCTACTGTAGCAGGGATCGTTGCCCAACGCTT
>Ga0213861_10003223_pt1 | contig 13488 bp, 3 predicted proteins | sample PICome_4_FD_160110 | JGI IMG/M metagenome (GOLD analysis project Ga0213861, IMG submission 160110) | Coastal seawater microbial communities near Pivers Island, North Carolina, United States - PICO131 | ecosystem: Environmental > Aquatic > Marine > Coastal | place: USA: North Carolina | collected...
ATTTGATATGTAATCTTAACTCTATATCTTAGAGGTATTATTAATCATAAATCAATTAAAATGAAAATAAAATTATCTCTAACTATAATTGGAGTAATTATGATTCTCCAATCCATCGCATATCCTCTTTTTTCTGAAACATTCATAGAAATGATGTTTAATGTCGGGGATGAAGCAAAAGAAGTATTAAATTTATTTCAAATATCAGTCGCTCCTACATTTTTTATGATTGGATTATTGATGCTCATGGCACGTTCCGCAGAACTTAAAACCGCAAAAAATATTATTTTAGCTTTTATTATAGGCTATATTCCAGCGTTTTTGGGATTCTACAATCTAGCCTCTTCCCCATTGACAAATGCAGGGGTGACTGACTTTATTCCAGATATTCTAATGTTCGGTTTAGCAATTTTCACCTACATTAAACCAAAAAGCTAATGTTACTTTAGTAAAGTTAAATTTTAACATAGTTAACAAACCCTCCCAAGCGGAGGGTTTTTCTTTTACACCAATGGATACAATCCAAATCCCTTCTAATCCATTGATATCATTGCCTTAACCCTGAGATTCCTTGTAGTGGTTTTAGGGGGTGTTTGTTTGGGGAAAGTTTGTAGTGTGATGGGTTTATCCTCTTCTTCTCTTTACTTTAAGATAATATTCCCTGGGGGTCATCTTTTCAAACTTTCTAAAAGCGGCATAGAACTGTGATTTGGAGTTAAAACCAGCACACATCCCCACAGAATCGATGGTATCGTTTTTAAACAGTGGATCAAACAGTGCTTTTTTAGACCAGCGGATTTTAAATTTCGTCTTATACTCTACAAAAGTAGTTTTACCTACCTCCTTAAAGGCTTTTTGAACATGGTGTACAGGAACCCCCATTTCTTTGGCAAGCTGAGGAAGAGAAAAAGATCGTTCTAAATAAGGTTCTTTATCTTTAAAAAAGGCATCGATTTTATTGTATAGATCATGCATCTTTTTATTGGGAAGCGCCTCCAAACGTTTTTTATTTTGCTTTTTGTCTTTGGTGTCCATTTCTTTAATTAGGGCTTTTCCGTATATGATATGAGGGAACATAAGCGGCAGAAAGGAAATAAGTGCAATAAAGATTAATGATAAAACAGAAAGGTTTCCTGTTACCATATAAAAAAGATTTGCTGGATTTGAGAAAACATCTGTGATAAAAACAGTGTAAGAAAGGATTAAGAATAAAAAACAAAGCAAGAGACTACCCATCCAAACAAAGGTTCTTCTATAACTCTTAAACTGATGTTTGTTTACAAACAATACATAGAAAGATAACCCGACATAACCAAATACAGAGAGCAGTCTAAAAGCAAAATTACCCGCAGGTCTAAAAAAGAAGTTAAACTGTAAGTTGAGCGCATTTTGAGGGTCTTCAAGGAGCACCTTTAAAAGTTCAGTTTTCTGTTGTATAGGAGTAAAGAGATAACCAGAAATAGCGATGAGCTGAATCAGAAAAGGAATCAAATGAAGCAGGTGTTCCTTTTTATAATCATACCCCCCTTCCAAAATGCTTTTAACATAGAAATAAAGCGCAGGTCCTGTAAGAAAATACACAGGTGTAAAGTGGTTTACAAAAATCACACTCAAGGGAATGTCTTGAAACACCACCCAATACAAATGGGACAAATAGTACAGGTTTATGCTGAATAAAAAAACAACAAAAAAATAGTTTGTTTTACTATTGCTAGTCCCAAAAATGAGCAAAAGCGCCTTAACAACCAATAAAAGAGCAGAAACAGCGACTAACAAGACAATAAATCAATTAATAAAGCAAAAATAGGTTTAGTTTTCAAAAGAAAGAAATTTGTATGGTTTTTTAAAAACCGAACAAATATTAAAGAAAATATTATTGAAATAATAATATGTAAATATAATTTTGTTCATATTTCAAAACATGAAGCAATTTTTACTATTTATATTTTGTGTTTTTTCTTTTTCATTCGTTAGTTTTAGTCAAACTGCTGTTGATTTAAGTACTTGGGAACAGAGGGGAAATCCAGCTTATGGAAATTGGGTATATGACTCTAACAATAATACTCTTACCCAAAAAACTAACTCTGAACCAACATTTTATGTAAGTAGTGGAGATTTTATTAATAAAACAATTTCAGGTGAAATTGAAGTTAATACATCAAGTGATGATGATTTTATTGGATTTGTCCTTGGATTTGAACAGCCTACCAGTGCTTCATTGAATCGTTATAAGTTTCTTTTAATTGATTGGAAACAGTATAATCAGTCTGTTAATGGTAATGGAACAGCTAATGCAGAAATTAGGTTAATCTATTATAATAATGAAGAAAATACTCCTGGTAATATTTTTTGGGCAACTCCAACCCAAACAGAAACATGGGGAGAAATTGAAACTTATGAACCGTCTTCAACTTTTCCTGATGTAAATTCTCAAGGGGGCTGGGAAGAATTTAGGACTATCGAATTTAAAGCAGTTTATACAGAGCAAAACCTGAAAGTATTCTTTGATTTTGGAGATGGTAATTACACGAAGGTATTCGATGTTAATGCTTCTAGTGTTCCATTTTTTGATTCATTTCCTGAAGGTAAAGTGGGTTTTTATAATTACTCACAGAATGAGGTCATCTACAAAAATTTCACAATACCGAATGGCAATCTTGAAATTGTATCAACTGGTGGAGGAACAAAAGGTGTAGATTGGGATGAATCTGGAGGAGTTTTTATTCCTTTAGCCAATGATGCTAAGATTAACAGCTCAGAAATTGAAACAAAGCTAAATGCAAACAATAGTGTTGTTCTACAAGCTTATAATACTCTCAAAGTTTCAGCTGATATTTCCAAGTCTAATTTAAATTCGGCTTCCCTTACATTAAAATCTGAGGATAACATCACATTAACCTCAACTTTATCTTTGAATAGTGGTAACGTAGTCCTCTGGGCTGACAGCGATGGGGATTCTGATGGTAAAATCGCAATAGAAGACGGAGGGATTGTAACTAATGGAGGTGATATTAATTTAATTGGAGGGAATGATGGTGCAGGATATGCTGTTGGAAATTCGTCTCCAAATGGTTTTCCTTTGTATAGAGGAATTTGGATTAAAAATTCAACCTTAAATGCTAGCGGTAACTCTTCAGGAGGCGATATACTTATCAGAGGAAAAGGTTATACTACAGAAATAACTTCAGATTTCAATATAGGTGTCGATTTTGTTTCAGGAACTGAAATAAAAACAAACTTTAATGGTGAAATTTCAGTGAAAGGTATCGGCGGACCACATTCAAACAGTGATCATGGTGCTGGAATTAATTTTTTTACTGAAAACTTAGTTCATGCTGAATCTGGTAATATATTGCTTGATGGAACAGCTGGAGGTGGAAGCGCAAGTTCGGCTAGACTAGATGCTGGAATTAATTTTGACGGGGGAGGTAACTTTGATGCTAAAGTTTACTCGATATCAGGTGATATTACTTTGAAAGGGACAAAAAGTAGCTTAAGTAATAGTTATGGAATTAAGAATGGTGTGCTTAATATAGATAGCTTCATAGGGACAGATGGAACAACAAAAACTTCAGGAAATATTTACCTCATATCAGATAATTTCGATCTTCAAGATGGCTATCATTCGATTGAAACAACTGGAAGTTTAAATATATCTTCTGTCTCAAATAGTTTTTCATCTGCCTTAAGTACATCTAACATTGATATTTCAAGTTCTTTAACAGGACTTACAATAGGAACAACATCCAATACTGCGAACATTACTATAGCTAGCGCCACTTCAATAGCTGGTCCAATGACAGTGTATGGTAATCAAATTAATATAGCGAGTTCATTAGCTACTAATGGTAATATTAGATTATTTGGAGGAAATGATATCACTTTGACAGGAGATGTAATTGCAGAGGGAGCAATTACAGTTGAGTCAGGTCAAGATATAATACTAAAAACAAATACAATCAGTTCTACTGCATCCAATCAGGACATTATTCTAAAATCTAAAAGAGATATTACTACATTAATTACAGATACATCTAAACTCATTGTTTCAAGTTTAGGTGGCGACATTCTATTTACAAGCGATACAGACAACACAGGTGGTGGTGGAATACTAATACTGGGTGGATCAAAAATTGACAGTAATGGGGGAGACATAACATTTTCGGGAGGTGATGATTCAGGCTCTGGCTATGCCACAGGAAGAAGTATTGCAAATTCTGGATGGTATATTGAAGGAATTAGGTTAGACGGTACTTCAACAAATGAAGTTGATATTGAATCTGATGGAGGCAATATTACAATGCGGGGGAAAACGAGTAATAAAGATGGGAATGGGACTTCTATATCTCTGTATAACGGTGGTGCTGGATTAAGTTTTTATGGAAATAATGTAAATATAAATAGTGGTAGTGGCACCATCCTTTTGGACGGGCAAAGCTATACTTATGGAAGTATTTACAGTTCAGGGATTAATATTGGACTCCAAAATTCATTAAAAAGTTTTAGTATAACCTCATCCAACACAACTTCTCAAGCCATAAGAGTCATTGGAAAAAATTATATTAATCAGATCTCTGGATACACTTATGGGGTAAACTCATATCAGTCAGGTTCATTTCAAGCTCTTGGATTAGGAGGAGGAATTGAAATTAATTTTGAGGCAACAGGAGATATTTATGGTTTTGCAGCACCTAACGAAATAAATTTTTTAGCTAAAAGTGGTCCAATAAAATTTTTAGACAATAGATCCGATGGTAGGATTTATTTCAATTCTGCACCTTATTTTGGATCTAAAAGTGGAACATCAGTCTCTTCAAGTTCTTCAGAGATCACTATCCAATCAGATACATTTGAATGGGGTACAAATAACCCAAATATTTCTACCACAGGTTCAGTTACATTAATTCCTTACAGTAATTCATTTAAAAACTCTTTGGATAGAATCAAAATGAGTTGGTTTGATTGGAATGATAATAATGAGATAATGGGTTCTTTGACTATTGGAAAGTCAACCAATGAAACAAAAATTATTATTGATAAGAATTTAAAGTCAACTGGCAACATCAGTATACTGGCTCCAGCAGTATCTTCTACTGCTGATATTGAAATAAGCTCTGGGTTTTCAATAACTACTACAGGGAATAACAAAGAAGTAGTTCTTGCAGCAGGAGATGATTTTATCAATAATTCTAATTCGAATGCATTAGTAACGAGTGGTTCAGATTCACGTTGGATTATTTATTCAGCAGATGATGATACCCCTTCTAATTTTGGGTCACTTACAAGTGGTAATCAAAATATTTATGGAAGCACCTATTCAGGATTAGCTCCTTCCAGTGTTCCTTCTGGGAATCGTTTTGTGTTTGCTGAGTCCCTTTCAGAATTAATCCAAGCAGTCGGCACCTGGCAACCGATGATCAAGCAGGAGAATTTTGATCCTAATGACGACCAGCAGGCGGTTTCTGACACGGATTTGGTCGGTAATGCTACTTATGCCATGCTGGAGACCCAAAAAGCGACCTATAATTTTTCTACAGGAGCTTCTAACGATGATGTCTATTACTTTAGATCTCGTATGGGAGATGCCCATAGTAATGGTAAACTGGGTACTTCTTTTTATCTAGCCTTAGACCTAGACAATGATAAGCTAGCCGATGTCTTTGTAGAGGCGAATGTAAAAAACAATGACCCTTATGTTGCCTTCCACAAGGCAGACCCTTCAAAAGCAGGCACAGGACCTTCTAATACAGGCTGGTTAAACTCAACCAATAACGCAAACATCGAGCGAGAGCTTACCTCAAGAGATGCCTTTATCCAAGCCTATGACGCAACAACAGATTTAGATAGCAATGGAGAGACAGACACCTGGATTGAGTTTGGATTTACAGAGGAGTCGATCAAGAGTTTTGCCTCTGATGTTTTTGGTCTTTCGATAACAGGAGATTCTACCCTAGCTCTATACACCTTTACATCTACTTCTCAGACAGCTAACGGAGATATAGGCGGAATCAATGACCAGACTGCAGACAAGACCAAAACATGGGAAGAGCTTGGAGTGGTGATCAACGGAAGCCTTAATAACATCTCTACCAATGCTATTTTAACCCCTACGATCAATAACGAAACTTTCAGCTCCAATACGGTAACCGTTACTGGAACCTGGGGAGGCGATAAAGGAGGCACAGACACCCTTACCATCGATCTTAACGGAACAAGCTATACCACATCAAACGGGCTTACGATAAATAACAACAGTTGGTCTGTAGGTGCAACACTGAGTTATGGAACCAGCTATACTGTAACAGCAACTACTACCAGAGCGAGCGAGTCAAAGACAGCTACAGGAACCATTGCAATCTTGGCAGACGACAGTACACTATCCTCGATCACGCTAAACAACATCACGCTAAACCCAACCTTTAATAGCAGTACCTATTCGTACAGCATGAGTGTAAGCGCTACAACAAGCTCTACCACACTCTCAGCTACTACAACCTTAGGTACAACAACCCTTACTATAAACGGAGTGACAACAAACAGTGGCAGCAGCACTTTGTACAACATCCCTTATGGAACCAGTACGGTTACTCTAGTAGGCACAGCTCCAACAGGCAGTACAACGACCTACTATATTACCATAACCCGATCAATCATCCCAACTCTTAGCATAGTAGATGGAGATGCCACAACAGATGAAGATGGAGACACAGCACAAATTGCAGCCGTACTTCCACAGGCACCTTCGGCAGATGTTACCTTAAACTTTAGTGTAGGAGACACCACAGAAGGTTCAATTAGCCCATCGAGTCTGACCTTTACCCCATCCAATTGGAATACCCCACAAACGATAACAGTTACAGGGATAGATGATACAGAAGGAGCTTCAATACGTGATGGGGCGATAAGTTATACCATCACAGGAACAACAGTGTCTGCAGATGCGGCATACAATGGCTCCCTGCTACCTGCCCAAACCATCACCAACCAAAACACCGATCCACCAGGGATAAGCGTTACCCCATCCAATAGTAGTTTATCAGAAAGTGGTTCGACAATATCAGTAGGCTTTGCACTTCTATCCACACTAAGCCCCACAAATGCTACCGTAACGATGACCGTTACTATAGACGATACTAGTGAAGCGAGCTTTAGCAGTAGTAGTATAGTAACCAGTACTGTAGTGAGTCTAACCCAAAGTGTATCAAGTACCTCAGTGACAGTCTATGGAGTAGACGACAATCTAGCAGATGGTACAGTTTCCTTTAACTTAATTACAGGAGATCCTAGCTCAGATACTGACACAGGATATGATGCTCTAACCGCCTCAGATGTAGCAGATGTAAGCTTACAGACCACAGACAACGACAAGGTCAGTGACATCTACTCCGACTATGGCGGGTATTGGACCTCAGGAGCAGACAACATAAGCACAACCAAACCGGATGACACGCATAACCTGTTAGGCTTTAGCTTTGGAGGAAAGACCTATTCTACTGGGGTGAGTAACACCACTTTAGACAACCAATCCATTATAGCCAATAGCAATGCTCTTAATTTTGATGGGACTGATGATTATATAAGTTTATCAGGAAGCGGTAATTTAGACATAACAGGTGATCTCACCTTAGAATCATGGATTAACTTAGATAATAATGATAATGATAGCACTGTAATAATTGGTAAGTTTAATGGTGGTCTAGCGAGCAATGTCTCATTTGCTTTAAGAAAAACATCAGCATCAACTATTTGGTTTGAAGTTGGTGACGGTGGTAATCATACTGATTATGCTGATTTCAATGGGTTTGAGTCAAAAAAATGGTATCATATCTCAGGTGTTTATGATCAATCGTTGAATACATTGAAATTTTATGTCAACGGTGAACTAGTTGATACTAATACTTCTGGACCAAACTCTTTAAAAAGAATTACATCTGATATTTTTCTAGGCAGATATAGTGCAACATATAATCAATATTTTAAAGGTGAAATCGACGAAGTCCGTATATGGAACGTAGCTCGTACAGCAGATCAGATAAGAGACAATATGTACCATCCATTAACGGGTAATGAATCAGGTTTAGTTGCTTACTATAATTTTGACCAGGGCACTGCCTCGGGCACCAATACAGCACAAACCACCCTTACTGATAGGTCTTCTAGCGGTTACGACGGTACACTAAATAACTTTGCTTTAACGGGCAGCTCTTCCAACTGGGTATTAGGAAAACAGCTCTACGAGCCCGAGACCTTCCAAGCCTTACCTTTTAGCAATGTCTCAACCTCGGGCAGTTCCTATGCTCGTCTTCAGGGATCGACTACTTCAGCTCCTTCCTCATTGGTTACTAAATCTGCTTTAGCGCAGAGTTTGGTTACAGGCACCCAGGGCTTGGATCTATCGACAGGTCTTGTAAACCTTCCTCAGTTAAAACAGACTCTGGGAGTAGGTGTGGTCTCATCAACCATAGAGGACACCACCCCTGATATTTTGGTTACCCAGATCGATATTCCTTCTGCTAGTCCCGACCAGTTGTGGTTTGAGAACTCCAGTGGCGTCCAGGTGGGTAATAAGGTAGATGTAGACTTTTCTTCTGAGGCAAAACAAGGTGAGTGGCTCTCGAAGTCCTATGCGATTCCTTCTAATACAGCAGGCAGCCAAACAACTTCTCCACTACGAGTCAAAGCACTTTATTTAAGTCAGTTTGGACTAACAGCGTCAGATGCGACCAATATTGCTAAGATCGTATACCTTCCCTCGGGCGTATCGGATCCTGCCTTTATCTCTTACAATACAGCCTCTTTAGTTCCTGCCTCAACGATGAGTGTGACTACAGACCCAGGTTCGTATTACAACGCAACCACACTCTCACCAACGCTGGTGGTACAGCTGCGTGATAAGGATGATAACAACATCTCTCAGTCAGACACTCCAATCACTGTAGGGGTCTCTAGCGGTACAGCCACTCTATCGGGAACCCTAACGGTCAACACCAACAGCAGTGGTCAGGCTACCTTCACTGATCTTAAGGTCAATGGCAGTGAAGACATCGAGCTGAGCTTTACCTCACCAGGGCTAAGCACCGTAACATCAACGCTCACCTTCCAAAGGATTACAGCAACGATAAGCGGCTTCCCAGACTTTACGGTAACAACCCTTCAAGAGCCTTTTGCGGTAACCCAGCCCACAACCAACTCAGACGCTACGATTGTCTACGCCTCAACGGTAACAACGGTAGCTACGATTGATTCTTCCACAGGGAGCATCACTGTTGTAGGAGCAGGGACAACGACCATTACAGCCACCGTTCCACAGAACAGTTATTATACAGCAGCGACCATAAGCGCCACAATGACGGTAAACAAGGTAAGTCCTACGATAGTAGATTTTGCAGATGTAACCAAGACTTACGGCGATGCTGACTTTGATTTAACAGGAACATCCAGTAGTACAGGTGCGATCACCTATACGGTCTCGGACACCAACATCGCTACAGTGAGTGGTACGACCATCAGCATCGTAGGTGCAGGAAGTACATCCATTACCTTAACCCAAGTGTCAGACGACAACTACCTTGCCGCTACCGCTACCATTACCCTTACGGTAAACAAAGCGGCACCTAGCTATACAGTAACTGATGTTACTAAGGTCTATGGAGCATCGGATTTTGCTATTGACTCAAACGTGGTCTCTAGTAGCAGTACAGGAAGCATTACCTATACCAGTAGTGTTGCAGCAGTAGCTACGATAAGCGGTACTACAAATATCAGTATAGCAGGTGCGGGAACTACGGTAATTACAGCTACCCAGTCGGCTACTTCCAACTACACTACGGGAACAACCAGCTTTACTGTTACTGTAACCAAAGCCGATCCAGTGATCAGCACCACAATAAGTGATGTGACAAAGATCTTTAGTGATCCAAGCTTTGCTCAAACGGCTACTTCCAGTAGTACAGGAGCTTTTACTTTCAGTAGTAGCGATACGGATGTGATTGCCATAAGTACGACCACTACTGCTACAGGGAGCCATTCGGTAAGCAACACTATCGTGGGAACAGGAACATCAGTTATTACCATCAGCCAAGGGGCAGATGCTAATTACAATGCAGCCACCACCAGTTATACTGTTACAGTGACTAAGGCAGACCCTAACCTGTCATCTATAGCGGATATCACCAAGACCTATGGCGACCCAGACGATACGGTAACCAATACCCTTAGCGTCACAACAGCGATCCAGTATACTTCTTCGGATCAGAGTGTTGTTCAGATAGCCTCTACCTCGGTAGGAACAGGCTCTCAGTCGGCAACTCTTACCTTTACAGGAGCAGGAACAGCAACAGTAACCGCTGCACTAGCTGAGTCGGATAATTACAACGCAGCTACAGTGAGTTTTACCGTTACGGTAAATAAAAAGACACCGACCCTCTCAGGTTTTGATGACATTACTAAAACCTATGGCGATGCAGACTTTAGTTTGGTGCAACCCACCTCACTCTCTGATGGGGACTTTACCTACAGCTCTTCGAATACTAGTAGTGCTACTATAAGTGGAGATACGGTAAGCTTGTTACACTCTGGGGTGGTCACCATCACAGCGATTCAAGCGGCGACAGACAACTACAACAGCGCAACCATCTCTCTTACCCTTACTATCAACAAGGCCTCTCAGAGTATAAGTGTAGCGCCCATACCTGCAACCAAACCGCTCAAAGACTTTACTGATCCGATACCTCTTGTGGCGACCAGTAGTTCAGGCAATGATGTTAATATCACGCTAGCTGGCGGCAGTGCAGCTACTTTAAGCGGCTCAGTAGGTAATTACTCTTTAACCAATGTAACCTCAACAGGATTGGTGTCAATCACTTTTACGGTAGCAGAGACCAGCCGTTATGAGTCAGCGACTACTTCGCTGGTAATGAATGTGATTAAAACAGCACAGAACATTACCTACTCACCTGCACTGACCACTACGGTAACCTATAGTGATAACCTAACGATACCACTGACAGCTTCATCCAGCTCGGGTCTTACGGTAAGCTATACACTGGTAAGTGGTCCAGCGACACTCTCCTCTACTACACTTACCGTAAGTCAAACAGGAGTTATTGTGATCGATGCAGACCAAAGTGGTAATGCAGCCTATAACCCAGCGATTAAGGTACGGGAGTCTATTGTAGTCCGCCCAGGTGAGGTAACCCTAAGCAACTTCAGTATTCCTACTAAGGTAGACACTGATCCCGACTTTACAATTACAGCTCCCACAACAACAGTAAGTGGTGGCACAACGGTGTACAGCTCAAGTGATCTTTCTGTAGCTACGGTAAGCGGAACTACCCTGCAGATCGTAAGCGCAGGAACAACAACCATAACAGCCACCCAGCTGGCAATACCCAACAAGTACAACTCAGCCTCTATTGCCGCTTCGTTTATTGTAGCTGTAGGAGACACTGATGGTGACGGCGTACTGGATCCTTTTGATCTGTGTCCCAACACTGCGGCAGGATCGGTAGTAGATGCTAACGGTTGTGCAGCCTATCAAAAAGATACGGACGGCGATGGTATTACGGATGATATAGACAACTGTGTTACTACAGCCAATGCCGATCAAAAAGACACCGATGGTGATGGCGTAGGAGATGTGTGTGATAATTTACCCAATACCCCTAATGCAGACCAGAAAGACACCGATGGAGATGGTGATCCTGATGCCACTGATCCAGATGACGATAACGATGGCACTCCAGATACCAGTGATGACTTCCCAGAAGATCCTGATGAGGATACCGATACGGATGAGGACGGTATAGGGAATAACGAAGACCCAGACGATGATAACGACGGGGTACTTGACACTGAGGATAACTGTCCACTGGTAGCTAATCCAGATCAAAAAGACACGGACGGTGATGGTATAGGAGATGCTTGTGATCCAGACAAAGACGGTAGCGGCTTTGATGATGTGTATGAAGCCGAGTGTGAAGACCTAACCGATACTGATGGAGATAAGATCCCAGACTGCGTGGATCCCGATGATGACAACGATGGCTATAAAGACAGTGAAGACGACTTCCCGTTAGATAAAAAGGAATGGATTGATACCGATAAGGATGGTATAGGTAATAACGCAGATCCTGATGATGACAACGATGGACAAACAGATCAAGACGAGATCGACTGCGGATCAGATCCTCTAGACGCCTCTAGTCTATCGAATGATAGTGATGGGGACGGTATTCCAGATTGTAAGGATCAAGATCGAGATGGAGATGGTGTTGAAAATGACAAGGATGTCTTCCCAGATGACCCACAGGAGTGGTCGGATAACGATCAGGACGGTACGGGAGATAACGCTGATCCAGACGATGACAATGATGGGTATCTGGATGTAGATGAGATTGCCTGTGATACAGATCCGCTAAACAGAAGCAGCAGACCACAGGACCGAGATCGAGACAAGATCCCAGACTGTATAGATGAGGATATCGATAACGATGGTTGTCCAAATGAGATTGACAAGTTCCCTACAGATCCCAGACAGTGTTTGGATACGGACAATGACGGAATAGGAGACGTTTATGACTGGGATGATGATGGAGATGGTGTAGCGGATGAGCAGGATGACTTCCCGCTTGATCCAACTCGAAGTAAAGACACCGATGGAGACGGTATAGACGATGCCAACGATCCTGACTACAACGGTGATGGATTAGCTGACGATGAGCTTTTCCCTGCACAGGTATTCTCTCCCAACGGAGATGGTATTAATGATACATGGAAGATTGTAAACACGGATCTGTTCCCGAACTGTGAGGTATGGATCTATACCCGATCAGGAGTGCTGGTTTACAACAAGCGAGAATATCGTAACGACTGGCAAGGACTCTTTAATGGAACCCCCCTTCCAGAGTCTTCTTACATCTATTTAATAGATAAAGAAGGAGACGGAGTAGTAGACTTAAGAGGATGGGTTTACTTAACCAGATAAAAAAGGGAAGGATAAAGATGAAAAAGGCACTTACACTATTATTACTACTTCCTTTGCTTTCAATGGCACAACAGGAGTCTTACTACAGTCTGTACCGTTTTAACATGCAGGTGATCAACCCTGCCTATGCGGGTGCAGAGGCAGAGAACATGCTCTCACTACTGAACAGAACCCAGTGGGCAGCACTGGATGATTCTCCCCGTACGATGGCAATGGTATTTTCTTCGAGAAGGGAGAACAATGTAGGTCTTGGTCTGTCTGTGGTAGCGGATAAAGTTTTTGTAGAGCGACAGACCTTTGCTTATGCAGACTTTTCTTACAAACTGGATCTTACAGACCAGACAAGAATATTTTTAGGTCTCAAGGCAGGAGGAAACTTCTACAGATCCAGCTCGCTAGGACTGGAAGACTACAATACATCAGTAGATCCTGCTCAGAAGGAGTTTTCAAGGTTTAATCCAAATGTGGGAGCGGGGATGTACCTGCAAAATGAAAAGTATTGG
>Ga0213861_10003225_pt1 | contig 13485 bp, 10 predicted proteins | sample PICome_4_FD_160110 | JGI IMG/M metagenome (GOLD analysis project Ga0213861, IMG submission 160110) | Coastal seawater microbial communities near Pivers Island, North Carolina, United States - PICO131 | ecosystem: Environmental > Aquatic > Marine > Coastal | place: USA: North Carolina...
TAGAATGTGTCAGAAACAATGTTGATCAGGGCCGCCCGGTCGTTCCGGTTGTCGCTCGCTCGCTTCATCACATCATCGCTGATGACGTTGCTCAAGCCGAGCGAACCCGCCAGGGCCTTCACAGTCCGCAAGTAGTCCAATGCTGCGCTGTTCTCTTCGAAGATTGTGGCATAGCTCAAATCCGCGCCATACACGCCCAAAGCGATCGCTTGACGGTCAGAGGTGCTGTACTCCTTGAGTTTCTCTGTGGGGTTCGTGGCCTCGGTGTGGAACTCAGCCCCACTGCGCTGAATCAACGAGGCCGTCTCCATCGGCGATGGCGCCGCATGGAAAATCTTCTTCAACGTAGAAGTGCGGTTGGAGACCGCCATGCCATCGTCTTGCTGGGCATCGCCTTCGGTCGCGGCTGCAGGATGTTCCGTTGTTGTGGTTTGGGCCGAATCGCCGCTGGAGCTGTCATCGCCACATCCGACGATGGAGAAAAGGACCACGCCCGCAACGGCAGCAATGCCTGCGAACACTGGGCGGAAAGTCCACGTTTTGAATTGAATGCGCATGGGTTGAGTAGATTCAGTTTTCATTCGGAAGTTCTCGCATCAGCTTTCGCTTACGAGTGAAAACCAAAAAAGTTCTACACGCCCCCCTGTTCAATCCCCCAAAAAATCTCAACCGACAAAGAACCTCATCTCTCCCCTCAAACCTCCTCTCTCAAACCTCCCCCCTCTTCCAGGCCCCCTCATTCCACGATGAGGCGTTCTGTCGCGCGGTTGCCGTCCAAATTGACCGTGACCATGTAAACACCCGCTGACCAGCCAGCCGTCGACATGTCGATTCGCTGAAGGCCCGGCGTCAACCGCGAAGCAGCCAATGGCTGGGCCACGACCCGGCCAGCCAGGTCGCGCACCTCAATCGACGCGTCGTGTGCGTCTACGGTTCTGAATTCGAGGGTTGCCGTACCGTCCGTTCCGGTGGGGTTCGGGTACAAGCGGAGATCGAGCTTGCCATTGGCTGAGGCTTGAGCAATGTCGTTGGTGCCGACGGCAATGATGTTGACATCGTCGAGGAAGATGTTGTTCCCCAAGCGGCTCTCGAACTCGAACTTCAGGCGGAATTGGTCTGTGAGATAAACCTCGTAAGGGAGCACAAGGGTGTTCTCCTTCCACTCGTCTGGACCATTCGGGATGAACATGAATGGGTGTGGCGGGGCGGAAGGCAAATCCGTGTAGCCGCGGTGCATCCGCCGCAAATTCCAAGTTGCGCCGCAATCACCGGAAGCATAGATTTTCAAGCGGTCATCCGTGTCATCTTCATCCTCATCCGTGCCACGGAAGGCGTATGCCCACTTGTAAGTGACTTGGATCTCCAGGAAGTTCGACATGTCCATGGTGCTCGTGATGAGCGCATCGGTGTTGAACTCGATGTCGTTGCTGTAGTTTCGGATCCACATCGACTGACCGCCGGTTGCGGCACCCGCTGTGGTGACCTCCCAGCCGTCGCCGTCGTAAAAGGTGTTGTTGTGGAACCAATTCTCTGAATCAAGAAACTCCGCTTCAAAGCCGTCGGCAAATGGCAAATCCATGGCACCATTCGGAAGGACCTGAATGTAATTCGATTCAGTCGCTGAAACGGTTTCAGCGCCATTGCCGGCAACCAACTCCACGTCGTAAAAACCAGGAGATTCAAACGTGACCCATGGCTGCTCCCCGGTGGCCGAAGTGCCATCTGAGAAGTTCCAGGTCCACTCGGTCACCCCGTGGAAAGATTCATCGATGAGCTGCACCGAATCCCCAGCGCAAATCGTGCGGCGGCCGGCGGAGAATCGCGCTTGGCACAGGATCGGCTCCTCCGAAACACCCGTGTCTTCGAGGTTCTGGGCCGTCCACAAATCAACGCGATCGGCGACATTGCTGTACATGGCGGCGCGCATGCGATCGATTTGGCCTTGAGAGAACATCCGGCCACAATAAGAGTAGTCCATGTAATTCTGGACGTTGTCCAGTGAACCGCAAGACTCCCCGTCGAGCGTGCAAGAGGTCCAGCCGCGCGTCAGCGGCGTGTCATCCACGTTGTCGTCCTGGTCGCAATTGTCCGCCTCGCCTGGGCTGTTCGAGTTGCCCCACGTGTGGCGGAGGTTCATCCAGTGGCCTGCCTCGTGGGTGAGGGTGCGGGAGCGGTAATTGTTGCTCGTGCCGATGTTGCCGGTGTAGTCGTGAGCGAGGACAATGCCGTCGTTGACGGCGTTTTGGTTGCTGGCGACCGAGCCTGGGTAAAGGCTGTAGCCCGCAGCTCCGGATGCGTTTTCGACCACCCAAACATTCAAGTAACTCTCCCGCGGCCAGTTGATCAAGTCCTTGACGTCGCCATCGCCGTCATAGGTCAATGGGGATACGATGCGGTTGATGCCCGTGTGGCAGTTGCCTTGCGGATCGCGCTGCGCGAGGCGGAATTCGATGAAGGCATCGCCTGTGATGTCGGTGAATTCGTCGACAATCTGGGACGCGTCGGTGTTGAGGAAGCGGAAGTCGCGGTTCGCCACCTCGATGGCGCTGTACACCTGCTCGTCGCTGATGTTCTCCGGTCCGTTGTCGTGGACGATGTGGAACACGACCGGCACGATGATGAGTTCTTCACGCTGGCCGGCCGCGCCGTTTGCAATGAAGTCGCGGGTGAAGGCCTCAAGGGCAGCGTCGTCGGCGATGGATTGGGCGCGTGATTCCGGATGGCGCTCGAAGAGCCATTCGGTGGCGTGGTGATGGCCGCAGGTGCGGGTGTCCTCGGTTTGGCCTATAGCGGTGGCCAAACCACCTCCCAGCACCCCCCACGCACCCGCCAGAGCGACTGCAGTCACACGCAACGCACGGCGCAAAACGACCAAATTCAATGTCTTCATCACAGCAAAGCAGGTTTTCAATCAATGCAGAACCGCAATTTACAATGAAAGCCGGCCGGTTCGTGCACCGGAAACGGCCGCACAGGCCGCGCCGGGCAACAGATGTAACTTAGGTCACCTTCGGCAGGCACCTCGAAATCTACTTTTACCGGAACACTCCACTGAAATCAGAATGAAAAAGAACATGTTGCGGAATGGCTTTGTGGCCGTTGGGATGGCCATTGGATTGAGCGGGGCGTTGGCCTCTTGTGGGTCGTCGACTGGGGATCATCAGCAGGCCACGCAGTCGCAGAAGGCTGCCACGACGCGGGCTGAGGATGTTGACGTGGCGGCTTTTGCGGCGCTCATCGAGTCGCTGGACAATCCGATTTTGCTGGACGTGCGCTCGGACGAGGAGTGGGCCGAGGGGCACCTGCCGAATGCTTCTTACATCCCTTTCCAGTCCCCGGATTTTGCGGAGCAGCTGGCGGCGTTGGACAAGTCCCGGCCTGTACTGGTCTATTGTGCCTCAGGTGGACGCAGTTCTCGTGCGATGAATGTTTTGAATCAATCAGGCCAAACCGAAGTCTACAACCTCCTCGGCGGCATCCGCGCTTGGTCCGCTGCGGGCCAGTCCGTGGTGAACGGCGATCCGAAGCCCATCCAATAAATCCCAGGAATCATGCAAGAGTACATCGACCTCATCGTCAACGGTTTCACGGGCTACGCGAATTATCTGTGGCAAGAGATCACTTGGTCATCCCGGAACTGGAAGCCTTGGTACGAGAACTACTTCTACATGCTCATTGCGCTCTCGCTCGTGGTGTGGGGCATTGAGTTGTCGGCACCGTGGCGGAAAAACCAGGCCCCAATTCGGAAGGATTTCTGGCTCGATGCGTTCTACATGTTTTTCAACTTCTTCCTCTTCAGCCTCGTGGGTTACAACTCTCTGAGCATGGTGGGGGTGGAGGCCTTCAACGACTTCCTCGGACTGTTTGGCATCACGAACCTCGTTGCCTTTGAGATTGCCTCCTGGTCGCACACGGCGCAATTGTTGGTCATGTTCCTGCTGGTCGACTTCATCTCTTGGTGGACGCACCGTTTGCTCCACCGCGTCCCGTTCTTGTGGAAGTTCCACAAGGTCCACCACAGCGTCAAGCAGATGGGTTTTGCGGCGCACTTGCGCTATCACTGGATGGAGACGATTGTCTACAAGTCGATTCAGTACGTGCCTTTGGCGATGATTGGGTTTGGTCTCCAAGACTTTTTCATCATCCACATCGTCGCCTTGGCCATCGGCCACATCAACCACGCGAACCTGAACTGGGACTACGGTCCGCTGAAGTATGTCCTCAACAACCCGAAGATGCACATTTGGCATCACGCGAAGGACATCGGCGACAACCACTACGGGGTCAATTTCGGCATCAGCCTGAGCTTGTGGGACTACGTCTTCGGCACGGCCTACATCCCGCACGATGGCCGCGACATTGAACTGGGCTACCCAGGCGATGAGAACATGCCCGATGGGTTCATCGGTCAATCCATCGCGCCGTTCAAGTCTGAATCTCGCTGATCGCCATGAACAACATCCGGACTTGGTTGCTGGCCAGCTTGACGCTTGGCCTGGCACCCTTTTTCCCCGAACCGCACATTGTGGGCAAAATCCGGTGGATCGCCGGTAGGGGCGTGGGCATGGGGCCGATGGATTGGTTTGATGTGGCTTTGCACGGCACCCCGTGGTTGCTGCTGATTCGAGCGGTGGTCGTCACGTTGCGGGATCGGCAGCGCAAAGCTGCGGTGAGTGTTCCTGGTGGTCCGGCTGCAGGGAAATCATAACCCCACATTTGTCCATATTTCCTGTGAGCCTCAATCCTGCTGGGGAGAGCGCTCGAGCCTGAACCCGACGTCCAGCACACCTGGCAGGGGGTCCCTGCGCATGGCGTGGGCCACCGAAATCTCATAAGCGCCGCTCAACGGAAAGGCCGTGGCCGAGAGGAAACCGATGCGGTGGTCCACCACCGGCCCAGACCCTGTGCCCAGCCAAGCCCCACGCACATCCGCCAGCTCGCAAAGCACCGTGTCACGCCGCTGGCGACCGTTCGGGAAATCGAAGTCAACAAAGAGGTACAAGTTGCTGAACGGGTAGATTTGGTCGTGGCGGAGGTCGATGAAAAACTCGTGTTTGGACAAGGTGTCTGTGATGTCAAATTGGAAAGTCTTGACGTCTGATGCCGACCACCCTGCTTCGGTTTCAATGGGCCTGGACTCGGCAAAAATGGGTTCCGGCCCGCAGCCCGTCCAACCCAGGAGGCCGGCCACCACCCCCAAAACCACCCCCAAACGATTCAGGAGCAATGTTCTGTCAACCTTGCGCATCGCCGCTGCCACCGCCACCATTGTTGTTGCCTGAGGACGAAGGCCGATTTCCCCCGCCGCCGCGAGAACGGTTCCGACCTCCACGACTGCGTGAACGGCTGGGCTTGTCAGGGCCGCCTTCTTTCCGCTCCTGCCTTGGCACATCTGGTTTCGGCGCACCGCTGGCGTCTTGCGGTTTCCGCTCCCCCCGAGGCCGGCGACGCGAAGACCCACCTTCTCTTCTGTTTTCTGCTCCCTCACCTTTTGCTTCTCCCCCACCTTCATTTGGGCCTGGGTTGCGACGGCGATTCGCCACACTCGGCCGGCGTTTTTTCCGGCGACGTCGTTCCTCATCGAAACGCGTGAGGTCATCTTGTCCGACGACGTTTGCGTAAACGTCCTCCATTTCATTTGGCTCCTCTTCGATGGCAAATTCCGTGAGGTTTGCTGGAAACTCGCCGCGATCGTTCATGGCTTGGAGCTCCTTCATGTCCTCGACAGTCACAGCGACGGGTGAAGCGCCTGGTTGGTCGAGGGGAAGCAAATAGACAAGCTCCTTGAAAATGTCCATTTTGAAGACCACGGCGCGGCCTTCCTTCAAGCGAATTTTCGTGTTCGGTGCCGGGAAATCTTTGATGGCCTCGACGTATTGGTCGAGTTCGAAGTTCAGGCAGCACTTGAGCTTGCCGCACTGTCCGGCGAGCTTCTGGGGATTGAGCGAAAGCTGTTGGTAACGCGCCGCAGAGGTGGAAACGCTCCGGAAATCCGTCAGCCAGCTTGAGCAACAGAGCTCGCGGCCGCACACGCCGATGCCGCCGACACGGGCAGCTTCTTGGCGAGCACCGATTTGGCGCATTTCAATGCGAACGTTGAAAGCACTGGCCAGCTGCCGAACGAGCAAACGGAAATCGACACGCTCTTCTGCGGTGTAGTAAAACGTCGCCTTCCGGCCGTCCCCTTGAAACTCGACATCCGTCAGTTTCATGGCCAAACCGACCTCGCGGATGATCTCCCGGCCGCGCGCTTTCGTCTCCGGCTCACGCTTGCGCGCTTCGTGCCAGGCATCGAGGTCCTCTTGCGTCGCTTTGCGGAGGACTTTCTTGATTTCGTGGTCGTCGCGGACCTTCTTGGCCTTCATTTGGTTTCTGACGAGTTCACCACGCAAACTCACCACGCCCACATCGATGCCAGGGTCTGCATCCACTGCAACCACATCGCCGACTTGCAAGCTCAAACCCTGCGAACGCCGGTAAAATGCCTTGCGATTCGCCTTGAAACGAATCTCCACAATATCAAATGGCGCTGCGCCATCGGGCAACGCCACACCTTCTAACCAATCAAAAACGGTCAGCGGTCCACAACCACCGACGCCACAGTTCCCATTGCTTTTGCAACCGCGTGGCTTTCCATCTGCTCCATTCCTGCAATTCGCACAACTCATGATTCAGCGAAGATAAGCACGGGCAGCGCCCATGCGGCCGTCTCGCCTGCCTCGAATTTCTATTGCGCTCTCCGGAGCAACAGATTCATCCGGACGCTCAGGTCCATGAACACGAGTTTGCCGTTGACATTCCCGGCGATGTCGCGGTGCGCTTGCTCGAGTTCTGTGAACATCTGAGCGACATTCCCGTGGTGGATGAATGGGGCAAATTTCTCCGCAAAAGCGCGCTCTTTCGCGGTCAGCCGAACGAGCTCCATGGCGCCGTAATTGCCGACAATGCATTGCCTGACCATGTGCATGGCATACAGGAGGAATCGCTTCATGCTCTCGCGGCCAGGTTTGGCAAACAGCTCAGCCAAAGTGACCAAATCGCCCGACTTGCTCCCATAACAGGCCCGCATCCACTGGACAAACAACTCATGGTCAGGCGTCGCCCCATCCGACGTGGCCAGCCGCAGCGCAGCCGCCAGGTTGCCCTCCACAACGCGCGCCAAATCCGCAGCGGCCTCGCCCCCCAACGCCGCCATCCGCTCAATGGTCCTTGCCGCCGAAGCATCGTCCAGTCGCGGCACCCGCACCGCCTGCACCCGCGACCGGATGGTGGCCAGCAAGCTGTCAAAATGCTCGCTGACAAACAGCATCACGGTCTTGTCCGTGGGCTCTTCAATCAACTTCAGCATTTTGTTTGCGGTATCCACCCGCATGGTCTCGGGCAACCACAGAATCAACACCTTCCAGCCACCCTTGAATGGCTTCAGGCCGAGCTTCCTGTTGATCTCCAAGGCCTCATGCACACTGATGAACAGTTGCTTCCGATCTGCCCCGATGGCTTGGGTCCATTCCTCCATGCCGAAGTAGGACCGCGCCAAAATCATCTCCCGCCAAGCCGTTTGAAATGGCTGCGAAATCGCTTTTTCCTGGCCATCTGCCTTGAAAAAAGGGAAGCTCCAGTGGACATCCGGATGCTCCAGTCGCTGATGGGCTTTGCAAGACGTGCACACTCCGCAGGAATCCTCCGGCGTGGGCTGCTCGCAGTGCAAGTATTGTGCATAGGCCCGGGCCAAAGCAAACGCGCCAGACCCCTCCGGTCCGTCAAACAGCTGGGCATGGGCCACCCGACCCGACTGCGCCCCAGCGCGCAACCTCTCCCCGATCTCCTGATATCCAACAATTTCTGAAAAACGCATGGCCCTGCTCTGTGGCCGAACGAAGGTAACGCCGAATTGGGGGAATCACAGGGGCATTCGTGTGCCTTTCTCCGGGGACATGCTCAGAACATCAGGTGTGCGGAAGCGTGAAAACCCCGGCCCGGTGCCGAGATGCCACTGGCAAACACCCTGTAGTGCATGTCCAACAAATTCCGTGCGCCGACGCGCAGTTCAAACCCATCACTCAAACGGAACCTCCCCTCCAAGTTCAAAGTCCACCATCGCGGACTGCCCGATGCCAGGGTGAGATCTGGGTTGTCGACGGATTCTGGTGCAAACCGCTCCAGCGGCTTGAACCCACTGAAATTCGAATGCAGCACCCAAGTCATCCACTTGTGCTCGTAATCCAAGGCAATCCGACCGAAGGTGGGGGGGATGTGCCCCAGCGGCGTGTCTGACTCCGTCTCTTGACCATACGTCCAGTTGACGGCGCCTTCTAAGCTGATTCGGGGAAACAGCTGCGCGCGCATGGACAACCGAGCGCCTCGGAGGAGGGCAGTAGAGGCGTTCATGTGGGTTTGGACTCTTGCAGAATCGCCATCAATCCACATCATGATGTCACCTGCGAGCGAAGCATTGACGGGAACAATGGCATCTTTCCACAACGTCACAAACCCCGTCGCATCCAACTCCATCAAGCCGCGCCCACCCAAATTCCAAGTCAACCCCTGCTCGGCGCTGTAGAGGTATTCCGGTCGCAAAGAATCGTTTGGGACGATCACATACCCGCCCTTCTCCCGCACTTTGCCGACGTCATCGATGTTCGGGTGGCGGAATCCGCTCGACAAATTCGTGTTGAAACGCCAGGCCTTTGACGCTCGCCACTGCATGGCTAAGCCCCCTGTCCACGCTCCCTTACGACTGTCAATGCTTTCAAACGGCAAGTCATAATTTGCATCCGGCAGGAATTGAGCACGAAGAGAGGCGCTGTTGTAGCGGAGACCTGCAGTCAGCAATCCCTTTGAATGAATGTCACTGCGAACCGTCGCAAACGCCCCGAACATATTCATCTCACTCCCACCGGACGGATAACGGGTGGAAATTGCCTCGATGCTGCTCGTCAACAGATTCGTCCGTTCTGCCATCGACACCACGTCATTGATGGCAAAATCCGCACCTGCGGAAATGGTCGTCCTGTGTCGAAAGCGACGCGAAGCCGTCACATTTCCGCTCCAAACCCCCACTGACTCGCGCGAACTCTCCCGCCAGTCGGAACCAAATCGCCTCTGAATCCGCTCCTCAGAGATATCCTGGTAAGCGAGGGTGGCATTGAACTGGATGCCCGCCAGACGCTGGGCGTACAGAGAATAATTGAGGGCTGCCAGAAAACGTTGCTGCGGTCCGTAATCCCATTCCGCCCATTTGAGCTGACCGCCAGAAAACTCAGCGGACAGGTCATACCGTGGGATGTTCGAACTCGTGCTGAACTGTACATTCAGCCCCCAAAGCCCGATTTGTGAGCGGTAGCGGAATTTCTGGAGGACGTCGATTTGGTCATAACCGCTGCCCACCTGCAACGCTGGGTCCTCATTCACCATCATCGAGTCCTGGCCCGCGACCCGTGCCGCATACAGCGTATCGAGTCCCCAGTTCGCATCCCCGTGCGGCCGCCAGCTGCCCATGCGCAAATCGCCAAACCGGGAAGCAGTCACACTCGTCAAAGTCGCCCAGCGATTCCCGCCATACTCCACATCAGCATGCAAACGCGTGCCTTGGTTCTGCGAGCGGTAGGCCGTGGACATGCGGGTCCGCCATTCGTAGGTTTGAAACCGCGGGGTCCGGGTTCGGTAGTGGATGACGCCGCCGAGGGCATCTGATCCATACACCACGCTGTTGGGCCCGAGGATGACCTCGGTTTGCTCCAAAACGTTCGGGTCGATGGTGATGGCATTCTGCAGGTGGCCACTTCTGTAGATCGCATTGTTCATCCGCACACCATCGACCACCAGCAGGATGCGATTTGCCTCAAAGCCACGGATGATAGGGGATCCACCGCCTTGCTGACTTTGCTGGACCAAAACGGACCCCGTCGACCACAACAACTCCGCCGCTGTTTCAGGGGTTTCAATGCGCTTCACCGGTTCAACAGCCGCTGGGGACAAGGACTGAACCGACGCCGACAGGGCGGCCATATCAAATGACTTCTCTTCGGAAACAATCTGGACCGTTTCGATGGCCACCGGGTCGTTGACCATCCTGAGAACATTGGGTACGCCGCGACGGGCGGGCACCACGAGGTCCATGTACCCGATGCTTTTGACCACCAGCGTATCCTGGGGTGAGTTTTGCGGCAGAGTGGCATTGCCAAGCACATCAGCCGAAACAGCCGACCCATTGTTCCGGTTGATCACCGTGGCAAACGGCACCGGGCTGCCATCAGACCCAACAATGCGAACCTCGTTCGATGGGGTGGCTGGTGGCGGCTGGTTTTGGGCCAACGCCACTTTCGCTCCCAGCACATAAATCAAACACACAATCAGTCCAGTGGCCAGGGCAATCCAACGTGGGCTGAAATCCGAATTTTTCATCAGGCGCACACTATCAAGAATCGCGCCAAAAAATCACAACGGCCTCAAGCAAACACCGCCTCCAGAACGTCGAGGCTCTTGATGGTCTTGGGGCCACTCAAGTGGTGCTGAATGTAGCGGACCATGCCGGCGATCAACTGCCGGCGAATCGGGCCAGCAATGGGGGGAGAGGTTGTGGAGGCGCGGGATGATTCCAGCAGCGCCGCAAAAGCCGCCGCGGTCTGCGCTGGCCAGTGGTCTTCGTCGGGCAGGGTGACAGGCAACCACTCGCCTTTGGCGAGATTGAATCCAAGCGACGGACCTGCCGGTTGCGCTTCAGGGGCTAGACCCAGCAAATCAATGAGGCCCGCCAGGAAGTGCAGGTGGATGCGGTGGGGGGAATCGGTTTGGCACAAAGCGGCAGCTGTCTCCCACAGCAAATCCGCCACATCCGGATGCGGGTGCTCCTCCGGAAACGTCCGCCAGACCATCTCCGCCAGAAAAAACGCTACAGCCGACCGCCGCACGTCCGCCAGCAGCGCATCCATCGGCTCCGACCGGCGCGCCTCTGCAAAACGGTACAATCCTTCCGATCCTTTTCGCCGAACGCCATGCACCTCCAAGAGGGACAGCGGGTGATACGCAGCCACCTTCCGCTTGCGCGCCTTGCCGACAGGGGTCCAAACCGCAATCAACCCCAGCTCCCGGCTGAACGCCCGCACAATCCAAGCACTGTCTCCGTGGGCGACGCTGCCCAGGACCACCCAGCGATCGGCTGACAGGTCAACGGAAGCCATCTTCGTCCTCCTTGCCCTCGCTGAAGAGGCCGCTCATCAAATCGCTGAAGCTCACTTCCCCGTCCACCACGGACTTTCCGATCAGGTTGTGCTCAGCGAGTCCGTGCAACACAAATTCCATCATCGTCACCAGCGCCTGTCGCTCCAAACCCGGCACATATCGGTTCACCAAGTCCGCCAAACCTGGAACAGAAGCGAGTTTCTCCGTGTACACCTCATCGCTGTCTGAGCGCAACAAATCCAGCCCTTCAGTGGCAAAATGAGCCACAATGGGTGCATAGACGTCAGTCATTTTTTTGCGACGCACCAACTCAGGGTCGGGGAAGGTCTCTGGGAATCGGCCGCGGATGGCTTTGCCGATCAAATGCAGGGCCACCTGTTCGGGTCCTTCACGCTCTCCCTCGTACACGAGTTCCACCTTGCCAGTCACCGCAGGCAGGATGGAGAGCAAATCCATGACCCGTGTGACGGTTGACGGTTCACCTGACCGCAAAATCCTGAGCTCGGCTCCTGCCACCAAATGCTCGTATGCCGTGATCGTCAAACGCGCCGAAACACCGGAATTCTCGTCAATGTATTCGCTGTCCCTGGCCGCAAACGCCACACGTTCGAGCAAGTCGGCCACGAGCGTGTCGATGGCCACGCGCACCCGCTGTTCGGGGCGGACCTGAGCTTCCTGGGCGGTGATGGCCCCTGCCGTTTCGAGGCTGGTGGGGTAGTGCGTGAGGATTTGGGACTGGATGCGGTCTTTGAGCGGCGTGATGATGGCGCCACGGCTGGTGTAGTCCTCAGGGTTTGCGGTGAACACAAATTGCAAATCGAGGTCCAATCGCATGCGGAAACCGCGAATTTGAATGTCTCGCTCTTGCAAAATGTTGAACAGCGCCACTTGAATCCGCGGCTGCAAATCCGGAAGCTCGTTGATCACGAAGATGCACCGGTGGCTTCGCGGAATGAGTCCATAGGCGATCACCCGTTCGTCACTGTAATCGAGCTTGAGGTTTGCCGCTTTGATCGGGTCGACATCCCCGATCAAGTCCGCCACGCTCACATCTGGTGTGGCGAGTTTCTCCACGTAACGTTCACTCCGGTGCAGCCAACCGATGGGCATGGCATCGCCTTGCGCCGCGATGGCCTGTTTCGTCGAGGACAGCACTGGCGCCAGGGGGTCTTCGTTGAGCACACTGCCGGGCACCACGGGTATCCATTCGTCGAGCAGGTCGACGAGGCCGCGCGCCATGCGCGTTTTTGCCTGGCCCCGAAGTCCGAGCAAATTCATCGAATGGCCCGCCAAAACCGCGCGTTCTACCTGCGGAATCACCGTGTCTTCGTAGCCGAGAACGCCCTGAAAGAGCGGGGTTCCATCAGCAATTCTCGCGATCAAGTTCTCCCTCAATTCATCGTGGATGGGCCGGGGTGCATAGCCACTGGCCCGCAATTCGCCGAGCGTTCTCGCCGCTGGCTGTTCTGTTGCTTTCATCTTGCTCGCTTGCTGCGGTTTTGTTCGAAGTCTCTGAAAATGGTGTCGCCGAGGCCTTGCAGCCCCGTGAAAAACGCGCGGCCGCCGTTTGCCTCCGTGAATTCCTCCACAAAAGCTTGCAATTGGGGGTCGCTGGCGATCATGAAGGTGGTGATGGGGATGCCGAGCTTGCGGCACTGCCGTGCCAAATTGTAGCATTTGCCCGTGATGAACGGGTCGAGGCTCCAGCTCGGGTTCTTGTAATATCCGCCGGGCAGGCTCGGGTCCTTGAGGCAAGTGGGCTTGCCGTCGGTGATCATGAAGATTTGGCGGTTCGGGGTCTTGCGGCGGCGGAGGATGTCCATCGCCAGCTCCAGTCCGGCGACTGTGTTCGTGTGGTAGGGACCCACTTGCAGGTAAGGCAAGTCGGCGATGCTGACTTCCCAAGCATCATTGCCGAAGGCGACAATGTCCAGGTTGTCCTTCGGGTACCGGGTCATGACGAGCTCGCTGAGCGCCATGGCGACCTTCTTGGCCGGGGTGATTCGGTCCTCGCCGTACAAAATCATCGAGTGACTGAGGTCGATCATCAAGACTGTGGCCGTCATGCTGCGAAATTCACGGTCCTCGACGACCAGGTCCTGTTCGGTCAGGCGGAAATCGCCTGGGCCGTGGTTGATTTGGGCGTTGCGGAGGGAGGCGGTGAAGTCGATTTGGTCCAATTTGTCGCCGAAGGCATACGGCCGCCTGTCCTCCGTCGGCTCATCGCCAGCCCCCCGATGCTTCGTCGCATGCTGCCCGCGCGGCCCTTTTTTCAAGTTGCCAAACACCTGGTCCAACGCCCGG
>Ga0213861_10003228_pt1 | contig 13481 bp, 9 predicted proteins | sample PICome_4_FD_160110 | JGI IMG/M metagenome (GOLD analysis project Ga0213861, IMG submission 160110) | Coastal seawater microbial communities near Pivers Island, North Carolina, United States - PICO131 | ecosystem: Environmental > Aquatic > Marine > Coastal | place: USA: North Carolina | collected...
CCAGAAGCTGAAGCGGCACCTGCTGCTGAAGCGGCACCTGCTGCTGAAGCGGCACCTGCTGCTGAAGAAACGACCGAAACGCCGGCCGTGGAGTAGGTCACCAATCGGAAAATCGCTTAACCAAACGTCGCCACGAAAACAGATTCCATGTGACCTGTCTGGATAATCGAACAATCATCAAAAGCTTTAAATCACCCTGTCGAGCATTTCGGCAGGGTGTTTTTTTGTGCGCTGCTAAAGTCGGAACAATCGATTCACGTCGCCATTTTCCAATTCACTCAAACAAACGTGATAGCACGACGATAAAACTCTTGCAGGATTGATTACGCAGCACGGACGCCGCCACGTAAGAAATAACCGCGTCCTTCATTTTGACCAGATTTGGCTTTCCTTCTACGAGAGCGAGAAAACTGCGTATCAAACACAATGAGATGGAATCGCGTTCATAGGTCTGGCAGAAACAGCAGCGAAAGCAAGACAATGGTTGATAATACTCAAGAGTCAGACGTCGAACTAAAAACCAAAGATGTCGACGCAGATGAAAAGCTCAATACGGTAAACGAGATTGATGTTTCGAGCAGTCTCCAGTCTCCGTTAGAAACGTACCTTCGTGAAATCAATGAAACGAAGCTATTGACCGCCGATGAGGAAAAGCAACTGGCGGGAGCGATTGCCCTGGGTGACGTTCGTGCAAGGGATCGTATGGTCCGTGCGAACTTGCGATTGGTGGTGAACATCGCACGAGGCTACACCGGGAAAGGCCTGGGACTTCAAGACTTAATTGAGGAAGGCAACCTTGGATTGCTTCGCGCTGTCGAGGGGTTTGACCCCAACGTTGGAACGCGATTCAGCACATATGCTAGTTATTGGATCAAGCAATCGATCAAGCGTGCGTTGATTAATTCGGCCAAGACGATCCGGATTCCGGCCTACATGGTTGAGCTCCTTTCGAAATGGCGACGTGCGAACAATCGCTTGACCGAGGACCTTGGGCGAACGCCAACGCCAGAGGAGATCATGCGACTCCTTGGACTCCCCAAGAAAAAGCTCCCGATCATCAAAAAAGCGATTCGCATATACAACTCGACCCCCCAAACGGATCAATCCGAAGCCGGCTGGTCGCTGGGCGAGATGATCATGGACGAGCGGATGAAAAGTCCCGAGGACGAACTGGTCGAATCCGATGTTTTGGCTCGCGTGATGGATATGTTGAACGAAATGGATATTCGTGAGGCAACCGTATTGCGAATGCGATTCGGCCTGGACGAGCATGACGCCCACACGCTGAAAGAAATTGGCGAGAAACTTGGTCTGACTCGGGAGCGAGTTCGCCAGATTGAAACCGAAGCATTGAAGAAATTGAATGATGGCCTGAAAGACGCAAAGGAACGCACCATTTTCGTAAAATCAATCAAAGCGGTGTAAGTCGTTTCCGTCAAATCTTCAATGAATCCTTTTGAGATGCCGCGTCGGGGCATTGATTTGACATTACATCAGCTTCATTGTGAACTCATTTTGCGTCGTTGTTCGATGAAAATTGGGCAACTCGCATTGGATTCGGTGAGGTGAGGTTGGGGAGTTTGGTGTTGATTGGCTGGTGGTTTAAAAAGTGATAAGCGACAAACTGCAACAGCAATTGATTGATGCCGCTGCAACCGCGCGGCAAAATGCCTACGCTCCCTACTCGAACTTCCTGGTCGGGGCCTCTCTACTTGCCGAGGATGGCTCGCTATTCAGTGGCTGCAATGTTGAAAACGCATCTTATGGTTTGACGATTTGCGCCGAACGAATTGCCATCGGAAACGCAATCTCTCATGGTCATAAAAAATTCAAAGCGATATGCGTCGTTGCCGACAATGCCGTCTCGCCATGTGGAGCCTGCCGACAATTTATTCGCGAATTCGGATCGGAGACACTCATCATGCTCGTTGATTCCAACGGCAATCAAATGCGGAAGAAATTCACCATTGACCAGCTTTTACCTGAGTCTTTCTCTCTCTAGCGTTGTGTAGTGGCTCTTCACAATTGCAGATGATTGGGTTTTATTTGCGTTGTCGGCAAGTTAAGTTAGTGCTGTGATTGCTTTTAGTGAATGGCAATCAAATCCTCACACGCCCTACTTCTCAACTTGCTTCCGATTCGTATTCCAATGCAATACAACACCAGGCTTGGGTTAATCCTTTTTTTGATTTACCTCTTATTTTATTGCGGCTTCGTTTTTATAAGTGCCTTCTCGCCGCAGACGATGGAAATAACTCCAATTAAGGGCGTGAACCTGGCGATCTTGTACGGATTCGGATTGATTGTGGCCGCATTCGTCATGGCGATGATTTATGGAGTGATGTGCAAGTCGGATGACGGCGAAACTGAAACGTCTTCTTCGTCAGACAAAAACGACGGAGGTGATCAGTCATGATTTATGAAGTCTCAATTATTGCGATCGTCGTTTTTTTAATCTTTGTTGGGTTTACGCTTGGACTCAGCTTTTGGCTTGGACGAAAAGCTCGATCTTCTGAGGGATACTTTGCCGCGCACGGGCAAATCCCTTGGTTTGTCAACGGAATTGCCTTCGCCGGCGACTATCTTTCTGCAGCATCATTTCTTGGGATCTGCGGAATGATTGCGTTTTACGGCTACGACGGTTTCTTGTATTCGATCGGCTTCTTGGCAGGCTGGGTCGTTGCGTTATTTGTCGTTGCCGAACCCATGAAACGACTGGGAAAGTTCACTTTTGCGGATGCATTGGACGCCAAATTTGATTCCAAGGGAATCAAGCTGGCTGCCGGAATCAGCACGCTTGCGGTGAGCGTTTTTTATCTGATTCCTCAGATGGTCGGAGCTGGTGTATTGATTCAGCCATTGCTCGGTTTTCCGCATTACGTTGGGGTTCTGATCGTTGGAGCCGTTGTGATCACCATTGTGGTCACTGCAGGAATGGTCTCAACAACTTGGGTGCAATTTCTAAAAGGTGGCTTGCTGGTCATTTTCAGCGCGATCCTTACCGTTTTGATACTGTCTCGCGGATTTAAAGCAGGATCGGACTTCGAATCCCACGACATCGTGAAAGATGATCCCATCCAAAAAGAATTCCAGTCGAAAGGCAGCGTCTTGGCAGACGATGGTCCATGGAAAGACAAGGTTGATTCCAGTGGCAACAAATATATTCGAACGCAAGACGAATCGGGTGAGATTACCGTTTGGAAACGCGATAATGGCCAGAGGAACCACGAACAAGCGTATCGACAAACCTACTTAGAATGTCAGTTGATGGAAAAAATCGACGGCAAGGTCTTCATCAATGGGCTCCCCAAGGGAAAAGGGGAAGGTGAACGGACCCTAAAACCGGTTGGACATCTATCGAAACTTCCTGATGGGAAGGAAGAAACCGGTCCACTCGGTTTAGTTAGTTTCTTCAGCACGCTTCAAGAGAGCGAAGTGGTTCTGTGGGCGAAAGATGACAAGTTCGTGGGATTGAAAAAGGGAGATTCAATTACGATTTTCTACCCGAAAATGGCACCTGGCTCGCAAGTTTTACGTCCTGGCGAACACCCGAAATTTAAAGGCATCCGCAGTAATAAACTGTTCGACAAACTCAACTTTCTATCGCTGATGTTGGCGCTCTTTTGCGGCACCGCTTCGTTGCCACATATTTTGATTCGGTATTACACGGTGAAAGACGCTGCTAGTGCGCGAAAAAGCACGATCGTGGGAATCGCCAGCATCGGCTTCTTTTACGTGTTGACGCTCTATTTAGGCTTGGGTGCGATGACCAGTGGAGCGATGGACGTTTCCAGTTCAAATATGGCGGCACCGTTGCTTGCTAAAAGCATCGATCCAACCTTGTTTGCGATCATTTCCGCGATCGCGTTTACAACCGTTCTGGGGACCGTTAGCGGACTGATCCTGGCCTCAAGTGGCGCGGTGACACATGACCTAGCCGTGAGCGTGCTCGGCATGGATCTTGACGATGCTGCAAAGGTAAAGTTGGCCAAGATCTCTTCTGTGGTTGTTGGCGTGATCGCGATTGTTTTGGGCATCTTATTCGAAGGCATGAACGTCGGCTATTTGGTCGGCTGGGCGTTCAGCGTTGCGGCATCAGCGAATTTGCCGGCATTAATTATGCTGCTTTTTTGGAAGAAGACCACAAAACAAGGTATCATCGCGGCAGTCCTCGTCGGAATGTTCAGCAGCCTTGCTTGGATTCTGTTAAGCGCCGACACATACAAAAGCGTGTATGGTTGGGATCCGGAATCGGCCATTGTTCCATTCAGCCAACCCGGGATTGTCACCATACCACTTGGATTCGCAACCTTGGTAGTTGTTTCGCTTTTAACGCAAAAGAATTTGACGGAAAAAACGGTGACTTGAAATGATTTTTCCTCGTAGAGCACTGTCAAGAGATTCCGGTTTTCCTAACTAGAAAACATAGGCGTTGTCTAGTCTTTGTTTTTAAGAAACCGTTTTCTTTTTTTGCAAAAGCAGTGACTCGACACGTTCGAAATTTTGCGACTATACTGAACCCTTCGAAAATTTAAATCGACTGAATGACAGCCACATTCATGGATCGCATGGGGAGCATGTTTTAGGATGGGACAGAAATCAAGACCAGTATCATCGTCCGTTTTTAGCATCAACGTTTCCGCCGAAGGCAACGAAGAGATAATCAACGAACAAGATGACGGTGATTCAGCGATCAGCGAATTGCTTCACCAAATGCTCATCGGCCAGGAGCGGCAAAACGAATTGCTGGAGGAAATGGTGGAATCGATGAACGCTGCTCAGCGTCAACGATCTGCCGAGCTAGGCCAATGGAAACAATCGAATCCAGTCCTTTCGGAAAAATGTCGAAAGGCTGCTGAGGTTCTTAGCGAAGTTCAGACAGAATTTCTCGAGAACCTGACTGAAGAGATTCAATACAATTCCGAGTCCTTGATTGACGGAGAATTTATGTTGAATGAATTTGTTGACCGTTTTGGACCGCGGATCGCCCATTTAAACGGATTGTTGCAGGTTCTTTCACAGTTAAGTGCGATCAGCCCCAACAGTTTGGTACAAGAAGATTAATCGCTGAGTTTTACGATTGAGCGGTGAAACAATACCCGAAAACTCTTTTTCACCGGATTGCAAAAAAAATTGCTCGAAAGATGAGTTGACCACTTCTTTCCGGAACTTTCCTCAATCGTGAAAGCCCTTCGCAGCCAATGCATCGACCCGCGATTTGATTCAGCAAAGCAATCATTTATCGCGAGTAGACAATGAACGGCGAACTTCTGTACACGCAAACATCCGATACGGTCAGATTGCATGGACTGCTGAAGCGTTCAACTCGCGATCCCCACCCGACTTGCGACGTTTTAATTTTTATTCATGGAGTCGGTAGTAATTTTTATCAGGCGGCAATCGCTCCCAAAGTTGCTCCTGTTTTCAATCGCCAAGGAATCTCCCTACTTTCGGTAAACACTCGCGGCCACGATTTCGTATTCTCGGTCGGTAGTGGCGAGGCTCAACGTTGGTACGGATCGGCGAACGAACTGGTGTCTGAATGTGTTCTGGACATCGACGCCTGGATCGCGAAGTGTGTTGATTTAGGGTTCAAAAGAATTGGTCTATTTGGACACAGTTTGGGTGCGATCAAATCGATTTACAGCCAAGCCTATCACCCGAATCCGAATGTCGAGCTGGTCATCGCGGCCTCTCCTTCGGGTCTCTCGCATACTGCATTTTCCGCAAGTCCTCGCGCCAAAGATTATTTGCGATGCCTCGATTGGGCAAAGGCACAAGTTGAGTCCGGCAATGGCGATACGATCGGCAACGTCACTTTTCCTTTTAAGCTTTTAATGTCTGCCCAAACTTTCTTCGACAAATATGGCGAGGAGGAAAATTACAATTTCTTGAGATTCATGGATCAGGTCGACGTGCCGCTTCTGCTGACTTTTGGCGAAGGCGAAGTCAATTCAACCAACCCGGCATTTGAAAATCTCGACAAACAAGCTCATCCGATTGTCGAAGCGAATGCGAAACTTGACATGAAAATATTTCCCGAAACCAATCATTACTATTCGGGAATGCAAACTGAACTTGCCCATGCGGCCATTCGATGGATGGATTCAAATGTCTGACACATTCGAAATTCAAATCGAAAATGTCTCGAAAAACTTCGATGACCAACCCATCCTGGGTGATGTCAATTTCGGAATTCGAAAGGGCGAATTCCTTTCGATTGTTGGGCCGTCAGGTTGTGGCAAATCGACTTTGCTACGGATGATCGCAGGTCTTGAGCAACCGACCACCGGAAAGATCGAAATCAATCGAAAGGTGACTTCCAGGCAGCAGATCGCATTCGTTTTTCAAGAGGCAAACTTGCTGCCGTGGTTGAACGCGTTCGAGAACGTGGCCCTTCCGTTCCGAATTACGAAACAGGCCGTAGACACAAATCTCGTGGCGGAAACACTTGAACTGGTTGGAATTCAGGAACAGGATTTTAGGAAGCTACCAAAGCAACTCTCGGGCGGAATGAAAATGCGTGTCTCAATCGCAAGGGCATTGGTTCTCCGTCCGAAGATTCTGCTGCTCGATGAACCTTTCGCTGCACTTGATGATTTGCTTCGTACGCAACTCGACCAAGAGTTAGTTAAAATTTGGGGGCGCGATAAACTGACCGTACTTTTCGTCACGCATAACATTTCAGAAGCAATTTTCATCAGTCAGAAAGTTGCGGTCATGCAAACCGGACCGGGTCGGATTCGGCAAACAATCGATATTCCGTTTGCGATTCCACGCGAAAACCAAATCAAAACGACAACCGAATTTGCAAAGTGCTTCGCGACAGTAAGCGCTGCTCTGGAAGGCTCTGCGAGAGATCTTGGAAAGACAGACCAGGCTCAGGCTCAAAACGACGACACCGGTTTGCCATCAAACTCCGGTGGGGCATCCAACTCGATCGGAGAATTGCCGTGACCAAAAAACCGAGCTATTCCGTTGCGTTTTTTTGTGTCATTCTGCCTCCGATGATCGCGATCGTGGTTTTGATGATCATTTGGACGACGGTTAAAATCATCAGCCAGTACCCTGACTACATTCTGCCAAGCCCGTTGACGGTGACGAATGCCTTTTGGGAAAACCGGGCCGACATCCTGCGTTCGACATGGCTCACTTTTCTTTCCGCCATCGGTGGATTGAGTTTAAGCATCGTGGTTGGCACAAGCGTTTCGATCTTGTTTTGCCAAGCAAAGTGGATACGTCGTGGTTTGTTTCCTCTGGCCATCTTTTTGCAAACCGTCCCTATTGTTGCGGTCGCCCCGATTGTGGTCCTGTGGTTAGACGAAGGGATGATCGCGACAATGTTTATTTCGTTTCTGGTCAGCGTCTTTCCAATCATCACGAATTCGACAACCGGGTTACTAAACGTCGACAACGGGCTATTTGAGCTTTTTCGACTTTATAATGCCAGCCGATTCCAGCGTCTAATTCGATTGCAAATCCCGGGCGCGATTCCTAATTTTGTTACCGGGTTGAAAGTTGCTAGTGGCATGTCCGTATTGGGCGCCGTGGTGGGGGAATTCTTTTGCGCAACTCTTGCTAACAAAGGTCTGGGGCGACAAATTTTTGAATTAAAAGATCAAGCACCGATCATGTTTGCCTGTATTTTCTTCTCCACCATGCTCGGTGTTGCGATGTTTTCAGTTGTCAGTTGGATTAGCGAACGCTTCCTGTTGTTCTGGGACGAAAAAAAAATATCGCACCTTTAGTCAGCGACGAATCGATCTCAAAACGCTTGGTTCCAGAGCAGAAAAACATTCATTTGATTTTCAATGGCTTCGTCCCATTGCGACTATTGCTGTTCTTTAATTTTTTCTTCTTGGGTTGGCTAAAATCGAAATTTTCGCCTAACAATTCTTCAGCTTTTTCTCGTTGGCTTGCTTTTAATTTTGCTAACAACTTTTCGCGAGCTTCTTCTCGAAGTTGTGCGATTTCTTTTTCCAGCTCTGCCTCGATATTTTCTTCTGCCTCTAATAATTCAGCGGACTGTTGCTCACTAATTTCTAGTTTCGACTTTATCGGGTCGCTTGTCAGCAGCCTTGCAATACTCGTGCGTTGCAGTTGAGATCGATTTTGCAATTGGTTTAATCGTTTCAGTTGATGGGGAAGCAGTAGATCGTCGATATCCTGTTTCATGTTGCTTTGGATGCCGCGAATTCGTTTCGCTACATTCGTAACTTTTGAAAAGTCCATATTGCGAATTTCGGCTGCCGCTTTCTTCTGTATGTTCGACGTCAACCGCTGTAATTCTCTGAACTGATCATCAACCATATCCAACTCTTCACGGACTTTTGGATTATCCAGCAGACCCAGCGGACTCGCCGTACCTTTAAATTTCTTTCCGGTGGTTCCAATGGGATCGCCAAGCACGACGTCATTGATCAACGGAATCATCGCAGCCAGTTCCGGATCAGATTTCGCGGATCGTTTCAGGTTGCCCATGAATTCGAAATAATCATTCTTCGTTTGAAAAAGTCCTGCTTGCGACTCACCTTCACCAGAGAACCCGTTCTTCTGGGCGTGAGAAAATGACGGAATTGCTAACACAATAAGCAAGGATAAAACGGTAGTTTTCATTTTTATTGTTTTATTGGAACTTGATTCTAAATTGACAATTCATATCAACTATCCGACGTCGAGCAGAATACCTGCCACAGCTTTGATTGTTTTTTCGGAGAATCACCAGGTCGTATTGGGTAGTGAGATGCATCCCAACGCCGAACTTAGTAAAGTTGACCACTTCTTACTCTACCAGACAAGCTTCGAAAACAACAACTCTCAACCAGTGTCGATGACACTTGTATTGCATGCCCAAGTAGAACGGAAGCATCCAAAGAGCGTGAACCAATCTACGGAACTCTGGTCGAAATCGGCGTGGAGCTTAACACTTTTGAATTTTGAAAAACGAACCAAATGGAACAGCAATTTCCTTTTTGACACCAAAGTTTCCGGGCTAGAAAATGGGGCGGAACGGTATTAATTTTTCAGCAAAGCTGAAACCGCAACAATGGTTGCAGCGCATCGTGGAAAGCCCGTAAGCCTTACTATCGATGTAACCACAATGACGATCGACGACCATGAATCTTACTTATCAGGCAACTGCGTCCAGCTAACCGACCATCTCGGGTTAGCGTTTATCCTTTTCCCGAATAAATGACATTGAGTGCGGATAACTCCCGCAGTTTTGGAATGACTCATTGTTTTCCTGGAATCTCATTGCTTTCCCGGAATTTCGATCGGATCAAATCGATAGCCGATGCCATGCACTGTGCAGACAATTCTGGGCCGTTGAGGATCGGACTCAATTCGCTTTCTAAGCTGCGACACATGCTGATCCAACGTCCGACTAGCAGGAAAATATGTCTCTCCGTAAGCATCCATATAAATCGTTCTTCGGTCGAGGGCTTTACCCTTGTTTTCCCAAAGCAACTGTAGCAAATTTACGTCGCGAAGGCTTAGCTCGATCACCTCTCCGCCGCGTCGCGCGCGCAACTGACCACGATTGATCTCGAGATCATTCATTGCAAAAACATCGGTCGGCTTTCCCTGCTTCGCATAACAACGCCGGGTGACGGCTCGTATTCTTGCGACAACTTCGCGAAGACTAAACGGCTTTGTAATAAAGTCATCCGCACCCAATTCGAAGCCAACTAACTTGTCGATTTCTTCTGACTTTGCGCTGATAAAAATGACCGGCAACTCCGCATCCAAAGCACGAATCGACTTACATACTTCGTACCCACTCAATCCAGGCATCATGATGTCCAGACAAACAAAATCGGGGCGAACCTGACGAAATTGTTCAATTGCCGTCATTCCATCGGGTGCCGTTGTAACGTCATAGCCTTCGTCTCGTAACACTTCAGCAAGTCCATCACGTGTGAACTGATCATCTTCTGCGACCAAAACTTTCATTCTTGACTCGATTCTCAAATTTCAGTGGTTCTCAACGTAACGACAAAACAAGCACCAATTTCGGTTGGGTTTAAACGCAGATCCCCACCATGCAATCTTGCCAGCTCGCGGGAAATCGAAAGCCCAATGCCGGTCCCGGAGGCATGTTTCAAATCGTTGGATACTCGCCAAAACGGCTCGAATATTTTATTCCGGTCAGCCGGTTTCACGCCAAACCCATCATCCTGAACCACAATTTCAGAGACACCATTGTCATATCGAGTTGAAACACAAACATGTTCTCCGTCGGACGCATATTTTTCAACATTGCTGATCAGGTTTCCAACGATCTGCTCTAAAACATCGCTATCAAAGCGAACTTCCTTCGAGGCAGAAAAATCCGTTTTGATTTCGAGATTTATTTTCTCAAGGTTGGGCGCGAAGCTAGACAATACCGACTCGATACAATCGTCGACCACGCCAGTTGTTTCATGAAGCTTCAGTTTGTGTTTCTGGTTTCCGGCAAATGTCAAAACGTTTCCGATTAATCGGCTGAGCCGTTCACTCTCGGATTCAACGACCGACAATCGTTTTTGCGCCTTCTCTGAATCAATTCCATTAACTCTTTGCAGATCGAGCCCCAACAGTTCGGCGTACATGCGAATGTTCGTCAGCGGCGTGCGCAATTCATGGGAAACCTGATTCACAAAACTCACGCGGCGACCTGCTTCTGTCAATTCCTTGTTGTATTCACGAATAAATATCCAAGCGACCGCAATCAAAGCAATCGATGATGCGACGATTCCAAGGACAATATTCGCTCCAACTGTCGTTTGGCTTTTAAAGATTGAGGGATCGACCGCCATTTGCAACCGCCATGAATTAAGCGGCTGGCTCACAGTAATGTCAGCCGCAAGGACCAAATCATCGGTCGGGTTATCACCCCACTGATAAACTGTCGCTCCATTTGAGTTGACGATCCGAGTCGTTCGGACATCTTTTTTGTTACTTAATAATTCTCGGTCGGTTGGATTCGCGATCGACTCAGGAAGTTCATTCACCAGATCCGACATCCAGCGCGATCGTTCAAGTGCAACGCAGACAATTCGGCCGGATGCCAGACGTTGCCAATAAATCAGATTCAAACCACGACCCCAATACCAAACAAACCATCCGGAACAAGTCTCCAACACATCGGATCGGTTTGTCTGCTTCTCTCGGTCGGACAGAACGTTGAAAAATCGGCGATTCAGTTGCTGTGGCAGTTGGCCACCGCTCTCTTGATCTCGAGCCGTCTCTTGCTGAGTGTCCTGCTGAATCAGGTTTTCCTGGATGCTTCTCCTCAACGACTGCTGGCCGGACTGAAAGTCCTGGCCGGCCCCCGTCTTGGGCACCCAATTACTATTCAGATTGTTCGTCGCATCTGTCTGATCTTGTGGTATTGCGTTTAGGTTTTGTAACGCACCAACTCGATTGCGTTTAATTCCAAGTGTTTGAAGAACTTGGTTGCGAATATCACCGTCCTCAACGATCGTTTTGATCTTTTCGTGAAAGTCCCTTTCGCGTTGATTCAGGGGCGAAATCAAGTTTGGAAATGCTAGACTGTCATTTGGATTGATGATAAAGATATTGTCGATAATCCCTGTCGAATTGACCGTCTCGCGAATCGAATCGAGCGTCGGAAACGGTCGCGAAGTTGCCTTTTCCAGTAGGGCTTCCTGTATGGAGAAATACTTCTTGATGCGTGAGTCAATTTCCGTCAGTTGATCGGCAAGCAACTCCCTGACCTGAGTTTCAATTTGTTCGGACTGTTTCTGCGCAAGTTGATATCCCCCCCAGGACAATAGCGTTGTGGGAAGAATCACTACGAATAGAAGTAAGATGATCGTTTTTATTTTCACGAATTCATTTTACCAGAGGTCGAATAAAAAACGGACGCCGATTCACAACGCCCGTTTCAGGATTAATCAAAAGTCTACGACACTATCGTTTTCTACCTGACGACTTGTCGCGTTCCGTTTTTTGCTGATAGCGTTGTTGATTGTCATTCTGCAATTGCACGGCACGCATTCCTTTACGAGCCAAATTGGTTTTGTTATCCAGAATCTGATTCAATTGGTCATTGTTGAACGTGTAATACAATTTCAACTTCTTGCTTTTTAATTTGACTGAATTTTCTTGCAGCCATTTTCCATTTGAATTCAAGCACTCGATACAACCTTTCAAGTCACCATTATCCAAGTAAACAGTCGCCATCTTGCTCTGCTCATTAGCAACCATCGCGACGACATCTTCCAAAACGACTCGATTCATGCTCGCTTGATATTCTTTTTCCGTTTTGCAAAATTCGATCGCGGTCTTCCCGGTTAACACATCGTCGGCTTGCAACTTCATATTGCGATACGAAACAGTAACATTGCTGATATCCATTTTTTGCCCAACTTCACCAGCGGGAAGTTCCAATTCAAGCAAAATGAAACGGTCTTGTTCGCTATAGATTTGCGCCAATTTGGTCTCAACGTTTTGCCCGTTGATATCTGCATCGTTACCCAAAACACGCACAGGACGAATGCCTTCTGGAACCTGAATTTTAATTCGGACGTTCTGCGCGACCACTGACATCACATCATCGAATTCTTTGTTAAAAATATCGGCCAATTCAGAGGCGTTTTCAATAAAGACATGGTTTCCACCACTCTTCAATGCAAGTTTCATCATCAAGTCTTCGTTATAACCAAGGCCTAAACCCAACGTCGATACAGCGATTTGGTCTTTCATCAAGGAGACCCCAAGGGCTCCTAATTCACCGGGTGAACTGGGTCCAACATTGGCAAGACCATCAGAAAGCAGAATGATGCGATTCACTTTTTCTTCGTCGAGAAACTTTCTAACCTCCGCCGCTCCTTTGCTAACACCGGCAAACAAGGCTGTATTACCACCGATCGTGATGCTTGCGATTTTCTCTTTGATCGCAGCTTTGTCCGTCGCCTTCGTCGCCGGAACAAGCACTTGCACGTTCGAATCATACGTAATCACGCTAACAATGTCTTGCGATGCCAATCGATCGACTGCGCTGATTGCCGCTTCCTTGGCTTTTTTTATTTTATCGCCTTGCATTGAGCCGGATCGATCAAGCACGATCGCAACATTAACCGCGGCTCGTTTCTTTTCCGACTCCATCTTAAAACCGGTCAATCCAACTCGAACCCAAACCGTCTGTTTTTTGTCGCTTACCACTCGTTTCCCGTAGTCAGTGCCAACATCAAGCTTGACCTGCTCGGCAGCCACGATCGTGCTGCTCACAAGCAGCGTCAGTACCAGCGCAAAAATCTGAATCGTTCTTGGCATCTTCAATTCTCCGAAAATTCATTACGTGTCTCATTCTACGCATGAACGACATCGTCCATACATGAACTTTAACGGGTAAGAATGCCTTTTTACGTATCGCCGTTGTCAGAAGCTTGTAAAAATTTTGTAGCAGAAGTCGATTCGCACTAATCGTTCGTCGAAATCATCGAAATACGCCAGAGAAACCCGCGTCGCGATTT
>Ga0213861_10003230_pt1 | contig 13475 bp, 11 predicted proteins | sample PICome_4_FD_160110 | JGI IMG/M metagenome (GOLD analysis project Ga0213861, IMG submission 160110) | Coastal seawater microbial communities near Pivers Island, North Carolina, United States - PICO131 | ecosystem: Environmental > Aquatic > Marine > Coastal | place: USA: North Carolina...
ATAAAAACAGTATCATAGGCGGTACTTTCGACAATACATCACGAATTTCAAAAAATAGTGTTCCACTATTTCACTCTTTTATATTCCAAAATGTATTTTTTTGTTTCTACTCCTTGCGAAGATTGGTGATAAGGGAAAACTTTAACCTTGGCCTAGTCGCGCCTGGGCCGATCATTTCAGTTTCCAGACCTTTGCATTGGGTCAGCATACAAGATCACTTAGAGTATTTGGGGCGACCGTCTGCATGATTTCGCATAACAGCTTTTTGACCGAAAGGTTGGAGGTCCAGCATTGGCGTGTATTGCTAGATTGTCTAACTGGACGGCAGGTCCTGATTTGCGAGTTGTCTACGATCCTGTCGCCTAAGGTTTTTGGGGGTCTTCCTGAATCGCTCCACCTGATCAAAGACGTGGATGCGGTCTCATTGTGGATCGAAGATCGCGCGGCGGAATGCGAGGTTTTGACCATACGTTCCCGCTTCAATAAGGAACTTGTCGGCTTGCTGATCACGGCACCATTTCCCGAAGCGGATGGAACGGTCACGATCCACCTTTGCTATCTGATTGGAGAGGCTTTCTGGGGCAGGGGCTATGCCTCTGAACTGGTGCAAGGATTTGTTGACTGGCATCGTCGCCTTGGAACACGCGGTCAGTTGCGCGGCGGGGTGGTTCTAACCAACCTTGCCTCGATGCGGGTCATGGAAAAGGCCGTTTTCGAACGGTTGCCCCACCTGTCATGCCAGGCTACTGAAATGTTCCGCCTGCGGTTGTGCTAGGGCCTTTGGGCCCTCTTCAATGTCGGGCGATATTGGTCCGCGCCATTGCAGTGGCGGCCTCGCCTGGCAAGCCGACCTTTTCGTAGACCTCTGCCAGAAGCCGGTTCAGCGGCACCCCATCAGGATCATAGCTGCGCCGCATCTCAAGCACCTGTTGCGCGGCCGAGGCACGCCCGGCCTTTATCAGGGCGTCAAGGTGGATCTGCTCGAACAGGTCCCGTTGGGCATGGCTGCCGCCAATTTCGGCCATCCGGGGCATCGCGATGGCAAGCTCTGAGATCGCGGTATCGTATTGGCCCGCGCCATGGGCAAAAATGCCCCGTGCGGCAGGCAAGGCAACCTCGGCCCAGGCGATCTGGTCATGCGCCGGGGTCGCGGCACGTTTGGCGATCGCGGTCATCAGGGTTTCGGCCTCGCCCCGACCGCCGCGACACAGGGCGTAAAGGTACTGCAAGGTCAGGAAGGGCGACACGGTATCTGCCCCGCGCTGCGCCACGTGATCGGCGACATCTTCCCACCGGGGGCCGACGTCAATCCCTGCAAACTCCATCCGCGCCAAAAGCGATGCTGCCCCGACCTGATCCTGCGAATAGCCTTTTTCCCGCGTCCAGACGTGACGGTCATAGGCCGACAGCACGTCCTCTGTTCGGCCTGCGCTGATGTAGAACAGGGCCAGATGCCACCAGTTGTGGGTGTACATAAAGGAGTTGAGGTTGTCCCAATGGACCGCCGCACCTTCCAGAAAGCGGATGCCTTCCTGAACCCTGCCTTGGGTCAGCTTGACATGCGCGATGGCGTGATGGGCCCATGGATCGGATGGCTCGATTTCCATAGCGCGCCGGGCGGCGGCCTCCGCCTGGTCCAGCAGATGGCATTGTTCATAGCCAAAGGCGATGAGGCTGTGGACGTAAGGTATCGCCTCCATCGTCGGCAAGGCCTTGAGGGCAATGCGCAGCATTCCCGGGGCGTCGCCGATGTTGAACAGGAAGGTCTGCCCCAGCTTGATCATCGCAAGGTCAGAGGGCCAACGGCTGCCGATCTCTTCACAAAGTGCGATGGCGCCGGGCACGTCGTCGGCGGCCCATGCGGCAAGGACGCGGGCATTCAGTTTTTCCCGCTCCGTTCCCTTCGCTGCCAGTGCCCGTGCAACATAGGGGGCAGCCTTTTCCGGCGCTTGGGGCGATTCCAGGAACATCCACAGGATGCCGGCATAGGTATTAGCCAAACAGCAGTCGGGATGATCATCGACCAGTTTCAGGACGTTGATCGCTTGCGGCTGGAACGACAGAAAGCCGGTAACAAAGTCGTTCAGGGCCGACAGAACCGCGGGCGAGGTTCCCGTGACTTCGTTTCCTAGAGTGTCCTGCATCATCCGCACCCTCCTGCGATAAAAGATATCACATGAGCGGCCACCCTGTCAGCGGCGTCCCAGTGGATGGAATGGCCCGCCTCGGGCACTATTTCGATTCGGACGCCGGGAATTTGTGCCAGCGCGGCCCTTGCTGATTGCTCGGGGATCAGCAGGTCATCGGCGGCCAAAAGGGCAAGCGCGGGGCAGGCGGTCGCACTGCCCAGACTTTCGGTGTCGATCTGCGCCATCGCGGCCACTTGCCGGGCCATGGCGGCGCCCGGCTGGGCATGAGGATAGGCAAGGGACTGGCGGATCGCCTCTTCCACCCCGTCGGGCGTGTCGAAGAACCGGGGATGGAACAGCCAAGGGAAAAACGCTCGCAGCCAAAGGTCCGGCGGTTGCCCTTCGGCCCGCAGCGCGAGCAGCGTTTGGAACAATGCGGTATTGCGGGAGAGCCGCATCGGCGCGCTCGACAGAAGGGTCAGGCTTGCCACCCTGTGCGGGGCGGCATCGCTCGCGGCCAGAGCAATCAGACCGCCGAGTGAATGGCCAACCAGATGAGGGCGGTCGATCCCCAAATGGTCGGTCAACGCGATGATATCGCCTGCCCAATCTGCAAGGGTGACATCGCCGTCGCTGGTCATCCGCGTCCGTCCAGCCAGCCGGTTGTCTGGGCGGATGACCGTGAAATGCTCTGCCAGCAGGGGGACAAGCGGCGCCCAGCTGGCACTGTCGCTGACGGCCCCTGCGATCAACACAACAGGCGGGCCGCTGCCCTCGACCTCGTAGTGCAGCGCAACGCCGGGAAGGTGCGCTGTCGGCATCAGGTGGCCCCTGACCAACAGGGCAAAAGGTCGCCCGGTTCCGGTGTCGCGTGGAAGATCGCCCGCGCAATCGCCCGGCTCAGGCAATGGGCAGCGGCATTGCCCAACGCAGCAAGGGTCGGGTCATCCACCATGCCATCAGTGCCGGTAGACAGGCCAAATATCAAATCACCATCCATCGGAGTATGGGCCGGAACCACGGCCCGCGCGATCCCGTCATGCGCTGCCACGGCCAGCCGCTGGCATTGCGCCTTGGTCAGGGGGGCGTCGGTGGCGACGATGGCGATGGTCGTATTGCCTTGCGCCACACTCATGGCGGCCATCTTGCGGCTGGGTTCCGGCAGGCTCAGCCCCGATCGGACATCGCCGCCCAGACCGCCAAATTCATCCCCAACCTCGAATGGGGCGGCCCAGAAGTGGCGGGAGCCGGGCGTTGTCACGCTGCCCACCGGGTTGGCAGCAACCAAAGCGCCGACCGTTTCGCCCGAGGGCAGCACGAAGGACGCCGACCCAAGGCCGCCCTTCCACATCGCACTTAGCGCGCCGGTGCCTGCCCCGTGGCTGCCTAGGTCAAAGTCGTGATCCGCCGCCTCAAGCGCGGCCCGGCCAAGGGCGCGGTAGGGGGTGTCGGTCCAGCCCTTGTCACCGCCGTTCAGCAGGTCGAACAGGATTGCCCCCGGAACGATGGGGACCCGCACCCGGCCCACCGGCAGGCCCCGGCCCATGGCCCGCAGCCCATCGACCACACCCGAGCATGCATCAAGGCCGAACGCGGAACCGCCCGAAAGGACCAGCGCATCAACATCCACAACACTTTTGTCCGGGGCCAAAAGGTCCGTCTCACGCGTACCCGGAGCGCCGCCCATCACATGGACAGAGGCGACAAAGGGCCGGTCGCCCAACAGAAGTGTGGTGCCGGATTTCAACCCGGTGTCACTGGCATTGCCGACCCGAAGGCCGGGCACGTCCGTGATCAGATTGCGCGGACCGGGCTTCATTTATGGCGTCCCGAAGGGTCAGATGCAGCGGCCACCGTCCACCTCCATCGCGACGCCGGTGATCATCGACGCCTCGTCCGAACACAGGAAACAGGCGGCATTGCCCATATCCTCTGGCGTGGAAAAGCGGCCCAAGGGGATGGTCGACAGGAACTTGGCCCGGATCTCGGGCGTGTCCTCGCCCATGAAGGACTTGAGCAAGGGCGTTTCACCTGCCACCGGGTTCAGGGCGTTGACCCGGATGCCCGAGGGGGCAAGTTCGACTGCCATCGCCCGTGTGGCGGTAATGACCCAACCCTTTGAGGCGTTGTACCAGTTCAGCCGGGGCCGGGGCGACACGCCAGCGGTTGAAGCGATGTTAAGGATTGCGCCGTACTTGCGGTCTTTGAAATGCGGAACAAGGGCGCGGGCCGTCAGGTAGATCGATTTGGTATTGACCCGCAGGACACGGTCAAAATCGTCCTCGCTGACCTCTTCCATCGGGGCAGGCAGATGGGTGATGCCAGCGTTGTTGACCAGAATGTCCACATGGCCCCAGGCCTCAAGCGCCGCGGCCACCATGGCGTTGACGCTGGCCCCGTCGCCCACATCGCAGACCTGCGCCAGACCGCCGATATCCTTGGCGACGCTGGCCGCGCCCTCTGCGTTGATGTCGGCAACCAGCACTTTGGCACCTTCAGCGGCGAATTTGGCCGCGATGCCGGCACCAAAGCCGGACCCGGCCCCTGTTACGATGGCGGTCTTGCCTGCAAGTCTCATCCCGATACTCCTTTCCTATCCGTGCCAGGCTGCGATGGTCTTGAGGGTGGAAAACCCGTAAAGCGCCTCAAAGCCCTTTTCCCGCCCATGTCCCGATTGGCCCACGCCGCCAAAGGGCAACTCAACGCCGCCGCCCGCGCCATAGTTGTTGACGAAAACCTGCCCTGCCTTCAGCGCCTTGGCCAGACGCATTTGGCGCCCTCCGTCGCGGGTCCAGACCGAGGCGACAAGGCCGTAGCTGGTCCCGTTCGCGATTTTCAGCGCCTCCGCCTCATCCTCGAAAGGGATCATGACCTGCACAGGGCCAAAGATTTCGTCCTGCGCCAATGGGTGGTCGGGCGGCACATCCGAGAATAAAGTCGGGGCGACATAGTGGCCGGACGCCGGGGCGCTGTCCACGATCTGCCCGCGCGCTGCAACAGTCAGGTCGTGGCCCTGATCCAGAAATCCAAGAACGATGTCCTTTTGACGTTGTGATATCAATGGACCGACATTCAGATCCGCATTTGCCGGACCGACCTGCAGGGCCGCGTAGCGTTCCACCATCATCGACCGGACCTGATCGTAGACACCGCGCTGCACGAGGATGCGCGATGAGGCAGAGCAGGTTTGCCCCGCGTTCTGAAGCCCCGCGTTCACGAGGAAGGGCAACGCCCGTTCAAGATCGGCGTCGTCAAACACGATCTGGGGCGATTTTCCCCCAAGTTCGAGCGTGACCGGAACGACGTTCTGCGCTGCTGCCGTCTGGATCAGGCGGCCCACGTTGACCGACCCGGTAAAGCTGATGTGCTGCACACCCGGATGGGCGGCCAGCGCCGCCCCGGCCTCGGCCCCCAGACCGGTGATCACGTTCAGGGCTCCATCCGGCAAACCGGCCTCCTGCGCGATCCCGGCAAAGGCGAGGGCGGTCAGGCAGGCCTCTTCCGCCGGTTTCAGGACGCAGGCGTTGCCCATGGCCAGCGCCCCGCCGACCGACCGGCCGATGATCTGCATGGGGTAGTTCCAGGGGATGATGTGCCCTGTCACCCCATGCGGCTCGCGCAGGGTATAGACGGTGTAGCCGTCGAGGTAGGGGATGGTCTCGCCCATCACCTTGTCGGCGGCACCGCCGTAAAACTCCATGTAGCGGGCAAGGGCCACCGCATCGGCGCGGGCCTGGGTGAGCGGTTTGCCCACATCCATCGCCTCAAGCAGGGCGAGGTCGTCCACCCGCTCCAGTACCAATTGCCCGATGCGGGTCAGGATGCGGCCCCGTTCCAATGCGGTCATCCGGCCCCAGGGTCCGTCTAGGGCGGCGCGGGCGGCGGTTACGGCGCGGTCCACATCGGTCGCCTTGCCCCGGCCTATTGCGCAGATCGGTGTCCCGTCCGAGGGGTTGGACAGGGTCAGTGTCTCGCCCCCATCAGGCGGTCCCCATGTTCCACCGATCAGCAGCCGTCCTTCGGGTAGCCTGAATGCATCAAGAGCCATGGTGCGTCCTTTCCAATCCGTCCGGCAGCCTTGGGGCGGCGGCCAGCAATGTTCTGGTATAGGCATGTTGTGGCGCGGCAAACACCTGTTCCGTCGGCCCCTGTTCCACGATCTTGCCCGACTGCATGACCATCACCCGGTCTGTGACCGACCGGACCACCGACAGGTCGTGGCTGATGAACAGGTAACTGAGGGGCCGGACCCGGCACAGATCGGCCAGCAGGTCCAGAACCTGCGCCCGGACCGACACATCAAGCGCCGAGACGGCCTCGTCAAAGACAATCAGGTCCGGTTCGATGATGAGGGCCCGCGCAATGGCGATCCGCTGGCGCTGCCCGCCGGAAAATTCGTGGATGTATTTGGTGGCGTCCGATGCGGTCAGGCCCACGGCCTCAAGCGCCTGCGCAATGGCGCCGGTGCGGGCGGCGCCTTGGGGCGGTGATTTGAGCAGGTGAAACGGCTCAGTGATCAGCCGGTCGACCCGGTGGCGGGGGTTGAAGCTGCCATAGGGGTCCTGAAACACCACCTGCATTCGGCGGCGCACCGCCAGATTGGGTTTGTGCCCTGTGAAAACCGGTGCGCCATCCAGCAGAATGCCGCCTTCCTGCACCTCCTCCAGACCCAGAATGGCCCGTGTCAGGGTGGATTTGCCGCAACCGGATTCGCCCACCAGCCCAAGACGCTCGCCCCGAAACAGATCAAAACTGACACCATCGACCGCCCGCGCCCTTGGACGTGGGCCGAACAGGCGGCGCCGCGGTAAGGCGTAGCTGCGAACTACGTCCCGCACCTGCAAAAGCGGCACCGGGGCAGGGGCGGGCGGCAGATCAACCTTGTGGGCAGAGGCCGCAAACAGGGCTTGGGTATAGGGATGGTCGCGCCGCTGCATCAGGGCCTGTGTCGGCCCGGTTTCGACCACTTGTCCCTTTTGCATCACGACGATGCGGTCGGCCATACCGTTCACCACGGCCAGATCATGGGTGATCATCAAAAGCCCCATCCCAAACTCGGCCACCAACCCCTTGAGAAGGTCCAGAACCTGAGCCTGCGTGGTGACGTCAAGCGCGGTTGTCGGCTCATCCGCGATCAGCAGTTTGGGGCGGAGCGCGATTGCCATGGCAATGACCACACGCTGCCGTTGTCCGCCAGACAATTCATGCGGATAGCGGGTGGGGGGGAAGCGGTCCTCGGGCAGGCCGACGCGGGCGAGGACCTCGCGGGCGCGATCGCGGGCCTGCGCGGTGCTGGTCTGTTCGTGGATCAGGATCGTCTCGGCCACCTGTTGCCCGATGGTCTGGACGGGGTTCAGCGCGGTCATGGGTTCCTGAAACACCATCCCCATCTCGCGGCCACGCAGGTCGCACAGGTCCGCCTCGGGGGTGGTGAGGATGTCCTGTCCGTTCAGGGCAATCCGCCCTTTGGTCCGAGCACCGCTCGGCAAGAGGCCCATGATGGCCAGAGCCGTCAATGATTTGCCCGATCCGCTTTCGCCGGTGATGGCGACAATCTCGCCCGGGGCAACGTCAAGGCTGACCCCGGACAGGATCGGGGTGCCGTGAATCGCCAGATCAAGCGCCGTGACCGAAAGTAACGTCATGACCGTGCCACCCGGATGCGGGGGTCCAACAGGTCGCGCAACCCATCGCCCATCAGGTTCAGTCCAAGGACTGACAGGACAATGGTCAGTCCGGGCACCAGCGCCACATGCGGGGCGATGCTGACCAGCGTCTGGGCATCGGCCAGCATCCGGCCCCAGCTTGCCACCGGGGGCTGAGCGCCGAGGCCGATATAGCTCAGCGCGGCCTCGGCGAGGATGCCCAACGAAAATTGGATGGTGCCCTGCACGATCAAGAGGTTCGTCAGGTTGGGCAGAACATGCTCCCACGAGATCCGAAAGGCCGAGTTGCCCGCGACGCGTGCCGCGAGGATATAGTCGCGCTCCCACAGTGACAGCGCGGCACCACGTGTCAGGCGGGCAAAGACGGGGATGTTGAAGATGCCGATGGCCACGATGGCGTTGACGGCACTGGCCCCGAAGACCGCCGTGATCAGGATCGCGATGACCAGCGAGGGAAAGGCAAAGACCAGATCGTTGCCCCGCATGATCACCTCATCCAGCAGGCTGCCCCGGCGGGCTGCAGCCCAGAGGCCAAGAGGCACGCCCAGCGCCATGCCGATGCCCACGGCCAAAAGCGCCACTGCGATAGAGGTGCGTGCCCCCATCATGATCATCGACAGGATGTCCCGGCCAAAGTGGTCGGTCCCCAGCCAATGGGCGGCCGATGGTGTTTGCAGCTTGCCAGCCACATCAAGAACCTCGATGTCATAGGGGGTCCAGACAAAGGACAACAGCGCCCCGGCCATCACCAAAAGGCTCAGGATCGCGCCGATGATCAGGCTGCGCGGCATCCTCATTGCTTGGTCCTCAGCCTTGGATCGACAAGGGCGTAGGCCAGATCGACGGCGAAATTCACCACGATCACGGCAAAGACCAGCAGCATCACGACGCTCTCCACCACGATCAGGTCACGCGATGAAATCGCCTGAAAGATCAGGCGCCCGAGGCCGGGCAGAAAGAACACCTGTTCGATGATGATGCCCCCTGCCAGCAGGAACGAGAATTGCAAGCCGATGATGGTAAGCACCGGTATCATCGCGTTGCGCAGGGCGTGCCGCCAAAGGGCCTGACGACGGCTTAGCCCCTTGGCCCTTGCGGTACGCACGAAGTCCTCCCCCAGCATATCGAGCAGCGAGGATCGCATTACGCGTGCAAGGATCGCCGCCTGCGGCAGGGCGAGGGCGATGGCGGGAAGGGTTAGCGCCTTGACCCCGCCCCAGAACCCCCGGTCCCAGCCGGGAAAGCCGCCCGCCGAAAACCAGCGCAGGTTGATGGCAAAGACCAGTACCAGCAGCATGGCAAACCAGAAATTCGGGATGGCCACTCCCAGTTGCGTCGCCCCCATGACCGCCATATCGCCCGGCCGGCCCCTGCGGCTGGCCGCATAGATGCCAGCGGGAAAAGCGATGAGGGTCGACAGGATCAACGCATAAAGGGCGAGGGGAAGCGACACCCAGACCCGGTCGGCGATCATCCCTGCCACCGGGGTGCGATAGGTGTAGGACTGGCCGAAATCGCCCTGCATCATGCCCGTGACCCAGCTAAGGTACCGCGCGGGGACACTGGCATCGAGGCCCATCTCGGTCCGCAGGGCGGCGATGGTGTCGGGGCGGGCATTGACGCCCAGCATGAAGGCCGCCGGATCGCCCGGGATGATCTCGATCACTGCAAAGATCACAAGCGAGGCCACGATCAGGCTCAGGATCAGCGAGGCGAACCGCGCAAGGACATAGCGGATCATGACGGTTCCGTCCGGGGATAGGTCAGTAGGGCCTTCGGCGGACGTGCCGCCGAAGGCCAAAGCGTGCCGTGTTTCAGACCTAGCCTGCCCAGCTGACGCCGGTCAGATCCACCGCTGCGGTCGGCTGGTTCAGCCAGAGCCCCTGCAGACCAGCCTTTGCAACCGTGGGCACGGCCAGTTCAAAGAGGTAGCCGTTCACATAATCCTCCGAGATGATGGTCTGCGCCTGCTTGAGCATCTCGGACCGCATCGCCGGATCGGTGGTCAGGTTCAGATCTGTCATCAGCTGCTGGAAGGCAGGGTTGTCATACTGGAAGTAGTAGTCGGGATTTGCATAGATCCCGATGTCCATCGGCTCGGTATGGCTGACGATGGTCATGCCAAAGTCCTTGGCCCCGAACGCCTCTTCCAGCCATTGCGCCCATTCGAGGTTGCTGATCTCGGCCTCGATCCCGATGGCGCGCAGCTGGCTGGCGATGATCTCGCCGCCACGGCGGGCGTAGGAGGGGGGCGGCAGTTTCAGCGTGGTGGCAAAGCCGTCGGGGAACCCGGCCTCGGCCAGCAAGGCGCGGGCGCGGTCGGGGTCGTAGGGCGAATTGCCGGTCAGGTCGACATAGTCGGGGTTGTGGGGGGCAAAGTGGGTGCCGATGGGCGTGCCCAGCCCGAACATGGCCCCGTCGATGATCGCTTGCCGGTCGATGGCCAGGCTGACAGCCTGACGGACCAGAATATTGTCAAACGGCTCCATCTTGTTGTTCATCGCCAGGATCGTCTCGCCCTCGGTATTGCCGACAAGGACCTGGAACCGGGGGTCGGCCTCGAACTGGGGCAGGTTCTCGGGGGCGGGGAAGCCTACGAAGACGTCCACATCCTCGGCCATCACGGCGGCAAAGGCGGCTGTCGGATCCGCGATAAAACGGAAGGTGGCAGAAGCGAGCGCCGGGGCCTCGCCCCAATAGGCGTCATTGCGGGTCAGCTCGATCCGGTCGCCCTGAACCCAGTTGGCAAAGCTGAAGGCGCCGGTCCCGACGGGATTAGAGGCGATATCGGCGATGCTTTCAGGGGCCACGATCACCGCATCGCCCCAGGCCATGTTGAACAGGAACATGCCGTTTGGCGCGCCCAGCGTGACCTGCACTGTCAGCGGATCAACGACGGTGACATCGGTGATCCCGGCAAAGAGGCCCTTCTGGGCATTGGTGCTGTCCTCGGCCCGTGCACGGTCGAGCGAGAATTTCACATCCTCGGCGTCCATCGTTGTGCCGTCGTGAAAAGTCACCCCGGCGCGCAGGCTAAAGGTATAGACCAGACCGTCGTCTGAAATCGTCCAGCTTTCGGCAAGGCCGGGCACAACCGATCCGTCGGCCATAAAGCGGGTCAGCCCTTCGAAGACGTTGGAATAAAGGACCGAGTCAATGGCCTGCGCGGCCCCGCCGGTGGGGTCGAGGTTTGGTGGCTCCAACTGGATGCCGACCGTCACGCTGTCCTGTGCGGTGGCCATTCCGGCCAAAAGCGCAATGGCGCTGGCGGTCATCAGAGTCCTGGACATGGTCATGTCATCTCTCCTTCTGGATCAGGTCTATCAGGTGTCGGTTTCGGGCGCGGGCAACAACAGTTCGGCCAGGCTTCGGGCCATGACCGCGACGCTGTCCATCATGTCGTCCACGCCAACATATTCGTCAGGCTTATGCGCAAGCTCCAGCAGACCGGGGCCGTAGGCAATGCAATTCTTCAGCCGGCCGATCCGGTCGATGTGCTTTTGATCGTAGCTGCCGGGCGAGGCGACGTATTCCGGCGCGCGCCCCATGACTGCGGCGATCTGGCGGGCGACCGTCTGCACGACGGGGGCCTCCCTGTCGGTCATGGAGGGCAGGACGTGGTTCAACTCGCGCAGGGCATAGTCGAACTTGGGTCGGTTGGCCTTCAGGCCGTCCAGCAGGTCCGTCACCTCGTTCCGCACCCCATCAAGGCTTTCCTCGATCAAAAAGCGGCGGTCGATGACGATCCGGCAGCTATCAGGCACGCAATGCGAGGGCAAGGCGGTTGACTCGAGCGGTCTTTCCGACTGCCCGCCGTGGATAGAGTTGATGTTCATCGTGGACGACCGCGCCCCTTCGGGCACAACGGGCATGTCGGTGTGCCGGGCGGCCATCGCGGGATAAAGCGTCGTCTCAAACGCGTCGATCACCGCCCCCATGTGCCGCACCGCGCAATCCCCCAGAAACGGCATGGAGCCGTGGGCAATCTCGCCAAAGGTTTCGATCTCGGCCCACCATCCGCCCCGATGGCCAAGGCAGATGCGGTCCTTTTGCAGGGGTTCGGGAATGATGACATGTTGCACGCGATCGGGGCTGAAGTAGCCCTTTGCCGCAAGGTAGGCGACGCCGCCGTAGCCACCCGATTCCTCGTCCGCCGTGCCCGAGATTTCCACGGCGCCTGCATGATCGGGAAAGGTTGCCACAAAGGCTTCGGCCGCGATGATCGAGGCGGCAAGCCCGCCCTTCATGTCACAGGCCCCCCGTCCGTAGATCTTGCCGTCCTTCAACGCGCCGCCAAACGGGTCCTCGGTCCAGCCGCTGCCCACCTCGACCACATCTGTATGGCTGTTGAAGTGGACGCAGGGGCCGGGATGCGCCCCCTCGCGGCGGGCCACGATGTTCCAGCGGGGATAGGCCTCGCAATCGCCCGGCGTGCCGTGGGCGCGGATGAATTCGGTGTCAAAACCGGATTTACGCAGGCGGGCGTCGAGGTATTCGCAGATCAGGCGGTAGTTCTCGCCCGGCGGGTTCAGGGTGGGAATGCGGATCAGGTCCTGCGTCAACGCGATCAGATCGTCGCGGCGGTCGGCTATGGCCTGCAAAAGCGGCCCCAGACGGGGATCGGTTGGTGTCTTGCTGGAAGGGGCGGCAGCACTGTCCATGACATGACTATCGGCAATGACGCGGTTCCCCGCAAGCCTGCCGATCACAGCAAGGCGATCCCTCGCAAAAATGAACCGAATGGTTCACTTTTTTCGTTGTCGAGCCTTGGTGAATGGGGATAGACGGAAACGGTTCGACCACTTCAACCTGAGGATTAGTTAATGCGTTCCATTCTGACAGTGATTTTGACCGCCGTTGTTGGGGCCGGAACCTGCTTCCCTCTCGCGGCCATCGCACAAGAGGTCGAGGCGCCGCATGTCTCTGTCGTTCCGGCCGAGGTCACGCAGATGACAATCTCGGTCACCGCGTCGGGGACGTTGATCGCGCGCGAGGTGGCCGAGGTCTATGCCCGTGTTTCGGGTGCCGAAGTCATCGAAATTCTGGTTGAGACCGGCGATGACGTGCAGGCAGGTGATGTACTTGCCCGTCTGGACCCCGCTGCCCTGACCGCCCAGAAGGCACAGGCAGACGCCAATCTGGCCAGTGCGGTGGCCGGTATCGCCCAGGCCCAAAGCCAGGTCGTGTCCGCCGAAGCCAGCGCCACGCAGGCCCAGCAGGCATTGGAACGGACCCGGACGCTGGCCGACAGAGGCGACTCGGCCCAATCGGTCCTCGATCAGGCGATTGCCAATGCCGATAGCGCCGAGGCTGCCGTGAACGCGGCCAAGGCAGGTCTGGCCTCTGCCGAGGCGCAGGTGCAGCAGGCGCAGGCCGCCCTGAACCTTGCGGCGCTTAATGTCACCTGGACCGAGATCCGGGCCCCCGTCGATGGTGTGATCCTGACCCGAAATGCCCGGCTGGGTGCCTTAAGTGCGGGGGGAGGTGCCCTCTTTACCATCGCCCGCGACGGCGAGATCGAGGTTGAGGCCGAGGTGATCGAGACCGAATTGACCCAGCTGTCCGCAGGGGACCGCGCCATGGTGATTGTGGCCGGGACCGCAACGCTTGAGGGCCACGTCCGCCTGATCGCCCCGACGGTTGACCCGGTGACCCGCCTTGGCACGATCCGGATCGCGCT
>Ga0213861_10003238_pt1 | contig 13464 bp, 10 predicted proteins | sample PICome_4_FD_160110 | JGI IMG/M metagenome (GOLD analysis project Ga0213861, IMG submission 160110) | Coastal seawater microbial communities near Pivers Island, North Carolina, United States - PICO131 | ecosystem: Environmental > Aquatic > Marine > Coastal | place: USA: North Carolina...
GAAAGTTGATGATTCTAAAGTTGATGAAATGATTAAAGCAGTAACGCATTTGGCGTCTCAAGATGATCCGGTTGGTGTGGAACGTTTTAGTTTTAAGCATGATAATGGCATGCAAGTCTATAATAAAACAGCCTCTTTTGGAGCGGTTTTAATTATTTATGAATCAAGACCAGATGTTACGGTTGAAGCTGCAGGAATAGCTTTTAAATCGGGTAACAAAATATTGCTTAAAGGCGGAAAAGAGTCATTGCATTCAAATTTAAAAATTGTAACGTTATGGCATGAAGCCTTAAAAGCAAATGATGCTTCTTTAGATTGGGTAGAATATTTACAATTCAATAGAACAGAGACTCAAGCCTTTTTAGAAAAACCAACTCAAAAAGTAGATTTAATAGTACCACGTGGTGGTGAGCGTTTAATTGCTTTTGTAAAAGAACACGCTACCTGTCCTGTGATTATTAGCGGACGTGGAAACAATTTTGTGTATGTACATGAAAACGCCGATTTTGATATTGCTTTAAATGTTATCATTAATGGGAAATCAAAAATTTCGGCATGTAATGCAGTAGACAAGGTTCTTATTGATAAAAACCTACCTAATAAAAATGAATTTATTCAAAGGTTGATTTCTAAATTGAAAGCATCTGATATCGAGATTTTAGGAGATGAAACGACAAGTCAGTATGATGAGATAAGTGCTTTCGAATCTGATGATATTTGGTATGAAGAGTTTTTAGATTATAAAATTGTTATAGGCGAAATTGAATCGAATGCTGATGCTATTGCTAAAATCAATACATATTCTGGCGGACATTCTTCATCTATAATTACTAGAAATGAAGACGAAGCTAAATTGTTCATGGAAAATGTAGATACTGCAGCAGTTTATCATAATGTCTCTACTCGATTTACAGATGGCGGTCAGTTAGGATTAGGTGGTGAATTGGCAATTAGCACAGACAAATTACATCAACGCGGACCAATAGGATTACAGCATTTGGTGACTAATAAATGGTATGTTCATGGAAACGGACAAATAAGATAGCATGCAAAAAAAGAAACGCATATTACTAAAAATAGGTTCGAATACACTAACCAAAGAAACCGATAATATCTCCAGAGGTAAGATTGAAGATATGGCAAGTCAAATTGCAAAACTTCAAGATACTTGTGAGTTTATTATTGTAAGTTCTGGGGCTATTGCAGTTGCAAAACAGTTTGTGAAATTAGAGAGCAAGCAGGAAGAGGTATTTGTAAAACAAGCATTGGCATCTATTGGTCAACCACATTTAATTCGTATATATCAAGAGATTTTTAGAGAATATGGTTTGTTGAGTTCTCAATGTCTATTGTCTTATTCCGATTTTGAAAAAGAAGAAAGTAGAACCAACATCATGAACACCATAAAGGTGTTAGTGAACAATAACTATATTCCAATTATTAATGAAAATGACACGGTAGCTACAGATGAAATTAAATTTGGTGATAATGATAAACTAGCGGCATTAACAGCATCTTTACTAGATGTCGATTTATTTGTGATTGCAACAAATACAAACGGTATTTATACCAAAGCGTCAATTAATGAAGATGCGCCGAAAACTATTGAAGAAGTCACAGACTTTGATGCCTTAAGCACACAAGTTGTAAACTCTAAGTCATCACATGGTAGTGGAGGTATGCAGTCAAAAATTGAAGCTGCTTCGGTAACTAAAAAGGCAAATATAGAAACATGGATTGTAAACGGATTGGAAGATAATTTTATAGTGAATGCTATGGATAATAAAGTGGCATTTACCAAAATAAAGTAGAAAAGATGAATTATACCTCCATAAACGATATAGATAACATCAATGCTTGGATTGAAGAAGCAAAACAATTAAAGGCAAATCCGCTTAAGCATATTGAGTTAGGGAAAAACAAAACCTTAGGATTATTATTTTTTAATTCTAGTTTACGTACGCGTTTAAGTACACAAAAAGCAGCTTTAAATTTAGGAATGAATCCTATTGTAATGAATGTGTCTGGTGATGCTTGGGGTATCGAGTTTGGTGATGGTACAATTATGAATGGTAATACCGCAGAACATATTAAAGAAGCAGCTGCTGTGGTTTCACAATATTGCGATATTATTGCAGTGAGAGCTTTTCCATCGTTGACTGATAAAGTTAAAGATGAAAGCGAACATGTGTTGAATTCATTTAAAAAATATGCTTCTGTTCCTATTATGAATATGGAAAGCGCAACAGGACATCCGTTACAAGGTTTGACTGATGCCATTACGATTTCTGAACATGCTAAGGTTAAAAAGCCTAAAGTAGTTTTAAGTTGGGCACCACATATAAAGGCCTTACCGCATGCCGTCGGAAATAGCTTTGTTCAAGCTATGCAAAAAATGGATGTGGATTTTATGATTACGAATCCAGAAGGTTATAATTTGAACCCTGAAATTATTAGAGAAACACCAATTTATCACAACCAATATGAGGCCTTTAAGGATGCCGATTTTATATATACCAAAAACTGGAGTTCTTATGAAAGTTACGGCAAAGTGTTAAATACAGATCCAAATTGGATGATAACCAAAGAAAAAATTGGCGATGCTAAATTCATGCATTGTTTGCCGGTAAGACGTAATTTAGTTGTTGAAGATGCAGTTTTAGATAGTGATAGTTCGTTAGTGATTGAACAGGCTAATAACAGAACGTATGCAGCGCAATTGGTGCTTAAAAAGATTCTAGAAAATGCCTAAAGAAAAACTATTCATAGTAAAAATAGGAGGAAATATCATTGAAGATGAAGCATCTTTGAATGCGTTTCTAAAATTATTTTCTAATTTAGAAGGGAAGAAAATTTTGGTACATGGTGGCGGGAAACGCGCAACTCATATGGCGTCAAAATTAGGTATAGAATCTAAAATGATAAATGGTAGACGTGTCACTGATGCTGACACTTTAGAAGTGATTACCATGGTTTATGGTGGTTTGGTTAATAAGAATGTGGTTGCAAAATTACAAGCATTAAACACGGATGCGATTGGGTTAACTGGTGCAGATATAAATAGTATTAAATCTGATAAGCGACCAGTAAAAGAGATTGATTTTGGTTTTGTAGGCGATGTAAAGGAAGTGGCACATAATTCGATTGATAAGTTAATTCAAGCTGATTTCACACCTGTATTTTGTGCCATTACGCATGATGGAAACGGTCAATTATTAAATACAAATGCAGATACAATAACATCGCAAGTAGCAGTAGGGATGAGTAATTTGTATGACACATCTATTTATTATTGTTTTGAACTGAATGGTGTTTTAAGAGATATAAATGATAAAAATTCGGTTGTTAAGCATATAGATTCAAAAGTTTATAAAGAACTACTAGAACAAGGTATTATAGTTGATGGGATGCTCCCAAAATTAGAAAATTGTTTTGATGCCTTGAAAAACGGCGTCAACAATATAAATATGGGGAACACCTCGATGTTAACCCAAGCGAATAATAATTTCACGACAATAACTTTATAATATGGCGATACAAGGCTTAACAAATGATGCCATATCACTTTTAAAAAAGCTGATAGAAACGCAATCTTTTTCTTCTGAAGAATATGTTACAGCATTGCATATTGAAGATTGGTTTACGCGTTATGATGTAGTTTTCAAACGCACTAAAAATAATGTTTGGGCAGTCAATAAGTATTTTGATTCCCGCAAACCAACGCTGTTATTAAACTCGCATCACGATACCGTAAAACCAAATTCAGCATATACTAACGACCCATTTAATGCCTTTGTAGAAGATGGGAAATTATTCGGTTTAGGAAGTAATGATGCAGGCGGTTGTTTGGTGTCGTTAATGGCAACATTCACTCATTTTTATAATCAAGAAAATTTAAAATATAATTTGGTTATTGTCGCTTCCGCGGAAGAAGAAAGTAGCGGTCCAAATGGATTAAACAGTATGTTATCTATTATTCCAAAAGTAGATGTTGCCATAGTTGGTGAACCAACTTTAATGAATCTTGCGGTTGCCGAAAAAGGATTGGTTGTGTTTGATGCCGTGATAGAAGGTACGCCAAGTCATGCAGCACATCCAAATGATAATAACGCCATTTATAATAGTATTGAAGCTTTACAGTGGTTTAAAGATTTTAAGTTTGAAAAAGGTTCTGAAGCTTTAGACGATGTTAAATTAACGGTTTCTCAAATTAGTGCAGGTTCACAGCATAATGTGGTGCCAGGACATGTAGATTTGGTGATTGATGTTCGTGTAAATGATGCCTATAGTAATGCAGAAGTTGCGCAAATTTTAAAAGAAAACGCTCCGGTTACAAGTATTACACCACGAAGTTTACGCTTAAATTCATCATCAATTCCTGTTGATCACGATTTGGTAAAAGCAGGTATTGCCATGGGCAGAAGCACTTATGGGTCGCCAACATTATCGGACCAAGCAGCATTGTCTTGTCCGAGTTTAAAATTAGGACCAGGAGATAGCACGCGTTCACATTCGGCAGATGAATTTATTTATGTAAACGAGATTGAAGAAGGTATTAAAGTATATATTGAATTGTTAAATCGAGTAATCGTTTAAACAAATAGGAACGTCATGGTACCCTGAGCGCAGTCGAAGGGTTTCATATACCTAAATAATATTAAAAAGAATCAAGGATAGGGAAACACGAAAAGAGATTTGATTGAAGTTTTTAATCAAAATCTTTGTTCTAAAAGCGAAGCGGTCTTTTCTCTTTATTCTAAATTTTAAGAATTAAAATTTATTAAAATGAAACTCTGGGACAAAGGCATATCAATCGATAAAAAAATAGAACAATTTACCGTTGGAAACGACCGAGAAATTGATATTCATATAGCAAAGTACGATGTTATTGCATCAAAGGCACATGCTAAAATGCTTCAAAAAATCGGTATTATTACTGTCGAAGAATTGGTTGATTTACTAAGAGGCTTAAAAACTTTAGAGACGCAAATTGAAGATGGTACGTTTGTCATTGATGAGCAATTTGAAGATGTGCATTCTAAAATAGAATTTGAATTGACTAAGTCTTTAGGTGAAGTTGGTAAAAAAATCCACACTGCACGTTCAAGAAACGATCAAGTTTTAGTGGCTTGCAATTTATATTACAAAGACCATTTAAAACTTATAAAAGACAAGACAAAAACCCTTTTTGAAACGCTTTTAGGTTTAGCTGAAACCTATAAAGATAAAGTTTTACCTGGTTATACGCACTTGCAAGTTGCGATGCCATCATCTTTTGGATTATGGTTTTCTGCTTATGCAGAACTCATGATTGATGATGTGTTTTTGCTAGATGCTGCCATAAAAACTGTAGACCAAAACCCTTTAGGGTCTGCAGCAGGATATGGGAGTTCGTTTCCAATTGATAGAGAATTAACTACTAAAGAAATGGGCTTTGCCACTTTAAAATACAATGTGGTAGCTGCACAAATGGGGCGTGGTAAAAACGAGCGAACAATTGCGGCGGCATTAGGGGGTTTATGTAACACATTATCTCGTTTTGCTATGGATGTGTGTTTGTATATGAGTCAGAATTTTGGGTTTTTATCTTTTCCTGATGAATTAACAACAGGAAGTAGCATTATGCCTCATAAAAAGAACCCAGATGTATTTGAGTTAATCCGCGGGAAGTGTAACAAGATTCAAGCATTACAATCTGAAATGATTTTAATAACCAATAATTTACCAAGTGGTTATCATAGAGATTTTCAGTTGTTAAAAGAAAATATGATTGCAGCTTTCGAAGAGCTTAAAGATATTTTAGATATTTTCAACTACTCCATTCAGCAAATTATTGTGAAAGATGTTGATGTGAATAGCGATTTGTATAAATACCTTTTTACTGTTGATAATATAAATACTTTGGTTGTTGAAGGACAAAGTTTTAGAGAAGCCTATCAAAAAATTGGTGGACAAGTACAAGATGGTACTTATGTTCCTGACACCTCCAAAAAACATACTCATGCTGGGAGCATTCATAACTTGTGTTTGGATAAGATTCGGGATAAATTCCCAGAGTAAGAATTTACTTGACTTTGTATAATTTTTCCACTAACTTCGTTTAACAATCGATAAAATTCAAATGTACTGAGCTTATTTCAGTATTGAAACGCAACTTTATTTTTACATTAGCCTTCATTATGTGGAACCATAGAATAATGACAAACTATTATACGGCTATGTAAAAAAAGCACTACTGCACTGAGCAAATTTCACTCTTAATTAAATTGCATAATTATAGAATAGTCATACTCATTTCATTAAACCCTTCATCAAGCTGTTCTGTTCGATTAATATTATTTATTAAAGTGGTATCTACCCTAACCCAATAACGAAAACCTGGTTCTAGGTTTTCAAAAAAAGCATAACCATTACTATCGGTGGTTTGAGTTGAAGTAATCGCATCTACCTCATTCATTGCATCATCCTCTGTATCATATACTGTAACTCTAAGACCGCTTCTGGGATTACCCGACAAGGTTCCTGAAACATACACTTTGAGGTCTGAAAATGTGATATTAGAATCATCTGATTCACATGAAGTTATTGAAAATAACATGGCAATTATAAATACTAAATTGAAGCGTTTAAAATAGAGGCACTTATTATAAGAAATCATATTAATATTTTTCTGTTTTAGTTAATTCATTCTTGAAGCTGAAATATAATAGGTAATGAGTAAGGTACAACTACTGCTTTACCTTTATGTGTTGCTGGTTTCATTTTAGGCAGCAAATTAATGACTCTTATAGCTTCTTGCTCTAATATTGGATGTGATGCTCTTGACCGTATATTAACAATATTTCCTTTTGTATCAAATTTAAAAATTACAGAAATGCGTTGTCTACCAGATAAACCAACTTCTTTTGCGATTTTGGTATTAAAATTTTCACCTACAAAAGCTGATATTTTTTTAGACATGCATTGTCTTTTTTCATACTCTTTTCCTTTGTCACAACCTGGATAAATTGCAAAGTTCTCAACAACTCCCCAATAAGCTACAAGTTCTTCTTCAGCATCAACCGGATCGTTAATCTTAATATCCTCAATTTCATGTTTTAATTGCTCATCTTCACTTTGTAATTTGCCATTTTCATCATAATACTTCCATTTTTCTATTTTTAATCCGTCCAAAATGTTTCCATGTTTTTTTAGTTGGCCATTTTCATGATAGGATTTCCATTCTCCTATTTTTGTCCCATCCAAATAGTTTCCTATCTCTTTTAATTGCCCATTTTCATGAAAGGTTTTCCATTCTCCTGTTTTTATCCCATTTTCATCAAAGAATCCTATTTCTTTTATTCTTTCATCATCAAAATATTCTTTATGCTCTTTATTTTGCGCAAAAGCATTAAAGACTAAAAAATTAAGTAATACTAGTAAACATAGTTTTTTCATAAAATGTGATTTAAAGATTATAGAATTTAATTAATTGTATTTTTTTGTTTCTATTAATTTTCCTGCTTCATCATACTCTATCCACTCTCCAGTTGGCTTGCCATCTAAATAATTTCCTGTTTTACCTAATTGGCCATTTTTATAATAATACTTCCATTCTCCTATTTTTATTCCATCTAAATAGCTTCCAATCTCAACTATTTTTCCATTGTCAAAATACCTTTTCCATTCGCCTGTTTCTTTTCCGTTTAAATGGTTGCCTATAAGTTCTAATTGTCCATTCTCATAATAGGTTTTTGTTTCTCCTTGTTTCCCTTCTGTATATATTATAATCTTATATAATTTATTTTCACTGTAAGTTTTCCATTCACCTGAAGGTATTCCATCTACATAGTTTACAGTTTGATATACTTGCCCACTATTATCATGATGTTTTACGATATATCCAACATCATTAGAGGTTGCAACTGTTCTTGTTCTTCTAGAACCATGTTTATCATTCCAATCACGATCGTAATTTTTTATTTCTGTTAAATTGCCAGTTATATCATAGTTTTTCCATTCACCAATTGGAGTCCCCATTATCATTAGCCCAACCTTCATTAACTGTCCATTGTCATAATAGTTTTTCCATTCACCTATTTTACCAATTCCTTTTAAAAAATATTTTCCATTCTCTTTTAATTTCCCATTTTCGTAATATATTTTCCATTCTCCTGTGCGCCCTCCAGATCCATAGTTTCCAATGCTTTTTAATTGACCATTTCTGTAATATGCCTTCCATTCTTTGCTTTTATATGTCCCCAAATATTCTCCAATCTCATTTAATTGACCGTTCTCATAATACATTTTCCACTCACCCGTTTTTCTTCCGTTTAATTCGTTGCCTATATGTCTTAATAGTCCATTCCCATAATACATTTTTGTTTCTCCTGTTTTACGTCCATCAATGTAATTTGCTATATAACTTAATTTTCCATAATCAGAATATTCTTTGTATTCTCCATTCTGTTGTCCATTTAAATAGTTTATAGACCTCTTCAATTTTCCATTCTCATCAAACTGTTTCCATTCGCCAGTTTTTTCACCATCTAAATAACCTCCAATCTCTCTTAATTGACCATTGTTAAGATAAGACTTACTTTCTGTTTTTTTTCCGTTTATATAAGTAATAATATCTATACTAAAATTAAAATCCGAAGTTACAAAATCACCTTTATAAGGGTCTCCATTTACATATTCACCATTACCAAGCATTTGACCATTTTTATCATAATACTTCCATTCTCCTAATTTTATTCCATCTAAATAACTTCCAATCTCACATAATTGACCATTCTCATAATACCTTTTCCATTCGCCTGTTTCTTTTCCGTTTAAATGGTTGCCTATAAGTTCTAATTGTCCATTCTCATGATACATTTTCGATTCACCAATTTTGGAAAGTCGAGATTGTCCCTTTCCTGAATAATTATCAATTCTTTTTAATTGCCCATTCTCATGATACTCTTTCCACTCACCAATACGCTGCTCATCTAAATAGTTGCCTATATCGCTTAATTGGCCATTATCCCTAAAACTTTTCGATTCTCCTGATTGTAGTCCATTTACATAATTACTAATATCTGATAATTGGCCATTCTGGCGATAACTTTTCGATTCTCCATGCCTTTCTCCATTTAAAAAGTTTTGAATCCTTTCTAATTGTCCATTTTCATAATACTCTTTTGTTTCTATAATTTGTCCATCTTTATAGGTCGTTTCTTCTTCTAACTTACCTTCATAATAGATTTTTTCTCCTGTTTTAATACCATATGTATAGTTACTAACAGTACTTTCATACCCATCCTCATCTTCTTTTTTTCTTTCGCCATTAAAAAGTTTTCCATTTAGATATTCAATAGTACCCAACAACTCCCAATCATAAGAACTATAAGCTCCTCCAACATATATTCTATGATAGGTTTTCCATGCTCCTGTTTTATTTCCTTTCTTATCATATGGCCCTGTTGCCTTTATATTGCCATCCATATAAATGCCACTTCCCCTTAAATCTCCGTTCTTGTCATATTCTTTATATTCTGATTGTTTATCATTTAAGTAGTTCCTAACCTCTTTTAATTCTCCATTTCTATGGTAAAATTTCCATTCTCCAATTTCCTGACCATTTGCAAAGCTTCCAATCTCATCCAATAGAACACCATTATTATGGTAGTTTTTCCATTCGTCAGAATCTGGTCCATAACTTACCAAGCTAGGTTCAAAGTGGTAATACTTCCATTCACCAGTTTCGTTACCTTCTAAATAATTTCCAATTTTGGCTAATTGACCTGTTCCATGATAATACTTCCACGTACCTGTATTTGCTCCTTTTTCATCTTTGAAGCCTTCTACTTCTAAAACGCCATTATCAAAATATTCTTTATGTTCTTGATTCTGGGCTTGTATATTAAAGACTAAAAAACCTGCTAATAGCATTAAATATGCTTTTTTCATGAAATGTGATTTAAAGATTATAGAATTTAATTAATCGAAATTTTCTATTTTAGTTAATTTTCCACTTTCGTCAAACGTTTTTTTGCTCACTCTTAAACCATTCAAATAGCTCACTTCCCACCAAATTGTTCCATTAAGCCTATTATACTTGTAAAGAACTATTTTGCCATTGTCATAGTCCGTTTCAGAGCTAATTATATTGTTAAACCATTCAATCCATTTGCCGTCTTTCTTTCCTTTAAGATAATGGCCTTCTAGGTTTTTATTTCCTTTCCCAGAATAACCTATTTCACTTTGTATTTCTCCATTTACATAGTTTTTTTCATATTGAAGATAATGTAGTCCAGGGTTAGCCCCACCACTGTAAAGCGCCCAATAAGTCCAAAGGCCATCCTTCTTCCCGTTCACATTATTTCCTTCACTTTTCTTTCTTGTACTGTCATACCACATAATCTCAAGGCCATCATTTATATAATTTTCCTCACCAATTTTTGGCCCATAAGTATAAATTCCATTTCTATCCATACTGAATTGATGTTTGGTCCAAAGTCCTGTTCTATTTCCGTTTTTGACACTCCCCATGATTGCTGGGTCAACTTTAGATGTGAAGAAGGCATATTCTTGTAACAATATAGCATACCCATTAAACAAAGTTTTAGAATCATTTTCATATATCGGAAATACGCTGTCTAAGTGTTGTGCTTTTGACATATCATTTAACATTTTATCGTTTCTGTGATTTTGTATTTTCACAATGATAGTATCACCAGAAGTATTATTCTTTTTTATAAAACCCTTATTTATTTTTAAAGGTTGGTTGGCTGTTATTGTACTCTTATTTTGATTAACATTATTTACTTTTAACGATTGATTGGTTGGCAGTGTACTTTTGTTATTTGCACCAACATTTACACTCCAAACCTGAATATCCTTTTTATTGTATAATGATAGAACTCCGTTGTTTTCTAATACTAATTTTACGGGTTTATCTTTTCCTTTTTTAATTAGTGTATCATAATATGGTCTCGTATTAGAAAGCCACTCAACACCATTTTCTTTATTCCTAACTACTAAATTCCCAAGTCTACCTAACTTGAGTTCTCCTCCTCCAATTGAATTCTGAGACATCGCACACCAATAAATTCGTTCATCATTGTCATAGATACATAAATTGCCATCTGGTTGCATTAGCAAAAAGTAAGCACCATTATCGGAAACTAATTTACCGTTTACTTTTAACGGTTGGCGAGCCATAAGCGTATTCTTGTTTTGGGCTTGTACATTAAAAGCTAAAATAACTACGAATAGCATTAAATATGCTTTTTTCATAAAGTGTGATTTAAAGATTAGAATTGAATAGCCATAAAGCACATATTACTGTGCATTTACTAAAAACAATAATGGCTTATGAGAAGTATTACGGTCTGTTGCAAGGTTGGTTTGGTCAAGGTATGGCATAATTGAGTCAAAACAATTTAATAACTCTTCTTTTATTAAAGCTTAAAAAGCTGTATTATGATTTTCTAGGAAATAAAAAGTGTGGCTTGACAAAAATATTAAAGTGCTGATATACCAAAATTAATTTAGACCTAGCTAACGAACCAAGGATGTAGAAACACGTTAAAAGAATTTTTAATTTTACTTTTCTGCTTTAGAGATTGCAATGGAAATCCTTTTTGTTAGGCACGATCAAAAAGATTGTAATGTAAAGCCCGACCCCCTTTTCGGGGTATCGCCCAAATAAATAAAAATAAAGCATATTAAAAAAGCACATTAGTTACAATGTGCTTTTAAGGCATTTCCAAAAAAAATGGTTTAGTTTAATTTGTTTGTTGACTAACTCAAATAATTAAATAATAGTGGATTGCCCTAAATGAATATTAGTAAAGTTTAGATTAGTTTCTTCTGGATTTTGTATAAAATCTTCTATAAAATCACCCACTTTGGTGGTGCTAATATTATCATATTTGTTATTTAAATCGGGTGTGGTAATATGAAGTTTTAAAGACTTATCGACACCTTCTCTTACTAAGGCTGCTTCTTCGTCAAGCCCAAAATAATCTAGTAACATAGCTGCTGATAGAATGGATGCAATAGGGTTTGCAATACCCTTATTTGCTGCCTTTGTGTATGCGCCATGAATGGGTTCGAACATAGCGTATTTATCGCCAATAGATGCGGATGCTAATAAACCAATAGATCCAACGATAACGCTGGCTTCTTCTGATAGGATATCACCAAACATGTTTTCGGTTAAAATAACATCAAACTGTCGTGGATGAATAATAAGTTCCATAGCGGCGTTATCAATGTACATGTAATGAACTCTAACATTTGGATATTGCGGCGCTAATTCTTTTACAATACGTCTCCAAAGACGGGAGCTTTCCAATACATTTGCTTTATCAACTAGAGTAAGTTTGCGTTTTCTAGATTGTGCAGCTTTAAAAGCTAAATGCGCAATACGCTCGATTTCAAAACGGTTATATTCACAAGTGTCTGATGCGGTATTGCCATCTTTACTTAGGTGTCTTTTTCCAAAGTAAATACCTCCAGTTAATTCACGATAAATAAGAATATTGGTATCTTTTATTTGCTTAACTTTTAATGAAGATTTACTTAGTAAATCTTCATAAGCAATGATTGGTCTGATGTTGGTATATAAGCCTAATTCTTTACGAATGCCTAATAAACCTTGTTCAGGACGTATTTTAGCATCAGGGTCTACATCATATTTTGTGTCCCCAATGGCCCCAAATAAAACAGCATCTGCTTTTTTGCAGATGCTAATGGTTTCTTCTGGTAATGGGTTGCCAGTTTTATCAATGGCACTGGAACCAACCAATGCTTTTTGAAATGTAAATATGTGATTAAATTCCATGGCTATAGCTTTCAAAACCTTGACGGCTTGCACTATAACTTCTGGTCCTATACCATCACCTGGTAAAACGGCAATATTTAATTTCATTTATTTTTATTTAAGCGGAAACAATCTCGTTATATACTTTGCTCTTTTCTATAATTTGATGGATATCACTATCATCAACTTCTTTTTTCTTATCGGCGAAATCTAGGAAATTTGTATAGATTACATCCAATTGAAGTTTCGTTAATTCGTATCCTACTTTTTTTGCTCTATAGGCTAATGCAGCTCTACCACTTCTTGCTGTTAATACAATAGCAGATTCTGTTACACCAACAGATTTAGGATCTATAATTTCGTAAGTTTCACGATTTTTAATCACACCATCTTGATGAATTCCAGAACTGTGAGCAAAAGCATTAGCACCAACAATAGCTTTGTTTGGTTGGGTGTAAATCCCCATGCTATCTGATACTAATTGGCTCATGCCATATAGCATTTCTGTTTTAATGCCTGTGTCAAGATTTAAGTAAGGGTGTTGCTTTAAAATCATAACTACTTCCTCTAAAGCGGTGTTTCCTGCACGCTCTCCAATACCATTAATAGTACATTCAATTTGGCGTGCGCCATTAATAACGCCTTCAATAGAATTTGCTGTAGCTAAACCT
>Ga0213861_10003239_pt1 | contig 13458 bp, 25 predicted proteins | sample PICome_4_FD_160110 | JGI IMG/M metagenome (GOLD analysis project Ga0213861, IMG submission 160110) | Coastal seawater microbial communities near Pivers Island, North Carolina, United States - PICO131 | ecosystem: Environmental > Aquatic > Marine > Coastal | place: USA: North Carolina...
CTTTTCGAGTCCCACCAATTTAAAGAATGGAAGCCGGATGAATATCTGGTGTATAGGGTTCGATTCCCTACCTGGTGGCCTAAAGTGAATACTTTAGTGAGAGGGTTCGATTCCCTCTTTTTAATTTTATAAAAGTTATGCGGATGTATAAGTAAGATAACTTTAGGAGTAGTATATGAGTTTTACATTTACAACAATAGTTAAAAAGAATGAATTTGAAGATTATTTATATAAAATGAATAATTATGAAACTATAGGTTATAGAACTTTTGAAGAAGAAGGAGCATTGCTTCATCTTTATTACAACGATTATGGACACATAGGAACTTGGCAAGCTCCAGGAAATGCAGTGGTTTTTGAAAAAATAGTACATGCCACAAGTGAAGATGATTTCCAGCTTGGAGGATCGAAAGTCTATAAAAAGGATGGAACAATTTTATTTAAGGAGTACAAATGAAATTAACTGAAAAAGAAATATTAAAAATAGTCAAATCTGCAAGAAAAAATAACACAAATTTTAGGGAACAATGTAAAAACGACAAAGAATTTATACAAGTTATGAATTTTATGTTTAGCCCAGAATTTATGCAATCTGATGACAAAGGGGAAAGAAAAATTTACAAAAATAAATAAACGAAACGCCTTCGGGCGTCTTGCACTAGTCGAGAAAGTGCAACTGATGAGATTCGACAATAAATTTACAATAATGGAGATATAAATGAAAGAATTAACTGAAGATATGTACCAAGGAACTGTTGGATTTATAAATAATATTATGGACGATGGTCGATTATTTTATTTATATGATAGATGGCAAGATGAAAAAGAATACGAAGATTTTGCTGACTATATTGAACATGCTAAAGGTTTTATTGAAGAATTTGGTCTAATATTTGTTAAAATGACCAAAAGTTTTAAAATTGTTGTAAGAAATCTTGATACGCTTGTTGAAATAAAAATAAATAAAAGTAATGCAAATGTTACTTATATAGGTGACGAATAAATGAATACAAACGATATAATAATGACGATCGCGCATTTTATTGTTGGGGTAATAACATTTTTAACAGTAAAAACAATAGCAATTCATTTAATTTAATTTACGAAACGCCGAAAGGCGTCATATGTTAGGGGTGAAAACATATCTGATGAGATACCTCAAGAATTTAATATAAATGGAGATAGAAATGAACAAAGAAAGACAAGAAAAACTTAAAAAAGGCTTGTTGAATGATAGGTTTGAAAAATTAACTAGCTTCAAAGACGAAGACGGGGGTAGATATGTTTGGATGAGCCTTAGCATAAGCAAAGAATTTTATGTTGTTGAAACTGAAATTGCAAGAACAAAATACTACAAGCGTTTTAACGATGCTTTAAATTATTTTGAAAAACATGAAGGTGATGAAGAAACATGGATTGATTTGACTTGGCCAATGCCAGAAATACTTGGGCATAATTATGACCAAATTGCAGTTCAAGATTTGGATTGGATCGAAACTTACCAACTAACAAGACAATAATGGAGGTAGAAATGGAAAAAGCAACAGTAAAATACACAAAAGAAGACGCAATAATTACTATGCCTATTGAAAATTATAGAAAAATGTGCGGGTATTTCAATACATTTAATGAAGCAATGAATGAATTAGGTGAAACAATGGATTTTCGTTTAAGCGAATTAAATTCCATGGATTACTTAAGATTTTCAATGCAACATAATTTAGGTTTTGAAAAAATTAAAGGGCATTGGTCGGATTATAAAATACCCGACAGAAAATAAAAACGAAACGCCTTCGGGCGTCTTATACTAGTGCTGAAAGTATAACTGATGAGATAGCACAATTTATACGGATGTATAGATATAAATGGAGAAAAAACATGAATATATTTTATTTTGACGAAGACCCGGTTGAAGCTGCAAAAGTTCAACCTGACAAAATGTTAGTCAAGATGGTGCTTGAGACAGCTCAAATGCTATCTTGTGCTCATCGCGAGCTTGACGGTGATTCTTACGCGGATATGCATAATTTATACAAATCCACACATAAAAATCATCCTTGTTCGATCTGGGTTAGACAGTCTAAAGCAAACTATGAGTGGCTATATAAACATTTTATAGCTTTATCTGAGGAATACACAGAACGTTATATCAGAACGCATTTAAGTTACACAAAACTTAAAGACGCGCTTTGGCAAACGCCTTTTAATATTCCGATCGGTAAAATAACACCAATTGCTCAGGCTATGCCAGACGAGTACAAACATGAAAATCCTGTTACCGCTTATCGTAGATATTGCATCAACGAAAAGCATTATGCAGCTTGGAATGAAATGCCTGAACGTAAACCAACGTGGTGGCAAAAGGAGGAAAAAAGTGATTATTAACAAAATGTTAAATTTAACTCATGGTGAAGTTTATGTAATTCTTTATGAAGGGAAAAAGTCAATTCGATTTTCTGATGCAGATAATCCAGTTCGATTTCGGCAAGAGCTGCATGTACAACTTGCAAATGCTTTTGATGAGATAACTATTACTGTAGTTGCCTATATGGGTCAATTTGGTAAATGGATATTGGATAAAGAATGGACTCTTAAAGATAAAGGTGTTAGTGAAAGCTGGCAATGGGCTAATGAATTAGCTCAAGAGCTAGAGCACCATGGCTTTATGGAAGAGCTTGAAAAAGCTATTAATTAAATATTTAATTATGTATCACTATATGCATAAAACAACGAAACGCCTTCGGGCGTCTTGTGTTAGGCCTGAAAACACAACTGATGAGATAGGCTAAAATTCAAATGGAGATATTATGAATGAGATACAAGTTAAATGGAATGAAAATCGGTCGCCTGATAGATTAAGCGCTGGAATAGATGAATTAATATTTCAAATAGAAAATTGGGGTAAAGATAGAAAAATAACCATTAATGGGAACCCAATGACTCAAGCAATTAAAACATTAGAGGAAACTCATGAATTGCTAGAAGCTATTAACCGCAAAGACCAGCACGAAATAAGGGACGCTATTGGTGATATAATAGTTACACTTATAATGCAATGTAAACTTCAAGGAATGACTATTGAAGAATGCTTGTTCTTTTCATTTCAAGAAATTAAAGATCGAAAAGGTGAACTAAATGAAGTAGGGGATTTTGTTAAAAGCAGTATGGATACAACAAAATGAACAAAAATAAAATGCTAATAACAGATGTTGTCGATAAAATAGCAAAAATAGCAACAAGAAGTGAAGATTTAGAGATCATTTTAAGTTCTACTGCTGCTTTAAAAACTTTAATTATATTGCAAGAGTTGGGATTTGCCCATATATCTGTAAATGAATATACGGATGTATAGATATAAATGAGGGAGATACAAATGGAAGTATTTAAAAAATTTGATGGTGGAAAAACTCGGTACGATTTAGTACCACCTAAAGTGATTCAAGGTATTGCGGAAGTTTTGACATTTGGCGCTAATAAGTATGGTGCCAATAATTGGAAATCCGTTGATGACCCTGAAAGATATGTTGGTGCTTTGTATAGGCATCTTGAAGCATATCGTAAAGGTGAGATAATCGATCCAGAAAGTGGATTTTCTCATTTAGCACACGCTAGCACAAATCTAGCATTTTTAATAGAACTCGGTCACGAGTCAAACAACTGGAGTAAAGAATGAAAACAAAAATAACATCACACAATTTTGGTAAACACAATGACGCAAGAAAAATGCTAATGAGATATCATGGTATTAGCAGTCGTTCTGCAGCCAAAGCTCTTAAATATATAAATAGCTTTAAATAAGATTATGTATATTGATGAGGTGTACGAACAGCTTGTCAAAGAGGTTTTAACTGATGGCGTTCAAAGAGATACTAGAAATGGTAAAACTTTGAGCGTCTTCGGTACCAGTATTAAATTTGACATGGCTGAAACAGGGCTTCCTTTATTAAGTTATAGGAAGATTTTTACTAAAGGGGTAGTGGGAGAATTCTTAGGGTTTTTACAAGATGCTAAAACAGTCGAAGAATTCGAAGCTTTAGGTTGTCCATATTGGAAACTTTGGGCTGATAAAAATGGAAAGCTTGAATTAGATTACCCACCTAGGAAACAATGGGACGCTTTAATTGAAGGTATCAAGAAAGACCCAGGTAGCAGAAGACATATGATTAACTTGTGGAATTCCGAGCGTTTAGATAAGCTTAGTTTGCCATGCTGCCATTTTAACTATCAATTTTATGTTAGAAATGGTTTTCTTGATTTAATTTGGACCCAACGCAGTTTAGATGTAGCTATTGGGTTACCTAGTGACTTAATTCTTTCGGCATTGTATTTATCTGAAATAGGCAGAAAAACAGGGTTAACTCCTGGAAAGGTAACTATGAATTTTGGTGACACTCATATTTATCAAGAACATTTGCAAGCTATTGAAGATATGATTACATATAGAATTCCAAATCATTCTCGAATAAAGTTTAATTGGGACGGAGAAAAACTTGAGTATTACGATTATTTTCCTTACGATAAAATTGATTTTGAGCTAAAAAGGTAATAATATGTATGATGATGATGGAAATGAATTGTGGGACTACAGATCTAGAATATATGATAGGCGAGTAATAAGCGTTTTTATAAAAGAAGCAGAAAATTTACTTGGCTCTTTGATATATTCTAGAAAACGTTTTACAGGAAAAGATTTTCCGGAAAAAGCAGAAGCAGTTGCTTTTGAAGGATTAACGGAAGATGAATCTAACACACTGGACCATTTAGAAAGGTGCATGCATGATAAAGCACTTATTATTCCAAAATGGATTAAATGGTAATTTTAATAAGGAGAAGCTATGAAACATATATTTATAATATCTTTGCTTGCGCTACTAACTTTAACTGGTTGTAGCGCACTAGAAGATCAATTAAGATGCGCGCCACACGATGCAATTGAATGCACAGGCTGGGCAGGGGATAAACCTATAATGCTGGAGGAAGATCTATGATGAGCACTTTGCCAGAATGGATATTATTTGGCGAATTATTAGCTTTATCATTTATTATGGGCTTAATAATTTTAGATGCCGGTAAATTATAAATACGAAACGCCTTCGGGCGTCTAATAGCAAGGCTGAAGCTATTACTGATGAGACAGCCAATAACATGGAGAAACAAATGGAAATAAATGAAATGCACGCAGATGCAATTTATGAAGAAATGAGGGAAGAGCGCGCTGGTATTAATAAAATTACTGGGGTGGAAAGACCAGCTCCGATGCCTCCGATGTCACCTTTTGGGTCTGAGTTAGACGAAAAAGAAAAATACGATTCGGATGCAGAAGAGTTTAAAAATGAGTCTAAGCATAAAAGCTTTGATGCTCTGAGTGACGCAGGTATGTCAATGAGAGATTTCTTATGAAATTTGTAAAAAGAACTTTTAAGCAATTACTGGAATTTAATAAACAACAAAAAGACCAAACTGATATAGAATGGGATTTATTAGATAAAAGTATTAATGGCCGAGAAAATGTTGGTAAAGAAATAAAAGACTATGCAAAACCAAGAAATTTGTGGAAAAAAGATTGGAATAAATAGGAGTAATAAATGAGTTACAAAAACAACAAAATAAAAAAGAAAACTCCAATGAATAAATTACTATATTGGGCTATTTTTAAAATTGCTTATTATGTAGGGTTTGTTTATTATTTTATAAAAGGACTAATTTTGCGTAGATAAAAGGAGGAGTAGATGGAAAATAGAAGAGAAACATTACTTCTACAGATCACCGGTCAATTAAATCATATGACCGCCGCTATACCTAGAGGACCTAAATCCGCTTTTAGAAAAGTGCTATTAGCAACAGATAATGTTCGTGGAATGGCGGGATTAATTTTAGACCACACAATAAAAGCAATTTCTAAGGGGACCGGTTTAACTACAGCAGCTGAAGGGCTTGCTATTGAAATGAACAAAATTACAACGTTCAATTTAAAAGCTGGAACTAACAGAAAAGTTAAATACGCTTTAATATCAGCTGGAGTAGAGGCGTTTGGTTCTTTAAAGTCTCTGGGTTATATAGATAAAGTAACTGAAAGACAGGGAGTTATGAAATTGAATAAATTGGACTTTATAAGTGAAGATAATTTATTATTCTATTACTTTAAAGATCAGCTAACAGTTTCAGAGTTAGAACTTCCTAAAGAGGATTATACTTATTGGACACACCCAAGAAAAGATGGGCGAACAATTGTTAAAAAGATGCCTAAGTCTTTAGCTTCTCAATATACACATATTAAGATGCCTAAAGTTTACGCAGCTTTAAATGCTTACGGCAGCACTAAATTTAAAGTAAATGAAGAGTTGCTACCAATATTGTTACAGATGGATAAAGATAAACATGCCTTTATTCCTCGAGCAATTGACTCTGAAGAAGTGTCAGAGGCTTTGTACTCGTTGATGAAATTCAGAAGAGTTTCAGAGTTTGTTGGTGAGCAAGCAAAAAAGTGGTATTTAGCAAATGTAAGTCAACAATTAATGAAAAAAGGTTTAACTACTGTACAAATAGACGGAAGAAGCAAAAAATATAGCAAAAGGAAAGCGTCAGGTTGGTTCAAAGAAAAAACAAGTGCGCCCCTTGACCTTGTAAGGGCTTCATCAAAGAGATACGAATTTGATAAAGTAAATTTTATGGCACAGAGAATGTGTGGTAAAACTTTTCATTATGACTTCCAGTTAGATAGTAGGGGAAGAATGTATCCTGTAGTTAATTATTTTGAGCCAACAGGTTCCGATCTAGCTAAAGGGTTACTAATGTTTAAAAATGGCGCGCCCGTAAGTGACAATGTTTTATACAATTTAGCTATTCATACCGCAAATTGTATGGGAGAAGACAAATTAGCTATGGAAGATAGGGTGCTATTTGTATGGGTGCACATGGATGAAATTCTTAAAGCCTCTGAGGACTTAACAAATTCGGAATGGCTAAATCAATTTAAAAGTGAAAAGAAATCTAAGTTTCAATTGATGGCTGCTGTATTAGAATGGAAAAAGTACCATGAGCAAGGGGAAGATTATATTTGTTATTTGCCAATTGGGTTAGATGCAACTAATTCCGGCTTGCAAGTATTATCTGCGGTAACTAGAGATACTATTGGAGCACAAGAAACTAATGTAATTAATCACCCAAATCAAGAAATTGGTGATGCTTATATGGTAATTGCTAATTCGGTGCTAGAAGGTGGGTTTGCTTATAAAAATTATGAAGATTTAGGCAATAAAGCTTGGCGTAAGTTATGCAAAAGGCCTACTATGTCATATTATTATGATGCAGGAAGAGAATGTATTCAAGAGCAAACTTATGATGATAGGAGAGACCACGGTGTGGACATATTATCAGAAATGACTTTTGACGACGCTTCTTATGTGGGCACAGCTATTTACGATGGTGTAGAATCCGCGTTCCCAAGGCAAACTCAAGCAAAAGAAGCATTAAAGCAAGGAGTTGAAATTGCTTTGAGAAATAACGGAGGGAAAGCTTTAGTAACTTGGAAAACCGCATCTGGCTTTACAGCATTTCAAGATTACTCTAGAATTGAAACGGGAAGGGTTAATTGTAGTTTTGCTGGAAAGTTGGTGCAACTATCATTTCAGCTATTTATAGATAAGCCGATGAAAAGTGACCACGCTAAAGGAATAAGTGCTAATTTCGTTCATTCACAAGATGCTGCGTTATTATCATTAACTATAGCCAATTTAGCTGAAAAAGGGGTTGAGTCATTTATGATGATTCACGATCAATTTTCGGTTAACGCAGAAGAAACATCTTTATTATTGGAGACATTTAAAGAAACATTTATTGAAATCTTTGAAGAAGACCAATTAGGAGATACTCTCAAAGCGTTTGGTTTACACGCTAATCCAGTAATGTACGGTGATTTAGATATACAAAATGTAACGGAAGCTAAATATATAATCTCGTAAGAGGTTAGGCTTCCGTGCATATAATTAATAAGGAGTAAGATATGGCAAGTGATTTTGAGGAACTATGCGAGATATATGGTCTTAGCACTGGTGACCCAGAGGCAATTGACAAGCTAATATTTTTAATAAATAGAACGGATGATTCGCGTGATGAAGAATTTTATAATGATCAAGGATTTTTTGTCGACGACGAACTTTTGCCAGGGGACGATCCCCCGGATGATTAGTTATGCGGTTGTATAGTATATATTAAAATAGGAGATATATGAACACATGCACAAGTTGTAAAATAGAGCTTGTCGAAGGAAGCAATTGGTCAGCAAAAGGTGGCCATAAATTCTGTAGGGCATGTTTTAAAAAGAAATATAACAAAAAGAGAATGTTTTTAGATGGAAAATATATTCCTATGGCAAGTAAAATTCATAAGCCAGGAATATTTAAATCACTAGATGACGCGTGGTCACACGCTGAGCTAGACAGTAAAGATGTTTCAGGAGAAATTTATATTATGATTAACAAGGCTTTTAAAGGTTGGGTTAAGGTGGGTATGAGTATTAATGCTAGTGATAGATTAAACAAATACCAAACCGGAGATCCACATAGGTCTTATAAATTGTATAGTAAATTTTATACAGAAGATAGACACGAAACAGAGGGCCAGATTCATCAAATTTTAGGAGCTAAGTACAAACGCCAAAACGAATGGTTTAATGCTATGCCCCAAGAAGTTGAATGGATTATCTCTCAATATTTTGGAGTAAGATATGAAGAAAAGTATGAAAGCACTAATTGACGGGGATGTGTTAGTGTATTGGTCTGCAAATTGGGGCCAAACTAACTATTTCGATGTAATAAATAGTGAAGGTAAAGTACTAGATTCAAGAGAAAGCAAAAGATTTGCTCAAGATTCAGCTAATGATTTAATGGATTTCGGTAACGAAGAATTAACCGTTGAAGCTGGAGATATTCTTTTAACTAAATGGAAATCTTGTATTGAGTTTATCGATAACTTTATTGCGAAAATAGTACGAGAAGCGGAATGTGAAACTTTTGAGATTCACTTATCAGGGGCTACTAACTTTAGAAAGGAAATTAGTGTAACTAAACCTTATAAAGGGAATAGAACATCTGAAAAACCTTATTATTATCAAAAAGTAAGAGACTATTTGAATGATAAGTATAATGTAGTTATAAGTGTTAATGAGGAGGCTGATGATACATTAGCTATTGCTCAAAGTAAAGATCCAGAGGGTACATGCATATGTACTGTGGATAAAGACCTTTGGATGGTTCCTGGAAACAAGTATAACTTTAGAAAAGAAGAAGCAAGTTATGTAACGGAGTTTGATGGTATGAGATCAATGCAATTTCAAATGTTAGCTGGCGATCCTGTGGATAATATACAAGGTGTGCCTAAAATAGGAAAAGTGGGCGCTGAAAAATTATTAGCAGCTAACCCTGAAATTGATGATGCCTGGGTTGCAATTGCTAAAGCTTATAAAAATGCCTATGGAGAATTTCACAAATGTGTGATGGTTGAAATGGGAAGGTTGCTCTGGATGAGAAGAGTAGAAAATGAAATGTGGAATCTTCCACAAATATTAAGAAAAGGAGAAATATAAATGGCAAATTTATTAGAAAATGTTGAGCTAAGTTGGTGCTTTTTGGACCCTAAAAATCCTCAATTAAATTTTGAGAAAAAACAATGGTCAGCAACAGCTAATGTAGATAAGAAAACTGCTTCGGAGTTCAAAAAGAAAGGGTTAATACGCTCTTTACGACCTGTTGAGGACGCAGAAGGAAACGAAACAGGCCAGTATAAGCTAACTTTTAAGGCTAACGCAGTAACTGCAGGGGGCAAAGATCTTAAGGCGCCAGGCGTATTTACTAAAGATGCAGCCGGGTTAATTGTACCTTTGGTAGGGGTAACTGTTGGTAATGGTTCGAAAGGAACTATTTCTTATGATACCTATGATTGGAAATATAATGGGACTAGTGGAACTTCTATGTCACTTAAGAATGTATTAGTTTCCGATCTAATCCCTTACGAGGCTGATGTTCCTGCTGGTTCAGAGTTTGGAACAATTGAAAAAGGTGCGGAGTTTGTTGAAGCTTCCCCATTTAAAGACGATTCAGACTTAAACCTTGACATTGACGCAGATGACGAGTTTTAAATAAGGACCCCTCGGTGATTTTCTTGGAGGAGAAAGTCACTCGAAACACCAGGTAATACTGGTGTCATACGCTACCGTTGAAGGCGTATCTGATGAGACAACGGAAATAAATAATACAAAAGGAGATACACATGAAAGAACAACCAGGCGTATTTGTTCGCCACGAGGCTTGTCCAGCTTGTGGATCGAATGACAACAGGGCCATATATGATAATGGGGGTAAGTTTACTTACTTCTGTTTTGGATGTGAGGACTCTGGTTTTATAAAAGAAACAAAAATAGAACAAACACAAACACAAGGAAGTGAATTTATGAATACAAGAGAGACAGTGCAAGAAGTAAATGGCTTCCCAGTGAGAGGCTTTAAAGAAAGAAGAATTAAAAAGGCAGTAGCTGAGCTTTATGATGTTAAAGTGGGTTATAGTGAATCTGATGGTAAAACTATTCAATTTCATTATTACCCAATTACTAACAAAAATAAAGTTGTTGGGTTTGAAAGAAGAGAGGTAGAAGGTAAAAAGTTTACAGCCATTGGCTCTGTTAAAAATAGCGATGAGCTATTTGGACAATCTAAGTTTCCACCCGGAAGCGCTAAGAAAATTGTAGTAACTGAAGGGGCTTTAGACGCTATGTCTGTTCAACAATTATATCAAAGTAAGCAACAAGAATGGCCAGTAGTATCGGTTATTAATGGCGCGGGTAACGCAAGAAAACAAATTCAAGCTAACTTAGAATATTTAAACAGCTTTGATGAAGTTGTTTTTATGTTTGATGCAGATGAACAAGGTAGCGACGGAGCAAAAGACTGTGCTAAAATTATTCGCACAGGTAAAGCTAAAATAGCTTCATTAGGTAGACATGGGAAAGATGCTAATGATTACTTAAAGGCAGACAAACTTTATGAGTTAGAAAAAGCTATTTGGAATGCCGAAGCTTACTCCCCAGCCGGAATTGTAAATTCTGCTGATACGTGGGCATTGTTTAACGAAGACAGAAGAGAAGACTCTATTCCATACCCGGATTGTTTTGGTGAAGTTAATAAGATGACTTATGGCAGAAGAACGGGTGAGCTAACAATATTTACAGCTGGCACAGGAAGTGGCAAATCTTCATTTGTTAGAGAAGATATTTATCATGTTCTTCAAACAACAAGCATCCAGGTAGGTATTGTGTCTTTAGAAGAATCTATTAGAGAGACACTTGATGGACTAATTGGTTTGCACTTAAATAAGCGTATAACTTTACCTGATGTTGAGTTTGATCGCGAAGGGGACGAAGGAAAAAATGCTTGGGAAGCCGTTGCTGGTGAAGGTAGATTAACTTTACTTGACCATCAAGGCTCTGTCAGTGATAATTCATTAATGGAAAAAATTGAATTTATGGCTGCCAGCGGGTGTAAGTTTATATATTTAGACCACATAACTTTAGCTGTAAGCGAAGTTGATGGAAGTGTTAATGAGTCTATGGATAAACTAATGTCTGACTTATTAAAATGCTGTAAGAAATTTGATGTTTGGATTGGAGTGGTTTCCCACTTAAGAAAAACAGGTGGGGGAACTAAGACTTTTGAAGAGGGCGCAAATATAACTGAAGACGCGCTTAAAGGATCAGGTTCTCTTAAACAAATTGCTTTCCAAATTATTGGCTTTAGCAGAAATAAATATGAAGAAGACGAGTTTGAAAGACAACGAGTCAAGATTAGCGTGCTTAAGAATCGTTTTACAGGATTTACAGGGCCTGCTGGTCATGCAAGATTTGACAGCGACACAGGTAGATTAACTAATGTACCGGTAGAATTTAGTCAATTATAAATAATAAAGGAGATATAAATATGAATGAAAAGCTCGTAGTTGATCTGGAGGCAAATGGCTTCCAGAATGATGTTACTAAGCTATGGTGCATCAGCATGTTTAATATAGAGACAAAAGAAAAAGAAACCTTTACAGACCATAATAGTAATTATAGGGGTATTAAAGAAGCCCTTAAAATTATGTCAACAGCAAAACAAATTATTGGACATAATTGGATTGCGTATGATCAGGTAGTATTAGAAAAGTTGTATAACTTTAAAACTAGTGCAACTCTTATTGATACATTTCTGATGTCTCAGTTATTAAACTTTAACCGCAAGTTAGGGCGAACTAAAGGTAGGCATAGTTTAGCCCAATGGGGAGAAGCTTTAGGAGTTCTTAAACCCGTTCAAGAGCAATGGGAAGTGTATGAAGATGCTATGCTTAACAGGTGCGAAATGGACGTACAAATAAATGTGCGTGTTTATGTGCAGTTAATGAAGGAGTTTAAGAGCTCGGGTATACCAAAATCAGTTATTCAACGTGAGTTTGCAATTGCTAAAATTAGCGCGCAGCAAGTAAAGAATGGCTGGTTAATTGATGAAAGGTTAGCCCTAAGGCACATAAACTTTCTTAAGAAGGAAATTGAAACACTTAGGGAAAAGATTGAGCCATTAATGCCAAAGATTGTTAAATGCCCCGATGTTTGGGTTACTAATAAGGAGTGCAATGAAATTTTAGGCACTACAGGTGTTAAATATGATATCCACTTAAAAGAAGGTCAACGCTTAAAGAAGCCTATTGTTCCTAGATACACTAAAGCTGGCGTGTTACATTCAGCGCAAACTAAGTGGCTTGGGGAAGGGGTAAAAGTGTACGGGGCTTATTGCAGAGTAGAATTTCACGACGCTAAGTTAACACAACATAGTGAAGTGAAAAAATTACTATTCAAAAATGGTTGGAAACCAACTGAGTGGAATGTTAAACGAACTGCTGAAGGAAGAATGATTAGGACTTCAGCTAAATTAACGGAGGATTCTTATGGGTCTATTAAAGGTACTCTTGGAAAAGATATCGCTCTTCATGCTACGTATCAGCATCGCCTTAACACTCTTCAAAATCAAAAAGAAGAGAACAAAGGCTGGCTAGGCTCAAGACGCAAGGATGGTAGAATTGAATGTGTACCTTTTACTTTGGGAACTGCTACTGGGAGAATGAGTCATAAAAACTTAGTAAATGTACCCGGGGCTAAAGCGACATTTGGTAAAGAAATGCGAGAAATCTTTATAGCCCCACGCGATCGTGTTTTAGTTGGGTGTGACTTAGCTTCTGCGCAATTAAGGCTATTAGCCGCTGCTATGGGGGATAACACATACTCAGAAACAGTTATTGCTGGCAAAGAAGCTGAAGGCACGGATGTGCACACTGTAAACCAAAAGGCTGCGGGGCTAAGAACTAGGGCGCAGGCTAAGACTTTTATTTACGCATTCCTGTTTGGTGCAGGAGATAATAAAATTGGGTCTATTGTTGGAG
>Ga0213861_10003245_pt1 | contig 13443 bp, 8 predicted proteins | sample PICome_4_FD_160110 | JGI IMG/M metagenome (GOLD analysis project Ga0213861, IMG submission 160110) | Coastal seawater microbial communities near Pivers Island, North Carolina, United States - PICO131 | ecosystem: Environmental > Aquatic > Marine > Coastal | place: USA: North Carolina | collected...
ACCACCTCGGCAGCCTGTGCCACGGGCACCGAAGCCATCCTGATGGCCTACGACCGCATCCGCGCGGGCCGGGCCCGGCGCATGCTCGCGGGCAGCAGCAGCGACCACGGCCCCTACCTGTGGGGTGGCTTCGACGCCATGAAAGTGATGACCTTTAAACACAACAACGACCCCACCGCCGCGTCCCGCCCCATGAGCGCCACGGCCTCGGGCTTCGTGCCCGGTAGTGGCGCCGGCGCGTTGCTGCTCGAGTCGTTGGAGAGCGCCCGGGAGCGGGGCGCAAAAATATACGCCGAAGTGCTGGGCGGTAGTGTCAATGCCGGCGGCCAGCGCAACGGCGGCACCATGACGGCGCCCAACCCCCTGGCCGTGCGCCGCTGCCTGCACGACGCCATCGCCAACGCGGGCATTCACCCCCACGAGATCGACGTGATCAACGGCCACCTGACGGCTACCATCAAGGACCCCGAAGAAGTGGAAAACTGGGCCGCCGTGCTCGGCCGCCGGGGCCGCGACTTTCCCTATATCCATTCCCTCAAGGCCATGGTGGGCCACTGCATCGGCGCCGCCGGATCGATCGAAAGCGTAGCAGCCGTGCTGGGGTTGTACCACGATTTTATCTTTCCCAGCATCAATTGCGAAGATGTGCATCCGGAAATTGCGGCCATCATTGACAAAGACCGCATTCCCACCCAAGTGCTGGAAAATACCGGTACCCGAATCGTAGCCAAGGCTGGCTTCGGTTTTGGCGACGTCAACAGCTGTATCATTTTAAAAAAACACGAACATGACTAACGCAGAATTGATTGTATCCCTCAAGCAGATCGTGCAACCCTACGTCCAGGACCAGGAAGCTTTTGCCCAACTCTCGGAGGAGACCAACTTCATCGATGACCTCAAAATCAACTCGGCGAACCTGGTGGACATCATCCTCGACGTGGAAGACGCCTTCGACATCGAGATTGAAGACGATGCCATGGACCAGATGCTGACCGTGAAAGCGGCCATCGCCATCATCCAGGCCAAGATCGCTACCCCGTGATCGGTAACGACATCGTGGACCTGGCCTGCGCCCACCGCACGAGCAACTGGCAGCGGCCGCGCTTCCTGGACAAACTCTTCACCAGCGGGGAACAGGACCTGATCCGGGCCGCCGCCGATCCCGAGCGGCTGGTGTGGCTGCTGTGGAGCTGCAAGGAGAGCGTCTACAAAATTGTGCACCGGCAGACCGGCCACCGCTTTTTTGCGCCCCGCAAGATCGTTTGCGACCTGCTGACGGCGCAGTCGGCCACCCAACCTGCACGCGCACGGGTGACCTACCAGGGACAGTCATTCGCTTGCCAGAGTGAAGTCGGGCCTGCCTTCATCCACACCGTGGCCTTTTCCACGGCTACGGCTACCGGTTTTGCTGCCCGCACCTTTTACCTGGCGCAACCGACGCCCCGCGGGCAACGGCAGCAGGTTTGCGCCGGCCTGTGGGAAGATTGCCAGGGGGCTGGCGATTTTTCGGCGGAAGCATTGGAGATTCGCAAAAATGAACAAGGGATTCCACTGCTTTTTCTCGCTGGCGTTCAACAAGCAGCCTCTTTATCCATTTCCCATCACGGGTGCTACGTGGCTTATGCGCTTACCCGGGGGGAGCTAATTTTAAATCAAAAAAAAACAGTTCGTACCGCAAGATGACCTTCGCCAAATGGATTTCGTGGGTATTGAAATACCGGGTAGTGATTCTCGTCCTGCTCTTGATCACGGTGGGGACGGGGTTGGTACAGACGGCCCGGCACCTGACGGTGAACAACGCGTTGTCGATCTGGTTCCTGGACGATAATCCCCAGTACCAACAGTACCTCGAGTTTGAAAAAGCGCAGGGCTCCGACCAGATTATCGTGGCGATGATTCCGGTCGACAGCCTCTATTCGGGGGGCTATTTCGACCAATTGCTGCGCCTGCACGCGGCCACTGACACCCTTCCTTTTATCCGCGCCACCCTGAGCCTGGCCAACCTGAAGTACCCCCTTTACGCCAATCAGGAAATTTTCTTTCGCGACTTCTACGCGCCCGACCGGCGACCTGCCTGGATGGCTGGTCTACTGACCGACCTACCGGACTTGCGGGCGCAGCTGGTGTCGGCCGATAGCGCGTACACCTTTTTCTACCTCCAACTGCAACCGGGCAACGTCATTGAGCAAAACCGGCGCGCCTACGTGCAGCAGACGGTCGACCTCGTCCGGGCTACCGTGGGCCCGGTGCACATCACCGGGCCGCCGATCCTGAACGAAGCCTTCAGCCAGACGATCTACCAGGAGAGCACTTTTTTTGCCGCGCTGACGATCCTGGTGGTGGTCCTGTTGCTGGTCTTCTTGCTACCGCACTGGACCTATCTGCCGATTGCCTTTGCGGGGGTAATGATCACGATCAGCGTGACCCTGGGCCTGCTCGCGAGCCTGGGCTATTCGCTGAACCTGATCTCGATGCTCATCCCGACCATCCTGATGATCTACGCCATCAGCGATTCCATCCACATTATCAACATCTTCCACACTTACCGGAAGGAACACCCGGAACAAGACCGGGCCACGCACATTCGGGTGGCTTTGCAGCGGAGTCTGAAGCCCTGTTTTTACACCACCATTACCACCATGATCGGTTACCTGGCCTTGTCGGTATCGCCACTGCCAGCTTTCCGGGTCACGGGCATCTTTACCTTTCTGGGCATCGCGGTGGCCTTCGGGGCGGCCTACCTGACCACCGCCATCGGCTTCTACTACCTACCGGCGGCATCCCTCCGTGGGCGGGTGCAGAAAATCAATATCCGGGCCATTGTGGATCGGTTGAACAATTGGACCAGCGCGCGCAACGGCACCGTACTGGTGTTGGGTGCGCTGGTTCTCGTGCTGGGGGTGGGGAGCCTGTTCTTCATCCGGGTAAGCACCAACTCGATGAACCTGCTCGGGTCGGGCCCGGTCAAGACCGACCTCCAGCTGATCGAAAAATCCTTGCAGGGCAGTGCCCGCCTGCAGCTGCAGATCAGCAGCGCCGACCCGGACTCCCTGTTTACGCCCGCCAATCTGGCCCGGCTGGTGGCCTTTCAGGACAGCCTCGCGGGCAATCCGCTGCTGGCGCACCCCGTTTCGATCCTCAACTTCAAAAGTTTCCTGGAAGACCGGATGCCCGTTTTCAGCCGCTTCCGGTCGGTCAACTTCGAGGAGGTGTTGAAAAACAGCGAACGGGAGGCCAACCCTTTCTTCTCTTTTTTCGCGGACGACCTGTCGCAACTGGCCATTAATATCAACCTCAAGGAGCTGGAGACCGAGCAACTGGAACACCTGCTGAGCAGCATCCGGGAAGATTTTGCGGCCACCTTTCCCGCGGGCAACTACCACCTGACGATCAACGGTTTTGCGGCGGTGTATGCCCAGCTCAACCGGTTCATCCTGCAAACGCAGCTGTGGTCTTTTGGATCGGCTTTCCTGCTGTCGTTTGGCATCTTGTTTTATTTTATTGGCAATTTCAAGATCAGCATCCTCGCCCTGCTCCCCAACTTGCTGCCCCTCTGCGTGACGGTGTTCGCCATGGCGCTGCTGGGTATTCCCCTGGAGGCGGCCAACGCCATGCTGGCCCCCATTATGCTGGGCGTGGCCATGGACGACACCATCCACCTGATGAACCAGTACAAGCGCAACCGAACCGCCGGCTTATCGGTAGCGGAAGGGATGGATCAGGCCCTGCACTACACCGGGGGTGCCCTGTTTTCGACGACCATCGCGCTGGTTTGTGGTTTCCTCGTGGTGGGGTTCAGTGGGGTGGCGTCGGTGGCTACCTTTGGGCTGCTCTGCGCTTTCACTATCCTGGTGGCGCTGCTGGCGGATGTGGTGGTGTTGCCGGCTTTGGTGAAGCGGTGGGGGTGAGGGTAAGGGGGAAGGGGGATCACACTGGGCACAGAGGTGAGGGCGCTATGGGCTGGAAGCCGGTAATCAGTGCTTGTGGGATTAAAAATAGTTGCTTATTATTATAAGGATATGTGCACCATTCCATAAAAGTGGTAAGCAAAACAGTGTTTAATTTCTAAATCAACAACATGACAACTGAACGTAAAATCCTTGATATGACGCCATTGGGAATGAGGTTTACGGTGGTAAGAAACGCCGCTGCAACGAATGGGCAGTCGTTAGATTTGGAATGGGAGCTGTTGCCACAATGCAATATGAAGGACCCCTTGTTTCATACCCATCCAAACGCGATCGAAACTTACGAGATTCTGGAAGGCAATATGGAATTTTTTGTAAAAGATAAATGGTTGCCGGCAAAAAAAGGTGACAAACTGACTGTTCCCAAAGGAGTTGCGCATACTTTTAGAAACCCAACCGACAAAATAGTTAAGGTCTATAACACGCACCAACCTGCACTAAGGATGGAAGCGTATTTTGAAGACGTAGTAAAAGTATTAGATAAAGTGACAAATAAAAGAACGAAGAATTTTAAAATGGATTTGAATGCTAAATTATACCTTGGTGCACTAATGAGTAATTACCGTAATGACATCATAGCAGTTAAACCTCCTGATTTTGTGGTAAGATTTCTTGGACTAATAGGGAAATTAATTGGCATAAAATATTAAGGCGAAGCACTTGCAATAAAGGGGCGAAGGATTTTTTTTGGGGAGAAGTACGGTGAAAGTGGGGGGGAGTCGCTTTTTAAGTATAGGGATGAAGTAGTTGTTATCAAATGGCATATTTGGTTAATTGCCTTTTTATTTTGGTTGATAAACATTACCCCTGCCTTTATGTAAAACTATGATTATAAAAAGAAAACTTAATGACGAGAGACTACACTGAAAATAGAACGCAGCCTATAACAGCACCCACCCAAAAGGCGGGGTCAAAAAGTATCGCTACTCAACATGATCACTTTATCCTAACCTAAGGGAAGCGTGCCTTTAGGTACGCGATATCGGTAGAAAATTGTTTTACCGATTGATTAGCCGTGCCGTAGGTACGGAATATGCTGTGTGCTATTGATTTAGGTGCGGTACCTACGGCACGGGAAACACACATTTGGTCATTTTTCTACCGATATTAAGTACCTACGACACTTCGCACTATTTGGCGTATACGGCTCTGGGGCTAAGTATAAATGGCCCGTCAGGCCGTATCTGCCAAAAGCTGGGCCAAGGAAGCCAAGCTTCAAAAACCGGCGCAGAAATACCGAAAAAAGCCTAACTTTAGTCGGTAAATTAAACGAACGGAATGTGCTTTCCCACTATATCCACTATTATAGAGGACGGACTAATGATTGTAATGAGTTTAGGAATGTTGATTATGGCGTTGAATTAAAAAAATCAACGTTTTTTGACAACCCAACAGTATTCTGAAAATATAATGACAAAAACGCCGGAAATTCACTCCCGTATTTTTAACACAACCTGATTGCCACACAAATTTTAACCTAACTATGAAAAAATTCCTACTTATACTGTGTACTGCAGCTTCTTTTGCCGCAGCACAGGCGCAGACCTGTGTACGCGACTCATCTGTGTTGCTGAACGACTCGGTCATTGTTTCTCCACTGCCTTATTCTGATAATTACCAGGTATACGCCCTGGCTCATGCCTGTATCGGACAACCGTACCAGCAATCGTTTACCCTGAGAGTGCCTAGCTCCTTTTCGTTTCAGGGCATCACACTGCCTATCACGAGCGCCAGCCTCCCTACTACAGGTGCTTTGTCGGGCCAGCCGGCCGGTATTACCTACCTTTGCGATCCACCAAACTGCGTATTTAACGTCAACACGTTGGGTTGTATCCTGCTGTACGGCACACCTACCGCTGCCAACACACCAGAAACTTTTGACCTGATGATCACAGCTTCGATTCAGACACAATTCGCGCCAGTTCCGATCACGTTTCCTGGCGCAGTGGCGCCGGGTAATTACTACCTGATCCTCGACGCTGCCGACAACTGTGTTTCTTCTGCTTACGAGCGGAACAGCCAGATCGTGGGTATCAAAAACCAGCCGAATCCATTTGGTCAGCAGACTACCATCGACGTGGAATCGGTCGTCATCGGCGATTTTCAGTTTGAAGTCTTCAACTTGCTGGGTAAAAGAATGCACCAGCAAACCGTGCACCTGTTTACCGGCAACAACCAGTTCACTTTCGATGCCGGCAACATGGCCGATGGCACCTATTTCTATAGCCTGAGCAATCGGGACGGGAAGCTGACGAAGGTGATGGTGATCGCGCGATAGGCGCTCTTGTTGGTTCAGCCTCGCCGGGGCTTCCCAATCCAGCCAAGCGCCCACGTATATGCACTAGCGACAACCGCCGCCTATACGTCTACCGCACATCATACTGCACAACTAAATATGTTGTTACGACAAGATTTTGACAAACATATGGAGTGGTCATTTAGAGCGGGTGACATCAAAAATTTAGCGTCTGTTTAGGAGTTTAATTTGGCTAAAACAAATGCGCCAAATTAAACTCCTGAACAGGCGCTTGAAGCTACCAGGAATATTTGACACCAAGTGACCAATTGAAAATACTGGGCCGCATGGTGATCCCCTGTTCTGTACTCCAATTGCTAAGGCTATGCTGGTATTGAAGTAGCGTAACCACACCCAGTCTGTCGGTAATACGATAACTTAAGCCACCACTCCACAGCGCGCTAAAGCTAAGCTTGTCCGTCCAGATGGTGGATGATGCATCATCGTAGTCTATCAACTCAGCTTGGTATAAAGTCCGTCCCTGTCTCGCAAAAGAAAGATTAGCGACTCCGCCGACCAATAGATGCGATTGCAAGCTACCTTTGCCCCAGGTTTTGCCTATGCCAAGTGGCACCTGCAGTAAACTAAACGAATTGAAGTGCTGTACCTGCCGCTCAGCAGGTACGGTCAAAAGGGAGATTCCTGGTTAAGCGCAGCCTCCAACTCCTCATCGCTAGCAACCTCAATGGTACTGCCATCTTCTAGTAGCAGCTCGAAAGTATAATCAATGGACAAGCATCCCAACTCGTAACCTTCGGTGGTGGTGGTGGTCAAAGCAGTGATTAAGTTATTCACGACTACTACTGCGGGTTCAAATCCAGGATCAGGGATGATGGTGTCGTCCATGTTGTCGCGGTCACAGCTGACAAAGAGCAGGCCGACAAAGAGAAAGAGAAAAGAAAGTTTACTAAAAATTTTCATTGTCTTATAGTTATTAAATGGAATAATTAATGGGATTCCCATTGATTTCAATAACTATATGCAAGGATGACTTAAAACGTTGCACCAGGATTATTTTTTGTAATAAATTTTCTGCTGGTAGATGCCGTACCTACGGCACGGGAAGCACCCATGCGACCCTTTTATATCGCTATTAAGTAGCACCTACGGCACTTCGCACTATTTGGCGTATACTGCCTGGGGCTAAGTTAAAATGGCCCATGATCCTCTGGCCTTTTAACTTTTTACCAGTACTACTCCGCCGTGCTCACCGCTACCTGGGCCCAGCGCAATTACCTGGTCGGCAGCTGCAATCAGGGTGCGGTGGTGGGTGATAAAAAGTACGGTGTCCCCGCGATCAACGATCGATTGGAAAACCTTTATTAGAGGGAGGAGATCAAAATAATGAAGCCCGGTACTCGGTTCGTCGAAGAGGTACAAGGTGGCACCTTTTCGTTTTTGCATCATTGAATTTGCGAGTTTCAAACGTTGGGATTCTCCTCCGGATAAGGTATTGCCAGCTTGCCCCAGGCGTAAATGCGGCAGGCCTACTCGTTTGAGGACCTCCAATTGGTCCACCAGAGGCCCCGGATCGAAAAAGTCAATCGCCTCCTGCACGGTCATGCGCAAGACGTCGCCAATGGAACGCGCTGCAAATTTACAAGCCAGGATCGTGTCGTTGTAGCGCATTCCCTGGCAGGTGTCACAGGTAAGCCAGATGTCGCTCATGAAATCCATACTCGTTTTTAACTTTCCGTGACCCGCACAAGTGCCACATTTTCCATTCTTGCTTTGGTAGGAGAAATCAGCCTTCTTCAGTCGGGCGCTTTTTGCGGATGCTGTTGTTGAGAAGATGGTCTTTAGGTGTTCTATTATTCCCGTATACGATACCGGCGTGCTCAATCTGCCTTGGGTGAGCACCTCCTGGTCAATGAGCAACACCGCTTCAAATTGGTCCATTCCATGTATGGAAGTACAATTCACCGGCCGGCGTTGCAGCCAGGAACGATACAACACCTCTTTAATCAAACTTGATTTTCCACTTCCCGATACACCCGTGATGGCTATTACTTGCCGGGAATCAAAGGCTACATCAATGGCCTTAAGGTTATTGGCAAATGCGCCGCCCACGCCAAAGGGATCCCCTTTTTTTCGTGGTTGCTTAACGGGAGCGACGCGCTGGTCTTGAAGTAGCTGGTAGGTTACGGAATGTTTTGCTTGAGCGATAGCGCTGGTCTTTCCCTGGTAGACCACTTCGCCACCCCGTCTTCCTGCTCCGGGGCCCATTTCAATCAGGTAATCGGCACCTCGGATAAAAGAGGGGTCGTGCTCCACCACGACCACGGTGTTCCCGTTGGCGACTATTTTTTTTAATATTTTTAATAAAACGGCCACTTGCCCTTCATCCAATCCGGTGGTTGGTTCATCCAAGACGTAGCATACGCCAAACAGGTGTGCCGACAGCTGACCTGCGAGCGTCACCCGCTGCCGTTCTCCACCGGAAAGGGTGCTCGCGGCTCTATCCATCGTTAAATAACCCAATCCCAGATCGATCATCGTCTGCAAAGATGCCTGGATGGTCGGTAACACCACTTTGCTGATGGCCAAAACAACGGCATCTGCTTGATGAGCTACCTGTTCCATCCGTTCAAGACCCGACACCATGTTCAATTGAGAAAGCTCATGGATGTTTTTTCCAAGAAATTTGGTGCTTAATAATGGGGGTTTCAACCGGCTTCCGCGGCAAGCAGGACACACCACATCGTGCAATAATTCTTCCAGCTCCCTGGTGTTTTTGTTGTGGCGTTTTCGCTGATATTCTTCATCGATGTAATGGCAGAGTCCCCGCCATTTTGCGGTTAAAGCCTGAGTCCCCTTTCTTGATTTGGTATTAAACGCCCAGGTGACCTCCCAAACGGCATCGCCCGTTCCAGCCAGAATGGCATCCTTTACTTCCTCCTCTAGCTGCTGCCACGGACGATCGATATTCCAATGCTTTTGTTTTGCGACTTCCTTCAGCGTGGCCATGAATTGACCATTCCCATCGGCGTAATAGCCAACGGCCTTATTCACCGCTAGGGCACCTTCCAGGATGGATTTCTCCCGGGCCACGATCACCTTATCCGGATCGCATTTGCGTTGCACACCGAGCCCTTCACATGCCGGGCAGGCACCCAGGTGATGGTTGAAAGAGAAATGTTGAGCCGTATAGTTTGCACCTTCCTGTTGGGCAATTCTTGCATACAATAACCGAAAGGCATCATACACGCCGGAGAGGGTACCCACGGTTGATCGCTTCGAAGGCGTTCCTCCCTTTCTGTTGATCCCAATGGCGGGGCTCAAACCGGAGAAAGCCGCTATTTCAGCTGCACTGTTTTGTTGCAGAAAGCTTCGGTTGTACGTCGATAAGGACTCCGTAAAGCGGGCATTGGATTCCGCAAACAGGGTGTCGTATACCAAAGACGACTTTCCACTGCCGGAAACGCCGGTGACGACGGTCAGCTGGTTTTTGGGAATGCGAACATCAATGTTTTTAAGCCCGTGCGTCGTTACACCATTCAGTAGAATCTCGTCAAGAACAGGCGTACCCGCTTCATCGGATAGGACTTCCTCTTTGACTTCCTTGCTGGCGTTTTCGGGAACCACGCCAGGGATACCCTGGTAAACAACTGTGCCTCCGGCTGCACCACTTTGGGGGCCGAGTTCAATGTGCCAATCGCTCCAACCAATAACCGTTTCATTTTGCTCAATACAAACGATGGTATTGCCTTTCTGCTTAATGCGGTCAAACAATCGGAGCAGCGTTTTAATATCATCGTGGTGCAAGCCAATACTTGGCTCCATGATTGCGTACAAGGTATTTCCGGTATCCTTTTTCTGCAGTTGATGGGCAATTTTAACGCGCTGCGCTTCTCCCCCCGAAAGGGTGGTGGAGGATTGCCCGAGCGTTAGGTAGCCGAGCCCTATTTCTTGTAATATTTTGAGTCCTGGCAGCACCTTTTGCTGGTCGCCAAAAAAGGTGACGGCTTCGTTGATGGCTAATTTGTAAGTATCCGCAATAGACAAGCCCTGGTACTTTACCTGAAGGGTGTCTTCGTTAAATCGATCGCCGTTGCAGGTGCCGCACACCAGGTCGACATTGCCCAGAAAGTGCATGCCTATTTGCGTTTTCCCGGCCCCTTGACAGGTTTCGCACCTTCCTCCTTTGTTGTTGAAGGAGAACCGGGATTTGGTGAACCCTCGCGTTTTTGCTGCGGGCAGACTGGCGTAGAGGTCGCGAATATGATCTGACAGGCCTAAATAGGTGGCAGGATTGCTGCGGGGTGTTTTTCCTATGGGGGAATGATCGATGAAGATCAGCTTATTGATGGCGTCCAGGTTTTCATGGCTGGCCAGCCTGGCGGGGTCGCCAGCTTCCTGCCCCAACTGCTGTCGTAGGGCGCGGAGCAAGGTGCCTTTTACCAAACTCGATTTCCCGGCCCCCGATCGTCCGCTGACCACATTGAGTTTTCCGAGCTGAAATTCAACCGTTATGTTTTTCAGGTTTCTTTTCCGACATCCAATCAGCCGGATGGAACCGTGCGCTGCACTGGATAACGATGGTGATGATGAACTGGCCTTCCTGTTTAAACTTTTTAGCGCTCGGTAAGTGGGACTGATCTCGTGCAATTCTTCCCGTTGCACAAATGCTGAAAACGCACCATTAAAGAGGACTTCTCCTCCATGGACGCCAGCGCCAGGGCCAATCTCGATGATATGATCAGCACGGGTTATGGTGTCCAGGTCGTGCTCGACCACAATGACCGTATTCCCTTTTTTAACGAGTTGTTTCAAATGATAAATCAACCTTTCGTTCTCTTCCCGATGCAAGCCTACACTCGGTTCGTCAAAAACGTAAAGCACATCGCTCAACGGAACTGAGATTTGATTGGCCACTCGAATGCGCTGAATCTCGCTGGCCCGAAGCGATTTTGAGGAACGATCCAGGGTCAAATGACCCAAGCCTAAATCTTGCAGCAAATCAACTTGCGCCTCAATTTTGTCGATAATTTCCCGCGCCACAGCGCCCCAGGTGTTGGACTGCATCCACAACTTAAGTTCGTTCAATTCCAAGGTTACCACTTCCGCGATCGATTTTCCCTGGACACGAACACTCAAAGCATCCTCATTCAAGCGAGCGCCATTGCACACGGGGCAGGTCACGGCATGTACATACTTGAGTATATTGGCATTTCGATCTCTTCTAAGAATATCAGACATAATCGGAATCATTCCTTTGTAATGTCCTTCTTCCCGGGGCCTGGCTTTGATCCCCGTCCACTTCAACCGCGACTCAAGCGCGTGCTTGCCAAAAGGCACTTTGATCTTATCGCTTCCATACAAGATGACCTCGCGCTGAGGGCCGGTCAGTTCCTGCCACGGCAGGTCAACACGGAAGCCTTCGGCTTCGCATACTTGATTCAGCACATCAATGGTTACTTGTGAGTACATGATGTAGCCATTGGGCAAGGTGGGCGCCAGTGCTCCTGCTCTAATTGATTTTTCTGGAAAGGCGATCAGGCGGTTAAGGTCTATTGCTTCCTGTTTGCCAATGCCATTGCAATGTTTACACTTACCTGCTTCCGCATTGAACGAAAAGAGGGCGCGGGAAAGCGCTATATTCCTATCTGTCGTTCCTGTTCTGGCAAACAACAAGCGCAACCAATCATAGCTATCCGATAAGGTTCCGACGGTAGAACGAGCATGCATGCCGGTGGTGTGTTGTCCAATGGCAATCACCGGAGAAAGTCCTTCCATTTCATCTACCTCCGGGCGGTTCAATTTTCCCGTGAACTGCCGCGCAAAAGAAGGGAGGGTTTCAAAATACCTGCGTTGTCCTTCTTTGGCAATGACTTCAAACACCAGACTGGATTTGCCCGACCCCGATAGGCCCGTCACCACAATAAATTGGTTGTGCGGAATGCGCAGTGAAATGTTCTTCAGGTTGTTCGTTCTCGCTCCCTGGATAACGATATCAAACTCAAATAGGTTTAAGTATTGGGTTAGGGCCAACCCAACACCGTTACTCCACGTGGCACAACGCAATAAATACATGAAAATAGCCAATCAGTTTTCCGGCGCCTTAAGAAGCTTCGCCTATTTTATGGCAAGTGGCACGCACTACATGCTCGCAGAGGTGGATTATTTGGGGCTATACGGAGAAGACCCTGGTGCGATTGAAATGTGCTACGCTATTTTTGGCAATACCATTGAGATGGACGAAGCAGGTAATGTGGTTAATTTTGAACACGCACAAAGAAGAGCAACGGACTACCTGAAAAAATACCTCCAACCAGACTTTGAAGTAATTCCACCGTTTGAAGATTGGGAGTTGTGTTTGTATCCTATACCACCGAAGTCATACCCAAAATGACTCCGGCAGCACCTGCTGCCCACCTATCCAACGCTAAAACTGCACCGTTTTCGTACTACCCGCCAGAAGGTGGGCCAAGGACGCCAAGCCTCAAAAAATGTCAGAGAATCAATGAAACGGACGAAATGCGCTTTTCCACTATAGCTATTATCGAAAACCTTGATAGGAGTGGTAGATGTTCAACTGATCGTGATGGTCGGAGGAGGTGTTGGTTGGGGACTGGGGCGCAGACTGTGTGCTGTTTATAAGCCAAAGAGGGAAAGGGTGGGTTTGTGAAGTGGCCCACAGACAGCACCTTGAGTGCTACAAAAAAAGAGAGCGGATTTCTCTGTAGTAAAGAGAAACCCGCTCCGAACGAAAAGCACTTGGTATTTTGGGGAAAATGCAGCTATTTCATTTTTTTTGTCCGTGCTTTATTTTCTTTCCATCACGCCTCACTCAGGCAGGACCACAACCACTTTGGAGTGTACTTCCTGCCCTGTTTTCAGGTGCATTAGGTAGGGACCCGGGTTGAAATTCCCGAGATCCAGCTGACAGGTATTCAATCCGCGGAGGGCCGTGAATTGTTCCTTGCTGACCACTTGTCCGAGAAAGTTCAAGAGCGTGAATTGAATCTCATGCGTAAGATCAGCTTCAAAGCTCAGGTTGACCATTCCCGTAGTCGGATTCGGCCACACGTTCAGGTTGCTCAGATACGCACAAGCATCCACCACTTTCGGTAAAAAGTAGTCAGCGGCTGTTCTCTCAGAGGTAGTCGTTGGTGTGGTCGGGATTTGAAGCTGAGCAAGCTCGCAATTCAAAACAACCATACACGTGGATACACAACC
>Ga0213861_10003248_pt1 | contig 13438 bp, 10 predicted proteins | sample PICome_4_FD_160110 | JGI IMG/M metagenome (GOLD analysis project Ga0213861, IMG submission 160110) | Coastal seawater microbial communities near Pivers Island, North Carolina, United States - PICO131 | ecosystem: Environmental > Aquatic > Marine > Coastal | place: USA: North Carolina...
CGAATTCCTGCGCGAAATCGACTCATAATATTTCCCCACTCTCAAGAAGCTGCACATTTCGCCTAGCCACATGGCCGCGTTGACTCAAGCGAGCCTACAAGTCCAGCCCGGGACTCTATAGTGTAGGCATGGGGGACGTGTGAGCATTCAGGTTGTACCCTCGATCGCAACTAATAGGCGCCGCGACATCCAGGGGCTGCGCGCCTTCGCAGTGATAGTCGTCATTGCATTTCACGCTGACCTTCCCATCCCAGGTGGCTTCGTCGGAGTTGACGTATTTTTTGTGATCTCGGGATTTGTGATCACCGCCATGCTACTTCGGGAAAAGGAAAAGTACGGCCAGGTTCGTTTTGGCAATTTTTGGAAGCGAAGATTCCTTCGCCTGACTCCGGCTTTAGCTGTCTTAGTTTCAGTCGTCATCTTGGCGTCATTGGTCTTTCTTTTCCCGGACGGACAGCGACTCACAATTCAAACGGGGGTTGGAGCAATCTTTCTGGTGGCAAACCTTGTGATCGCCCGCAATACGGGTGGATACTTTGATGGGCCGGCGGAATTAAACCCCCTTCTGAACACGTGGTCTCTCTCAGTCGAGGAACAGTTTTATCTAGTGTTTCCCTTCATACTCGCAGCCGCCTGGTGGGTGAAAAAGAGGTCTCGATGGGCAAGTCAGATTCCCCTTCTTGCTGTGACATTAATCGCCCTCGTGTCCTTTGGATTGGCGCTATTTGCCGTGTGGCCGGGGGGAGGTGGTTCAGAGTTCACGTTTCTTAACTTCTATAGCCCGTTCGTTCGGGCTTGGGAGTTCGCAGTCGGATCGATTCTTGCCCTGCTGGTGATTCGTGGTTGGCGTCTTCCGAGATCGCTAAACGAAATTCTGGCATTCTTGGGCTTGATTGGGCTTATTTTGTCTTGTTTCCTCATTACTGCTTCAACTCCGTTCCCGGGCCCATGGACATTGCTGCCGGTACTTTCAACAGCTGCAGTAATTTATACGGGAACCTCGAACATGAGTTTCGTCAATAAAGGATTCGCGCTGAGTCCTGCGGTGCTCGTGGGAGATTGGTCTTATTCTCTCTATCTGTGGCATTGGCCGGTAATTTCTTTTGCGATTGCGATAGGTTTTAGAAGCACCGGAGCGCTATTAATTGCGGTGCTTATTTCACTTCCCTTAGCTTTAGCTTCTTACTATGGCGTTGAACAACCCATCAGAAATTTGCGATCACTCTCAAAACCTGTCTTTGCCAGCCTAGTTTCCGGTGTGATATTCATCCCGGTTGCTGTCGCGGGCTTTGCTTTGTTCGTGTACCAAACCCCAAGTTTGCATCAAGGCAATACGGGCGTGAGTTACTTGGACTACATCGCCGAGAACTCATACCCTTGCGATTTTCCGCAAACATCTGGCAATCTTTCCCGCTGTAGACAGTCGCAGGCAGGTGGGCCAATTTCGGTCGCCTTAATCGGTGATAGTCACGCCGAGCACCTCTTTCCTGGAATTATGACAGCATTTCCGGACACAAATATTATGTACACCTACCTGCCGGGTTGGCCCTACGAAATCTCCGAAAACTCGGTACTCACAATTTCCAGTATTGCTGATGATCCATCAATAAAAGTGGTATTGATCGCTTCACGTTGGGATGAAGGTCAAGCTCGAAGTTCGGAACTCGCATTCACCACGGAGTTGATGGCAAGTTCAGGAAAATCTACCTACCTAGTGAATGACGGACCATTCTTTTCCTTCGGTGCCCAAGAGTGTAAATTTCAAAGGCCGCTGGATTTGAAACAACAATGTGAGGAAAGCTCGGCCCAATTTCAAGCTAATCTCGACTCTTACAACGAAGCACTACTTGAGTTAGTCGCTGTTACCCAGAGAACAACCCTGTTGGATATCTCCGGAAATTTCTGCCGAGATGGTGTGTGCAGCATGCTGATTGGGGATGAAATCATGTATTCAGATCGAAGTCACCTAAACGTTAACGGTTCCAAGTATGTTTTCGCGAATCTCAGGGAGACCGACCCTGAATTCTTTAACCAAATCAGGTCAGTCGGTGACGCTTCCAGCGGCTGATCAGTGAGGACAAGTCTTTGACGATTTGGGGTGAATCCTTAACTTGGGTGAGTCCAATTGAAAATTCACCCTCGTTCCCTGCGGTGATGTGCGAGTATTTGAAGCCTCGTCGTTTCATCATGAGTCCATAAGAAACAGCGCCACTCCAATTTCCCGGGGTAGGAGCATGAATGGCTGCCCTGAGTTCGGATTCACTAGACACTTGAGTGGCGCATCCAAGTGAATTGTAGGCACTAGGTCCCATGACAACTACAGGTCTCTTAGCGAAGGCAGCTTCAACTCCACTCGTTGATCCGTAGGTGATCACAAGATCCGCGGCTCGCATGAGTTCGTAGGAATCCACGTCAGAATGTGGGTTCAAATGTAAGTCAGGACTGGCAGAGTCGACAACAGCAAGCCACTGTTGGACGTCGTGCTTAGGTTTCACTCTTTTATGGGGGTGTGAGCGAACTATTAAAAATATTTCAGGATCTTCCGCACAAATCTTGGCAATAGTCAAGAGAGCATTTTCCTGACCACCAAAGTAGGAGTCCCAATCCAGATCCAGTTCAATAATTTCATCCCCCGAGGAGCTGAAGTACACAATAATTTTTTTGTCTTTGGGGAGTTGCACCATGGATCCAATTTTCTGTGCCTCGACAAAAAGGGAGTTCATCTTGTCCAGATGTTGGGTTCGGTCCACAAACCATTCACTACCAATTTGGTCGCGTTCTTCGGGGTCCCAACCCGCATACATGCGGAGCATTCGCTGCTGGAGTGCTTCCCAATCGTGGGTGTCATCGATAGTGAGGTCAAAATCTGTATCCAGCCCACCAAGGTCGTAATTCACCACCGGGACCCCCAGTGATTGTGCTGCAAGGGATGCTGCACGGTCATGCAAGAACCGGCCGTTGTACACGGCTAACATGGTGACCTTTTCCTGCATGATGGTTGTGTGGGTTTGGTCGTAGACGTAGGCAAATGATTCGGCGGCGGCCTCCACCCACTCTCGCGGCCATAGGTGCTCATCCGTGACTGGCGTGTTGCGGTCAGGATGAACTTGAAGAATTGCCCTGCCGCAATCTCCACCCCTGTATGTAAGCGTACGAATATTCGTCCGGTTGAGCACTGCTGGAATACGGAGCGGCTCTTGTGGACTCCAGCGACGAATTGGGGGCTTAAGAAAGGCTGAGCTGGAAATCCCTGCACCGATCAGAGCCTTCTGCAGTTGAGCTTCTCTGGTTGGCTTTCCAAGAATAGATCCAATAGCCCTGGAAGCTTCCCATGAGACGTCCAGCATGGGTGTCTTATCTGCCCAAAAAGCAATGAGCGGCTCAGATCCGCACTCAACTAGCGTGAGCGCGGTTTCGGCAAGCGCTCCTTGAGCGAATGACCAGTGATTGAAGTTAGTCAGCAAAGGGCGTTTTAATTGCTCCCGAGTAAGGACTGCCTCGAGATATTCCTGGAGTGAATCATGTTCAGCGCGCAACGTCATAATGTAGGCAGATTATCTGTTCAGTGGGCATTCACAGTTGATTGGTAAACCGCTGCAGTCTCTGCCGCGCATTTTGCCCAAGAAAATCCCTTAGCTTGAAGAATCCCCGCGTTCCCCAATTGAGTGCGCAAGTTCTCATCTGTATACAAGGTGAGCATTTTCTCAGCGAGGTCTGCGACGTTGCCACTTTCAAAGTAGAGCGCTGCGTCACCGCCGACCTCGGGTAGTGACGTAGCATTCGCCAGAATAGTGGCGGTGCCACTGGCCATGGATTCCAAAGCAGGCAAACCAAACCCTTCAAATCGTGATGGGAATACAGTAAATATCGCGTTGCAGTACGCGGAACTCATTTCCGCGTCTGGCAAGGATCTCTGTGTGACTTGTTGGGCGATTCCAAGCGTCTGCATGAGCTTGCTTTCTTTGGAAGTGAATGCGCCACCGCCCACGAATAGCAAGGTTGTGTTAGGAAAATCCTTTGAAATGAAGGCGAATGCCTTCATCAAAATATCCGCATCCTTGTATTGATCTCTGTTACCTACGAACAAGATGTACCGTTCTGGAAGGTCGGACCACTTGGGAATGTTTGGAGTGAATACAGGGTCAACACCGTGGTGAACAACTGAGATCGGGGCGGTGATTTCCGGGTAGAGGCGTACCAGGTCCCCGCGTGTCGCCGCCGAAACACAAATAATGTGGTCAGCCTGGAGCACGTAGCGCCGCTTCATGGTGAGCAGATCAAGCCGCCTTCGAGTCTTGGGTAGCAACTCAGGAATCATGTCGTGGATCGTGACCACGCGTTTCGCGCCCTTACGCTTTGTGAGACCGTGTGGTAGGTAGAAAGTATTGTGAATGATCTGCGCTCCACGAGCATCTGTCCGATGCGAAAAGTAGTTGGCAAGAGCTCGAATTGAATTTTTAGCAGGGCGTACTCGAAGTTCGCTGGTCAAATCAGGGTTATCTAACACGTACTTGTTTACAATCGGAGCCGAAATGGGGAGCAGTTCAACTTCTAAATTTGGTGTGGTTATGAACTGTTTTGCCAGTTCGTAGAAGAGCCGGGAAATTCCGCCATATTGCTGGATCGCGAAAATCTGTTCGTCCATAGCAACCCGCACAACTGAAGTCTAGGGGAAGGTCAGGTCTCACGTCGGTATGCTGCAACGGGTCTAGGTTCAGTAGTCTTAAATTTTGGTGACCGATGCGAGTGAGGATTGGTATGCGGCGTGTGATCGTGGTTCCCCGCAATGGGTATATCAACCGGTTGCAAGCAACAGCCAGTGCATCGATACTCGCTGCCCAACTTGGTGCTGAGTTTTCTGTATGTTGGTTGCCGCAGAAGGCGGCACCTGCTGCTTGTGAAACAGTTTTTGGCCCTGCTCCTTCATTGAAATTTGCAACTGAATCTCAGCTGAATGAAATCTTGGGATTCGACCTAGGCTCCTTTCCCCATTATGTGAATTCGCATGTTGTTTCCGGGATCGGCCGTGTAGTGACCTTTGCTGGCCACGAGCAGGGTGAACAACCGCTCATGACCGAGTTGGTACAAGAGTTGGAATCGAGTGAGTGGAATGAACTCGTGATTGTGGCCGGTGGGAGATTCTTCCTAGAAGCGGGTGGCGAGTCTAATGAGTGGGATTCGGAGAAGTTTCGCGCTGCTCGTCAGTCTTGGTATCAGTCCCTGGCATTGGCGCCAGAAATTGAGAACAAAGTCAATTCTTTTTCAAATGAGCGGTTTATTGGTCTTCATTTGCGATATTCCGATCGCTCGCATCAGGCGCCCTCTCGGTCGGAGATCAAGCGGGCAGTTATGAGCATGTGTGAGCAGGCCGGTGTCAGTCGAGTCTTTTTAGCGAGTGATTCAGTTGGGGAACGGGAATACTGGCAAAACCTGCTACCGACACTTGGACTTATTCCGTGGGAATTGGATACTGAGATTCTTAGTGAACTTGCCGGGGCTCAGTTGGCACTAGCGGACTGGAAAATTCTCGGACAGGCTCAGGCGCTTGTCTACTTTGCGGAATCTTCCTTTGGGTACGAAGCAGCTGTTTCAAGCGGCAGATTCGCCACCAGCATTGCACTGGAACCAAATAGGTTCGTGTCTGCCGTCGTTCAAGCAAAATCTCTGTTAGCGAACGTTCTCTCAGCACCGAGGCGGCGGGGTTGGATCTAAAAGCGCGAGCGCTGATTAAGGCAGAAATCCACCTTGTATGTTTTGCCCCCGTAGTGAGAGAGTAGGAATCACTATCGGACTGCAGAGCGGGTAGTTGTTCCAGCATTGATCGGATTCCGTGGGTGAGGTGACCACCAAGCCCGAAGCGAGTTCCTGCTCACGTACTGGCACTGGGGTTATTGGTGAGAGTTTGTAGTTGATGGATATCGGTCCAAGTGACCAAGTGTTTCTTTCAGTGACCGTATGGGACTGAAACCTGGTGACTAGGTTCAATCCAACGACGGCGATCAACATGAATGTCAAAGCTGGCACAAAGACCTGCATCAGCCTCAATTTACGGTTCTCCACTAGTGCCTTGAGTGGGAATGCAATCAAGACGAAGAAAAATGAGAACAAGACTCCCCAACCGAAGCGGAATGTAGGCGGAGAGAAGAAAAACCATGTGATGACTCCGACAGTTATTGGAACAAGTGCGAGTGCGATTACCCGCCACTGAAATGGCTTTCCAAACTTGGAGTTCAGGAACCATAGGGTGATGGCCATTGTGGCAAGTCCGGCAACGAAGAAGGTTTCCCATTGGCTTAGCGAACGAGAAAAATACGGACCGACCCAAGCAAAGCCTTCGACTGACCCCCAAATATCGGCTGGATTTCGCGCATTGCCCAAAGTCGCGTTACGGTTCCAAACTGGGTCTGCAGCTAGCCATGAAACGTTAAAGGAAACGAGTGAAAGTGGATACTGTAACCAGCCGCTCAGAAGATAGTCCCGTGCGCTTTGAGTAATCATCAAAATGATTCCAAGCGAAGCGGGAATTAGAAGAGATTTCGGGTGTGAGGGCTTAGTTCGAAAGACTCGTAAGAGCAATACCAGGCTGAGCACGATCAAAAATACAACCATTGTGGGTCTAAGTGAAAACGCGATAACGGCAGCGGTGAAAGACACTGAGGCGCTTGCAACGACATTTTGCTTCTTGGTCAAGGTATCGAGCAGGTACGCGACGGAAATGAGTGTGATAACCAAAACTGCTGCATCGCTGGATGGGCTCGTTACCCAGTAGTCGGAGAGTGAAACGAGCGGAACGAGGGTGAGTGGGACTGCGAATAATAATAAGTAGGTTCCGTTGGAAATTTTCCCGGTTGCGTTCTTCTTCTCAGACAAGCGCAGGACCATGTCAATGACCAGCAGGAGTATGAGGAATCCGTTGAACAGCCGGAAACCGTTGCCATTCCAAGGCCCGTTACCCAAAAATGCTCCGACAGGGTAAAGGCTTGTGTTGTAGCCCAATGGGAAGTAGAGATTGGCAAGGCCAGGAATAGTTGCGAAGTCACCGGCGTACTTGATGGCTCCAAGGTGATACAGACCGGAATCATAGTTAGTCACCGGGCCAAGAGCCGCGAGGGCGAGATAAGCCAAAGAAATGCTCAGACCTCCAATCAAAAACCATTCGGCCTTCTTGAATCGCAGCGTCAACCTTTTATTTGATTGTTTTGACATTAAATTAACCGTTACTGTTGCTCCAATAGCAACCAATAATGTGAAAGCTATCAGGGCCGTTGCGCTGCGTAGCGGCGTGAAAATTCCTATCGTGAGAATCGCAATGATGGACATCAAAGTGCCCAACCACAGGGAACTTCTTAACGTGGCAGACCCACGCTTTTTGAGGCTAAGCAGATATGCGAAGGGGTACCCAAGTAGAACCACAGAGGTTAGAACGAACAACCAACTGAGTACAACCAGGCAAAACCCGGTGATCATGAAAGAACATGTTCCTTAAAGTGCGCGATCGTGGTATCGAGACCCTCACTCAATGCGATAGTTGGCTCCCAGCCCAAAGAGGCTTTAGCGCGAGCGATGTCTGGTTGGCGGCGAATGGGGTCATCAACAGGAAGTGGCAGGTAGTCAATCTTGGATTCGCTTTCTGTCTTCTCAATCACGATATTGGCCAACTCACCGATTGTGAACTCGCCAGGGTTACCTAGATTGATGGGTCCGGTGATGTCGCTCCCCGAGTTCATCATGGCGATGAGTCCGTCAATTAGGTCACTGACGTAGCAGAAAGAGCGCGTTTGTTCGCCCTCGCCGTAAACAGTTAGGGGCTCTCCTGTGAGAGCGGACATGATGAAATTGGACACCACACGGCCGTCCTGCGGATGCATCCGAGGCCCATAGGTGTTGAAAAGGCGAACGACTTTAATGTCGAGGTTGTGTTGACGGTGGTAATCAAAGAATAGGGTCTCGGCAGCTCGCTTGCCTTCGTCGTAACAGGCTCGGGGGCCAATCGGATTGACATTTCCCCAGTAGTCCTCGGTTTGTGGGTGAACCAATGGGTCGCCGTATACCTCTGAAGTCGATGTTAAAAGGATACGAGCGCCAGTACGTTTGGCTAAACCGAGCATGTTGATTGATCCGTGCACCGCGGTCTTGGTGGTTTGAACGGGATCCCGCTGGTAGTGAACCGGGCTCGCGGGACAAGCTAAGTGGAAAATTTGATCAACCTCCGCGTAAAGCGGGAATGTCACATCGTGGCGAATTACTTCAAAGCGCGGATGCTCGAGCAGATGGGCAATATTGTCTTTGGTGGACGAGTAGTAATTGTCTACACAGAGTACGTCATAGCCGTCCCCCAGTAGCCGTTCACAAAGATGTGAACCTATAAATCCTGCGCCACCAGTGACCAGAACCCTGCCTTTGGCAATACTCATGTGGTGTCCTTTGCTTTGGTTTTAGACCGTCGCCTTTTGAGAAATCTATCGCCCTGATCCAGCATTCCGCGCCACGTGGCTCGGAAGTGGTTTCTGCGCGTCCAATCGTCTGCCTTCTTGTCTACGGAAACTGGTTGTGGCTTAGTTGGCAGTAAAACAGGGATAATCGGTTGTAGTTCATCTCTGTCAACAATGGTGTGAGTTGCTTGGGCGTTGAATCCAATGTTTTCAATCAAGTTCGTATTGCTCGTGGCCGTCAGCATCTCGTTCTTCATACACAGGTACACCAGTTGACCATCCCAGGTATCTACTTCTTTGCGGGCAAGCAACTCAAAGGTTCCAGCCCAGTAGACAGCTGCGGGGATCGAGTGACCGGATTTGGCCCATAGTTTGATTGCGGGTAAATTCTTGCGCCACCCGGCAATGTCGATGTCATAATGCTCCCACCGGTCGCGCCAGGTGGCCCAACCCCAAATGTGTGGGACTTGGCTAAACCTGTAGGCGCCTTGAGTGTCAATGGATTCAGGTGGAACGAAGTTGCAGCCAGAGATTGCAAATACGTTTTTGTCCGTTTGGTGTCTCTCGAGTAGTTCAGAGCAAAATGGGAAAAACGATGGGTCGGGAACGATGTCATCTTCGAGTATAATTCCGCGATCAACGTGCGCAAAGAACCAGGTGATCGCGGTACTCACGCCGAGGCCGCAGCCGAGATTCGATCCCTGAAAGTTCGTTGATACTTCACAATCCCAATCGATTGCCTTGATGAGTTCCTGGCACTCCTGGACTTTCTCTCTCTCGCCTGGAACATTCGTGCGTGGACCATCAACTGCGAAAAAAATTCGGGTTGGCTCAACTTCACGTAACCGATCAATCAGCACGACCAGGTGATCGGGCCGATTAAAGGCGATCACCAGAATCGGTTCAGTTACCGTCACGCTCGGTCCGGTCTTGACTAATCTCGTCGCGCAGCAGGGCCACCTCTTCAGCTAATCGCCTAATCCGCATTTCGTGCCGGCTTAGCTCGTAACTTAATTGAACACTCACAAGAACAAGAAGAACAACAGTGACAAAAAAGAGAAGGTTCACAGGTTCGGCTACGCCAAGCACGCGACTCAGCCAATCAAGGGCTCTGGGAAAGACCGCAAAGAACAATGCGGCACCGGAGAAAAACAACCAGAGGACGGCGTATTTCTCTCGTAGCGCTCCGCGGCGTAGGAGCAGGAAAACGAAAGCGAATGTAATTAGTGCTGCCCCTGCTGCAAGAATGTTTGGAGTCATGCAGCGTCCTCTCGTGGAGTCCGGTTCGACTTAAGGCCGGTCGCCAGAATTGCCAAAGAGGCTCTTCCTAAATACAACGCTGACCACAGCGCGTTCTTGCTTGGGCGCCCCACCTGACGGAAATACATCGTGACAGGGGCCTCTTGGATCACGAGTCCTTGTCGGATCGCAATAGAGAGTGAACCAACAGTGTCCCCCAAGTAATCCGCTGGGTACTCAGTCGCAAAGAGCTCAATAGCTTTTGGTCCAGCTGAGCGGAAGCCTGATGTTGGGTCGGAGATTGGACCCTTATTCATCCAACTCAAAGACTTGGAGAGCAGCCGCATGGCCCAGCGCCTGGGTCCACCCACGAAATACATGGATTCAGGGTGAAAACGGGTTCCCACGACGATGTCTGAGCCGGAGAGGCCATCGATGAGTCGATCTAGGTCTGCGGGATCGTGCTGCCCATCGGCGTCCACCTGAACGAGAGTCGTGTAACCCTGACGCTGAGCGTAGAGAAATGCCGTGCGCATAGCACCACCAACGCCAACATTAAAGGGCAATGAGACAACCCGAGCACCAGTTTTGGCCGCTTCCTGGGCAGTCTGATCGGTTGAACCATCGTTGACCACCAAGATATCTGCATCAGGCCGGTGTTCCTGTACGGAAGCCACCACCGATGCTATGGACCCTGACTCGTTCCACGCTGGGATCGCGATCAGGATTCTTTTGGTGTGCACGTTAGCCAACGGTAGTCCATTGCTAATCTAGAAGAGTGATTGAAGGGGGTAGGATTTCGTGATGTTGAGTGGTTATTTGACCGTAAACTTCCAGATGAGTTGAAAGACATGGGGCCCGCGTGACTCACCGTGAGATTTTCCCCTCTAGTTGGAAGATGTCCCGCCTGCTCGAGATTCCCGCAGTCGTCTCCCTGTTATTGATTGTTGCCCTCCAGTCCCTTTCAACGGAGGACGTCCGGTTCTGGGATGAAACGGTAACTTTGCAACTCGGCCTCAATGTAGACACCTTGGGCTGGGCAGGTTGGTCGAGGGGTGCAACCTACATTGACATTTATTGGCTTCTAGGCCAGTTTTCCAGTGATCCAATCACAATCTATTTTCTCATGAGGGTAATTGCGGCATGCTCGTTAGTCTTGGGAGTCTGGCTTGCCACTCGTCTCCTGACTAACAGGTACATTGCTTGGGTCATCGCTGCTTTGGCGGCTTCCCTTCCGATCACTTTTGTCTGGCCCGGAGTAGCAGGACCTGCCGCGGGTGCAGTTGTCGTTGCTATGGCTGTCGCGATGAAATGGCGTAGTCCAATTGCAATGGGTGTTTCAAGTGGGCTGTTGTGGTTAGCTGCTGGAAGCCGAGCCGAGTTCACTGTTGCAGCGGTGATTGGGACTGCGCTCGCGATCGGATGGCTCGTTTGGCTTCTTATCAAACGCCAAGAGCCACTAGGCGGCAGTACATGGTCAATTGTTGCAGTCACTTTGGGTTCTGTGCTCTTGCCAGCCCTGCTGTTTCTCAGGCACGGGTCACCCTTAGAGGGTTGGAATCGAAGTTTTCAGGCATTTGCCCAGCACTATGGGCTTCGGCATAGGCAACCAACAGACGACATGTGGCAGGTCTCAGGGGGGGTTGTAGAGAACACTTTTCCAGGAGCCACCTCAGTGGTTAGCGCCTTTCTCGCAAATCCATCAGCATTTTTAGAACATGCATTTCAGAACACACTCCTAGCGCCGGTGAGCCTCGGTGGACATCTCATGGCCATGGAGCCGGGTTCGCTGGCAGAACCGACCTGGGCCAAAGGAATTGCATTCACGGTGATTGGTAGCTTGGCTTTAGCTCTAATAGTTGGCGGACGAAATTCTTGGAATCGACTCAGGAGCCTTGTTTCGACATTGTGGGCGCCAGGTCGGCGCGTCGCATTCGCGCTTTGTCTTGTGATTTCATTAAATATTCTCATCACGATCGTGACCGTCTACCCCAGACCGCATTACCTTTTGGTTCCGACCCTGATTCTTCTCGTCTTGGTGGGAATTGGCTTGGGACGGGTTGGGTCACCGAGATTTCAAGTATGGCTGCCTTTTGGAGTTGTCGTTCTTTTCGTATTGGGCTATGGACTTCAGGTAGTTAGTCAAATGGCCGACCGGGTTTCTAATCCACCGCCCTACGCAGTTTCGCTTCGTGCGCTTAATTCGACCGATACGCAATGGAAGTTGCTTGGTACGGATAGGCCCGTAGAGCCGTACGTCGACTCACTCACCACAATTGTGCCAACAATTACTGAAGGTCAGTCATTCTCTGAATTTCTTGACTCGAATGAAGTTAACGTCTCCTTGGTTCTGCCACTTATAACGTTCGAACCGTATGCAGCCTTACCTGGATTTCAGGAATTTTACGAGGACCCTTCTCGATTCGGTTTCACTCAAATGGCTCCGGAATCGCCATTTTGGGTGAGAGCGGACCTGTACCCCCGATAACACTAATTTCTATTAAAGCTCCCTTGCTGAAATGGTAGAACATGAGTCCTTTTTGGCCACACGCTGGGGAATACGAGTAGGGCTATCGCGATCATGGGAATAGTGGGGAACAGATGGCGCTCGACTGAGTCACCGTCGGCACCCCAGACGAATAAGAGATGCATGAAGACCGAAAGAGCAATCGCTGTAAGGCCGATTACGGCAAGCGGCGTGACTTTTGGCCGGGCACCAACCAAGAATGCGAAGAAGATTCCAGCAACGAGGTACCCCACAGCCCAGATCAATGGTGCGTTGACGTTTAGTAGTAATTGACTCAGAAATGTTGGCATGGCCATTCCTTGGGGGGCCAATGGAAGTACAACGTTGTTAACTTGGGTAGCGAACTCAGCAAGGGTTGCTGATGGTCGAGAGAGCATCCATTGCTGCATGTTGACCGCGTCGCTGCGGAACCATATCCAAGTCTCGGGGCAGGCGTTGATCATGGGATCGCCTAAGGCTTGGGTGTCATTCCATGGTGCAGGTCCATTGAGGGCTTGTGGCACCAGGTCACAGGGTGGCATCTCGGCCAGGGCGTATTCGCGGAAAGAGTCATTTTTGCCGACGAGGTTGTTCAGCGCGTAGCGCATCTTAAAGAGTGAAATTTCCGTGACGAGTTGAACGCGATAAACAGCGAAAGCCATAAAGGGCAAGATCGAAACGGCAGCACCGAGCGCCGGCAAGGCCCTGCGATTAGTGCGCCACCACCAGGTGAGGATCACGAGCTGGGTGGGAAGGACAAAGATCAGCAGCTGTGGTCGAGTGAGGGCAATCAGACTTGCAGCGATACTGATAGGGATTAGTGATTTCAACGCAAACGGTGAACGAGCGGCTAGCCAAGCAATGCTGCCCAACCAGAACACCAGAGTCGTGTTGGTCAAACTCTCAGAGTAGGTGAGCATGTGCCAGGACCAGATCGGTTGCGTCAACGAGAACAAGAGCATGACTGCTGCCATGACCCACCCGGCTGTTCGCCAATTGAGACGAACTAGCACCGCGACCGAGAAGAAGATCCAGGCAGCTGTGGCAAGCAACACTTGGGCCAAAGTGATTAACGTGTTTGATTCCAGTGTGAGGTAAATCGAGTTGACCACTATTCCCGGGTTCAGTGGCTCAGAAAGTGGCTGGAAGTAACGGTAAGTGTCATAGCTATCCTGCGGCTCGGTGAAATACCAAGCAACGAGGTTCCAAACAAGGTAGGCGACAAATACCAGTGCTCCCAAAGCTTTACGAGTCAAGAGTC
>Ga0213861_10003252_pt1 | contig 13435 bp, 27 predicted proteins | sample PICome_4_FD_160110 | JGI IMG/M metagenome (GOLD analysis project Ga0213861, IMG submission 160110) | Coastal seawater microbial communities near Pivers Island, North Carolina, United States - PICO131 | ecosystem: Environmental > Aquatic > Marine > Coastal | place: USA: North Carolina...
TCTTATGTTGCTTGCGGGGCAAGGGGCCATACAGGAGCAATTTGATTCCTTTATACGAACGCTCCCGTTGGAAACAAAACAGATTGCGATTCGGGGGCTTGTTTTGAAAAGCCCGACGATTTTTCGGAACGAATAAATCGTAAGCAATTGCGGAGCGTTCCGAGGACGGTGGAGATAAGCCACCCTTCGGAATCGCTTTTTTTCCGTTTTGCGGAAAATAGAAAATAAAATGGGGGCTATCTGCAATTTCAAACTGCCGTTTTAGTGGCCCGAATGCCGTTTTAGGGGCGCAAAATAGGTAAAATGTGGTGCAGTATAGCGTTTTGCCGTTTTAGTGGCCCGAATGCCGTTTTAGGGGCGCAAAAATGCGTTCTTTAAATATTACTGCCGTCTTTGGGGCGTTTTTTTGAGCAAGTTCTTCTTGATTATTGCCATAATTTGAAGAAAATTGAAAAAATAATTCGGGGAAAAAGCCCATTTTATTGTCGGAAAACGGAAAATTAATTTATAAATAGGTGAATGAATAATTTATCATTATGTGGGTTCTCTTTCGTTTTCTTCCTTTGAACCTTCAAATAGGTGTTTGCCTAATAGAAAGTCATGGGCGAAGACTTTACTCAAATTATTGAGTCATGCCTTTCCCAAGCCAAATTAAATCCCAAAATGATTCCAATTCTTTCAAGGATGTGGAGCCTTAAATCCAATTACACGGAGCAAGAAATTAGTGATGAATTAACTCTTCTTGTTGAGGCAGAAAAAATTGATTCGGGTGAAGGCAATCATCATAATCAAAAGGTAATTCGTAATAAAAATCCTTTTCGTGAGGCGAAGCAGAAGAAATTGGAAAAGAAACCACTTCTTCATGTGAACGCATCCATAAAACCTGCCAAATTGAGTTCTCAAGGGTGGGGCTTATCAAGAGCCAAGCACGAAAGAAAGATGGCAATAATCACACAGTTAAGAGGGCTAATTTTGTCCAAAGATGGACAAGGGCTTTCTAAAACTGCGTTGTTGAAGAGGATTAAAAAAGACAATTCTTATTGGAGAGGAACGATTTCTTTGTGGCTTGATGAATTGGTTTCTCAAGGAGTCATTCAAAGACATAAAAGAAGATATTATTCTCCCCAAATTTATCTTGAACCAAGAGAGAAAATGATTCACCGCCTTGTTTTTGAATCGCTTCAAGATGGCCCACTTTCAAGAACGGCTATTGGAAAGAGGATTGGTTGTGATGGAGGAAATCAAAGAAAGATGTTACGACAGGCGATTCAAGAATTAGCAGAAGAAGGATATATTCGTTTGGAAGGAATGCGGTATCGGTGGAATAGGTGAGGGATATAATGAAGGTTGGCGTTGTTTCTTTGTATGCACCCCCACATTTCGGAGGTGCGGAAGGTTATGTTTATCGCATGGTTAAATCTCTTGATGTAAGAGGTATTGATGCTTGTTTAATCACGGCTACACAGAAGCGTGAAGACCGTGATAATGGGGAAGATGATTTAATTATCCGTCTTGGAGATAAAGATGTTCATATGGACAGTAAAAAGGATTGTTGGGAATGGTTCGATTTGGTTCTTGCTCATGTGCGAGAAAATGATTATACTCATATCCTTGTCAATAGTCCAATTACTCATGTTAATTATCCATTTAGTGAGCGACTATTCATTGGATTATCTTCATTTCAGCACTTACTAATTGGAGTCGTTCATCACGATTTGGGCTTAAGGATTAGAACCCGTTTAGAAGAGGAATATAAAATTTCTAAAGATTGGGAAGTCGCCGCTATGATTGTTGAAGATGAACAAAGAGAACACATGAATAATAAATCTTCTTTGTTTCAAGAGGTCGATTCTTATTGGGCATTTGATAGCCCACTTTATTTTAAGCCCGATTTTGTTATTGGTAATACTCATTGGTCTAATCGTTTTATTGACCCATTGAATACCATTTCTAAATTTGTTTTACACCCACTTATTGAAAAGGATGAAACACAGATTCGCCTTGATAAATGCCCTCTTGAAAATGTCAATATTACGATGTTAAATCCTCTTTATCACAAGGGCCGCAAATATATGGCCGCTTTAGTCAATAATTATTCTCAATCTTCATGGACATATCGTGTTTTGATAGGTTCATACGGTGGTCAAAAAAGTGAATTTTTTCGCATGATTGAAAATTCATTTGCCGTTCGTGATGGGCGAATTGATAAGCGTAATTATGTTGAAGATATTCGTGAAGTTTATGCACAAACAGATATATTTATTTATCCTTCTTTGTATGAGGGTTATGGTATGGCGGCGGTTGAACCGATGCTTCAAGGAGTTCCCGTAATTGTTCAAGATTATCCTGCGATAATTGAGGCTGTTGGCGAGGGTGCTAAAATTATTCCGTGGGGAGAGGACACACGACTTTGGGAAGAGGCCGTTGAAGAGATTTTAGAATTTGATATGGACCTATGGATAAAAAATGCTCGCAATAGGGGTGACTATCTTCTCCTTCGTCAAGAAGAGGAAATAACGGGATTGATTAATTTATTAGAGGAATTATTATGACACAAGAAAAAAAGATAATTACGCTTGCCGCTTGGAGAAGGCCCGATTATTTTTATGAAGTCATATCTTCGCTCCGTAATGCTAAAAATATCAGCAATTATACCATTATTTGTTCTATTGATGGTGGCTATCCCGAAGAACAAATGGAAATGTATGAAATTCTTAAAAAGACCAAATTAAATTTTGATTTGACAGTTCACGATGAAAATCTTGGTTGTGCTGAAAATACAAGGTGGGTTTTAGAAAGGGGATTTTCTCTTGCAGACAAAGTTATTCATCTTGAAGACGATACAATTATCCACCCACAAGGATTGCTTTGGTTTGAACATAATCTTGAACGATATGAACATGATGAGAACATATTTTCTATAACGGGATATACGAACGGTAAAATGAATGATTTATGTCTTGATGGGAATTGGACTGAAAATAATGTTGTTGGAATTCGTGATTGGTTTTCTTGTTGGGGTTGGGCGACATGGAAGCGAGTTTGGGATGAATTAAGCAGTTCTTGGTTTGGAATAGATTGGAAAGATGGTGTGGGGAACTCTCACGAAGGGCGACAATCCCGTGGAGATGAGTTTTTAAAACACATCAATCGCAATAATAAGGGTTCATGGGGGATTCCTATGAACCATTATTGGCGAAAAAATCGTTTTGAAATTTGCCCTCACACTTCTTTTATACAAAATATTGGTGTTAATAACTCCACTTGGGCGACAGAAGAAGTTCACAAGTTTAAGCAATTTACAGATTGGTTTAGGCCTAATGTTGTCGTTAATATGGATTGGGAACACTTCTTTGTTGAGGAATTTTTGGAGGGATTAGAATGAATGTTAAACCTTTTATGTGCGATGCGGCAATTAAAAGATACGAAGGATTAATTTTTGAGGGTGCTAAAATCCTCGAATTAGGAGCAGGAAATTCAACAATATGGTTGTCAAAAAGAGAAGTTCATGTTGAAGCCTATGAACATGATGTGGATTGGTTTTTGTTCACTGAAAAGGCTTTAAAAATGTACGGTAATGATAATATTCATGTTCATTTTGATGAACAATATTTTTCTGCAATTTCAACATACGCTCCCGAAACTTTTGATATTGTTGTGGTTGATGGCATAAATAGGCTTGAATGCGTAAAGGCGATTTATGATTCAAATATTTTAAAGCAGGGTGGAGTTTTACTTTTGGATGATTGCGAAAGACGATTTATCTCGGAAGAGTATAAATCTTGTTGCGACATATTGATAAATTGGGATAATGAATTCGTTTCGGACTATCCATTTTTATCGGAAGTCGAATTTGAAAAATTGAAGGAAACGGTTCGTCCACACAAATTGAAACAAACATTGTTTGCTTTTCGTAAATGAACCTTCATATACCCGTTATGTCTAATAATAAATTATGCACCGATTGATGATTGGTATTGAAATGAACGGAATTCAAGATTTGAAAGAAGATGCAATCTTGGATTTTTTCAAGCAAGAAAGAAAATTGAATTTTGATGATGATTACTTTTTCTTAAACGAAGAAAACAAATTTGAGTATTTCATTATTGAGCGTTCAAATTATGCCGTTTTTAAAGAGTATCATAGTAACGATTTTTTCACCAATCATGTTATTGATTTCCTTCGCACATTGATGGGTGATGGAAAAATTCTTGTTCAAGAAGATGATGGTTCGGGAAAGACTGATGATGAAGACATTTTATTCACAGGAAAGATTTCTGCATTTTTGAATCATTGGGATTCTATTGGAGAGGAAACAGGGGGGGAATAAATTGACTTGTAATGATTATTTGTATGGTGTTTCTTATATGCCTGTTTCAGTTTTTTGTGTCGAATGTAATGGGACCGAACTTTACGAATTAACGGCTACGAATTATTTTCTTTGCTTGGGATGTAACAATCAGTTTCCTGTTGAAGACAATTAGATTTAATAAGGTGTTGAACAGGACAGAAAATATGGCGCAAAAAACCTTGCTTAAAATCCGCATTGAAACAGAAGAATACATATACGAAGAATACACGGAGGCTTGAAAATGACACTTAACCGATATAACGAAATTATTACACAAACAGAAAATGAAGGGTTCGTAAGCATCAGCAGTGCGAACAAAATTTATAACGCAGAATTTCCCGATGCAGAATTCACACTTTTCCGCAGGGAAAACAGTCGCATTAGAATTGGTTTTACTACATTTATTTGCCCATCGCTTTATCTCCCGTTTTATTTTGAAGAAGTTCCTGCTCGTTGTGAGGGAATAAGTTATCAAGCAATTGGAACTTTTGAAGATATAACGGAAGAACACCGCAAATTTTTGGAGGCGAATGGAATTGTCTATTGATTCATATATTTGTCCCGATTGTGCATCAATATCTCTTTACAAAGGATTATGTCGTGAATGCACAGTATATGGCTCCGCAGGTGAAATCGTTACTCCCGTTCGTCGTCAAAAGCAGGGCGTTCATGTCCATGACGAAAACTGTGACCATGACCATGACCATGACCACCACACAAATGAAGGTTTAAGAATTTCACTTGATGATTTCGTAAATGCTCGCAGACCAAAACCGAGCAAGAAACAAATTGAAAGTATGAATGCACTTCTTGAAGATGCACAAAATTTCTTGGAGGAAGAATGATGGGTGAACAAATTAGGCTTTGGAGGCTACATTTGCGCGAATGCAGGGAAACGCAGGAACCTATCACTCATCAAATGCCACAATTGGGCGAATTTATTGGAGAATGATTTTATGGTAGGTTGGAGAAGATTTTTCGGGAAATTCACATCTCCTGTTTTTGTTCCCCTGCGCCGCTTTGTTGTTTGGAATGACCAAAAATTCGGAACTTGTGATATGAAATTGACTCTTGACCATCGTTGGGATGAAAAAAATCCTCAACAAAATTTTGACACCATTTCCGAATTGCAGAAAAAGATTTCAAAAGATAAGGTCAATATTGAGGGCTTGGGAGATAAACCCAACGATAGAATGAATTGTTGGAATTGTGGAACCCAAATGATTTGGGGTGGCGACCATTCATTTGATTTGATTGGTCTTGATGGAGAAGGAATCGCTTCCAATTTTTCTTGTTCAAACTGTTCTGCCTATGCAGATTTTTACCACAACATTTAAGTGTGAATGATTTTTGGAATTAAACGGTGAATAAAATGGTTTGGATTTGTAATCATCCGACTTGTGACAGAAAGGTAAAGGGTTTTCCGAATGGACGAACTCTTTGTCATGTTTGTCTTCGTTGTGAAAAACAATTTAATGAGAGGAAACAAAGGAGGATTTTGAATGGTAATAAATAGTCCCGAAATGATTATTTGTCCTATTTGTGAAAAAGTCGGTTGGACCGATGAAAGAAAAAAGGTTGGAAATGGATTCCCTTGTTTTTCTTGTACGGCTGAATATATCATTTTGACAAGGAACGGGTTTTGAGATTATGTGGGATGAATTTAACATTTATCCACAGCCTTCAAATGAACTTCCTCTTGTTTTGACACTTGGCTCTCAAAAAAAGATATTTGGAACGACAAGAAAACTTTTGTATTGGCTTCGTAAGGAATTTCCCGAATGGGAATGGAAGTCTGTTTGCTACACTTTGAAATGGAAAACATATGTTGAAATCAAGATGCGACTAAGGCATAAATAGGTGTTCGGACAAAATAATGTCATGTCCGAGAATAATTACTCCGTAAAGACCACCGAAGAATTGCAGGAAATCGTTGATATGATTCAACAGATTTTGGAAGAGCGAAGCGAGGTCGTTCCCGATGTTGCCGTTGGCGACACCGTTGAATTTGATTTGCGAAAAGGTTGCACAGTTCGTGGAACAATTACTTCCAAAACTGATAAGCGAGCAAAGGTTACTTGTTCAGCCGTTGAAGGAATTTATCAAATTGCTTTGAAGAAGATTCGCAAGGTGTGAGTTTCATGGATGCAAGGCGTTTCGTTAATCAATATAGAAAATTCCGTCAAATTGTGAGGGATGAAATTGGGGATTTGGATGAGGAAATTGTAATTTCTCTTTTCGCTCTTTATGGGAAGCATCTTGGAACAAAAAGCCCTCAAGAAAAAAATCCTTTCAATTATTATCAAAAATACATGAACAGCACAAATCTTGATGATTTCGCAAAGAACTTTATGGATTACTTTTCTTACAGTGGAGTGGACCCCGATTCGGAAGACAACGACGACACACCCCCCAATTTTTAAGAGGGATTGGTATGAACAATAAAATTATCGCTCTTGATATTGAAACTGCCAATCTTGATATGCAGAAGGAGGGACTTGATTTTTCAAACCCGAAAGGGTGGAGGACTTCTTGTGTTGCAGTTTATGATTCATTTACTAAGGAAGAGCATTTTTATGTTGAAGACGAATCGGCCTTAACGATTCTTAACAATGGACACGACCAATTTAGGAAACGAGTAAAAAATATTTGTTATCTCGCTTCGGATTTAGAACGATGGTTTGAAACAGGATATACACTTCTCACCCATAATGGGACAAATTTTGATATTCCCATTTTAATGAAGTCTATTGATACGGGTGGAGCCTCATGCAAAATTGTTTTTACCTCTCCATTCCCCCACATTGACATGAGTTTTACCTTGAAGCAAATGACAGGATTTAGATACAGACTTCAACATTTGGTAAAAGGGATGCTTGGAGAAGACCGTTCTAAACTCATGGATGCCGAATTTGCTCCTGTTGAATGGGCCAATGGACAATACACCTATGTTCTTGAATATTGCATCCAAGATTGTATTTTAAATTATGAGGTCTTCACCGAATGTGCTTCGCAAGGGGAAATTCGTGCGATTGGAACATGGGATTATCCAACCGTTTCTTTTGCAGATTTTGAAAACTTTATTAGGGATTGATTCTTTGAATGATTGGGTATAAATAGTCGGAACAATAATAATTCCTCATGGATGAAGAACAAATTGTTGATTTCGTATCTCAAATGAAAGATATTGTTTTTAAATCGCACGAAGAAGAGGGCGACATAGTGGCAGGAGAGATTAATGAAAAAATCTTCAAAATGATTACCGCAGATTTCACGGATGAAAGCATGACTATGACCAATGTTGATTTTGAGAAAATGCTCACGGACACAATTACCCGATTAACAGAACACCTCATGGAAGAAATTAATTCACTTCCCGAAAACTTAGCGATTCGTTTTTCATACGATGTTGTTTCGCAAGTGATTGTCGCAAAATATGAGCCAAAGGATGAAGATAAAAATCGCTTTGACCCCATGTTTGGATGATTTTAGGTGAACACAAAATGGAATTTCGCCAAGTTTGCCTTTGTGAAATACAACCTTGTTGGATTTGTTTCCTTATCTTTGACCTTCATATCAAAGAAATTAATCTCATTTTAGCCAACAATTAAATACCCGTTCTTCCAAAATAAAATCATGGACTGTGCTGTTTGCTCTTGGAAAGCGAATTTGATTAAACAATGGGAAACGCATGGTTTCGCTTGTGCATTGTTTCGATGTGAGCCTTGTGAAAGTGACATTACTGTTAAGACTCCAAAAGAAAAAATGAAATCGTGGTTTGCGGAAGGCGAAGCACCTGTTGAAGAGGAATAGATATGGAAATTATTGAATGCGATGTTTGTATGGGAATTATGACTGTGATGGGATGCCCTTGTAATTTTGAAGAAGAGGAATAATTATGTCCGAAGAAACATTTATGAAATCAACAATTCGGCCTTTTTGGGGTCTTGTAGTTCTCCAACCATTGACTATTTTTTGGTGTTGGATTCACGATATTGCTTACTTTGAAAATCTTGGATTATTTTCAATTATTTGTACCATTTATCTTATCCCATTTTATGCCATTTATGAGAGAATGTGGGAAAAGCCATCTATTGATTTAGATACTCCAAAATGGATGTGAGATTATGCAAGAAAAAGTTATTGAAAAAATGGCCTTAACGATAAATGCTCTTGTTCAAGAATTGGAGAAATTGGAAGAAAGAATTAAGAAACTTGAAGAGATGATTTCTTATGAACGAGAAGAATTGTGAAATTTGTGGAAAGGAGTCGGCAATTAATACTCGGCTCAATCCCGAAAGTTATCTTTGTGGAAGACAAGAGGGTAAATTAATTATTTATGATTATTACGATTATTGTGAAGAACATTTTTATACTGTTTTAAATCAATTGTGGAGTCGGCTAAGAAAACTTTGAGAGGTGAAGTTATGGGTTGGAAAGAGAAAGAGTATAGAACTGCACAAAAGAACCGAAAAAAGGATGAAGATAGGCATCATTATGATGCCGAAATGTTAAGGATTCAAGGGCTGATTCGTTGTGAGAATTGTGAAAATCCTTATCCTTATCTTCACCGTAATTGTCCTTTTTGTGACCACCCCAATCACGAAAAGTATGCCTTAAAAAATTAGGTATTTATACCCGTGAAAGGAATTGGGTATTATGACCAATGATTATACCGTAGTGAACATTGTAGCAACCGCCCGACTTGGAGAATTTTTTGACTTGATTGACATTTCCGATGAATTGGATATTTATTACGCTCCCGAACAGTTTCCGGGCATGAGCATTAAAATTAAAGAACCTAAAGTGTGTGTGAATTTGTTTAGGTCGGGACAAGCCGTTGCGACAGGGGCGAAAACGGTTGAAGCAGTTCATTCAGCATTTTCCCAAGTGCGTTCAATGTTGGATGAGGGAGGATATAATCCGTTCCCCGAAATTGACCCTTCACTTTCTAATGTCGTTATTACTCACAATATGGGTCAAGAATTGAACCTCGCAAACCTTACTCTTGCACTTCCCATGATGAGAACTGAATGGGAACCCGAACAATTTCCGGGTTTGATTTTCCGACTTGAAGACCACCCTTCCGTTTGTTTAATCTTCTCTTCGGGCAAGTGTGTGATTACGGGAAGTTCATCACTTCAAGAGGCCGAACAAGCCGTTGAAATACTTCGTGAAGAATTACTTGCCGTTCTTTGAGGAATATTTATGAAGCGTGTAAGTAAGGTTATTGATAAAACGAAAACACTTGGGGCTTCGGAGAAGAGGCCAAACTCTCTTTTATCGGGCAATAAAGTCACGGGACATTCATTAAACTTCCCGATTCATGGAACTTGCAGACCCTCAAAAGTTTGTATTGAAACTTGCTATTATGCCGCAGGTGCGACTTCATGGACGGCGAGCCTTCGGAAGCAAATTTGGTTGTTTGATTACTGTTCCACATCTCCGATTGAATTTGCTAAAGAAATTGTTGCAGAATATAAAAAATTGAAACTTGATTATCTTCGTTGGAATGGTGGGGGTGATTTATTTCCTGCTTCGGCAGAAGCATTGAATTATATTGGAGAAAATCATCCCGAAATGACAATTTGGATTGTCACAAGGATTCCCGAAATGGCGGCATTGGTTGGCGATTATCCAAACCTTCATTTGCACTTTAGCCTTGACGCACATTCTCTTGAAAGAAGGGAAAAAGCCCTTGAATTGGTAAATCGCCCAATTTTCTTTTCGTATCAATGTATGAAAGATGAAAAGCCCGATGTTGAATACTTGACCCAAAATCACGGAGTTTCATTGTTTTTCTTTGACAATTACAAGATTACAGACCCGATTTATCAAGAAAAATTCTCGGAATTCCTTTGCACATTGAATCTTGACCGAACTAACAGTGGCGATATTACAGGTTCTTGTAGTGAGTGTCGTATGTGCTTTAATGGTCATTGGCTTGATAAACCTGTTTGAACAAGAAGAGCATCATGGATAAACTTCGCTCGCCATATCACGATACTATGAGGATTGCGGGAGAGGTTGCGGAGCGTAATGCTTGGGCGGCAAAAGCAAGCGATTTCTCAAACGATTATTCACTTTGGCAACAAGTGGGCCAAACCAATCAAAAGGGAAAGTTTGATGATATTGTCAATTTGTTTCACAACCGATTTGAAACAATTCAAGAGATTTTTAGAACACAAGCAGGTTTCAAAGCAAGTGGTTCAATTAAGCAAATCTTTCGGGAGAAGGGAAGAAATAAAGATTATAATATCGTGGGCATTGTTTTAGATGCACGAAGAACGAAATCGGGTGGAAAAATGGTCACACTTGAAGACATGACAGGAACGATAATGGTTTTTGTAAGAAAGGACGACCCTGCTTGTGCAACAATTATGACTGATGAGGTGATTGGCGTTTCGGGTCGCTTTGATAAATCGGGCGGAGAAATGTTTTGGGTTAATCGTGTTGTTTATCCCGATATTTTAACTTCAAATCAAAACAAAGGAGGGGGCGATTTTGACCCTGTATCAATTGCTTTTGCTTCGGACATTCACATGGGAAGCAAAGAATTTTTGGAAGCGGAATGGGATAAGATGATTGAATGGATGAATAGTGCCGATGAAACGGCTCAAAACATTAAGTGGTTTGTTCTAAGTGGGGATGTTGTGGATGGAATCGGAATTTATCCGGGGCATGAAAACAATTTAACAATTACAAATTCTTTTGAGCAATATGAGATGTGCGCTCGGAAACTTGATGAATTGCCCGACCACATTACTCCTGTTATCCTGCCCGGTAATCACGATGCAGTTCGTCCTGCTGAACCTCAACCAATGTTGGAACCTGCCGTTCAAGAGAAGTTTAATTCCGCTATTCATGTCGGCAACCCTGCACGGATTACCCTAAGCGGCATTGATGTTCTTTCCTATCACGGAAAGGGAATTGACGACATTGTTCCCCGTGTGGAAACGGTGAGTTATGAGCATCCCGAAGAGGCCATGAAATTGATGTTGAAGAAGCGACACCTTGCGCCAATGTGGGGTGAGCGAAACGCTCTTTCACCCGAAGAAGAAGACCAAATGGTGATTCGCACCCCTCCCGACTTGTTTGTGACGGGACACACCCACGCACATACGGTGGAATGGCATCGTGGAATCCCCCTTGTCGTTTCTTCAACCTTTCAAGGAGAAACCGATTTTATGAATATGTTGGGCTACAAACCGAAGAAAGGATATTTGAGCATTTACAATGTTCAAAACCGAGAAACAAGGGTGAAGTGTTTTGCTGATAATACATGAGGTGGTAAAATGAGTTTAGCGTGGTGGTTTATTTTATTCTTAATCTGTGTGGGCTTGTCCGTTGATGATGAATACATGGGGGAGGAATAAAATGGAGTTAATTTGTGAAGATGTTTTGAAAGCATTGAAAAACATTCCCGATGAAAAATTTGATGTAATCATAACAAGTCCACCTTATAATTTGATGAATACTACTTCTAATTCAATGAAGTCGGGTTCTTCAATGAAGTGGAAAAACAACAAAATACAAGATGGATATAAGGACCACAATGATAGCATGAAAAGAACAGATTATATCTCTTGGATGGAAGAATGTTTAGAAGAGATGTTTAGGGTTTTGAAGCCAACGGGTGCGATATTTTTTAATCACAAATTTAGGGTTCAAAAGGGTCTTATTGAAGGACACCCATTTTTGAACAAATTCAATATTCGTCAAATCATTATTTGGGCGAGGGCAGGAGGATTTAATTTCAATGATACATATTTTCTTCCGACTTATGAGGTTATTTATTTGATGCCCAAAACTCCGAAGGGTAAGCAATCATTTAGGTTAAAGAAGGGAGCGAATCGTAAAACTGATATTTGGAGGATAAATCAAGAAAGGAATAATAATCACCCCGCCCCATTCCCTGTTGAATTGGTTGATAACATTTTAGAATCTTGTGAGGGAAATTTGGTTCTTGACCCATTCGCAGGTTCGGGAACCGTTGGAGTTTCGGCAGAAAAAAATGGTTGGGATTATGTCCTCATAGAAAAATCCTCCGAATATTGCGAAATGGCTAAGAAAAGATTATCAAGCGATTTGACATTCAAATAGGTGAAAGCATAAATGAAGGGTATGCCTTACATAGAACCGAAAGACCGTGAAGAATTAGATGAGCCGATTCGCAATCTTGCAGGGTATCTTGCAGGTGGTGGCTATGAAGGGCGATTGAATTACGCCATTTCATCCCTTCTTTGTTTGCTTTTGGAATCTCAAGGAAAGCGATATGCAACGATGAACGGATTGGTTGGCGTTCTTGAATGCGCCAAGCAAGAGTTTTACCGAAAAGCGGTTGCTCCTTACGAAGACGAAAAGATTGAGCAAAATGGCGACCTTTCTTGGAATGGAGTTCGGTGATTTTTCTTGCTTCCATATTTTGAGAAATACGGGAATTCTTCGGGAGGCCCACTTAACGACATTTGCGAAAAATTTCGCATTAAAACTCGCAAAAACTCCATTCCCGTAATTTCTCTTCAAGGCAAGCATAAGGTTCATTCGGCTTCCGAATTAGCGGCACTTATTGATGAACATCACAAAGACAATCCTCCTTGTTCTTGTGGAATCGTTGGGCAGAAAACAATGGAAGAGATTTCTCAAGCCCTTTTCGATGCCCAATTTACAGAAGGTGGCAAGGCGATTTTAACGCTAAAAAAGGACAAGCCATACGATATTGAAACTTGTCGTGCATGGACATATAATCTATTTGCAGTTAATTCTTTTCGTGGAAAACTTGTTGAAGATGCCGCTTTAACCGAATTTAAGAATTCTGTAAGCGAAGAATACATCGTTGATAAGGCAACAGAAGACATGGATTGCGGTTCAGCCGTTGATTTAATTGTTCTGCTTCGTGAAACGGAAGAAATCGTCGCAGGAATCCAAATTAAGCCCGAATCATTTTTCACCATGAATCGTCAATATGTGAAGACAGCAGTTCGGGAAGCACAATCTAAACTTAACTTCCCTGTTCACGATTTGATTTACGACTCAAACGGTGACTTCACCAATTTCTTATCTGTAATTTCTTCATGGGCTTAA
>Ga0213861_10003253_pt1 | contig 13429 bp, 13 predicted proteins | sample PICome_4_FD_160110 | JGI IMG/M metagenome (GOLD analysis project Ga0213861, IMG submission 160110) | Coastal seawater microbial communities near Pivers Island, North Carolina, United States - PICO131 | ecosystem: Environmental > Aquatic > Marine > Coastal | place: USA: North Carolina...
AGGCCGGATAGGTCGATCGATCAAACGTGATGTCAGCGTCTCTTTTTCCGTTGGACGCGCTTCACGTTTGAAAAAGCCACCTGGAATTTTACCGGCAGCATAATATTTTTCGTTGTAATGTACGGTCAAAGGGAAAAAATCCTGACCGGGTTTTTGGCTTTTGGCGAACGTTACGTTCGCCATAACTGAGGTTTCACCCAAAGTCGCAATGACGGTGCCGTCGGCTTGACGGGCAACCTTACCTGTTTCCAAAGTAAGGGTTTCTTCGCCCCACTGAATGGATTTTTTAGTTTCTGTAAACATTTATGTTTTCCTAAAACGGCCCATTGGCCTATCACATGGCGGCCCCATTGCCGCCGACCCCGATATCTTGTTTTCGGGCGCTGGAGTCCGGGCGCCGCGTTTCAGATAGCGGGCGTTTATACCAATAACTGCTGCGGGGGAAGGGGGGTGTGGATCTGCGGCGGTGTTCGTAGCTTAGCTCGGAGTGTCTTGGGGTGCGGGCGCTTCAAAGATTTCTACCACACAGGCCCCAACAATTAGGCAAGCCCCTATCCATTCCAGCATCCCCATGGCCTCTTCTGGGAGCATCCAGCTGGCGGTCAGGGTGGCTACAATGACTTCGGTCATCATCAAGACGGCAACTCTGCCGGGGAAAAGAAATTTTTGTGCCCAGAAGATGATCAATATCGATGGTAGAATGATCCCAATAGAAATTACAGTTGAGGCGGGGGCGACTTGTTGCAAAAGCGCCAGGCTTGGCCCTGAGACTTGGCCCCATAGCGTCCCGAACAGCAGTGCAAATACAGAGGCGAGGCAGAACTGAAACAGCAGCAATGTTGGCATGGGCACCTCGCCATAGCGTTTGATCATCGCCCCGCCCACAGCCCAGGTAATGCCTGAGAGGAACCCCAGAACATCACCGATGTTGAGGGGAACTTGCCCGCCGCCTTGGGACACTAAAAACCCAAGGCCGAGCAAGCCGATGGAGATGGCGATCCAGCGGCCGCGGGTGACATCTTCTTTCAGCCAATAGCTGCCGATCAGCGTTGACCAAATCGGCGCCAGGTAGAAAAGCAATGGCACACGCACCACCGAAGAGAGAACCAAACCAATGGTGAACAGCGCCACGGCTAACCCCATAAACACACCAATCAAAGCCCCGCGGCGCAGATGCGGCAGCTGGCTGCGCAACTGCCACAGGAATAGGGTGAGGGCGACAAAAGCAGCCGGAATATTGATTAAAGCGACGACCCAGTCTTCGCGCACACCCAGCCCAGCAAGATAGCGCAGTGGAATCCAATACAGCCCCCAAATGGCAGCAGCGATCAACACAGCGAGGGAAGCGAACTGGTTTGAGGGGTTGGAAAATTGCATGGAAAATCTGTCCAGCAGATAGGGCCAATTGTCTAGCACTTTCGCACGGCGGCTGCTTGGTAAAGCAAAAACCGCACCCTAGGGATGCGGTTTTTAAATCCCAGATTGGACAGGTACTTAGCGGCGCAAGCCCAAACGTTTAATCAAATCTTGGTAACGGGCCTCGTTTTTGCCGCGGGCATAATCCAGAAGCTTACGACGTGTGGCCACCATTTTCAGCAAACCACGACGGCCGTGGTTATCTTTTTTATGGGTTTTGAAGTGCTCAGTCAAAGTCGCAATGCGCGAAGACAAGATTGCGACCTGAACTTCAGGTGAACCTGTGTCGCCCTCTTTGATGGCGAATTCTTTCATGATCCGTGCTTTTTCTTCAGCAGTAATCGACATCGGGGTCTCCTTTAAAGGTTAAGGGTTATGGCGCAGGCCGGGATGTCGTCCAGCAAGGCCCGTGGAGGTAACGACCAAAACCTCATAAAGAATCTGGACGATGGCTGCGTATAGGGAAGTTTTTTGCGAAAGGGAAGGGGATTCTCTAGGGTGCAAAGAAGGACCCAAAAGCTGCAAGAACGGCCTGTGGATTTTCCTCCATTACAAAATGCCCGGACTCACAGACGCTGGTCTCCATCTTAGGCGCCCAGCTGCGCCAAATATCCTCGGCATTGCCGCTTTTTGCGGGAAATCCATGAGCGCCATAGAGCAACCGTAGTGGCGCGCTGATCTGCTTTTGGGCGTTTTTATCGGCCTCGTCCAATGCGCGGTCGAAGCTGGCTCCGGCGCGATAATCTGCGCACATTGCGTGAACCCGCGTGGGATCAAGCGCCTGCGCGCGGTAACTGTCCAAAGCTGCGGGGGAAAAGGCTTCAAGGCTTTTGTTCAGAGTCCATTGTGCCAAGGTCCAATCCACATAGGCCACGGGATCCGCTCCGATCATGCGCTCCGGAAGGGGGGCAGGCTGGGCCAGAAATGTCCAATGATAGGCGGCCATCGCCAGATCGGCGTTCCAGCTCGCCCAAAAATCGGCGGTCGGTACAATTTCGATGATGCCCAGTTTGCCCAGCCGCTCTGGGTGATCTAGCGCAAAACGATAGGCAACCCGCGCGCCGCGGTCATGGCCCAAGACATCGGCGCGAGACATGCCCAGCGCGGTGAGAAGATCGGCTATATCCTGTGCCATTGTTCGCTTGGAATAGGTAGTGTTGCCTGAGTCATTCGCAGGTGCATCGCTTTCACCATAGCCACGCAAATCGGGAATAATCACATCATGGTGCCGCGCCAATTGCGGCGCCACGCTTTCCCAACACATGTGATTTTGTGGAAACCCGTGGATCAAAAGAAGGGGCGTGCCTTGACCCGCGCGATGCACAGCCAGATCCACACCGTTGCAGCGGATAACCGTCTTTGTGAAGCCTTCAATCATGTCCAAACCTCGGGTTGTTGCGTGTAGGCGATATAGAGTGGATGTTTGGGATGCCCGGCCTTGGACAAGCCCAAATGCAGCATCACACGGCCTGACGCGCGCAAAAGCGCCTCGACCTGCAGCCCGCGGCTCAAATGCGCTCCATGGTTGCCCCAAGCGGCAATCACCTGATCGCACCAATCACAGGCCTCAAGTATGGCGGCGTCATTTTCCGGGCCGATGGGTTCGGAAGCGGCGCGCATCTTGCGTGGGTCTGTGTCGCGCCAGGCAAAGATATTGGTCACGCAAAACCCACCAAATCCCAAGGCCCGCGCCCGCCGTTCGCAACGCTCAACTGTGGGGTCGTTTTGCACCTCAGTGGCGGTGGAGGGGTTGAGCATAACATAACTCAACCGCCGCCCCAACGGGTCCCAAACACGGGTCAAAGCATAGCGATACCGCTCGCAGTCGGAATAGACCGCGACGCTGGGCGCATCGTCCTTGATATGTGAGCGGGTGATCATAGCTCATGCTGGGCGATTGTGGGCAGGAGATCAAGAGCGGTTATTCTGAAGCCGAGGTGACAAGCCTCTGATATATTGACATTTGTCAAATTATTTTGCTGGCTCGCCCCGGCCAGCGCATTTAACTGACGATATTTGATGACAAAGTGATCTGACCCGATGAGCGATACTAAACTCGACTGTATTTTGGCAGAGGAGAGCGAAGACTCCTGGGTGAAGCTGATCCTGCGGTAGAAGGAGGACACAAAAAATCCAACCTGCCGCTGGAACGGGGAGATAAGGCATGTGGGTGAATTAAAAGTGGTTCACTTTTATCGTTTGGATCTAACAGACGATGAGCGCCAAGATTAAATGGAATATTTTGGCATTGGTCCTGTGGAATTTAAGTGAGCACTGCCATTGTTTGGCGATGAACTCAGTAAATCCGAACAGTTTTTTTGGATGGTCCTGACCTAAATGACATTGAGCTAGATATAAAAATCGACAACCACATTTTCAGCATGAGGTTAAATTTTATAAAGGCAACGTTTAAGAGACTGATCAGTTTTAACAATTGTATATACAACAGCAGCGTTGAGTTTGGGTATGCAAACATCGAAAATTGGACCAAATTCACGGATTCTAAATTTTTGGACAATGCCAATTTTGTACGTGCTCTGTTCCATGGCTCTGTTATACTATAACGGGCCAGTTTTCATAGCGGGGTTGATTCTTATTGTAGTGAGAATGAAAGCGCTTTTTCAGCTGTTTTGAAAATTTAAAATTTAAAAAATGACCCCTGATCTCCACGGCTAAAAGTTTTATAGTATCTGAGCTTTTGGCGATGTGAACTGGCGAGAAATTCCAAAAAAACGGTGACAACAACATCAATATAAACCCCGACGACGCGTTGGCTGCCCAGATTTCTGGCTACGAATACATCTGCACCCAAGCGGAAAATATCGGGTAGCTTGAGCTGCGAAAGGAGATGATCTGGCAGGAGCTAGCCTCTCGGGCCGAGCAGATAAAGCCATTATTTTAACGGTTACTGCGCAAAGTCTTTGGGTGGATTTATGATCATGGCACCTCGATTAGCCGGCCAGCTCTGGTGCTGCTGTACCTTTAGTGTATTACCTTTTTAGCACAGAGCGGACGGGCCGGGCATCAGGCGGCGCTCACGACCTGGAATGTTCTCTGCCACACGGGCGGGCGAATGTTTCCGCTTGTCGGCGGTCCTGTCTGTGTCGAAGAGCAAACTCTTAAAGCCGTACGCGCCGCGCCGCCGGCATTGCATTTTCTCAGCACCAGCGCTGCGGTCCTCAGCCCGTTCCTATTGTTGCTCATGGTCTTAGCGCTCAGGCTCAAATTTCGCATTTTGATTTGACGCTATTCAGCAGCGATTTGATCCTTGGGATTTTCCACCTTTACCGCGGAGAATTTGAACTCTGGGATTTTGCCAAATGGATCCACTGCAGAATTGGTCAGCAAATTGGCTGCCGCCTCCACAAAGGCGAAGGGCAAAAACACCATATCGGGCGCCACGGCACGGTCCTCGCGGGCCATGATTTCGATACTGCCGCGTTTGGTGGTCAAGCGGACCAAGCTGCCCGGCGCCACGCCCAGCTTGCGCAGAGTGGAGGGATGTAGCGAGCAATTGGCCTCTGGCTCTACCGTATCCAGCACCTTTGAGCGGCGGGTCATGGAACCCGTATGCCAATGTTCAAGCTGCCGACCCGTGGTCAGGATCATCGGATATTCCGCATCTGGCACATCATCGGGAGCAATCAAATCTGCTGGAGTGAAGCGCGCACGCCCATCCAACCGCGGAAAACCATCGCCAAAGACGATCGGCTGGCCGGGGTCTGTCGGGGAGAGTGATGGGTAGGTCACCGCATTCTCATTTTCGAGACGCTCCCAGCTGATATTATCAAAAGACTTCATAGTGAGTTTCATTTCAGCGAAAATTTCACTGGGATGGTTGTAGCTCCAGCCCAGCCCCAGCCGTTTGGCCAGTTCCACTTCTATCCACCAATCCGCGCGTGCCTCACCGGGCGGGGAGACCGCGGGCCGGCCCATTTGCACTTGTCGGTTGGTATTGGTGACTGTGCCGCTCTTTTCTGCAAAGGCAGCGGCTGGTAGGATTACATCGGCATAATTGGCGGTTTCGGTGATGAAAATATCTTGTACCACCAGATGCTCCAGCTTGGCCAAAGCATCCCGCGCATGAGCCACATCAGGATCGGACATGGCTGGATTTTCACCCAGCACATACATGCCGCGAATATCGCCCGTGTGCACGGCATCCATGATTTCTGTTACGGTGAGACCTTTGTTGGGATCTAGCGGCTCATTCATACCGCCGTCGCGGGCCCAGACTTCTGCAAATTTGGACCGAACGTCATTACTGACAACGGTTTGCATATCGGGCAGGAACATCGGGATGAGCCCGGCGTCAGAGGCGCCTTGCACATTGTTTTGCCCGCGCAGCGGATGCAGCCCCGTACCCGGCCGGCCCACATGGCCGGTCATGAGCGCCAGGCTAATCAGGCAGCGTGAATTATCAGTGCCGTGGATATGCTGCGACACCCCCATGCCCCAGAAGATCATCCCCGCCTTGCCACGTGCAAATACCCGCGCGACATCTCGCAGGGTTTCCGCGTCTATGCCGCAGATATCAGACATTTTCTCAGGGCTGAAGCCTTTAAGATGCGCACGCTCTGCGTCCCAATTTTCCGTGTAGGTGTCAATGTATTTCTGATCATAAAGCCCCTCCTCTACGATCACTTGCATGATGGCGTTGAGCATGCTGACATCTGCCCCGGGCCTGAATTGCAGCATATGGCTGGCAAAGCGTTTGAGGGCCTGTCCGCGTGGATCCATGACAATCAGCTTTCCGCCGCGTTTGGTGAATTGTTTAAAATAGGTAGCCGCAACGGGATGATTTTCTATTGGATTTGCGCCGATGACAATCGCAACATCGGCGTTTTCAATCTCGTTAAAGGTCGCGGTTACCGCGCCAGAGCCGACGTTCTCCATCAAGGCTGCGACGCTGGAGGCGTGGCAGAGGCGGGTGCAATGATCCACGTTGTTGTGCCCGAAGCCTTGGCGAATGAGTTTTTGGAACAGATAGGCTTCTTCATTGGTACATTTTGCTGAGCCAAAGCCCGCAACGGAGGTGCCGCCGTAGACTTGTTTGAGCTTGGCCAGACCACCCGCCGCGACATCCAATGCCTCTTCCCAGCTGGCTTCGCGGAAGACATCGCCCCAATTTCCTGGATCAACGTTGAGGCCCTTGGCTGGCGCATCCTCTTTGCGGATGAGCGGTTTGGTTAGGCGATGATCGTGGTGAATATAGTCAAATCCAAAGCGGCCTTTGACGCAGAGGCGGCCCTCATTTGCAGGGCCATTGATCCCTTCGACATATTTAACGCGATCACCTTTGACCTTGAGGCTGACCTGACAGCCGACACCGCAGAAAGGGCAGACGCTTTCAATTTCATGATCAAAATCTTTGCTGTCTCCGACTTGGTTTTCATCGGTGACTGTTGCTGGCAACAATGCGCCCGTGGGGCAAGCCTGCACGCATTCACCGCAGGCTACGCAGCTGCTTTCACCCATTGGGTCCGCCATATCAAAGGTCGGATAGGCATCATGCCCCCGGCCCGACATTCCAATGACGTCATTGACCTGAACTTCGCGGCACGCACGCACGCACAGGCCGCATTGAATACAGGCGTCGAGATTGACAGACATTGCGACATGGCTGTCGTCCAGCAGAGGGATGCGCCCCTCTTCGAGTTTTGGAAAGCGGCTTTCAAGGACGCCCTGACCCGCTGCCATCTCCCAAAGGTGGCTGGATTTGTCATGCGCCACCTCTGGCTGTGGTTGATCTGCAACCAGCATTTCCATAACCATCCGGCGCGCCTGCTTGGCACGGTCCGACTGGGTATGCACGACCATGGCTTCGGCTACGGGACGGATGCAGGATGCAACCAGCGTCCGCTCCCCTTCCACCTCGACCATACAGGCGCGGCAATTGCCGTCGGATCGGTATCCTGGCTCGTCGCGGTGACACAGATGGGGAATGATAAAGCCCTGCCCTTTGGTGACGTCCCAAATCGTTTGCCCTGCAGGGGCCGACACCTCTGCGCCATCAAGGGTGAATGTGACTGTCTCTGACATCGAACGTCTCCTACGAATCTTTCCCTTGTTAGACCAATTTTTTGCTCAAAACAGGTGCCATACGCGACAGGCATGGCCAAATTTGCGCCAAGGCAGGTTTTTGATGCAAGTCATTTCAAGCCGATTGGCAAAACCGGCAAAGCGAGCTAATTCAGTGCCATGAACCAAAGTGAAATTATATTGATCCGCCATGGACAAGCCAATACTGGTGCCAAAGATGAGGAGAGCTATGACAAACTTTCCGCCACGGGTCATCAACAGTCTGCTTGGCTGGGCGATTATCTGCGCGCCCAAGACAGTGAATTTGATCGTGTAATTTGCGGCAATCTTTTGAGGCATCAGGAGACTGCGGCGGGGTTAGGCTTGTCGCAGAGCATCGAGATCGATTCTCGGGTGAATGAGCTGCGCTATTTTGATTTGGCCAGAGAATATCAGACGCAAACACGCGAGCCTTTACCTAAGTCAGCGGAAGAATTTGCCGAGCATGTGCCACAGCTTTTCACCGCTTGGCATGCTGGCCGGTTGGACAGTGCCCATGAAAGCTACTGCAGTTTCGCAGATCGCTTCGCTACAGTGATGTCGGAGCTTGCCAGCTTTGGCGGCCGTAGTTTGGTGATTACCTCTGGTGGCGTGATTGGTATGGCGTTTGCCCGGCATTTATCCCTGGGGCCGAAGGGGTTTGCCCAAGTGATGCTGCCTATTCACAATTCTTCGATACATCGATTTTCAATTGCCCAAGGAGCGACGCAAATGGCAAGCTATAACGGCACGCCGCATTTGGATGCCGCCGACCGCCGTTACGCTCGGACCGTGATTTAATAAATGAATTGGAACAGATTATGCTAAAACTTTTTGCCACTAAGGGCACTATTTCTGTGGCTGTTGCGCTTGTGCTGGAGGAGGTGGAAGCCGATTATGAGCTGTGTTTGATTGATTTTGCGGTCGATGAACAGCGCAGTCAGGCCTATTTGGAGGTTAACCCGAAGGGTCGCGTTCCAGCTTTGGTCACTGCGGGTGGCACATTGACTGAGACTGCGGCGGTGCTGGAATATATCGCCCCGAATATGCTGCCGAGGGATGCGTTTGAATCCGCCAAGCATCGGGAGATATCCTATTATCTTGCGGCCACCATGCATATAAATCATGCACATAAATTGCGTGGATATCGCTGGGCTGACCTGGAAACTTCCTATGAGGATATGAGAGCGAAAGTTCCGCAAACCATGGCGGAAAGCTGTGCCTATGTGGAGGATGTTATCGTCGGCCCGTATATATTTGGAGCACAATTCACTCTGGCAGACGCCTATCTTTTTGTCATTACGCAATGGCTGGCTGGCGATGGGGTGGAGATCCAAAATTACCCAAAGTTGGCACAGCTGCAACGCTCGGTTGCTGCGCGTCCCTCGGTTGCGAGGATCGCCGAGAAAGGCCTTTTATGACTCACATTTGGATTCGCGCAGAAGAGCGCACGAATGAGCAACGCGTGGGCGTGACCCCGGGGGGTGTGACTTCACTTGTCCAAGCTGGGTTTCAGGTGACTTTGGAAGAAGATCCGTCTCGGGCTATTGCGCTGGCTGATTACACAGGTTGCAGCTTGACCGCGACAGGATCCTGGCGCAATGCCCCCAAAGATGCGATCATTGTCGGATTGAAAGAGTTGCCAGAAGACGACAGCCCGCTGGTGCATCGCCACATCATGTTCGGTCATGCCTATAAGGGCCAGCCAGACGGCGTACGTTTGTTGGAGCGGTTTAAGCGGGGAGGTGGGCGGCTCTATGATTTGGAGTATCTCACTGATGACACTGGGCGCCGGATCGCAGCCTTCGGCTATTGGGCTGGATATGCTGGGGCGGCCGTCGCGCTCAAATGCTGGGTGGCGGCACGCAGCGGCGCGCTTTGCGCCCCTTTGCAGACCTTTCCCTCAGCACGGACCTTACAAAAACATATTGCCGAAGATTTAGGCACGGATGAGCGCCCAAAGGTGATCATAATAGGGGCGTTGGGCCGGGTGGGCAACGGTGCGCGTGATTTTTGCGTCGCCATGGGCGCTGAAGTGACTGGCTGGGATATTGAGCAAACCGCGAAAGGTGGGCCATTCCCAGAAATTTTGACCCATGACATTTTTCTCAATTGCATCCTTGCCAGCGCGTCAACTCCAATATTCGTGCCGGCCTTAGCCGCAAGCGCACCGCGGGACCTTCGGGTGATTGGCGATATTGCATGCGACCCGGGCAGCGCCTTTTCTCCCATCAAAGTTTATGACCGCACCACAAGCTGGGAGCATCCCGCTTTGCGCGTCCATGAAAATCCGATTTTGGATGTCACGGCGATTGATAACTTGCCGTCACTCTTGCCGCGTGAAAGTTCGGAGGATTTTGCTGCACAGCTTTTGCCAAGCTTACTGAGTTTGCACGATATGGAGCAGGGCGTTTGGGGCAAGGCGGGCGCGCTGTTTGATTACCATCTATTATCGATGTGGGGCAATGATGCGGCGTTTTGAAACCCTCAGCTCTTGCCAAAAATCTTGAAATACAGCCACTCAGGCAGAAAGCAACTGCCTCGAAAAACCCAAGAAAATAGGCGCGGAAAGCTGTATTGAAATCGTGTACTATCCATGTGGCGCAGCATGTGATCGGCGGCCTGTTCTGGCGACATTATAAAGGGCATCGCAAAGGTATTTTTATCGGTCAGGCGGGTTTTAATGAAGCCGGGATTAGCCAGCTGTACTTTGATCCCTGTACGGTGCAGATCGGCGCGTAGGCTTTCTGCCAAGGCCATCAGTCCCGCTTTTGAGGGCCCGTATCCAATCGCACACGGAAGACCCCGAAACCCTGAAAGAGAGCCGGTCAGCACAATATGCCCGGCGTCACGAGCCAGAAATGACTCCATCACTTGATCCAGCACTCGGAACGCGCCGGTGAAATTGATATCGGCCATTGCCATCGCCTGTGTGCCATTCCACTTCTGCGCGGCCATGGGCCAATAGACCCCTGCAAGAAAAACTAACCCGTCCACATGACCCAACCGTGCTCCGGCGGCTGCAACAGACGCGCTATCGGCGAGATCCAATGGCAAAACTTCAGCCGGGCCGGGAAGGGCATCGGCCAAGGCCTGCAAACGTGTCTCTGAGCGGGCCGATAGGATGAGCTCGGCGCCTGCGGCGCTCATTTTGTGAGCGAGCGCCCGGCCAAGCCCCTCACTGGCACCTATGAGCCAGTAGCGTTTTGTCGCATAGTTCATCGCGGATCACACTACCGGCAGCGGTCGCATTGTGGCGACAAGCTCTGCAACTTTGAAGCCATATTTTCGAAACTGGCTATGGTTCATGATGGCGCCATTGTCCATAAGATACATCCAATCTGTGACTTTGAGAGCATGTCCACCAGCCTCTTCGGTGAGTTTAATTTCATAGGAAAGCATCACAGTTGCGCCTGATTGCTGCCCGCGGCCTGTACCAATTAAATCTGGTGCAGTGGCCTGAATTTGGCCATCCTCACTGAGTTTCAAAGTCCATTCGCGATGCTGGATGGTGCCGCTGTCGTAGTGAAATTCTTCTGTCATGCGACCTTCATTGCCCTGCCACTCTGCAAACATTTGAGCGACAAAGCGGGTGCTGACGCGGCCGAAAGGACCATAGATCACCCCCTCACAGAGCATTGGCCCTTTGAGGACCTCTCTGATATCGAATACAGGTGTGCTGGCGATATAGTGCTGCGGGCGTTGGGCTCTGAAGCCGGTTGCATAGCGCAGGCCAAGCGCCAGAGCGAGTGCGGCCAAGATGATGAAAGTCATGGTCATATCTGTTCATCCTGCAAAGGGGTTTTGATCAGCAAGCCAATCGCAACCAGTTTTAGTACGAGCGGGCAAACCGCATAAAGCAAAGTCAGGGTCCAAAGGGCCTGCTCGGTTTGTTTTTCAGCCGCGGCGTCGAATCCTGCCCCGTCTAAAATAGGGAAGACAGCTATGGCGGCAGCGGCTAGGGTCAACTTGCTCATCAAAGACCAAAGTCCAAAACCTTGTCCCCCGCTCGGGGCGATGATGGACAACCGTTGCGCGAAGGCCGCCGGTAGAAGTGTCAAATCTGCGCCGATGCTGGCACCCGATGCAATGCAGACCAAAGCAAAATAGATCACATCCCCGCCGCGCAAAAATGCCGCCAATGCAAAGACGACAATGGCCAGACCCATGGCGCAAACCAAGCTTTGGCGCGTGCCAAAGCTCTGGGCTGCCTTGGCCCAAAGTGGGGCGGAGCCAGCGGCGGACAGGAAGAACACCAGCAGCAATCCACCCGCCCAAGCGCCTGCTTGCAGCCGATGGGTGACGAAAAACAAAAACAGCGTGGATGTAACGGCCACCGGCATTGCATTGACGAAGGCTAAGATCAACAGTCTGCGTGCCAGATGATCGCTCCAGATGAGTGCGAAATTGGATGGCTCACGGGGCGCCGTGCCGCCCCATTGATGTCTCATCATCCAAGCGGCTAATAGGCCACAACTGGCAAACCCAACGCTAAAGCCTACCATAGGTGAGGCCGTCCAGATTATAAGAATGGTGGGCACTACGGCCGCAAAACAAATACCAATTAGCCCGCCGGTTTCGCGCCAAGCGGCCAGTTGCATATGCCCGCCAGGCAGATGAGAGGCCGCCGAAATACCTTGAGCATAAAAATTAATCGTCAGAAAGCTAAAGGCGCTGAACAGCCCGGTCATTGACAGGGCGAACCACAGCAACGGCGCGGTGCGCGGTGGTATTGCAAACAGCAATATTAAAGATCCGATCAAAATGAAAACTGAAAAACCGATCCAAAACCCGCGTTCGCGGCCAAGCCGTTCAGATACCCAACCAAATAAGGGATCTTGCACAGCATCCAGCAAGCGCAGCCAAAACAGCACTGCCGCGATGGCCGTCAATCCCGTACCATAGTTTTGCGCATAGAAAGTGGGTGCGAAGATATAAATGGGAATGCCAGCGGCGGCCAAAAAACCTGCAAAAACTGCAAAGGCAGGCAAAGCTGGACGGGTTGAGCTCGCTATCATCGGCTTATGTCTCTTTGCGGGGCCTCTGGGCAGGATCGAAACCGCGCCTTGCGCAACCATAGCTTTACTGCCTGCCAATGGATCAATGCCAAAACCCGGCGAGACCCGAGGGGACGCCGCAAAAATCCGCTCAGGATTGAGGCATTGGACAAGGGCTGTCGGGGTCCAACCAGCGTTGCAGTCAGACCACCTCCGGCCCGAGAATATTCAATTGAAATTCCGATACGCTCCGCGCGAATGTCAAATTGGAATCTGTAATCACCTTCGATCGGCTGAAACGGAGAGACATGAAAGATTTTTTGTGCGCGCAATATATCGTTGGCTGTGATGGGAGACAGATCATCTTTGTAGCAAAGGTAGCTGTGTCTTTGGCCGAAGGTGTTACTGACCTCGGCAATCACCACCCGCAGTGTGTCTTGCGCATCCATGCAAAGCCAAAAGCTCACAGGATTGAACACATGACCGAGCAGGCGCGGTTGCGCCAAAAGCAAAATGCGCTCTTGACCCGGTAGATTTTGCGCCTTCAAAACATGGCGTGCCCAGGCCAGGCCACGCCCCTCTTTTGGGGCGCCGCCGTGGTCGCTGTCAAACAGGCTCATCAGATTGAACTGATTGTGTGAAAAAAGGATCGGTCGGGCAACTTCTGCGGCCAAATCAATAAGCAAATAGTCTATAGCATAGCGAAAGGCATTGGAAACTGGCCCTTTGCGCCCGTGATAGGTATGCGCCTTGATATGGTCGAGGCAGGTCATTCAGCAGCGGCCAAAATAGTCGCTTTTTGCGCCGTCAAGCGTCGAGCCGCTTCGATGCCTGTGGCTAGGCCATCTTCGTGAAAGCCATTGCGCATCCAAGCGCCACAGAACCAGGTATGATTTGCGCCATTGATGTCGCTGATAATCTGTTGCGCCTTCAAAGCTGCGGTGTCAAAAACTGGA
>Ga0213861_10003258_pt1 | contig 13419 bp, 13 predicted proteins | sample PICome_4_FD_160110 | JGI IMG/M metagenome (GOLD analysis project Ga0213861, IMG submission 160110) | Coastal seawater microbial communities near Pivers Island, North Carolina, United States - PICO131 | ecosystem: Environmental > Aquatic > Marine > Coastal | place: USA: North Carolina...
ATCTTAGTGTATTAAGTGTTTCAATTATTGTTTTCTCAATGTCAGGAATAACTCTGACCTCTTCAACTTTAACCCCAATTGAATTTAGCCAAGTAGCTAACGTTGAAGTATTAGTATCTTGAGTTCTGCCAGATAATATTTCATTACCAATAATTAATATTGCAGCATTAACTTTTGTGTTTTTGGTCATTTTAAATGTATAATTTAGTAATGGAATTTACCAAGTCTTTAGTAAAAGGCAAATTAATCAAACGATATAAAAGATTCTTTACTGACGTTAAGCTAGATAAAGAAGTCGTTACCGCTCATTGTCCAAATACAGGATCAATGAAAGGCTTATTAGATGAAGGCAACGATGTTTATTTACTTCCAAATAATGATCCAAAAAGAAAACTTAAATATGGCCTTGAGATCATAAAAACGAGAAAAAATCTTGTTGGCGTAAACACTCATATGGCAAATAAAATAGCTCAACATGCTTTAGAAAATAATCTCATAAAAGAACTTAAAGATAGCGACTTAATTAAACCTGAGGTATTTTTCAATAAAGAAACTAGATTTGATTTTTTAATAGAGAAAAATAAACAAAAAAGTTTTGTTGAAGTTAAGAATGTTACTCTTTTTAGAGATAAAGACACAGCTGAATTTCCAGATGCTGTAACAGCACGTGGGACTAAACACCTCCTCACTCTTATTGATGCCATAAAAAAAGGTTATAAAAGCTACTTATTATTTTTGGTTCAAATTCAAAATATGGAAAAATTTAAGATAGCAAAAGATATAGATGGTGAATATTATAATAATTACTTATTAGCAAAAAAAGCAGGAGTTAACTTTTTAGCTTATAGATGTGATATAAGTTCTAAAAAAATTTTTATAGATAAAAAACTAAAAATTATTGATGGCTGATTATAAAGAAAAATTTGAAAAAATGAGGGTTGCTGGAAAATTAGCAGCTCAAACTTTAGATATGTTGACAGATAATATCAAGGAAGGTGTCACTACAGATTACATTGATAAATTAGGTTATGAATTTATAAGAGATAACGGTGGATACTCAGCTCCACTTTATTATAGAGGTTTTACAAAATCTTTATGCACATCTTTAAATCATGTTGTGTGTCACGGTATACCCTCTGATAGAGTTTTAAAAGATGGTGATGCAATTAATATCGATGTAACGGCTGTTGTTAATGAACATTATGGAGACACTAGCAGAATGTTTTCTATAGGAAATACGTCTGTTAAGTTAAATAATCTTATTGATACGACTTACGAGTCTATGATGAGGGCAATTAAAATGTTAAAACCTGGAATTAGGTTGGGTGACATAGGATATGAAATTCAATCTTTCGTTGAAGACAAAGGTTTTTCAGTTGTAAGAGATTTTTGTGGCCATGGTATCAGCACGACATTCCATGAACCTCCTAATATTCTGCATTACGGAAGCAAAAATTCAGGAATGGATTTAAAACCTGGAATGACTTTTACAATTGAACCTATGATTAATGCAGGTAAATATGATGTTAAAATGTTAAAAGATGGATGGACCGCTGTTACAAAAGATAAATCTTTATCTGCACAATTTGAGCACACGTTAGGAATTACTGAAAAGGGTTATGAAATCTTTACAGAATCTGCTAAAGGTTATTCAAAGCCCCCATACTTATAATTAATGATTAAAAGATACTCGCGTAAAGAATTAACTGACATTTGGTCAGAGGAAAATAAATATAAAATCTGGCTCGATGTCGAGGTTGCAGCGGCTGAGGCTATGGAAAAACTTGGTCAAATCCCAAAAGGAGTTGCCTCAGTTGTAAGAAAAAAAGCTAAAATTAATGTAAGCAGAATTCATAAAATAGAGTCTGAAGTTAAACATGATGTGATTGCTTTCCTAACTTCTGTTACTGAAAAAGCAGGAATAAAAGCTAGATATTTACACCAAGGCATGACTTCATCAGATGTATTGGATACAAGTTTTAACATCCAAATGGTTCAGTCAGGAAAAATAATCTTAAAAGATTTGGATCAAATTTTAAAAGTTTTAAAAAAACAGGCTAAAAAATATAAATTCACACCATGTATGGGTAGAAGTCACGGTATACATGCTGAGCCAATTACTTTTGGTTTAAAATTGGCTTCGTTTTACGAAGAATTTAAAAGAAACAGAAAAAGATTAGTTGATGCAATAGATGAAGTGTCAACATGTGCTATCTCTGGAGCTGTTGGAACCTTTGCTAATATCAATCCTAATGTTGAAAAACATGTTGCTAAAAAACTTGGATTAAAAGTTGAACCAATTTCAACTCAAGTAATACCAAGAGACAGACATGCTTTTTATTTTTCAGTGCTTGGTATCATTGCTGGATCCATTGAAAGAGTTGCAGTTGAGATTAGACATTTACAAAGAACTGAAGTTTATGAATTACAAGAATATTTCTCAAAAAATCAAAAAGGTTCTTCTGCAATGCCTCATAAAAAAAATCCAATATTAAGTGAAAACTTAACTGGTCTTGCAAGAATGGTTAGAAGTGCTGTAATACCAGCTTTAGAAAATATTGCTTTATGGCATGAAAGAGATATTTCTCATTCAAGTGTTGAAAGAAACATTGGTCCTGATGCAAATATTACAACTGACTTTGCGCTAGTTAGATTAACTAATATTTTAGATAATATGATTGTTTATCCTAAAAAAATGTTAGAAAATTTAAACATCACTAAAGGATTAATTTTTTCTCAAGAAGTAATGCTAGAGTTAACAAAATCTGGATTAAGTCGAGAGCAATCTTATAAAATGGTTCAAAATTTTGCTAAAAAATGCTTTGCAGAAAACCTAGATTTATTTGATGTGATTAGTTCTGATAAGTTAATTATGAGCAAAATTACTCCTAAAAAACTAAAATCTATATTTAGTTACGCAAAACACTTTAAAAATGTAAATTTCATCTTTAGAAGAGTTTTTAAATAATGAAAAAAGGTAAAAAACTATACGAAGGTAAAGCTAAAATCATTTATGCAACAAATGATAAAAATTTAGTTATTCAATATTTTAAGGATGACGCAACTGCATTTAATAACCAAAAAAAATCTGTCATTGAAGGTAAGGGAGTTTTAAATAATAGAATTTCAGAACATATCCTTTCAAATTTATCACAAATTGGAATTAAAAATCATTTAGTTAAAAGACTTAATATGAGAGAACAAGTAATTAAGTTAGTTGAAATTATCCCAATTGAATTTATCGTGAGAAATGTTGCAACTGGATCAATTACTAAAAGATTAGGTATTGAAGATGGTACAGTTTTAAAAGAACCATTAATTGAGTATTGCTTAAAAGATGACAAATTAGGAGACCCATTAATTGCTGAAGAACACATCTTAGCTTTTGATTGGGCGACAAAAAAAGAAATCGAAAAAGTTAAAAAAATGATTTTAAGAATAAATGACTTTATGATTGGTATGTTTAGAGGAGTTGGAATTAAGTTAATTGACTTTAAATTAGAATTTGGAAGACTAAAAAATAACGGTAAAGAAGAAGTTATTCTGGCCGATGAAATAAGCCCTGATACCTGCAGACTTTGGGACAGTATTACTGATAAAAAATTAGATAAAGATCGATTTAGAAAAAATTTAGGTGATCTTATTCCGGCTTATACTGAAGTTGCGAAAAGACTTGGAATACTTCACGAACAATCAAATGTTTCTGCAGTAAATGTTACAAAATTGTCATCAGTTAAAAGAAAAGCTAAATGAAAATTTCTGTAATTATTACTCTTAAAAAAGATGTCCTTGATCCACAGGGAAAAGTGATTCATCAAACTTTAGATGGTATGGGCTTTAATGATATCAATGAGGTAAGACAAGGAAAGTATTTTGAAATTGATACGAAAGAAAATGATCCAAAAAAAGCTAAAGATAAAGTTGAAGAAATGTGCAAAAAACTTTTAGCTAATCTTGTTATTGAAAATTATAAAATTATTGATGCACAATAATTAATGAAATCATCCGTCATCACATTTCCTGGTTCAAATTGTGATCGAGATATGGATGTTGCGTTAAAAAAATTTGGTTTTAAAAACAAAATGGTTTGGCACGATGATGTAGAGCTTCCAAAAAGTGATTTAGTAGTTTTACCTGGTGGGTTTTCATATGGTGATTATTTAAGATGTGGAAGTATGGCGTCAAAATCAAAAATAATGAAATCAGTAATTAATTTTGCAAATTCTGGTGGAATGGTGATGGGTATTTGTAATGGCTTTCAAATTTTAGTTGAAACAGGTTTGGTTCCTGGTGTCCTGTTAAGAAACAAATACTTAGAATTTATTTGTAAAAATGTATTTGTTAAAATTAAAGATAAAAATAATACTTACTTTAAAAACATTGATAATGAGGTTTTAGAGTTTCATATAGCTCACAATGAAGGAAACTACTTTTGTACTAAAGACCAATTAAAAGAAATTGAAGATAACGAACAAGTGGCTATCAATTATTGTGATAAAGATGGCAAAACTGAAGAGCAATTTAACCCTAATGGATCTATTAAAAATATTGCAGGCATCTTTAACAAAGAAAAAAATGTTCTAGGAATGATGCCCCATCCTGAGAGAATGATTGATCCTTCTCTGTCAGGTGAAGATGGATCACTTTTTTTTAATAATTTAATCAATAATCTAAAATGATTGTAAACGAACAAGTAGCGATAGATCATGGTCTTAAAAAAGATGAGTATGCTAAAATTTGTGAATTGTTAAAGAGAACACCTAATATTACAGAGCTTGGTATATTCTCTGCAATGTGGAATGAACATTGCTCCTATAAATCATCAAGACTTCATTTGAAAACATTACCAACTAAAGGAAAGCAAGTTATTCAAGGACCTGGAGAAAACGCTGGTGTTGTTGATATTGGTGACAATGATGCAATTGTATTTAAAATTGAAAGTCATAATCACCCCTCTTTTATTGAACCCTATCAAGGAGCTGCTACTGGTGTGGGTGGAATTATGAGGGATGTATTTACAATGGGAGCAAGGCCTATTGCTAATTTAAACTCTATTCATTTTGGCTCCCCACAGCACAAAAAAACTAAAAATTTACTTAGAGGTGTAGTTCACGGTATTGGAGGTTATGGTAACTGTATGGGTGTTCCAACAATTGCTGGTCAAACTAACTTTGATAGCTCTTATAATGGTAATATTTTAGTTAATGCTATGACTTTAGGCTTAGTTAAAAAAGACAAGATTTTCTACTCAAAAGCAGCAGGTCTTAATAAGCCGGTGATTTATGTTGGATCTAAAACAGGCCGTGATGGAATTCATGGTGCAAGTATGGCCTCAGCTAGTTTTGATGAAAAAATTGAAGAAAAAAAACCGACAGTTCAAGTTGGTGATCCATTTACAGAAAAATTGCTTCTAGAAGCTTGCTTAGAATTAATGGCCGGAGACTCTATTATTGCTATCCAAGATATGGGTGCTGCAGGATTAACCTCCTCTAGTATTGAAATGGCTTCAAAAGGAAATCTTGGAATTGAAATTAATTTAAACAAAGTTCCTTGTAGAGAAGCAAATATGACTCCTTATGAAATTATGCTTTCTGAAAGCCAAGAGAGAATGTTGATTGTTTTAGAAAGTGGTAAAGAAGATCAAGCAAAAAAAATATTTGATAAATGGAATTTAGATTTTGCGGTAATTGGTAAGACAACTAAATCAAAAAAAATTGAACTATTCTTTGATGATAAACAAGTTGCAGATATACCAGTTAATACTCTAGTTGAAAATTCACCTATGTATGACCGTAAATGGAAAAAGGCAAAGCTACCTAAAAAAAATAAAATAAAAAAAGAAGATCTTAAAAATTTAAAGATTATAGAAGTTTTAAAGAAAGTTTTATCTAATCCAAATGTTTGTAGCAAAGAATGGATTTGGCAACAGTATGACCATACTGTTATGGGTGACACAATTCAAAAACCAGGGGGTGACTCAGGGGTTGTAAGAGTTCATGGTACAAATAAAGCAGTTGCAGCATCGGTTGATAGTTCTGCTGTCTATTGCTGGGCACATCCTTTAACTGGAGGAAAACAAGTTGTTTGTGAAAGTTTTAGAAATTTAATTTCTGTTGGAGCAAAGCCGGTTGCAATTACAAACTGCTTAAACTTTGGTAGTCCTGAAAATGAGGAAAACATGGGAGAGTTTGTAGAGTGTGTTCAAGGAATTGGTGAAGCTGCTGAATATTTAAAATTTCCAGTGGTCTCTGGAAATGTATCTTTTTATAATCAAACGAAAGAGGAAGGGATTAAGCCCACTCCATCAATTGGAGGTGTTGGGTTAATCAAAGATTATAACAAAATGATCACAATGGATTTTAAAGAAGTCGATAATGTAGTTTTAGTTATTGGAAAAACTGAAGGCCATATTGATCAAAGTCTATTTGCAAGAAATATTTTAGATGAAAAAAATGGTCCTCCACCAGAGATTAATCTATTTAATGAAAAAAATAACGGTGAAACCTTACTAAAATTAATAGACGCTGGTCATATTAAAAGTGCTCACGATGTATCAATTGGAGGAATTATTACTGCAGTTTCTAAGATGTGTATTAAAGGAAACAAAGGTATTAACCTTAAAAAACCAAAATATTTAATCAATGAAATTGAGTACTACTTTGGTGAAGATCAAGGCAGATATATAATTGAAGTTAGTAAAGATAGTCTAAAAAAAGTGACTGATATTTTAAATAAAAATGCAGTACATTATGATGAACTTGGAACAATCAATGAAGATCAATTGTTTATTAACGATAAGACAAAAGTATCAATTGACGAATTAAAGACATCGAATACAAGTTGGTTAACTAATTATATGAGTAAATAATGGCAATGGATTTAAAAGAAATTGAGAGTTTAATTAAAGAAGCATTAAGTGATGCAATAGTTGAAATTCAAGATTTAGCTGGTGATGGTAATCATTATTCAGCAACAGTAACCTCTGCTCAATTCTCTGGTAAAAGTAAAATTGAGCAACATAAAATGGTATATAATTCTCTAAAGGGTAAAATGGGAAATGAATTACATGCCCTAGCAATTAAAACAAAGGAGCAATAATGGACGACAATACAAAAAATTTAATTCAAGGTCATATTGATAATAATGAAGTGTGTTTATTTATGAAAGGAACGCCTGATGCTCCACAGTGCGGTTTTTCTATGGCTGTATCTAATATGTTAAAAATTCTTGAAGTTAATTTTCAAGGTGTAAATGTTTTAGAAGATCAAAATATTAGAGAAGGAATTAAAGTTTTTAGTGACTGGCCTACTATCCCTCAATTATACATCAAAAAAGAATTTGTAGGTGGTTGTGATATCGTAAAAGAAATGTATGAAAATGGTGAGCTAAAAAAAATTCTTGAGGATAAAGGAATTAATTTTAAGAAAAGTTAATTTAAAACTTTCTTGATAAAGAAACTTTAGCTTGTTGATCTCTTTCACTTAAAGATTGATCGGCATTAAAACTTAAATCAAATCCATTTACATTTTTAGTTATATCAAATCCAGCTTTTAAATCTTCTGATCCATCTAAGGTCATCGCGTAATTAGTTTCTTCTTTTGATTTAAAGTTTAACGATACATTAATTGAATCTGTATGTTCACTTTCATTACCCTGAGTTCGTTTATAGCTCGTTAAGATATTTAAATTATCTTTTGTAAGATATTCAAACCCAATAACTGAAGTAATTAAATGGTTAGAATTAGCTCCTTTTGTATAAGTATACTTTGTTGAACTATCCGACACATAATTCATCTTAGCGTCAGATGAATTACTAAAGTCTAATCCATATTCAAGTGATCCAAAAGGTTTTAAAGAACTATTTGAAAATTTAATAACATTATTTATCTCAAAACCTAGTGATGCTAAGCCACTTTCAATAGTTTGTTTGTTATATGACAATGCATTTGTTCCAGTCTCTGTATAACTATCTAATTCTGTATAACCTAAATCAACCCGTCCAATAGGTGTTAAGCTAAATTCACCTTTATTTAAAGTTTTACCATAATTAACTGAACCAAATACTTGTGTTCCATCTCTTGATCCTGTTAAAGTATTAGCACCGCTTACTCTTTTTAAATCAGTTTCAATTAAACCAATACCAAACATTCCTTCTATAAAATGATTATCATCAAGTGTTCTAGTTCGGTAAACTGATAAATTATAATTTTTACTATCAGAGTTAGTTCCATTAGACCCTACATCCGCATCGCTTTGACCATATTGAATAGCAAAACCAAGGGTGTCATTATTATTTAATTTTGTATCAAAACCTAAAGCCAAACCATGATTATCTATTTCTTTAGAAGAAGAGGTTGTGCTATCTCCTATTTTTGTAACACTAATTGATCCTTCTGACCATGAAGACCAATTATCAGGTAATAAAGATTTATCATTTTTAGCAAGAAGATCATTTGTTAATGAAGTTAAAATTGCATTGCCAAAATCTAATTTAATATTTTGACTTGATTGGTTAGATTTATTTTGTCTAATACTACTTAATCTATTTGAAACTGAATTAATTGAATTTGAAATAGAGTTTTTAGCTGATTGACTTTGAGCATCTATTGAACCTACTACCTTTGAATCATTAGTTGGATCTGGAAGAGAACCTGATTCACCTGATTCTCCAGACTCTTCGGATTCTTCAGATTCTTCAGATTCTGAACTACAACTTCCAGGAGTTTCTGTTAGACTATAAGCGCACATAGTATACGACTCTACATCACCTGTTGTTCCATCAACAATAAACATCATTGTGCCATCATTATTAAAAGTAATTGACGTTGCTTCTTGTATTTCACCTGATAAATCAAAACTTTCTGAATATGTTGCAGATGTAACTAAGAAACCAGTAGAGAGAGTATAAGAGAAAACTGTATTCAGTGTACCGTCAACTATAAACATTTTTGTTCCATCACTATTGAATTCAACTCCTTCTGCAGTGGTCACTTGTGAACTTAAATCATATGTTCTAGTTGATCCCCCGGCTGATTGAACATCATAAGCAATACTCAAGTCAAATTCCTCAATTTGTTGTGCTACTGCATCCACTGTATACATTTTTGATCCGTCATTATTAAATTTTATATCAGATGGATTTGCATGATTTACTGGTTGTGCCTGGTACACTAAAGCTGTATTTAAATCATAGTTAGTTGTTAAATCATACTCCCAAACACTTCCGGTAGCCGAGCCAATTGAATATAATTTTGAACCATTGTTGTTAAATGTAATTCCTTCAGGAAGCGGCTCCTCTCCAAGGGTATTTAAAGTTCTCAAAGCATTTACATCTGTTAAATCATATCCTGTAGTTAAACTATACTCCCATACCCCAACATTTGTTCTGCCGGTCATATACATGCTAGTTCCATCATTATTAAAAATTATTGAACTAGGTAAAGGGTCATGTGCACTTAAATCATATCTTGCTGAAAATTTGGGTGCTGCAAAAGCATTTAAATTTATAAAAATAAAATTTAGCAATATTATTAATGCGAATATTTTTTTCATTTTTAAATTAGTAAAAGTTAATTTTAACTTAAATAAAATATAATTAGTATTTTATATAAAAATTATGAATTTTTAACAAAATAAAAACCCATTTTGAGTTATTATTTTATCTTTTAATTAATTATTATTATATATTTGTAAATTAGGATTATCTTGAGTAATATTCGATAACTAGATTTGGCTCCATCACGATTGGATAAGGAACTTCTTCAAATTTAGGAACTCTTACAAATTTAACTTTTTTGTTTTTCTCATCCATTTGAATGTATTCTGGAGTTTCTCTTTCTTTGCTTGCAAGTGCAATATCAATTATTGCTAGTTGCTTAGATTTATCTCTAATCTCAATTGTGTCTTCTTCTTTAACTATGTAGCTTCCAATATTAACTTTTTTACCATTTACTCTTACATGGCCATGGTTAATTAATTGTCTTGCAGAAAATATAGTTGTTGCAAATTTTGCTCTGTAAATTACTGCATCCAATCTTCTCTCTAATAAACCGATTAAGTTTTCACCAGTGTCCCCTTTAAGCATAACAGCTTTTTTATAAATATTTCTAAATTGTCTCTCGTTAATGTTACCGTAGTAAGCTTTAAGTTTTTGCTTAGCTTGTAACTGAATTCCATAATCTGATGGTTTTCCTTGTCTTGATTGACCATGTTGACCAGGTCCGTAAGCTCTAGTATTGAAAGGACTTTTTGGTCTTCCCCATAGGTTAACCTTTAGTCTTCTGTCTACTTTATGTTTAGAGTTTAATCTTTTTGTCATTTAATAATGGGGTTTATAAGCTTACAGAACATTTTGTCAATCAACGTTTTTTACCTAAACTAGCGAATACACTAGCTAATATACGGGTTTCTTTAGATGATAGTTCCATTCTATAGAAAATATTTCTTAAGTTTTCTAACATAATGGGCTTCTTTTCTTTTGGTTTAAAAAAGTTTATTTCATCCAAATTCTGAATACACAAATTAGTCATGGAATGTATCTCTTTTTTAGAGGCAGCTTTGACTTTTTTAGATTTTTTAAAATTAGAAGTCTTGGTTTTAATTATATTTGAGACATATTGAGCAATTATAATTAGACTATGAGATAAATTTAAAGATTTAAATTCGGGGTTGGTTGGAATTTGTAATGTATAATTTGCATAACTTATTTCATTATTGGATAGCCCTGAAGCTTCAGATCCAAAAAGAAATGCTACTTTTTTAGTAAAATCAATTTTTTTTAAATCTTCCAATTGAATATGCTTAATGTTTTTGTTTCTAAATCTTGCAGATGTTGCAATAACGTAATCAATATTTTTTAATGCAGGTTCTAAGTGATCAAATACTTTACTTTTATTGATAATATTTTTAGCACCAACTGAGGTTGCTAAAATTTTATCATTAGGAAAAATAGGTTTTGGATCAATAACAGATAGTTTTTGAAAATTAAAATTTTTCATTCCTCTGGCGCATGCTCCAATATTTTCTGATAATTGGGGTTTATGTAAAATAAAAGTAATGTTAGTAGATGACATTATTATTAAATCAAAGCTTATAGACTAGCTGGGGCCTTATCTTTAAATAATTTATAATCCAAACTATCAACCAATGCTTTAAATGATGCATCAATTATATTTGGTGATACACCGATAGTGAACCAGTTTACACCTTTGGAATCTGTACTTTCAATTGAAACTCTAGTTACCGCTTCAGTACCTGTATTTAAAATTCTTACTTTATAATCAACTAATTTTAAGTCTTTTAAATATTCTGAGTATTTTGCAAGTTTATTTACATTTTTTCTAATAGCATTATCAAGTGCATTAACAGGACCATTTCCTTTACCTTCGCATAGTATTTTTTGCCCATCGACTTCTAGTTGAGCTTTTGCATGTGAAATAATTTCACCTGTATTATCTTTTTTAACAGTTACATCGTACTCATTGATTAATATATATCTTGGAATATCTCCTATTAATCTTCTAGCTAATAATTCAAATGAAGCATCTGCTCCATCATAGCTGTAACCAATAAATTCTCTGTCTTTTACTTCACTTAAAAGTTTTTTAATTTTAGGATCATTTTTTTCGATTTGAATACCAATAGATTTTAATCTAGACATTATATTTGATTGTCCAGCTTGATCTGAAACAACAATGTTTCTTGAATTTCCAACTTCCTCTGGATCAATATGTTCATATGTTTTTGGATCCTTTTGAACTGCAGAAACGTGCATTCCACCTTTATGTGAAAAAGCTGAAGCACCCACATAAGGTAAATGTTTATTAGGTTTTCTATTTAATAATTCATCCAATAATCTTGAGCACTGTGTTAAATTTTTTAAATTTTCACGTTTAATGTTAAGTTCAAATTTATCACTAAAATCTTTCTTTAAAAATAAAGATGGAATTAAAGACATTAAATTTGCATTACCACATCTCTCTCCAAGTCCATTAATTGTTCCTTGAATTTGTCTAACTCCTGCTTGAACTGCAGCCAAGCTATTTGCTACCGCATTTTCTGTATCATTGTGAGCATGGATCCCTAAATTTTCTCCCGGAATATGTTTTGTAATCTCTGATACAATTTTAGAAACTTCATGTGGAAGAGTTCCGCCGTTAGTATCACACAAAACAATCCATCTAGCACCTTGATCATATGCAGCTTTTAAACAACTTAGAGCATAATCTGGCTTAGATTTATATCCATCAAAGAAATGTTCTGCATCAAACATAAATTCTTTACCTGAGCCAACAATATGTTTTGCACTTTCGCTAATATTTTCTAAATTTTCTTCATTAGTAATTCCAAGTGCTACATCAACTTGAAAATCCCAAGATTTTCCAAATAAACAAACAGAAGAACTTTTGGAGTTTATTAATGATGCTAACATTGGATCATTTTCAGCGCTATGCTCTGATTTTTTGGTCATACCAAATGCAGTTAATTTAGCATTTTTAAAACCATGATCTTTATTGAAAAATTCAGTATCAGTAGGATTAGCGCCAGGCCACCCCCCTTCTATATAATCAACACCTAATTTATCTAGTGATGCTGATATTTTTTCTTTATCATCAATTGAAAAATCAACTCCTTGTGTTTGAGCACCATCTCTTAATGTGGTGTCAAAAATATATAGCTTTTCCTTACTCATTTAAATTTCCAAATTGTTTTACCATCTTTATCTTCTATTAAAACACCTTTGTCTAAAAGGTGGCCTCTAATATTATCTGCTTCTTTATAATTTTTATCTGCTCTAGCATTATTTCTTAGCTCGATCATTTTTTCAATTTCTGCCTCTGAAATATCTACTTTATCTTTTTTGTAATTTAACCACTCTTCTTTGGTTTCCTGAAGCAAACCTATAAAATTACAAGCTGAATTAAATATTTGTTTATCCTCTTCATTACCCTTGCTAGCTTTATCATAAAGTTTATGTAAATTTGCAATATAACCTGGGGTGTTTATATCATCATATAAAGGTTGAATAATTTCATCATCCAAAATTTTATTTGAAGGTAAATAAACATTGTACCATTTATCAATGGTGTTTTGACAATCCTCTAATAGTTTGTCATTCCAATCTAAAGGTTGTTTATAATGAGCGCTAATTAAAGCTAGTCTTAAAACTTGTCCACTAACTTTTCCTCTAAAGTCTTTTATCTTTAAAATATTTCCCTGAGATTTTGCCATTTTTTCATTAGACATTGTAATAAATGCATTATGAAGCCAATAATTTGCAAAAACCTTAGTATCATTTGCACATCTTGATTGAGCTATTTCATTTTCATGATGTGGAAAAATTAAATCTATCCCTCCCCCATGAATATCAAACTCATTTCCTAAAAATTTTTTAGACATTGCGGAACATTCTAAATGCCA
>Ga0213861_10003260_pt1 | contig 13416 bp, 13 predicted proteins | sample PICome_4_FD_160110 | JGI IMG/M metagenome (GOLD analysis project Ga0213861, IMG submission 160110) | Coastal seawater microbial communities near Pivers Island, North Carolina, United States - PICO131 | ecosystem: Environmental > Aquatic > Marine > Coastal | place: USA: North Carolina...
AGATATTGGAGATGTTGGCACATATTGATCTAGTGTTACAGTAACTCCACCAGCGCCGCCTGATCCTCCTTCAGTTCCGCCTCCTCCATCATTTCCACCAGAAGCTCCGCAAACCATTAAATCTATTAGCCCCTCTTCAGAAAAGTATATGGTTCCACTGGTTGTTAGCTTATACCCTTGATAGGTTACGCTTTCTCCATTCCTCGTGGATGACCAAGTTCCCATATCTGAATAACTTCCTGTATAGGAAGAAAATGATGCTGGTACTGGTCCACCAATACGGAGATCTCCTAAGTATAATTTTGGACTAGTCATTATGGTGTCACCACATACAGCGTAGCGGGATCTTTGGTTACAATTGCATCATACTCTGCTTGAGTCAAAGCAATAATATTAGAAACTCCATCTCCAGTTACTTTTTCAGAAAGGAAAGATGATATTGTTGATACCCAATTGCTGCCAGTATAAACAAATGTCTCAAGGGTATCACTATCTACCCACAAGTTTCCTGTTGCTGGACTTACAGGAGACTCTGATGAATAATAAGATCCTCCAATTATTTCATGTCCATCATAATAGAATTTACCATCTTTATTTACCCAAGATAGGGCTGCTCCTGATGAGTTTTGCCATTCTTGAATATTTGCTGTCTGAGATGCTTGAGATCTTACCGTTATGCCTTTATGTGATGCATTTCCTAAAACTATATTTAATCCAGTAGTTGTTGCTTGGGTTGTTGAACCAAGAGTTAGATATCCAGCTAAATTCATGTTTCCCGCTATTCCAATTCCACCAACACTTACAGATGAAGAATTTTGCCATTGTTGCAATGGAGCAGTTTGAGATGATATAGCCCTTATTGTAATAGGTATCGTTGTTGTAGATTGTCCAGTAAGTATATTTGGAGTAAGTGTCTGAGAAACAAGTTCTACATAAGATCCACTTAATCCAGAAAGCTGAGACTCTGCTGTGGATATCCTTGTGTCAAGATCTCTAAAATTTCCTTCAATGCTATCTTCTGGTATCTCTTCAGTAGACCAATTGTCTACTCCATAATGGTATACCTTTAAAGCTTCAACTATTGTCGCATCATCTGAAAGAGTCGGTATCCGACTTTTATATTGATATCCTACTGGTTGAGACATACAAAATCACCTAATACGATTATACCACTGTGATTACTGTAGCAATGCTTATTGTTTCTAAATCAAGATCTGACCAAGCGCTATCTGAATACTTCATTCCTTGAACAACTATTTCAAGATTATCTGATGCTATTGTCTGTGAAGAAATTGTAAGAAGTGTGGGGTCTGCATTTATAGCTCTAATATTTACAACATAGTCGTATGCACTGGTAACGACAACCCCTAAAGGAACTATATTCGATACTGGTACGACTAGGGTGGTTGACCCAGAAGAAAATGACGACTCTATGTTTCTTGTATACATTGGTGGGCTCATTCTAAGAACCTGATCCCAATCATCTCCAGACACTTTTGGATTATATATATATAACCAGCCATAGTTTGCCCCTGCTGCGGTATTTACATAAACGTCGCCACTTATGGGGGTTATCAAGTCTCCGAATATATTTTCAGAAACAGCATCATCATTTGGATTTCCAGATCCTGCATAGAATGTTGCCCCTCTTTGTCCCTCTGGTCCAAAGTCAACTCCAACATCTATTGTCGATGGTGGTGCTAAAACCACTATGTCATCTGAATTTACTACAACATCAAATATATTTAGCGTCATGATGTGGTTATGTCTCCAGTTACAGAAATAGATCCAGTAAGTAGAGTGTAGACAATGTTTGCATTTTCTTTATCCTGAATAGAAACATCATAGTAATATGTTGTTCCTGGAGTCAAAGAGTTTCCCACATCTGGTCTAATTTCACAAGTAATAGAATTGTCTCCAATTGCAGTGCTTGCCTCTACGGTATCTCCAGAGTCTCCATTTCTAGATATAGATATTCTAAAATAGGAATCGTAAGTTGTATCATCTACTGGGTAAATATCCCCTGCGGTAGTTTTTGGACGGATTACAAATTGATAAAGATCACCTTTGTAATATCTAATATTATAATTTCCAGGAAAACTCATTCATAATCACCTTTCATAATTATATCATCAAAATTTTTTATTTAATAACCAAATTTATTTTTTAGTAAATTAAAATTATACAAAACCTCTGTTGACGATATAACCCTGCTATAAATTTGAACTCCTGCCATATATGCTGTACTTCCACTGTATCCAGGAAATAACTGAATTGTAGAATTTCCAGCAGTCTTTGGATTTGCAACAGTCTGAGTTCCCAATGCGTTTCCATTTACATATGATGTTGCAACAGATCCATTCTTAGTTACACCAACATAATACCAAGTGTTTGGTACAAATTCGGTTCCACCAGTTCCAATATTTGTTGAAGTAAAGTCTGCTCCAGTATTTCCTGGATCATATCTCCAGTGAATTATTCTATTTGAGGGCCATCGCCAAATTCCAGGAGACCTATCTGTTCCAGAAGGAGTATATCCAAATATCTTATCCCAAGTTCCAGTTGAACCATTAATTTGCAACCAAAAAAACATACTGTGCGTATCATCATTTAGTATAGATGTTGATGCAGTCGTATATGGTTGATTCCTTGCTATCCCCATTGTTGTAGAAACTGCACTTCCTCCCGTTGCATTAAGATTGCTAGGGCTAAGATCATACCAAGTATTTCCAGTACCTGGGTATGAATCTGGATTTTTTGCATCTAAATAAAAAACAAGGCCATCTGTAACGATTGAACTTCCCAATATGTAAGGGTTAACTAAGTAACTCATTATGTCTTCTCGTAATAAATAGTAATTTTCAATCCTTTTGTTCCTGTACCCGCAGTATCAATATCAAAAGTTAATTCTTCATCATCTGCAATAGATGTTGTTGATAAAACGGCTGGAGTTGTTGCTGTAAAAGATGTTTTTTCTCCTGCATCAATTGATAGGACGGTAGAGAATATGCTTGCCCCACTTTTATTAATGTCTACCGATGGATTTCCAGATGAAGAAACAACAGATACAGAAGCCCTTGGTGGCTTAGTCAAAGTCATTGCAAAGGGAGCACGCATTGTAATCTTGTTTGTTCCAGTTGATATTGCTGTTTCCTCATCAGATAGGGCAATGGTCATACTTAGTTCTTCTAAAAAAATTATTTGAGTATCAATAGCATCTATTTGAGTATCAATAGCATCTATTTGATTTTGAAGAGACCCCTCATCAATGCCTATGGTAGGCCATTCAAGAGCTACTGTGGTGTCAGAGTCAACCCAAATTTGTCCATCTGTGGGGGTAGTGGGTGGTTCTGCCTGAAATACTGCTATTGAGTTTGGGATTCCAACAGGTGAAGATATAATAACCCACTCTGTACCGTTCCATACCCTAGCTATCTTATCTGTCATAATAGTTCCATTCTACTACATACCACCCAAAAAGAATGCACTGAACCCAGACTCAGGAATAACTGGTTCAGGAAGATTGTTATCAACATATTCTTTTGTTGCAAGGTGTGATGAAAGTGTTGGAAGTATTCCAGAGACAGCCCCTACAAATGTTCCACCAGATTTTGGCATAAAGTCATTTGAATTTAAAGTTATAATTGGTTCATCGCTGTCTACCCAGATATCTCCAATTTCTGGAGATGCTGGTTCTGATGACTGGTATAAGACAGAGCTTCCTGCCGCACCGATCTCTACACCATTAACCGTTAAGTTACCTGTTATTGTCAACCCAGTTGTTGACATTGACATTACCTGTGTTCCATTAGTCCTCCACTGGAATCCTGAGGGGGCACCAAAGACCATCTGACCAGACAGGGCGACTGATGTTGATCCAGTAGTCGGTGCGCCAGAATAAGTTCCCCAAATTGAACAGTAATCCCCAATTGTTGTTGATGCATTGCTATCACCATCAAGCATCATTCCTATAAATCTAGGGCTTGCTGTATTCGTTGATGGCCTCTTGAGGTCAATATTTGAATAGTTCCAGTTAGCAGTAGATGATGCTATAACATTTGAACTAAATGTCTTAGCACCAGTAATTGTTTCTGTTCCTGCTAAATGAACTACCGCCGAATCAGTGGCATAGTAAGATCCATGCTGACCATCAAGAAGGTCTGCATCTAATCCACTTGTAGATCCATCAACAGTCTTGATCTTTGTTAAAACATCTGCGGCTGTATAGGAAGATGAATCAAGTTTTGCATTTAGTGCAGTTTGTAGACCATCTACGTTGCCAATTATATGATTGTGAGAGTCATCTGCAACGGTAACAGAGATAGATGTTGTTCCAGAGCCACTCACATCACCAGAAAGAGTTATGGTTTGGTTTCCAGTCAAATAAGAATTTGCATCAAGACTCCATGTATTAGCGGCAGTTTTCTTTAGTAAGCCGCTGGTTCCTGAAAGACCAGCAATGGAGGTTAGATCTGCATCTAGAGGTTGTTTGTTTCCTAATGCAGTTGATACGGTAGTAGCAAAGTTTGGATCATCACCTAAGGCTGCTGCAAGTTCATTTAGGGTATCTAGAGTTCCTGGTGCTGAGTCAATCAAGTTAGCAGCAGCGGTTGAAGCAGCATTATCTGCATAGGTTTTTGTTGCAAGGGCAGATGTGTCAACAATACCGTGAACATTGGTCGTGTCAGAATTATGTGTAGATATTCCTGTGTCTGTATATGACTCTGCTGCCACCAGAGCAGCAGTTGCAGAACTACCTACATACGCGAAGGTTGCCAGTTGTGAGGTATTTGCAATGCCATGGACGTTTGTAGTATCATTTTCATGATCTGTAAGATCGCTAGCCACAGCAGAGGCAGATCCTGCTGCATCATAATTGGAAGCAAGGCTGTCTGCATATGAGTTAGCAGTAGAAACAGCATCACTTTCTGCTGTATCAACATATGATGTTGTAGCCAAAAGGCTTGTATCAACAATTCCATGAACAGATGTTGTTGCATTTTCATGATCGGTTAAGTCTGATGCCACAGCAGAGGCAGAGCCAGCGGGATCATAGTTGCTAGCAAGGCTATCGGCATAAGATTCAGCATTAGACTGTGCAGTTGATGCTGATCCAGCGGGATCATAATTGGTTGCTAGGCTATCTGAGTAAGCATTAGCAGTTGCAACTGCGTCAGATTCAGCGGTATCTACATAAGAGGTAGTAGCAAGCAAGGATGTGTCAGCAATTCCGTGAACACTAGTTGTAGCATTTTCGTGGTCTGTTAAATCTGAGTCATTGGCCTTAGTTGCAATGCTATTAGTAATGGTTGTGGCAAAGTTAGGGTCGTCTCCAAGGGCGGCAGCCAACTCATTTAATGTATCTAAAGTGGATGGGGCAGAATCCACAAGATTGGCTGCTGCTGTAGAGGCAGCATTATCAGCATAATCTTTAGTCGCAAGATCGGCTGTGTTTGCTATTCCATGGACACTTGTTGTTGCATTTTCATGATCTGTTAGATCTGATGCTACTGCTGATGCGGAGCCAAAAGAATCGTAGTTGGCTGAAAGACTATCTGAGTATGAGTTAGCAGTTGTTACTGCATCAGACTCAGCAGTGTCTACATAAGATGTTGTGGCAAGCAATGATGTGTCTGCTATTCCGTGTACGTTTGTAGTATCTAGATTGTGTGTAGAGATTTCTGAGTCTGTATATGAGTTGGCATTGCCCTCTGCTGTTGCTGCACTACCCGATGCATCATAATTTGATGCTAAGGAGTCTGAATAAGAGTTAGCCGTATTTACTGCATCACTTTCGGCAGCATCGACATAAGAAGTTGTGGCAAGTAGTGATGTGTCTGCAATTCCATGAACACTGGTTGTGGCATTTTCGTGGCTTGTCAAATCTGCATCATCAGCCTTAGCTGCAATGCTATTAGCAACAGTTGTGGCAAAATTAGGGTCATCTCCAAGGGCGGCAGCCAACTCATTTAATGTATCTAAAGTGGATGGTGCTGAGTCTACTAAGCTAGCAGCAGCAGTGGAGGCGGCAGAATCCGCATAAGTCTTTGTGGCTAATTCTGAGGTATCAGCAATTCCATGTACGTCAGTGGTGTCAGAGTTATGTGTATAGATAGCTGAATCTGTATAGGAGTTAGCGTTGCTTTCTGCTGTTGTTGCGCTACCTGATGAATCATAATTAGTCGCTAGACTGTCTGAATATGCATTGGCAGAGGATATTGCATCACTTTCTGCGGTATCTGCATACCCTGTGTAATATGAGCCACTCTGACCATCCAATGTGGCTGCATCAACATCATCCCATGACGCTATAGATCCATCTGTTGTTAGATATTTCCCAGAGTTTCCAGTTTGGTCAGGTAATGCATCTACAGTTTGCCAAGATGTATCAGATCCATCTGTTGATAAAAACTTTCCAGAATTACCTTCTTGATCTGGTAAAGTTTCTCCTTGAATTGTAGATGTTGCTTCTACCCAATAAGTTCCGTCCCAAATAAATAATTCGGAGGTAGATGATTTAAACCAACCTTCTCCTGTGTTTGTTGCAGTGGGAGCAGATTCAGAAACGGATACACCAGTTCCAGCACCTACCTCATTCCATTGTGACCCATCATAATATTTCACAACATCTGATAATGTATTATAGTAGATGTCTCCCTGAATTGCTGTTGATGGATCTGATTCAGCATTAAGAAGGTTAATTGGCTGTAGAAACCTACGAGAAATAGCCATACTTTATTATATCACTTAAGAGTTTTGATATCAGTAAGCGCGGGTCGTGGTCGCCAATATTTGGACTAGAAGGAAATATTGACATATTAAGATTATATCATTTTAGGCTATTTGATAGGCTATTATAACAATACCACTTCTTCCAGTAGCACCACATTGAACTCCACTTGCTCTTGCGCCACCGCCGCCGCCCACGGTTAGCCCAAAGACTGTAAAACAGATCCACCTAGAATTTTAATCTGGTGTCTCAGGCCACACAGGGTTTTTTGGATCGACTGCTGTGGAAGGAAGGTCACGCAAGACCTGTCGGTAGTCAGCCCATGCCTGCTTGTCGATGCCTGTTACGTCAGGCATCTGAGTCCAGTCGGACAAGGCCACCACGCTCAACAAGGAAATGACACGCCCTCACAGGGGCGTAAGGATTCGTGTTCACAATGTAATTCAAACTATTTGTGCCAGCGGTGTGATGTAAAACAACACCCTTAAAATTACTTTTTCCCTTGTAAGGATCAATTGTGGAAGTGTTCCAGCCAGGAACAAGCTTGTAATCAACCCCGTAAGCATTCAGTTTAGAAACAAGTCTTTTCGTTGAAACCTTCATAACCAACCCTTTTAATTAAAACAACCAAGTTTAGAAACCTACCCACAGCCTGCCCTTTGGGTGCAACTGCGGGGTATAGCACCGTTACGCAGTTTTCGTCTGTATTAATTCTATTTCTGCCGTCCAAGAAATTATTCTTGACGAATCCCCCACTGCGTTGATCGCCAAGCCTTGAAAAGTTGGTTCCGCTGCCACAGTCACATTCCATCCAGTAGTAGTTCCGTGGCCTCCAATCACAGTGAACGTAGGTGTACCGTACATCGTTGTGCTGACTTCTTGCCATTCACGACCGATAATTCCCGTGATTTCCCATGCTTTGGACGCTACTGTGGTAGTTAAATTCGATACTCGTCCTCTTGCGAGAACGCGAATCTTGAACAGATACAAAGTATTATTAGCCAAAGTTGTGAAATTTGTTGCTGTCCTCGCAGCTGTGACGTATCGACTTGACCAAGTTGTGAAGTGTTGCGGGGTGGTATTTTGAGTTACGGCCATTAACACTTGTCTACTAACTTGGGATCCGGTTTGACCCCCAAGTACCAACGAGAATGGAATGCCAGTGGTATCGGCTTGGTAACCCACTGCCGTTGAATATCTGGCGGCGGCAATATTATCTCGTCCACCTAAAACATTCGAGAATTCGCCAGAAGCCTGATTGTTCCGACCTCCTACAATGACGGAATTTTCACCCGAGGCAACTTTGGTGGATTGATCTCGAATTCCTATTTGTAAATCAACAGCAAATGGACCACGCTTGTCACCCCCCGTACGGTCGTTGTCTGGCACCGCCCCGAGCAAAGCGCCCGTACCCTTCGGGCTGATAACAAAATCAATGTTTTGTTCAGAACCAACAGGTAGAAGACTGTGTGCTGGAACTGTCTCGTTTGGCACAGCCACCGAGCTTTCCCAAGTGGGGATCACTAATGAATCAACTTCCCACCTACCAGAAATCGCGTTACGCGACACTTCTGAAGCATCCCCATCAACTGTATATCCGACAAGTGCTGGTGGGACGGATGTGTTGTAGCAAATGGGTAGACCAGAAGTCAAACTTGGGTCGGAAAAAAACTCTATGTAAGTACTCGTGAAATTTACGTTTGCAGTTGTGAAATATGTGTCATTGACAAAAAAACTTGTTTCAGGAATAGTGACGGGAGCCGTAGTCGCAACACGATATAACGTTACAGGAATGCTCAACGTTGTGGTGGCCCCAGTCATTGGGCCCCCAAAGCCTCCACCACTGGGCGCTGTTAAATAAGCTTTGAACACTCCATATTCATCGGGGCCGTCGACACTTGTAACTGTTACAGTTACAATCCCCACTCCCGAATCGTTGATTGTTAGCGTTTTTCCGGGCAATAAATTAAAAAATGCTATTAGCTCAGTACTGAACTCCTCGCCGCCGGAATTAAAATCAATCCTGTTTGACGGACCTGACCAATAGCCCTGACTTAGCTCAACGCTTTGCGTCCCAGGAGAACTTGTTGTAGCACCCGTAGTTCCAGCCACAATAAAAGGAAGTGCCAGCAAAACGTCACCAGTAAACGACGCACCAGTTGTTAAAGCCACATTCGTTGGAGCGTCCACATTTTCCCAAGATGCCACAGAACCATCAGTCGACAGATACTTTCCTACCTGACCTGACTGTGAAGGAAGCGCATCAATAGCGCTGATGGAGTTCGAGACAAACGTCTGTGTCGCCAAATCCGCTGTGTTCGCAATCCCATGCACACTCGTAGTGCCAGACTCATGCGCTGTCAAAGCAGAAGCATCAGCCTTCGTGCCAATTTGACCTGCAACTGTTGTGGCAAAGTTGGGATCGTCTCCAAGTGCTGCCGCAAGTTCATTCAGGGTATCAAGAGTTGATGGTGCTGAGTCTACTAAGTTAGCAGCAGCGGTTGATGCAGCATTATCTGCATAAGTTTTTGTTGCAAGAGCAGATGTGTCAACAATCCCATGAACATTGGTAGTGTCAGAATTATGTGTAGAAATTTCTGTATCTGTATATGTATTAGCATTAGATTGAGCCGTAGTAGCGCTTCCTGCTGCATCATAATTAGTTGCAAGGCTGTTTGAATAAGAATTTGCTGCTGAAACCGCATCACTTTCGGCGGTATCTACATAAGAAGTAGTAGCCAAAGCACTGGTGTCGGCAATTCCGTGTACATTTGTGGAATCAATTTCATGTGCTGCTAAATCAGCAGTAGTTGAATATTCTTGATTAAGATCTATTCCTACTACTTGCCATACCGTACCGTCCCACTCATATCCTAAATATCTATCTCCAACAACAGGACTTGCTGGAAATATAGACATGACAATATTATACCATCAAAAAAGAGGGTAGTAATTTAAGACTACCCTCCTTAATGATAATAATTATCCTACAACAACTACACGATATGCATTTGCACTTGGTGCAGAAGCAAATGAAACTGTGACAGTATCAGCATCTGTTCTAACAACATCACACTCTACAGTGTCTTTTGTTGAATTGTCATAAACAGTAACAACGACATCTAGAGTATTTAGGTTGTGAGAAAGTGCAAATGATAGATTAGATCCATTTCCTACACTCGCTGCTACCTTGTGTGTAACACCAACAAGTTCTGCTTGGATGTCTGATATATCAGATGCATTTGTTGAAATGTCTCCTTCAGCAGTTGTCAATCTTGAGTCAAGACCTGAGATATTGGATGCATTTGTAGAAATGTCTCCCTCATTAACTGTGACTCTTGAATCAAGAGCTGAAATGTCAGATGCATTTGTTGAGATATTTCCTGTATTTGTTGAAATATCGCCCTCAGCAGTAGTTAGTCTTGAATCTAGTCCACTTATATTTGATGAGTTTGTGGATACATCTGACTGAAGTGTTGAGATGTCTCCTTCATTTGTGGTTACCCTTGAATCAAGAGCGCTAATGTCTTCTGCGCTTCCAACTGTTAGATAAGAGGTTCCGTCTTCTGTGTACTGCCACTTATCAGATGCTTCATTCCATCTAATTGCTACATTTGCAGAATCTCCTCTTTCAATTTCAACTCCAGAATTTTCTGTTGGAGTTCCAGTTGCATTGGAGTTTAGAGTAATGATGTTATCAGCAAGATTAATTGTTTCTGTATTTACTGTAGTTGTTGTTCCATTTACAGTAAGATCTCCACTAACAACAAGGTCGTTGCTAACTGTTAGATCGTTTCCAACGATAACATCATCTGGCAAGCCAACAGTAACTGCTCCAACAGATGCTGAAACCTCTACTTCATTCGCTGTACCAGTGATAGAGGATACTGCAGAATTAGAGTCAATTGTTAGGGCGAGACTAATGTCTGATGTTCCATCAAAAGATGCAGAAGCTGTTGCATCTCCTGTAATGCTAATTGTTCTTGCAGTTTGTAGTGCAGTTGCTGTATCTGCATTACCAGTTAAATCACCAGTTACGTCTACAGAAATAGATGCTGGAAGATCTACTGAAACTGCCGCTGATTCTGATCCAGAACCTGTAACAGTAACGTTGGATGATCCTGCAACGGTAGCCACATAGTTTCCAGTTGTGTCTGTTCCCAATGCTACTGAGTTTGCAACCACTCCGCTAGCAGTTGTTGCTGTGGCAGCATTTCCAGTTGTATCAGAGCCAATTGTTGCTGGTAGGCTGATAGTGACATCTCCAGTTGAACTATCAACATCAATGTCTGTGCCCCCCGTCACACTAAGAACTCCTGTGTTTACGATGGTAAGAATATTATTCTCGTCATCATATGTAAGACTTACTCCATTGCCTGCTGCAAGTAGATTGTCTATGTAGTCCTCAATTTCTTCTTGAGAACCTCCTACGTTTGCCCACGCTGATCCAGTCCATACCTTAATCTTTGAGTCAACTGTGTCATAGTAAACTTGACCAGTGGCTGGCGTGCCTGGTGGCGTAGCAAGATTTTGAATAGCTGCATTCTGTAGCTCAAGCTTATTCAAATCAATTGGTGTTAAAAATTTTCTAGCCATTTTTTATCTTTCTCCTTTTCATGATAAATACGCCTTTCCAGCAAATGCCCCTGAGAATGTCGCTATGACTGTATTTTCATCGGGGTAGGAATAATCTCCTTCAACTACTGATCCAGCTGAATCAACTACGGTAATATTTGGAATAAAACTCAAACCATGAGTTATGTTCCATATGGCAGATGCAGATGCTTGTGTAAATACATATGCCAAGACTTGAGTAACTCCTGAAGCACCTTGCGGTCCTGAAGTTCCAAGCTGTACGGTGGAGCTACTGCCAACAATCTCTACTGTTACATTAGCCATTATATTGTCACCTCTGGGGTAACTATAAACTTGCCTTCAATAACTCTGTAAACTGTGTCATCAATAACTAATTCAAGATCATAAACATATTCTTTTGCATAAAAACCTGATGTTTCTTCAGCACTTATTAGAATGTCTATGGTCCCCTCTGATCCACCTAAGGTTATACCACCATTTTCCGTAGTAACATTAAGTATTGGAGCGCAAGTTGATTTATGTTTATCTTTTGCTTGCATCCTTGCGGTATAACCTACTAGATTGACTGGAACATCATCAATTTTCCAAACAAGTGTCTTAGAAAACGTTGCCCCTTGGGGGCATATCATGTTATATTTTCCAGGTGTCATTCAAGGGTAATCTCCTAATTTAATAACTTGATTATATCATGGTTTAAGGAAAACACCTTACAGTAATAACAAGTTTATAACAATATTTAAGATTCTTGATGTTACGACTTGACAAGATTTTTTCATCGTGTACACTCTTCTTTATAGTAGTTAAAGAGAAGAGAAGAAGTGAATTCTATCTTCTTGGTAACCGATCCCCGAAGGGGATTAAAGAAAGGGTTTAAGTTGTATTCTGTTCTAGATCATGGATATGTAAAGCTAATAAACAATATGGGTTCTGATATTGATATTGTAAATAGTGCAAGAGTTAGTTTTGATAAAGAGGTAGAAGAGTTAGAAGAAAAAGATGAAAAACTCATTTCCTTCTTGGTAAAGCATAAGCATGATTCTACCCTGAGACATTGTACTATGACTTTTGAGGTTTATGCACCTCTGATGGTAGCTAGACAATGGTACAAGCACGCAGTTTCTTCCACTCATCTTGATGATCAGCTTGGTTGGAATGAATCCTCTAGAAGATATATCACAGAAAAGGAAGAATTCTACATTCCTCACACTGATCAATGGAGGAGTACCCCTGAGAACAGAAAGCAGGGCTCTGGAGAGGCTTTACCAATGGATATAGGGGCGAAGCACCTACAAAGATTGAGGGCCTCTGTGACCCGTGGAATCTATGATTACGAGGATGCCCTTAAAGACGGGGTAGCTCCAGAGCAGGCAAGACTTCTTCTCCCTGCATATGCAATGTATGTTCGTTGGAGATGGACGGCTAGCCTCAATGCTCTTTTACACTTCATATCACTGAGAACAGACATTCACTCCCAATATGAAATAAGACAGTATGCAGATGTCGTCAATGAAATAGTGAAAGAGCATTATCCACTCACTGCAAAAGCATGGAATGAGTTTAGGATTTAAATGATGCTTTTCCGTGCGGCGAAAATAGAAGCAAACAATATAATTAGTAACTCTAATATACGTTCTTCAGTTCGCACGAACATCTGCACCATTGATTGGAGCAATCTTTATGCAGTCTAAACGTGCAAAAAAAAGAGCAGCAAAATGGCGGCTTGCAGGAATGATTAAAACATCTATAGGATGTGTCGATTGTGGATATAACAAGAGTCCCTATGCCTTACAATTTGATCATATAGGAGAGGACAAGAAGGCTAGTGTTTCCAATCTTATACGCTCTGATTATTGTTGGGATACTGTTAAGGCAGAAATTTCAAAATGTCAAGTTGTCTGTGCTAATTGTCATGCTGTTAGAACAAAAGAAAGAGGGCAGCATAATTCAGAAACATACCAAGGCCCTACTTCATATCTCGTATCTGCTGAGACAAATCTTCAATCTTACGCTCAAGGGCTTTATTCTCAAAAAGTAATTGCTGATTTTGATTTTTAAGAATTACTAGATCATCTCTGAGCAACTTGTTCTCT
>Ga0213861_10003262_pt1 | contig 13411 bp, 10 predicted proteins | sample PICome_4_FD_160110 | JGI IMG/M metagenome (GOLD analysis project Ga0213861, IMG submission 160110) | Coastal seawater microbial communities near Pivers Island, North Carolina, United States - PICO131 | ecosystem: Environmental > Aquatic > Marine > Coastal | place: USA: North Carolina...
CTCGAGGTCCGCGCGGTCCTTCGGGTTGGGGCCGCGACCACAGAAGCAACGGCACCCGTGGAGGGTGTTGAGTTCGTAGAGCCCGATCGCACTCCCGACAACCCCAGTGATTTGGCGTGGATCACCGCAGACGTGGATACCGCCTACAACAACTTGACGTGCGATCAGCTCGATGGTTTAGGTGCGAATGTCGCGGACCCCACTCTTCCCCTGGTCACCTGTGATGATTTTGGGGCCCAGAAATACATCTTGGGACCCGTTGAGGTAGGTGGAGAAACCATCGAGGATGGCATCGCTGGTCTGGTGCCGGGACCGCAAGGCACCGTCACTACTGAGTGGGGGGTTTTTCTCGAGTTTGACGAAAGCGGTTCAGAGAGCTTCCGAGAGGTAACGGAGCGCTTGGTGGCCTTGCCAGGCGTGCAGAACCAATTCGCCATTGTGCTGGATGGACGAGTGATTAGTGCACCAAGAACTTTGGCCGCCATCACCGATGGCCGTCCCCAGATCAGCGGCTCGTTCACTCAGGACTCCGCAGAGGTTTTGGCGGACCAGCTGAAGTTTGGTGCTCTTCCCATTGGTTTTGAGGTTCAAAGCGCGGAGACCATCACCGCCACATTGGGTCTGACTCAGCTGCAGAGTGGTCTTCTGGCGGGAGCAATTGGTCTGATCTTGGTGGTCCTCTACTCTCTCTTCCAGTACCGAACCCTCGGGTTCGTGACGGTGTTCTCTCTGACGGTTGCTTTTATCCTCAGCTACTTCGTGATTACCTATCTCTCCAACTCTCAGGGCTACCGCTTGTCGCTCGCAGGAGTGGCCGGTTTGATTGTGGCCATCGGTATCACAGCGGATTCGTTCATCGTGTTCTTTGAACGTATTCGGGATGAACTCCGAGACGGTCGAGTGCTCGATTCGGCAATTTCCGCGGCGTGGAAGAGAGCCTTCCGCACGATTTTGGCGTCTGATGCTGTGGGATTCCTCGCGGCCGCCGTCTTGTTCCTCTTGGCGGTGGGCAATGTGCGAGGCTTTGCGTTCACCTTGGGCATCACGACCATTGTCGATCTCATCATTGTGGCCCTGTTCACGCAGCCGCTGATGACTCTGATGGGAAGGACGCGCTTCTTCAGCTCTGGTCATCCCCTCAGTGGTCTCGATCCTCGTGCTCTAGGAGCCGTGTATCGGGGGCGTGCCCGATTCCGTGATCCCGTCGATGTTGACGCCACCGCACGCAAAAAGAGCGCTCGCGAGGTCAAGCGTCGCCAGACCATCGCTGAGCGCAAGGCAGCTGAAGAAGCTGCAGCGGAAAGGAAGAGCTGATGTCTCGTTTGACGACGTTTGGTAACGCTCTCTATACCGGAGAGAAGTCCTTCGATTTCGTGGGCAACCGAGTGCGCTGGTACGTCATTGGAGTGTCCATTGTCGTGTTGGCAATTGTGCTCACCATCCTGAGGGGTGGATTCACCTTCGGTATTGAGTTCCGCGGCGGTTCAGAATTCCGCGTGTCCGCGCCGGCTTCGCTGTCCGAGCAGGTAGCCATCGACACCGTGACGTCGGTGGCCGGAGTGAGCTCGAATCCCCGGGTTTCCATCGTGGGTGGCGACTCGGTGAGGGTCCAGACCGAGCAGCTTACCGACCAGCAAACCACGGACCTGCGCGGAGATCTCGCCGAGGCGTATGCGGTAGATGTTGAGCAGGTTACCGCGTCGTTTATCGGCGCCACATGGGGCCAAGACATTACTCGACAGGCTCTGATTGGGCTCTTTGTGTTCTTGGTGCTGGTGTCACTAGTGATGGCCCTGTATTTCCGAACGTGGAAAATGTCGGTCGCAGCCCTGACAGCACTGGCGCACGACCTCATCGTGACGGCCGGTGTGTATGGAGTGCTGGGCTATGAAATTACCCCGGCTGCGGTGATTGGCCTGCTCACGATTTTGGGTTACTCCCTGTACGACACCGTGGTGGTGTTTGACAAGGTGAGAGAAAACACCTTCCAGGACGGGGAAGAGAGCAGGCGGACCTTTGCCGAATCCGTTAATCTCGCTGTGAACCAGACTTTGGTGCGCTCCATCAATACCTCCGTAGTCGCGGTCCTCCCGGTGGGATCGATCCTCTTCATCGGGTCAGTGTTGTTAGGTGCCGGTACTCTGCGCGATATCGCGCTCGCTCTCTTCATCGGGATGCTGGCGGGAACCTACTCGAGCGTTTTCATCGCCGCTCCTTTGTATGTGCACCTGAGGGAAAACGAACCGGAGAATAAGAAGCAGGGCCGCCGAGTGAGGGAAGCAAGGCCCGCGTCAGGCGCTGTGCGCTAAGAGCAGACTGTTTCACACCCAACCCTCGTACACTGAACGTGGTGAAGGGGGTGTGACATGACAGAGGTTCAAAGCTCTTCTCCGTCGAGCTTGCGCGCTCTGCTTCCCCGGCTGTTCTCAAAGGCTCCCACTGATAATGCCCTTGAGACGCTGTTCAAGACCGTTCGCAAGCATCACCCCAAAGCTGATGTGAATCTGTTGGAGCGCGCCTACCGCGTCGCGGAAAAAGCGCACGTCGGCCAAACACGGCACAGTGGTGAGCCCTACATCACCCACCCCCTGGCAGTCGCCCAGATTCTGGCGGAGCTTGGAATCGGCCCCATCACCATCGCCGCCGCGCTCCTGCACGACACGGTGGAGGACACCACCTATTCACTGGACCAAGTCAAAGCCGATTTTGGTGATGAAATCGGAATGCTGGTCGACGGCGTCACGAAACTCGACAAGGTTAAATACGGAGAGAGCGCTCAGGCCGAGACAGTTCGGAAGATGATTGTGGCGATGTCCAAGGACATCCGGGTTCTCGTCATTAAGTTGGCAGACCGGCTGCACAACGCTCGAACCTGGGGTTTTGTGTCACCGGAATCGGCGCAGAAGAAGGCTCAAGAGACTCTCGATATTTATACTCCTCTGGCCCACCGACTGGGTATCCAGACGGTCAAGTGGGAGCTGGAGGATCTCTCCTTTGCGGTCTTGCACCCGAAGATTTACATGGAGATTGAGTCCCTGGTGAAGACTCGGTCTCCGGAGCGTGAGCTGTTTGTTGATTCGGTCATCGATACCGTCAAAGAGGATTTGCGTAAGGCCAAAATTAAGGCGGACGTGGGTGGGCGACCCAAACAGTACTTCTCGATTTACCAGAAGATGGTCAATCGTGGCAGAGACTTCACCGACATTCACGATCTAACCGGAATTCGGATTCTTGTCAGCTCAATTCGCGACTGCTACGCGGCACTCGGAGCTGTTCACTCCCGCTGGAACCCGCTGCCCGGTCGTTTCAAGGATTACATTGCGACGCCCAAGTTCAACCTGTATCAATCGCTCCATACCACTGTGTATGGACCTGAAGGGCGGGCTGTCGAAATTCAGATCCGGACGACAGATATGCATCAACGGGCGGAGTTCGGTGTGGCTGCCCACTGGAAGTACAAAGAGCGGATGGCCTCGCAAGGGAAGGATGTGGAGCGAGCCTCTCACGACACGGATATGGCATGGCTCGCTCATCTCTCCGACTGGCAGGCTGAAACAACAGATCCTGCTGAGTTTCTGGAGACCCTCCGGTATGAGATTGGCGCCAAAGAGCTTTACGTTTTCACGCCGCAGGGGAAGGTCATCGGTCTGCCCAAGGGCGCAACTCCGGTTGACTTCGCCTATGCGGTCCACACTGAGGTGGGGCACCGAACGATGGGTGCCAAGGTGAATCAGCGGCTGGTTCCTCTCGATACTGAGCTCACCAGCGGGGACTCCGTCGAGATTTTCACCTCCAAGAACCCCGATGCTGGACCCAGCCAAGACTGGATGAACTTCGTCACCTCACAGCGGGCTCGGAGCAAAATTCGCCAGTGGTTCACCAAAGAACGTCGCGAAGAGGCGGTGGAGCAGGGCAAGGACGCCATTGCCCGAGCGATGCGAAAGCAGAATTTGCCGTTGCAGAAGTTGATGAACCAAGAGTCGGTTGCCGAGGTTGCGGCTCAACTCAATTACCCCGATGTGGAGGCCCTTTACGCGGCTGTCGGGGAGGGACACGTGTCGACGCAGTCCGTAATTGAGAAAATTCTCGGAATAGTCCATGCCGACGATGACGGCGATGAAGACCTTTTTGCCACCGCCACTCGCTCTCGAGCTCCGCGCAGAGTCAGCGAATCCGGGGTCCTCGTTCGTGGAGCCCCGGACATTTTGGTGAAGTTGGCCCGATGCTGCACCCCCGTGCCGGGCGACCCCATTGTGGGATTCGTGACCCGCGGCACCGGCGTGAGCGTTCACCGCGAAGACTGCAGCAACATCTCTGCCTTGAGGGAGGAGCCGGACCGGATGATTCAGGTCGAGTGGGCTCCCACCAAGGGCAGTGTTTTCCTCGTGCACATCCAGATTGAGGCTTTGGACCGGCCCGGTCTTCTTTCCGATGTCACCCGGGTACTTTCTGAGCACCACGTCAATATCCTGTCGGCCACCGTCAACACCAGTGACAATCACCTTGCCATTTCTCGATTCGTCTTTGAGATGGGTGAGGTAACTCACCTAGATCGCGTCCTCAATGCGGTGCGACGGATCGAAGCGGTCTATGACGTCTACCGGGTGATGTCCGGGTAGGTCTCCTGCAACTCACGTACTCGCTCCAGGATGAGGTGCGCGCGCTCCCGCTGGTCTGAGGACATCCTCAGTGGGGCGTCAGCGCCAACGTGGGCGGGCTCCTGGCGAAGAAAAAAAATCTGAGTGGCTGCTCGGTCGATGTCGTGGGTGCGGGTCAGCAACTCTGCCTCGGTGCTGCTGGTGTCCAGGAGGCGGTATCCGCCGATGGTGGCGGTTTGGTGCGCTGGTTGGCGAAGCTCGCGGGCCTTCCAGCGCTCCCTTTCAATGGGTGAGACTGCTGGTTGGTTCGGGCGTAGCACGGCAAAGGGCAGGGGTGAGCCCATTCCGGTCCAGATCCAGCCGGATGTATGACTGGTGGCAGTTGCCCAGGCAGGGATGTTCGCCGCAATCAGAGCGGCGCGTTCCACGCGCGTCGGGTAGTAGGGCCGAGGCCAGTAGAGACCATCGAGGCTGAGCGCCTCACCGTCGACAATTGCGCTGTGTTCTGGGGGAGTGTGCATGCCCGGAGTATGGACTACTTCTTCGCCACCGGGTGGCAGATCTGGTGAAGGTGTGGAGAACTAGCCCTCGACGACCGCGAGCCAGGCCTTCTTGGTTGCCAGCTCAGCCTCCAGATCTGACTTCTCTGTGTCAGAGACCTGCCCAATCCTTGCCTCAAGGTCCGCGATAGCGTCCACCAGTTGCTCTGCCATTGAGGAGGAGCGAGCTTTTTTCTCGGGATCGTTCTTCGACCAGAACTCTTGATCCAGGGTTCGGACGTGGGTATCAAACTTCTTCACCGACTGGTCGATGCTTCGAACGTCTTTCTTGGGCACGGGACCAATGGCGGAGAACTTCTCGTGGAACGCCCTCAACCGTGCTGTCGCCGAGTCGCGATCGGTGAGCGTGAGAATGTCCCCAAAATCAGCGATGAGCGCGAGTTTGCGTTCGAGGTTTCCCGCGTTGGCTTCGTCCTCCTGCGCATCTTGTTCTGCTTTTTGTTGGTAAAGAACGTCGCCAGCTGCTTTGAACTTTGCCCAGAGAGCGTCTTCCACGCTTCGTTGCGCCCGGGGCGCCGCCTTCCACTGAGTTAGTAACTTTTGGTAGGCAGATATGCCGGCGGCCCCTTGAGGGGCCAGGGCCTCTGCTTGCTCAATCAGGGCCTTCTTGATGTTCTTCGATTCCTTGGTTTTCGCCTCTAGTTCCTGGAAATGGCTGCGACGAGCCTTTTCCAGCGCGTTTTTGGCTGTGCGAAAGCGACTCCAGAGGACATCTGCGGTCTTTTTGGGAATCCGGGGGCCGGTTTGCTGGTGCTTTTGCCACTGGTCAAACAGCTCGGTCATGGTTTGCCCGGCGGCTTTCCATCGAATCTTCTGGACGTCTTCGGCGGCGAGTTCTTCCATGGCCTTCACAATCGCCTCCCGCGTCACGAGTGCTTCTTGGAGGGCTGCCTCAGACTCCTGTTTCTGGGCGTCGACAAGGGTGGGCAGAGCTTCCTGCAGTGTCTGTGCTCGCTGTCGAAGAGATCCGAGGTCTCCTACGGCCGCTGGCTCGGCGAGGTCTTGGATGAGTTTGTCAATCTGCGCCGCCAAGTCTTTGGCGGGCGCCTTTGCCGCTAGACGTTGTTCTGCGAGGGTGACTTTTGCCTCGAGCTCGTGGAACTTGCGCTCAAAATAGGCCAGAGCTTCGTCGGGGGTGCCATCGGGAAAGCTCCCAACCGGTCGCCAGGTGTCACGGTCATGAACAAGTACGGTCCCATCATCGTCAACGCGACCGTGGGGGTTGGCGTCTGCTGCCATAGCTCCTCGAACTGTTCTTTACCGGTAGGACGCCCGCAAGCCTACTCCAGCATGTGCGCGGATTTTCGCTCGGCCAGAAGTTATTACCGGATTGTGATGCTCTCGATAAATACCGGCACCGCGGGCTGCCCGTCGGTTGACCCGTCAGCGGTGCCCGGTTCAACGTATCGCTCGATGAAATCCTCAAGGCCACCAGTGACTTGGCCAAAAACGGTGTAGCCGCCGACGGCGTCGTCCGGTATTTCGCTGTCGTCATAAACAATGAAGAACTGGCTCCCCATGCTGGAGGCGTCATTTGCTGCGCGCGCCATCGCAAGCGTCCCTGCGGGGTAAACCCCGTCATCAGGAGTGTTTTCGAGGGGGCCGAACGTGTAGCCGGGATTACCGATGCCTAGGCCGAGGGGATCACCACACTGCATGACAAACAGCCCCTCTGTCGTCACACGGTGACACGAGCTCTCATCGAAATAGTCCCGAGAGTTGAGGTCAACAAAATTCGCGACCGCTTGGGGAGCATCTGCTCCGTCGAGTGTGATCTCGAGCGAAGTCTCGGCAAAAGCAAGCTCGCCCGACCACTCACGGTTCTCACTAACACTGGGGTCCGCGACGGTTTCAGGCTTCCCCGGTCCGATGGTGCCGTGCGCCCACACACCCAGGCTGGTCACGGTGACCGCTGCGACAGCGCCCAGAATCCAGACCCATTGGTCTTTCTTCGTGCGCAATTTTTGGTGGGCATGGAACGCCTGTCGCGCCTGAAACTGCTTGAGTTGGTCGCGTCGTGCTTTATCGGCGTGTGCCACAGTCGAATCCCCCTTGGAAAAGCCCCTCTCATCCTAGAGGTGTGCTGAAGGGACCTCGCTAGCATGAGGGAATGGCCAGTGAATCGCTCTTCCAGGCGCCCGTCCCGCTGGCTGTGGCCCTGCGACCGATCTCTCTCGATGAGGTCATCGGGCAGGACCACGTCCTGGCGGAGGGTAGCCCGCTGCGTTCCCTCGCTGATCCGGAGCGCGAGGGGCCTGGGACATCGGTAATCCTGTGGGGCCCCCCTGGCACAGGGAAGACAACCCTCGCGAGCGTCATCGCGCGCTCATCGGGAAGGAAGTTTGTCGAGCTCTCGGCAGTGACCGCCGGAGTGAAAGATGTCCGCGACGTCATGAGTGACGCTCGAGTTGAGGGAGAGCTCACGGGGAGAGCGCCGGTCCTTTTTCTGGATGAGATTCACCGCTTTTCTAAGTCGCAGCAGGATGCCCTGCTCCCAGGTGTGGAAAACGGCCTCGTTGTCCTCATTGCGGCTACGACTGAGAACCCGTCGTTTTCCGTGATCTCACCCTTGCTGAGCCGATCTTTGCTGGTAACCCTGAAGCCTTTGGAATCTGATCACATTCGAGGGGTGCTGGAGCGCGCTGTTGAGGATACTCGCGGTCTTGGCGGTGCTTTCAGCCTTACCGACGAGGCCATGGAAGATATGGTTCGTCTGGCAAGCGGGGATGCGCGTAAGGCGCTGACGGCGTTAGAGGCTGTCGCCGGTGTGGCACGAGCAGCAGACACCTCCGTGATCAGTGCCGACCATATAGCTTCGGCGCTCGATCGCGCGCTGGTTCGATATGACCAGGCCGGCGACCAGCACTACGACGTCATCAGCGCCTTCATCAAGTCCGTGCGCGGTAGTGACGCCGACGCGGCACTGCACTACCTTGCGCGGATGATTGAGGCGGGCGAGGATCCGCGATTCATCGCGAGGCGACTGATTATTCTTGCGGCGGAGGACATCGGATTGGCCGACCCCTCAGCTCTCAATCTTGCGGTGTCGGCCGCCCAGGCTGTCGCGCTTATTGGAATGCCCGAGGGTCGAATCCCCTTAGCGGAGGCCACCGTCTACCTTGCCTTAGCTCCTAAATCGAACGCCGCCTACGTGGCCATTAACGAGGCTCAAAGTGATATCCGTCAAGGACGCATCGGCGAGGTGCCTCCGCACTTACGAGACGCTCACTACCCAGGCGCTATGTCCCTGGGGCACGGTGCGAAGTATCGCTATCCCCATGACGACTCCGCCGGCATCGTGTCGGCGTCGTATGCGCCGGACCCGGTCCGAGAGTCTCAGTATTACCGGCCAACGGGCAGGGGCTTGGAGCGGGAGCTGCAGGAGCGCTCTCGGCACATCAGAGACATCCTTTCGAAGAGCGAGGACTAGGGAAACGGGCTTTTCTATGGTACTTTTGCCTCTGGTCTGAGACCTCTTCATCGCGCGGCTGCGGAGCTGAGGATCTTCAGAAAGGTCGCTGTAGCCGCGTCTTTCGATAGACACAATCCCTCGTTTTTGTATGGATGTAGCGTGATGCCCCGCATCACCCCCGTTACCAAGGAGAAATTTTTCGTGTCGACTCGTTCACGTACCAGAAGCAAGACTCGTCTATCCCGCGCGCTCGGAATTCCGCTGACCCCGAAGGCAGCGAAGTACCTCGAAAAGCGCCCCTACGCCCCGGGTGAGCATGGCCGCACCAAGCGCAAGACCGACAGCGACTACGCCGTTCGTCTGCGCGAGAAGCAGCGCCTGCGCGCTCAGTACGGTATCCGCGAAGCTCAGCTGCGTCGCACCTTTGAGGAAGCGCGTAAGTCTCAAGGTTTGAGCGGTGAAAACTTGGTCGAACTGCTCGAGATGCGTCTCGACGCACTCGTCGTGCGTGCTGGGTTTGCCCGCACCACGGCGCAGGCACGCCAGATGGTGGTGCACCGCCACATTTTGGTCAACGGCGAACTGGTGGATCGTCCCTCCTTCCGCGTGAAGCCAGGGCAAATGATTCACGTGAAGCCCCGCAGCGAAGGCATGGAGCCTTTCCAGGTTGCCGCTGCTGGTGGGCACGTGGACGTTCTTCCTCCCGTTCCCGGCTACCTCGAGGTCGAAATTGACAAGCTTCAGGCCGTTCTGGTGCGCAGGCCTAAGCGCTCTGAGGTTCCCGTGACCTGCGAGGTCCAGCTCGTCGTTGAGTACTACGCGGCCCGCTAATTCCTGTCACACGGTGGTGGGGGAGTCTTCTTCCCCACCATTGGTGTTTTCGGTGTTCTAGGCTTAGATCAGGAGGTTGAGGGCGATGGGAAGGTTTGTCGCGGCGCTACTAGGAGTGGTGTCTGGGTTTGTGATTGCTCATGTCCTCAATGAGACTCCCGAGGGTCGGGCCTTTTTCTCGCGGTCCAGGGCGACACTTCACACCTTCACCGAAGGCGTCCGGGACGCCTATCGCTCGTAGAGTCACCGGAGGCCCTAACTATGGAAACCGCTGAGATTCAGAAACGGTGGCTTAAGTTCTTTGGGGATCGAGGCCACACGGTGGTACCCTCGGCCTCCCTGGTCAGCGATGATCCGACACTGATGTTCACGGTCGCCGGGATGGTTCCGTTCATTCCCTACCTCACCGGCGTGGTTCCAGCCCCCTATCCGCGGGCGACTAGCGTCCAGAAGTGCATCAGAACTCTCGACATTGAAGAGGTCGGGAAAACGACCCGCCACGGCACCTTTTTCCAAATGAATGGAAACTTCTCCTTTGGTGATTATTTCAAGGAGGGCGCAATCGGCTATGCCTGGGAGCTTCTGACCTCCTCGGAGGCCGAAGGTGGCCTCGGTTTTGAGGAAAAAGACCTGTGGGTCACCGTCTATGAAGAGGACGACGAGGCCGAAAAGCTGTGGAAAGACATCGCGGGCATCCCCGAGGGCCGAATTCAGAGGATGGGCAGAGCCGATAATTATTGGTCCACGGGGCAGCCTGGTCCGGCAGGGCCCTGCTCGGAAATCTACTTTGATCGAGGCCCGGAATTTGGTCCTGACGGGGGCCCCGCGGTCGATGACACCCGGTATCTGGAGATCTGGAACCTCGTGTTCATGCAGTACTCCATTGACAACGTCCGCAGCAAAATCGACTTTGACATTGTGGGGGATCTGCCCCAGAAGAACATTGATACGGGCATGGGAATGGAGCGGGTGGCATTCCTGAAGCAGGGCGTCTCCAACATGTACGAGATTGATCAGGTGAGACCGGTCCTTGACGTCTCGTCGCAGCTGTCCGGTCGGAAGTACGGCGCCGACCATGACGACGACGTCCGAATGCGCGTCATTGCCGATCACATTCGTTCGTCGCTGATGCTCATGACCGACGGTGTGGTACCCGCAAACGAGGGCCGTGGCTATGTTCTTCGACGTCTACTTCGTCGCAGTATCCGCTCGATGCGGCTGCTGGGCGTCCACGACCCGAGCTTCCCCGAGTTGTTTGCCGCGTCACGAGACGCCATGTCAGCTGCGTACCCAGACGTTGCCCAGGAGTATGACCGGGTCCAGGGGTTAGCGGTGGCAGAGGAAGAGTCGTTCCTCAAAACTCTTGAGGCGGGAACAACAATCCTCGATGTTGCGGTGGCGGATACCCAGAAGAACGGCGCCCCGGCTCTTTCTGGTGACACCGCATTCCTGTTGCATGACACCTATGGATTCCCAATCGACCTCACCCTAGAAATCGCTGAAGAGTCCGGACTGAGCGTCGATCGCGAAAGTTTTGACGCACTCATGGGGCAGCAACGAGACCGAGCAAAGTCCGATGCTCGCTCGAAAAAGTCGGCTCTCGCCGACCTGTCGGTGTATCGGGAATTCAGAGCCTCCGGGGAGACAGTTTTTACCGGGTATGACACCTTGGGCACCCACTCCCAGATTCTCGGGATTCTGCACGAGGGACTCTCTGTGTCGAGCGCCAGCGAGGGCCAACAGGTCGAGGTGATTCTTGCCCAGACCCCCCTGTACGCAGAGTCGGGCGGTCAGGTTTCTGATCACGGCACGCTCCGCGGCGATAACGGAGTGGCCCGCGTTATCGATGTGCAGAAACCTATCCCTGGTCTCATCAGTCATACGGTCACCGTCGAGTCTGGCACCGTGGGTGTGGGCGAAACTGTGTTGGCTGAGGTTGACGCACTCACGCGATATGAGGGCCAACGGGCGCACTCGGCGACCCACTTAATTCACGCCGCTTTGCGAGACACCCTTGGCCCCCACGCAACCCAGGCGGGTTCGCTGAACCGCGCGGGATATCTGCGACTGGATTTCTCGTGGAACCAGGCCCTCTCGGATGATGCCGAAGTCGCTATTGAGAGCACTGTCAACTCGGCGATCAGAGATGACCTCGAGGTCACGACGCGCATCTTGCCCGTGGATGAGGCAAAAGCACTCGGCGCTATGGCCCTATTTGGGGAAAAATATGGCGACACGGTGCGCATGGTCGATATTGGTGGCCCCTGGTCTCGTGAATTGTGTGCGGGAACTCACGTCGGTCGGTCTTCTCAGATTGGCGTTGTTAGCGTGCTCGGTGAGTCATCCGTGAGCTCTACGGCGAGGCGTATTGAGGCTCTCGTGGGAACGGCAGCTGTCGAGAATTTCTCTGTGGAGAAGGCTTTGGTGCGCCGACTGACGAACATGTTGAAGACCCCACGCGAGGACATTCCGAGCCGGGTTGAGGAACTTGTCGAGCAGGTGAAGTCTCTGGAGAAAAAGGTGTCTCAGGCGGGGCAGGCGGGATTGCACGCGATGGTGCCCGCATTGGTGTCGCTGTTTCGGGAAGGGCCTGTCGGCTTCGTGGTGAGCGAGGTGAACGGTGTCAGTAGCGCCGATGACCTGCGCTCGCTGGTGAGCGCTGTCTCTGGCTCGCTTCCTGGGGGTCCCACTGTGGTTGCTCTGGGAACACTCATCGATGGCCGGGGCACCGTTGTCGTAGCGGCCTCTTCCGAGGCTGTTGCGAAGGGCGCCCATGCCGGAGACATGGTCAAGGTTGCCTCAGGAACTATGGGGGGCGGAGGCGGTGGCAAGCCACAGCTGGCCCAGGGTGGCGGGCCAGACGGGGCCGCACTGGCCACAGCGCTGGCGAACATCGAGACCACGCTGGACTCTTTGCGGTGAGGCCCGGCGCTCGCCTAGGCGTTGATGTCGGTACCGTCCGCGTCGGAATTGCCCGCAGCGACCCCGAGGGAATGATGGCTGTTCCGGTCGAGACGCTTCCGCGGGACACCGCGCTGACTGCAATTGCGCGTCTGGTCGAAGAGCTGTCGCCACTGGAGGTGATTGTCGGGTTACCGCTGTCATTGTCGGGTTCTCACACGCCTTCGACCAACGACGCCGAGGCTTTTGCAATGGAGTTGGCGAAGGCGCTGAGCGTGCCGGTGCGCATGATTGATGAGCGGTTGTCCACCGTTCAAGCTCACGCCAACCTCCGTGGCGCAGGCAAGTCCTCCGAATCCCAGCGGGAGATGATTGACCAGGCTGCCGCTGTTATCCTTTTGCAACATGCGCTTGATAGCGAGCGAGCTCAGGGGGTGGCGCCGGGACATCGTGTTGATGTGAACGGCTCAAGCAATGACGAATGACTCTGATTTCGACAAGATTTTCAACACCCTTCCCGGGGAAACAAGTAGCCCGCCGCCGCTGCGGCCTCGAAGCCAGCTCCGTGCCGAGAAGAAGAGCACTTCCGGTGGGTGGGGCAAGAGAATCTTTGCCGGTATTGCTCTCGCTGTGTTGGTGCTCTCGGGAACCGGCGTGTGGCTCCTCTGGAATGAATACGGGACGCGCGTCATCGACTACTTTGCGCAAGAAGAGGTTGCCAATTTTGAAGGTGGCGGTGCTGAGCCCGCGATAGAAATTGTGGTTAATCCGGGCGATATCGGGGAAGCAGTAGCGCGAGAGCTTGCCGAGGCTGGCGTGACGGCTTCGTTCGAGGCGGTGTACGAGATCCTGCTCCAGGACGCAACCATCACGTTCCAGCCCGGTACCTATCGTCTCCTCACCGGCATGTCAGCAGACAGCGCTATCGCAGCACTTCGAGATCCGAACAATCGGGTCCAAATTGAGATCTTGATCACCGAGGGCGTGACGCTTCAGCGCGCGTTAGAGATCATCGCGGAAAAGGCTTCGTTGTCCCCGGATTCGCTCACCGAGGCTGTGTCCGACCCGTCGCTGTATGGAGTTAATCCCCCTAACGGAAGTCTGGAAGG
>Ga0213861_10003263_pt1 | contig 13407 bp, 6 predicted proteins | sample PICome_4_FD_160110 | JGI IMG/M metagenome (GOLD analysis project Ga0213861, IMG submission 160110) | Coastal seawater microbial communities near Pivers Island, North Carolina, United States - PICO131 | ecosystem: Environmental > Aquatic > Marine > Coastal | place: USA: North Carolina | collected...
GATATGGCGTATCCTGCTACAACAGTTCATGTAATGACACCTAACGGTTCAAGCGCGTATCGTTCAGACCATTATGGCACAACAGATAATCCATCATTATATGTTAATGCAGGAGAAACAATTGCTTTTGATTTAACAGGTGTTACTGCTTCTCATCCGTTTGAAATTCGTTCAGACGCAAGTAGTGCATATAATACAGGACTTGTTCATATTGCGACAGATGGAACAAAAACAACAGGTTCAGCCGCGCAAGGTAAAACAAGCGGTGTATTATATTGGAAAGTACCAGGATCTATAAGTGGTACATATAAGTATATTTGTACTGCTCACGCAGGAATGATTGGTGATATTGTAATTGCTGACCCATCAGCAAGCGGTGGCGGTGGAGCATCAAGAGTACAAGAAGCAGAAACAACAAGTTCTATTGCCAACGGTGCATCAGGAGACGTTGTATACGCAACGTTAGGTAAATCATTTGCTTTACAAAAGATTACTGTAGATAAGCAATGTTGGGTAAGAATATATTCTGATATGGCTTCAAGAACAGCAGACGCAGGTAGAACCCAAGGCACTGATCCTGCGGATGGTTCAGGAGTTATTGCTGAAATTATTTCAACAAGTTCTGGTACTCAGGTATTTAAATTAACACCAGCAATTATTGGTTGGCTTGATAATTCAGAAACACAAGTTCCTGTAGCAGTTCAAAATAACTCAGGATCATCAGGTACAGTTACAGTTACTATCGACGCACTTAAACTCGAGAGTTAATAAATGGAAAAGAAACTTTACAACATAGTTATGCTACCGGGTGTTCCTGAATTGGACCTCCTGGAAAACGAAGCAAGTGGAATGGAGTTAAAAATTAACCCAGATCTATTTGATGGCTTGATAACTATGAAGTTAACTGAGGAAGAAGCAGAAACAATTATATCAAGTGGTAAAGTTCAAGAATGTAGAGTAGAGAAAACACCAATTGATATGGCCTATCCTACAACAACACCAAGATACGAAAGTGGTACAGTAACATATCGCACAAGATATATTCCAAGTGGTGCACCATCAACTGTTGGCGCAACATCAACTGGTTTAAATATGTTTTTCACAAGTGAGTTTGAAGCTCCTAATGGTACTCCACCTTTTGGATGGTTCCAAGATCCTGAATACCGTTTTACCGATACAGTGAAACAAAACTTTGCTGGTGATTATGTAGATATTGTTGCGATAGAAGCAGGTACTCCTAACTCTGCGTATGCCAATCATATTAATCATGTAGATTTTGCAGAATTAAATGATCCAAGCACACCAAGATTTATACCTATGGATTGGTCATCTGTTTCCTCAAGTTTAAACGATAATAGAAATAATCAAATCACAAATCCTAATGACAAGTTTTCTTCTCATGCAATTGGTGTACTTAGTGCAGCAGGTGGTAAATTTTGTAGTTGGGTAAGAATTCTTCATTAAGAGTTATTTACTTATCGGATGGAGTTACCGCTGCATATTATGGTGCTCTTCAATGGCATATTTCAAAACCTGTAAATCCTGCGACTGGTGTTCGTAATGCAACCGTCGTCACAGGTGCATGGGGATATAATAGTAACCACCAAAGAATGTATCGTTGTGATCATATTCAAGCATTAGATGTATTTAATCCTGACACTGGAATAAACACTGTTATTAATAGACCTGTAGGAAATTCTTGGGGTACTGACTTAACACCATTTACTGATAATATGTTTATTCCAAGAGTTGTTCAAGATCCTACAGATGGACAGGACTATTGGTGTATTTCAGTTAATGAAGAAACAAGACAATCTTTCTATGATACGATCATGACACAGTTTAATAGCTATAATGGAATTTATCATTTCAAGTCTGCAGGTAATGATACTGGCATCGCCGTAGATCCTGAAGATGCAAGATGGAATAATAAAATCATTGTTGGTGTTGGAGCGAATGGTATTTTAAATACAACAGACAGTGAAGACAGAATTCAACTTACCTCTATTACAAGTAGTAATGCTTTATCTTTTTATCCTTTACGAACTGAAATTGAAGGTGGCGCAAATCAGTTTACAATTGCTGCCTGTCAACAAGATGATGTAAATAGGTTAATGGATGATTACAGTACAAGAGGACCGATGATTGATTTTGCAGCCTATGGCGCTTACACTTGGATAAGCGCTGCGAATGGAACTACTTATGCGGATGGCACATGGGGATTCTTTAGTGGAACAAGTTGTGCTGCTCCTGTCGCCGCGTCTTGTGCAATTGTATTCTTAGATTGGTATTTTACTCAAAGAGGAGTATATCCAAGCATAGCAGAACTAAAAGCTTTAATGAAAAAACATGCTAAAGCAAATTTAATTGGAGAAGATCTATTTGACTTTTCTAATACTGTAACAGCAGGCAATTATGGTTCAGCGAAATTATATAACGCTAACGAAGTAAATAGAATTAAAGATAATACTTATATAAATGGTGGATTGGAATTGACTGAACTATGTGGAACTCCTCCATTAAGAGTACATATTCCTTGGGGTATAAGAATGGGTAGCGGTAAATACATCGCTGGTGGATCAGAACAGACAAGCGAAGGAAGAAGGCCTATTTCTGGGAGAGCTTGGCCTCGACCGAAGGTTTCTTTCAGTTCTTAGGATGTTCGTAATAAATAAACTAAAATATAGAGTGAACGTGAAAAAATGCCAGAAATATTAACGAACAATTTTAATCAAGACGTAAACAAGTTATTCATTGCTGATGCAAAGGCGAATGATGACTATTATATGTTTGTGTCTTCAATTGGTGGAATAACTCCAGCAGATTCGGCGAGTTCACAAAACGAATTTTTGGAAAAAACTTTATTTGGTAAGAAGATACGTAATCAAGACATCAACTTTATGATAAGATACTATCCTTGGCAAAGAGGAGTAGTATATGAAGAGTATGATGATACTAGTGATTTAGATGGAATTAAATTCTACGCAGTTGTTGGGCCTAACGATAATGACACTGGTGATTATCGAATTTATAAATGTTTAAATAATAATGAAAGAGGTTCTGCTAACTCACCACCAACATTTGATGCTGCTAACCTAAATCAAATTTATGAAACTGCAGACGGCTATGTTTGGAAGTATATGTATCGTCTTACTACATTACAATTCGAGGCCTATAATGCTTTAGGTTATATACCAATTGATCCTAGTACAACTGTTGAACCTGCGGATGTTTACGGCGGCGGTATTTCTGAAATCCAAGTTACAAATGTAACCTCAAACCAAGGCTATGTTGAAAAGAACGGAGTCATTGAAATTGCTTACGGAAGAACAGGTGGTTATAACGTTCATGGTCTTGTTGGATTACAAGTAGATCCAAGAGAACAAGATTGGAGTAACATTGATAATTACTTTGTAGGGCAATACTTATATGTAACGAATCAAAGTTCAAGTGTTACTAATCTATTTAAAATAGAATATTATAAAGCAAATACGACAACGGGTAAAGTTGAAATACGAGTAGGTGGTGAAATAGCAAATCCAACTCGTGGATCTGTAGAAGGTGCAACTCAGGCTTCTCCAGTTGTCATAACGGCAACGGATCATGGATTAGTTGACGGTCAACCTATTAGGTTTAGTAACGTCGGTGGTATGACAGAGATAAACGTTGATGTAGGAACCGATACTCCTGTTTATTATGTTGACGCTTTAACCACAGACACATTCTCATTAAGAACATCTCCAAACTTAGCAACAGCTTTAAACGGTACAGCATTTGGAGCTTATACTTCAGGTGGCACTTGGGAAGCTGTAACTGATTTCTTTGTCTGCGGTGCTAAGAGTAATGCAAATTGTAAAATATTTCCAAGAGTAGAAGTCACTGGTGATGGAATAGGAGCGGTAGCAATTCCTGAAATTGATAATGGAACAATAAATAAAGTAATACTATTAAATAAAGGTTCAGGATATAATAACGCAATTGCTAATGTAATAGATCCTGCGGTTGACTTTTTACCAGATAATAATACGTCTACCGATGTGAGAGCAACGATACGACCAGTGATCGAACCTAAAGGTGGTCACGGTTATAATTTAATAGATGAATTAAGATGTAAACATTTCTCGATGTATGGTTATATTACAGCGGAAGATAATACAAAGATTGGATTTACAAATACTTATGGTGCTATTGGCATTGTAAGAAGCCCTGAATATAGAACACCGGCTGTTGGTGAAACATGGAGAAGCGGCGCAGCAAATACTGCTGTTGATCCTAATATATTTGATAATAGAATCGCAATTACAACTGATGATTTTGGAAAGCTGAACGCAAATAGTATAATATCACAAGTTGACGTAAATAACGATGTTGTGTTTACGGCGCAGATACATGAAATTGATTCTACATCAAATACAATATATTTAGCAGAATACATAGGACCGTATAGAAATAATAGTCTAGTTGGTAATGGGGATACATCATTTAACCCAGAATTAGCAATTACATCAAATACTGGTCAGAGAATAACAATAAATAATCCTATAGAAGATAATATAGTGTATTCAGATTATATTCAAAGAACGGGTGAGGTATATTTCATGGAAGATTTCTTCCCATTATCAAGAACTGACCTCTCAAGAGAAGAATTTAAATTTGTACTGGAATTTTAAGGAACGTAAGTAAAGATGCCTATTAATAAAAATTTAAACCAAGCACCATACTTCGATGACTATGATGCCGAAAAGCAGTTTTATCGAGTTATGTTTAAGCCTGGGTACGCGATACAGGCGAGGGAACTTACACAACTCCAGAGTATACTGCAAAATCAGGTCGAGTCGTTTGGTGATAATGTATTTAAGGAAGGATCGGTTGTAAAAGGATGTAACTTTACAGAGCTTGACGATCTTCAATTCGTAAAACTAAATCAAGGACCAGCAAACTTTAACCCAGAATCATACATTAGTGGTCCTGCGGTTGAAACATTAGCAGGTCAAGAAGTTGAACTTGATTATGTTTACGAAATCCGTGGACAAGTAACAGGTCTTAAAGCAGAAATTGTTCAGGCTTCAAAAGGATTTCAAACAAGACCACCAAATCTAAACACTTTCTTTATTAACTATTTAAATATTGGTGTTTTAGGTCAGACTCAATTCCAGGCTGGTGAATCATTAGTCTTAACAAGATATAAATTCCTACGTGGAACTAGTACGGAAACTTTATCCTCTGAACCACTCATAAGCCAAGATCTTGAAGTTTATGGTGGAGGTGCAACTCCTGCAGTAGGTCTAGCATTTGGTATTGAAGCTGCTCCTGGTATTATATTTCAGAAAGGCCATTTTGTATTTACAGCAGAACAAAGATTAGTTGTTGAAAAATACAGTAATACTCCTAATGATAAATCTGTTGGTTATTTAGTTCAAGAACAGTTAACTTCTGCGATTCAAGATTCAAGCTTATACGATAACGCAAACGGTTCTAAAAATGAAAACGCACCTGGCGCAGATAGATTAAAACTTATTCCAACATTAACAGTATTGGAAACATCTACTGCCTCTTCAAATTCTGACTTCTTTACATTAGTTCGTTATCAAAATGGTAATGCAATTACTATTCGTGATGTATCACAGTATAATGTATTGGGCGAAGAGATGGCTCGACGTACTTACGAAGAGTCAGGAAACTATATCTTAGATCAATTCCCATTAAGTACAGATGATCGTATTCCTTCTGGTGCAGCAAATACAGAAGTTCAAGTTGTTGTAGGACAAGGTACTGCTTATGTAAAAGGTTATAGAGTAGAAAATTCTGGCGAGCGTTCATTCCAAATTGACCAAGTAACAACAACTGAAACAATTGAAGCACAAAATGTTGGTATGGAATACGGAAACTATTTTGAAATAGATCAGTCATCTTCAAGTCGTGGGTATGTAGATCTTAATTTCCAAGTTAGAACAGATATTCAAACTGCATCAAGCCAATCTGCCGGTGGTGTTTCCGTTCTTAACATAACTCCTTCAAGAATATACATTCACAATGCTGCCTATACTGGTGCTCAGGCACTATCAGGTGTTACCAAGTTAAACGATTCAGGTAATAGTAGTGGTGATATACCACTTAAACTTACTGGGTTTGGAGCTCCGGTTATTAAGGAAGGCGCAAGAAAGGCTTTAATCTTTGACACTGGCGTTAACGGTTTATACGCAACTACAAATACATATATTCCTGTAAGAACTCAAGTATCAGGGACCGCATCAGGAGGTACAATTACTCTTACTGCAAATCCTGGCGAAGATTTTAATTGTGCAAATGAAATTTCAGAGATCTTAGTTAATCAGGCTGGAGTTCAACATCCAGTAGTAAGTAGAACTACTGCTTTAAATAATTCACAACTTAATATTGTTTGTGACTCATCATTGAATGGGTCGGTAGAAGTATTCTTTAATAAAAGGCTTGTAGGTTCTTCAGGTGGAATTGATCCTTATAATAAAACCGTTAGGTTACCGTGCATTCAGTCTACTTATGCTCCATCTCAAACTAAATACAGTTTAGGTTTCCCTGATGTATTTGGAATTGTTTCAATTATTACTCAGGCAACAGGACCTGGCGGTATTGACGAGGATTGGACAAACAGCTTTAGATTAAAAACAAATCAGAAGGATACTTATTACGATATATCTTATATAGAATATATTGAAGGTCGTCCTAAGCCACCAGCAGGCGCGCTATATACAACAATGAAGGCGTTTCAGTTGAACGCTTCAACTGGACAATACTTCTTTACAATTAACAGTTATCCTAATACATTAGAAGGTTGGGAAATTCCTTCTTATACATCTGAATCAGGACAAGTATATAACTTAAGAGATTGTTTTGATTTCAGGCCTCAGGTAGATAAAATTTCAAATGCAAATTATACAGCAACAATACCTGCACAGGCACCACTAATTTCAGTTACGGTAGGAACGCAACCAATAACCTTCTTAACCGCTCCTAATCCATTAATACCTGCTGCACAGCAATCATTACAAACTGATCTCGAGCATTACCTATCAAGAATTGATACAATTGCTTGTGATTCTTATGGTGATATTATTTTAATTAAAGGTGAAGAACAGAAAAACGCTATCCCACCTAGAATTGAGACTGACCAATTAGCAATCGCAAATGTTGAGATTCCAACTTTCCCTGCATTGTCTAAGAAGCAAGCTGATGTTTTAAATAAGAGTGAGTTTGCTATTAAGCCAAGAGCAACTGGTATTAAGAATTACACAATGAAAGATATGCATCAATTAGAAAAGAAAATTGATAACATGGCATATTATATTTCGCTGAACCAATTAGAATCCGAAACATCAAATATGATTGTTCGCGATGAGAATGGTTTAAATAGATTTAAGAACGGTTTCGTTGTAGATCCTTTTAACAACTTACAGTTATCAGAAGTATCGCATCCACAATTTAATGCGGCCGTACCATTTAATAAAAAGATATTAACTCCTTCGTTGAAAACGTTTGCGTTAGATCTTAAGTATGATTCAGCAACAGGCTCTTCAGTATTCCCATCTACTGATGACGCAAAGGTGGCAACAATTGGAAGAAACTCAAATGTTGAAATCATCAGTCAACCTTATGCGTCTAACTTTAGAAACTGTGTAAGTAACTTCTATAAGTATGTTGGTGATGGAGTTATATCTCCACCTTACGATGCTGCTTATGACACAACAGTTAACCCTGCTTCTATTGATATTGATTTAGCAACTCCTTTCCAAGAATTCGTTGATGATATTCAAGCATTCATACCAATGACTGACGTATCGTCTACACGTAACTTTGTTCGTGATGGCGGTAGAAGAGGAAGACGTGGTGCAGGATTAGAAACAACTACTATCACAACAAGAACAAGTGAAATTAATGTTTCTGCATCAGCTCCTGAAGTAAGTTTTGTTGGTGATTTTGTTTCTGACTTTAGATTCCAACCATATATGGCATCAAGAGATATTAAAATCTATATGTCAGGATTACGACCTAACCAAAGACATTACTTCTACTTTGATGGAGTGAATGTTGATGCTCACGTTCTGAATGGCTCTAATACAGCAAACTCAGTTGGTGAAGTAGCAAGAATGGGAATTAAAGGTGCTTCAGTTCTAACAGATGCAAACGGTGTGTTAAGAGCTGTATTCCACTTACCTGCTGAAACATTCTATGTAGGTGATAGAGTATTAGAAATTGCCGACGTAAGTCAATACGCAAGTATAGATTCTGCTTCGACCTCAAAAGGATTCGTTACTTATCGAGCATATAACTTCAGTGTTGAGAAAACATCTTTAACAACTTCAACAAGATCTCCAAACTTTGATGTAAATACAACAGTAACAACAAGAAACGTTGCTCGACGTATTCGAGGTAGAGATCCACTTGCACAAACATTCTTTATTAAGAAAGGTATGGGTGCAGGTTCTAATTCAGTTTACTTATCTGATATTGATGTTTACTTTAAACGTAAGCCTGTAAATTCAGGTGGCGGTGCAAGTGCAACGGCTGCATTGAATGGTGTTACTGTTCAAATAAGAGAAGTGGTTAACGGTTATCCAACGAATCAAATATTACCGTTCTCGGCGGTTCATAAATTGCCTGCTGCGGTTAATGTATCTGATGATGCTTCCACGGCAACAACATTTACTTTTGACGCACCTGTACGATTAGATACAGAAAAAGAATATTCAGTTGTAATTCAACCTGATGCATCAGATCCTAATTACCTTGTGTTTACTTCTAAGGTTGGTGGAATTGATTTAACACCAGGCGCATCAAAAGGTTCTGCTATTACTCAAGATTGGGGTGACGGTGTTCTATTTACTTCAACAAATAACTCTGCCTGGAAATCATATCAGGACGAAGATATTAAATTTACTTTAAGAAGACATAACTTTAATTCTTCAGCTGGTACAGTTAAACTAACAAATAATAATCATGAGTTCTTAACGCTTAATAACGTAACTGGTAAATTTACTCCTGGTGAATTAATTTATCAAGAACTTTCTTTAACTGATCCAGGGGCTAATTCTGCATCTATAAACGGCAAATCCATTACAGGTGGATCTGGGTTAACAGATAACTATGCAACTGGTGATTATATTAAATTAACTGGTGCCACAACTGAAATCCATAAGATTGCTTTAGTAACGAATGCAAGTGAAATAACATTAGAATCACCTTCTGGTATTGCTGTAGGTAGTATTACTCATCTACCTGTCGTTGTTGGTGAATTGGATATGTATGATGTAGCAAGGAATCCTTATGAGTGTCATTTGGTTAATTCTTCAGCAACAAGTGTAAAAACATTCTCTGTTGGTACATTAGTTAAAGGATTAGATAGTACAAGTACTGCTAACATTGCATCTATTGACGATATTAATCTAAGTTATATTCAGCCGATGATTATGAAAGCAAATGATTCATCATCAAGAACTAAACTGTCTGGTACATTTGTTCCACCTGCTGATGTTAACGCTACTTATAATAAGCCAATGCAATTTAACGACAATAACTACTTTACAGAAAAAGGTGTTATTCTTTATAGTAAATCCAATGACCCGGCTGGATCAAAATCGTTTAATTTAAATATTGCTCTTGAAAATGCAAGTAACGTAACATCTACTCCGTTCATTGATATTGAATCATCTAAACTTATTGCATATCAATATAAGATTACTAATACCGCTGATACTACTGCTAAGTATATTAGTAAGAAAGTTGAATTGGCAGAAGATCTTGATGCAGAAGATTTTGAATTAACTCTTTCTGCTTATCGTCCTGCTAATACTAATATTAAGGTTTATATTAAAGCACAGAACGGATACGACTTTGATGAATTTGATAATTTAGCTTGGACTGAAATGGAATTAGTTGAAGGTGTAGGTTCATTCTCTACAGCTGCTAACATTGATGATTATCGAGAATTTAAATATAAAATATCTTCTAGTGATAAAACCGGTGGACTTCCTGGGTCAGCGTTTGCCTATACAAGTCAAGGTGGAGCATTTGAAGGATTCAAGAGATTCCAAATAAGAATTGACTTGCTATCTCCAAACATTCACAACGCACCAACATTAAACGATTACCGCGGAATCGCATTAACTTAGGATTACTAATAATGGCAACTATCAACAGAGACAAAAGAACCGGTGCAATACTTAGTACCGATGCTGATGCACTCAATAAATATAAGGTAGAACGCGGTTTTTATCGGAAAGTGGATAAAATACAAACAGATTTATTAGATATCAAAAAGAGTATACTTGATATTTATGAACGCATTGAAAAATTGGAAGAAAAATAAATGGCCATTAATATAGGTACAATAAACACGACGCAAACCTTTGAGAATTGGTTAACGAAAACCAATGACTTGGTTAACGCTCTTGCTACTAATGTAATAACCGCAGCACCTGGTGGACAAACTACAAATGGTGATGCTACTTTAGTTGGTGACTTTACTTCTACTAATTTAACGGCAAGTACTTTACTTAGTTCAGATACTATTGGCGCATTAACTGGCGGCGGAACAATTAATTTTTCAAGCCCAATACAAATTACTGGTGCAGCAGCAACAACAGCAACATTCTTGTATGCAGGTTCAGGCGGTCAAATAAGATTCTCTGATGGTTCATTGAGTTGGGATGTTGGTTTAGAAAACTCAAACCCAGGCAACTTTGTTATTGACACTGGTGCAGGAGCTAATAAATTTCAGTTATCAACAGCAGGTACATTAACAGTTCCTGACGCAGTAGTTACTGGTACCCTTACAGTTGGTACATTAACAATTGGAAGCGGTGGCGGTGGATTAAGCACCGATGATATATCAGAAGGTTCAACAAATCTTTATCATACACCAGCAAGAGTTGTTTCATCACTTAGTGGTGGAGACGGTATTAACATTACTGCCGCAGGCGTTATATCGTTTGACGGCGAAGGTGAACTTGATACTTACACAGGTAATCAATTTATTGGAACAGGAAGTGTTGTTGACGATGATAACTATTCCTTCCTAGAAGGTAGAAGTTCAGGCGGACAGGGTTATTCGAGAATAAGTAGGTACGTCGGTGGCACCTATACAAGGTTGGTTGATTTTGCAGCAAACATGAATGTGTATAGTGCAATCTATACTTTTGGTGATACATACAATTATGTTTCTAACGGTGGTAATTTAACTTATCATCATGACGTTAGCGCGAACACAACAAAATTTTATAAAGACGGAACTATAACCACCGCAGAAATTAATGGTGAAACAGGCTCCGCAGTATTCATCGGTGATATTACATCCAACGGATCTTTCTCTGATAAAAGATTAAAAGAAAATATTGTTCCTCTTGAGCAGGGACTTGAAACAGTAGAAAAGATTAAGACATACAAGTTTAATTATAAGAACAGGCCACAAGACACCATGCCTGGTGTTATGGCGCAGGAAATAGAAGAACTTATACCAGAAGTAGTTTATGATATTGAAATGGAAGATGATACTTACAAAGCTGTAAGATATCAACAATTGGTGCCATTGCTAATTAATGCAATTAAGGATTTGAGTGACAAGGTAAATGTTTTAGAAAACAAGCTTAATAACGAAAGCAATTAAAGACTGGTCTTATAAATAATAAGGTAATACCAAAAGGAATAGACTAAAGATGGCAAAAATTTCAGAACTACCTCCGATTACCGGTGCCAATACTCGGACTGAAGACCTGTTCGTTATTGTTAACCTAGTACAAGGTGACGATGGTACAAGTAATATTACTAGAAGAGAATTAGTTGAAGCAATTCAATATGAAATCTTTTCTAGAATTAAGATCACGGGTGGAACAATCTCCGGCGTGGTCATGTCAGATTCACGCCTCAATAATGTTGAAATAGACAATTCTGAAATTGAAGATACTATTTTCCGACGCGGTTCTATTGATGATACGGTCATTACGAACTCAGATGCCAACAATATTGTCATGACGTATTCGACCTTTAACTTAGGTCACCTAGAAAATAATACAGCAAATAATATTACAATTACTCAATCAGACTTTTCTGATGGTACAGGTAATAATAACGTCTTTACAAATACAACATTATTTGATGGTTCAGCGAATAACTTTGCTATAGATAATTCCACTGTTAATAATAGTATTATAACAAATTCTGAGTTTAATGAAGGCACAGGCAATAATGTCACATTAACTAACTCTATTATCGATGATTCAGAAATCACTGATAGTACAGCAAACAACTTAACAATTGGTTTCTCATCGTTCACTGACGGTTCATTATTAAATAGCACAGCAAACAATTTAACGATAGATGCATCTACATTCGATAACGGAACAATAGATAATACTGATATCACTAACGGTACTGCTGACAACGTAGATATTACTGACTCAACATATACTGATGGCGATATTGATAACGCAACAATTATTAACTCGTCTTACACTGACGGTACAATAGAAGATAGCACAGCTAATAATGTTGTCATAACAAATTCTGAGTTTAACGAAGGCACTGGAAACAATGTAACGTTAACGAATTCAACAATTGATGATTCTACAATTACTGATAGTGTTATTACTGATAGTGAATTCACAGGTTCAATGCAGAATGTTATATCTACGAATATGACAATCAACTCCAGTACTGCTGACGGTCTTGGTGCAAATAACTCAACGTTTGAAAATGGTGGGATTGAGCAATCAACATTTAGTGGCGGCGTTATTGATAGGTCAAGACTTGCTGACTTTGATATGGATCTTACGAAAGAATTCGAAGCTCCGATGGATGATGAGTCATACTTTGCTATTCGTAACGAAAAGACAGGTGATACCGAACAGATTTCATATAAGCAATTATTTGATGAAGTTTCAAAGTCAACTGCACAGGCACTTAAAGTTCACGTTGATGCTGGATCTGGTAGTGATGAAAATCAAGGTACAATGTTAGCACCTGTTAGAACATTGGAAAGAGCATTTGAACTTTGTTTAGAAAAAGCAGGCGGTGAATTAAATCGTAACGCAATTAATAACGCGGTTCATATTTCAGTAGGTCCTGGTACTTATTATACAAAAGGTAACTTGATGTTACCTGATGACTGTTCTTGTACTTCAACTGCAGGTCAGTATGCTACTGTTATCGAATTACTTCCTGGATATGAAAACAATAACGGAATCTTAGTTGGTTCTGGTGGTTATGTTCAAGGCTTCGGTTATCAGAACTTTAAAGTTGATAACTTCGATTTCCCAGAAGGTGGATTTGCGATTGCTTATCGACCAGGTGCCAAACTATTACGTTCACCTTACTTAAGAGATAGTACTCAGTTATCTAACTTCTTACGTCAAGATGTTGAACCACCTCTTAATCCTT
>Ga0213861_10003269_pt1 | contig 13395 bp, 10 predicted proteins | sample PICome_4_FD_160110 | JGI IMG/M metagenome (GOLD analysis project Ga0213861, IMG submission 160110) | Coastal seawater microbial communities near Pivers Island, North Carolina, United States - PICO131 | ecosystem: Environmental > Aquatic > Marine > Coastal | place: USA: North Carolina...
CCCGGACCTGACGGCCGCGACGGGGTCAGCTTTACCGTGGCCACCAACCCCGGTGCCCCTGCGGGACCCTTGGGCAAGATCGCCTCGGGCGGCGAGCTGAGCCGCTTTTTGCTGGCGCTCAAGGTTTGCCTGACCCGTGGGCAGTCTGGCCTGACGCTGATTTTCGATGAAATCGACCGGGGTGTTGGCGGGGCAACAGCCGATGCCGTGGGGCGGCGGTTGTCTGCCCTGGCACAGGGCGGGCAGGTATTGGTGGTGACCCATTCGCCGCAGGTGGCTGCCTTGGGCGCACATCACTGGCGGGTTGAAAAGGCGGTGTCAAAGGGGATGACGACATCCACCGTGGTGCCGCTGTCCGCGCCGGAACGGATTGACGAAGTGGCGCGAATGCTGGCGGGCGATACGATCACCGATGCCGCGCGTGCGGCAGCGCAGGCTTTGCTGGCGGGCTGATGAACAGGGGGGGCATAGCATGAGCGATCCGGCCCCGTCCTTTTTGTCGCAGCAACTCACTCTGGCGGTAACCTCTTGCAAGCAGGGCTGGCAGGTGATTCGTCATCGTGGGCCCGGCAAGGTCACATTCTGGTTCATCGCCTTGCTGATCGGGATCGCCGCAGGCTTTGCCGCATTGTTGTTCCGCAAGGGCATCAACTGGTTGCAATCAACGCTGTATGGTACCGAAGATGTATCGCTTTTGCACAGCTTTATCAGCGGGTTGCAGTGGTATTGGGTGATCTTGATCCCGACCATGGGTGGTTTGGTTGTCGGGTTGATCCTGCATAGGTTCACTGCTGATGCGCGGGCGCGATCGGTGGGCGATGTGATCCTTGGGGCGGCCTTGCATGATGGCCGGGTAGAGACGAAGGAGGGAATAGCCTCGGCCTTTGCCTCGCTCATCACGCTCAGCACCGGGGGGTCCTCGGGCCGCGAAGGGCCGGTGGTGCATATCGCGGGGGTCATTTCGACCTGGGTCAGCAACAGGATCAACGCGGATGGGATCACCGGGCGTGACCTTTTGGGGTGCGCGGTGGCGGCAGCGGTTTCGGCCAGTTTCAATGCGCCGATCGCGGGGGCGCTGTTCGCGCTTGAGGTTGTGTTGCGGCATTTTGCGGTCCATGCGTTTGCGCCGATTGTGATTGCCTCTGTGGCGGGTACGGTGATCAACCGTCTGGCCTTTGGCGATGTGACTGAATTCAGCCTGGCCGATTATGTGAACCTGCAATTTTATGTGGAACTTCCGGCGTTTTTGTTGTTGGGGCTGACCTGCGGTCTGGTCGCGGTGGCCCTGATGCGCAGCATTTTCTGGGCCGAAGATCTGGGCAATTACCTTCAGGCGCGCACCGGTTGGCCGCGCTGGCTGCGCCCTGCGATTGCAGGGGCGCTGCTGGGGATCATCGCGCTGTGGTTTCCGCATATCATTGGCGTTGGATATGAAACGATGTCGCTGGCCTTGACCGGTGAGCTGGCGTTGCACGAGGCGGTGATCTTTGCCGTGCTCAAGGTGGCCGCCGTGGCGATTACCCTGGGCGGGCGCATGGGGGGCGGTGTATTTTCACCCTCACTGATGATCGGTGCCTTGACCGGTCTCGGCTTTGGCCTGATTGCCACGGGGTTGCTGCCGGATGTGTCGGGGTCTTCGTCACTGTATGCTTTGGCAGGGATGGGGGCGGTCGCGGCGGCCGTGTTGGGGGCCCCGATTTCCACCACGTTGATCGTGTTTGAACTGACGGGTGACTGGCAGACGGGTCTGGCGGTGATGGTGGCCGTCAGCATGTCGACGGCGCTGGCCAGCCGGATCGTGGACCGCAGTTTCTTTTTGACACAGATGGAGCGGCGCGGCATTCACCTGGCCGCCGGACCGCAGGCCTATCTGCTGGCGATGTTCATGGTGGCGCGCATCATGCGCCGCCCCGATGATCCACGCGCCGCCAGCGAAGAAGACTGCTGGAGCCTGATCAATGAAGGAACATACATTGACGGCACCGCGACGCTTGAGGCCGCAATGCCGATTTTTGACAACACCGGTGTGCGCTTTATCCCCGTTGTCACCCTGTCCGCAGATGCCCCGCCAGAGTTGATGGGGGCCTTGTTCCATGTCGATGCCCTGAAGGCTTACAACCGGGCATTGGCCGCAACCGCGGCAGAGGAACATTCCTAAGTTCGTTTACCTTGCCTGAGAGGGCAGATTTCTACCTGTTAAGGGACAGATGATGCATCAGGACATGCACGAAACGCTCTGAGTGTTTCAGCAAGATGCGCAATCAGGCTCTGGCCCTTTCATTGTTGCCGTATCCGCATCAATAGCCGCAAATTTTTCATTATTATCATGGTGTTAACCGTGTTTGGCGGTATGATTTTTCTGTATTCAACTTAGAGGGGGCTTGGCTGCTATGCTCGGTTATATTTTATTGCCATTGATTGGTCTGGGTCTGCTTGCGTCGATTTTCGACAGTAGCGATGACGATGATTCGTCGCCGAACGGTAATGGCCCCGATTCCCCCAACGAGCGTGACGGGACCAACGGCAATGACCTGCTAAACGGCACCGGCGGCAACGACCTGCTTGATGGCCTTGATGGCAATGACGAACTGCGCGGCTTTGGCGGTCAGGACACGCTGATCGGCGGGGCGGGCAATGATTTCGCAAATGGCGGAAATGGCAATGACGTGGTTCAGGGCCTGGCTGGCAATGACACGCTGTGGGGCCGCGATGGCAATGACGTTATCAGTGGTGGTTTCGGCAATGACATTCTGCGCGGCGATGACGGCAATGATGAGCTGACCGGCAATAGCGGCGATGACGCATTGCTGGGCGGTGCGGGAAATGACCTGCTGAACGGCGGTCAGGGCAACGACAACCTTCAGGCTGGCAATGGCGCTGACACACTCTTTGGTGGGGATGGAAACGACATCATCACCGGCTATCAGCTGCCCGTTCCGGATGGCCTGCGTGCCGGCGAGGATGACACGGCCCCTGACCAGCTGAACGGCGGCAACGGCGATGATACCATCACCGGCAATGCCGGTGACGTGGTGACGGGCGGGCTGGGCGCTGATCTGATCCGTACCATCGGTTTTGACCAAAGCGGTGGCGGCGGCGTGATCGTGACGGATTTTGACCCCACAGAAGACGTCCTGCTGATGAAATCAAGCGCTGGCCCAGAGGTCACGATAGAAGACGGCGATGCGCGGCTTGGCATTGTTCAGGCCAGCAACGGTACGGATACCAATGTGCTGTTTGACGGGCGGCTGATCGCTGTGCTGCAAAATACCAATGCAGCCAGCCTGGCGGCCGATACCTCATGGTTGGCGAATGTGTTCCAGGAGGAAGACATCAACGTGGTCAACGGGACCGCGGGCAATGACACGATCGCTGGTACCGGATTGCCGGACAGCATTTCTGGCGGCAATGGCGATGATGAGATCCGCGGCTTTGGTGCCTCTGACACGCTGGAAGGCGGGTCTGGCAACGACTTCCTCGTCGGCGGCGCGGGCGGCGACTCCCAATCGGGCGATGCCGGCAATGATACGCTGTGGGGCCTGTCGGGCGATGACGCGCTTGAGGGCGGTGACGGCAATGACGTGATGCGCGGCGATCCGGGCAATGACATTCTGCGCGGTGGCCGTGGGATTGACGCGCTCTTGGGGGGCGACGGCAATGACACATTGCTGGGCGGCAATGACAACGACGTGCTGATCACCGGCAATGGCGCCGATCTGGCCAATGGCGAAGACGGCAATGACCGGATCTTTGGCTATGATGAACCCGCAGCGACGGGTGCGGCAGCAGGGGCCGATGATGCGGCTGCCGATACTTTGTTGGGCGGCAACGGAAATGATACCATCACCGGCAACGACGGCGATACCATTACCGGGGGCAGTGGCAATGATGTGATCCGCGCCCTTGGCCTTGATCAGACAGGGCAGGACGCCGTGATCGTCACAGACTTCAACCCTGCGCAGGATACCCTGATCCTGGCGGACAGAGATGGCGAAGATGCGGTGATCAATGATGGTGAGAACGTGGTGATCCGCGCATCCACCGATGGACAGGACACCGAGGTGGTCTATCGCGGTCGCGTGATCGCACTGCTGCAGGACACGGATGCTGCGGCCCTCTCTGCGGATCGTTCGTGGTTTGGCAATATCATCGCCCTGCCAGCAGCACCCGAAGTGGCTGTTGTGGCTTCCCCACCTGTCCCCGAGGCAGAAGCGGCCTCATCGTCAGACACTGCATCAGCCGCCGGCTGATGCCTGGGGTCTGAACGAACCGGACCCTGATCCCAAGATTGTATTGAGCGCCGCAGAACTGCGGCGCTCAAATACGTTCTACGGTGATCTCTTCAAGTTTGTAAAAGGCCAGATGATCCTTCAGTGCGGCTGCCGCCGGTTTGGGATTCTCATAAGACCAGACCGCATCTTTCAGGGTGCGGCTCTTGGTGACCACAGAATAGTAGCTGGCATCGCCCTTGTGCGGGCAATGGCTGCTGGTATCGCTGCTGTCCAAAAAGGCCATGGCGATATCCTCGCGGGGGAAATAGATCACAGGGGGGTAATCCCCTTCGATCAACTCCAGCGCATTGCTGGTTTCGCCCAGAACGGCACCGCCTGCACGCACGGACCATGTCCCCGTGGCAGGTCTCACTTTGATATACTCGGCCATATTATCCCCCAATCCCTTTTGAACGCTCAATCCTAGATCGGCGCGGTTGCCGCATCCAACCATACTTTCGTCGGTGCCGATACCCGGGGCCCGATCTTTTCCGCAACGTCAGCGTGATAGGCATTCAGCCAGTCGCGCGCAGCCGGTTCCAATAAGTTAGGCAGGATCAAACGCCGGTCAATAGGGGCAAAACTAAGGGTTTCCCAGGTCAGCATGGCACGCTGTGGATCGCCTCCGGGCAAATCGGGTGCGGGGCGCACGACCAGGAGGTTCTCAATACGGATGCCAAAGGCCCCTTCGCGGTAATAGCCCGGCTCATTGCTCAGGATCATGCCCGGCTGCAGCGGGACCATGCTGATCCGGCTCAGGCGTTGGGGTCCTTCATGCACACTCAGATAGGCCCCGACACCATGGCCCAGCCCATGGTCAAAATCCTGCCCGGCCATCCACAGGGGCAGACGGCCAATCGCCTCGATATGGCTGCCCGCAAGGCCTGCGGGCCAGCGCAGGCGGCTCATGGCGATCATGCCGGACAGGACGCGGGTAAAGGCTGCACAGGCCTCCTGTGGCGGCGTGCCAATGGCCAGGGTGCGGGTGATATCGGTGGTGCCATCCAAGTATTGGCCGCCCGAATCCAGCACCAAAAGCTGCCCCTCCTGCAAGATGCTGTCGGTCTCTTCGGTGACGCGGTAATGCATGATGGCCCCATTGGGGCCGGTGCCTGCAATGGTCTCGAAACTGATGTCCTGCAAGGCATTGTCGCTGCGGCGCAAGCCCTCCAGCTGGCTGACCACTTGGGTCTCCGTGATCTGGCCGGGCGCCTGTGCGTCCAGCCAGGCCAACAGCTCGCATAACGCGGCCCCGTCGCGCAGATGCGCCTGGGCAGAGCCCTTGATCTCGGCCGCGTTCTTGCAGGCTTTGGGCAGGGCACAGGGATCGTCGCCCCAAACCGCGCGATCCCCCAAAATATCCGCGATGGTCACGGGGACCGTGCTTTTCTCCAACACGACAGGCCCCTCAAGCTGCGCAAGAAACCCCGGCAGATCCTGAGGCTCATGAACTGCGACCGCATGTCCCAGATGATCCTCAAGGCCTGCCAGCTTGGATGCGGCCATGAACAGATCAACCAAACCACTGTCGTGCAAGACGGCAAAACCATGTGCCACCGGGTTGCGGGCAATATCCGCCCCGCGGATGTTCAACAGCCAATTGAAACTGTCGGGCAGGGTGATCACAGCGGCCTTGCGGCCTGCATCTTTCAACGCCTGCCCCAGCCGGGCGCGTTTTGCTTCATGGCTTTCGCCCGCAAATTCAAGCGGATGCAGCTTGGCGGGCTGCATGGGCGGCGTGGGTTGATCGTGCCAGATACGGTCGATCAAATTGGCACAGCGCTGCAGGGTGATACCGGTCCCCGCCAAAGTGGCCTGGGCCTGTTCAATCTGTCCCGGCGTATACAGCCAGGGATCAAAGCCCACGATCCCACCGCCCGGCAGCTGCTGTTTCAGCCAATCACCCAGCGACACCTCGGGCCAGGCCACCGGCGTGAATACGCCCGCAACCTGCGTTTTTACCTGCGTGCGATAGCGCCCATCTACAAAGACACCCGCAACCGCCTGCAAGGCGGCACAAAACCCCGCAGAGCCGGTAAAACCGGTCAGCCAGGCCAAACGGTCGTCATGGGGGGCGACATATTCGCCTTGATGCGCATCCGCACGCGGTACCAGGAAACCATCCAGACCCTCGGCGGCCATCGCCTCGCGCAAGAGCTGAAGGCGCGGTGGCCCCTGTTCCGGCCGCGCGGTGACCTCGAAACTCTGGAACATCCGCCCCTCCTTCATCTTGCCAATAAACTCATCACACCGCCTCAGCTGGCGCGGCGTATGCCCATGACGCGCGCCCGTGCCCGTGGATCACTGTCAAACAGCGCGGCCAGTTGTTCGGTCATCGCCCCGGCCAGCTGGTCCACATCGGTGATGGTAACAGCCCGGTCATAATAGCGCGTCACATCATGGCCAATACCGATCGCCAAAAGCTCGACCGCCTTGCGTTTTTCCACCATTGCGATCACATCGCGCAGGTGTTTTTCAAGGTAATTGGCCGGGTTCACCGACAGCGTGCTGTCATCGACCGGCGCACCGTCCGAGATCACCATCAGGATCTTGCGGGCCTCGTGGCGCGCCATCATCCGGCGGTGCGCCCATTCCAGCGCTTCACCGTCGATGTTTTCCTTCAGCAAGCCCTCTTTCATCATCAGGCCCAGGTTAGGCCGGGTCCGCCGCCAGGGCGCATCTGCAGATTTGTAGATGATGTGGCGCAGGTCGTTCAGGCGGCCGGGCTGCACGGGGCGGCCCTCGTTCAGCCATGCCTCGCGGGCCTGGCCACCCTTCCAGGCGCGGGTGGTAAAGCCAAGGATCTCGACCTTGACGTTGCACCGTTCCAGGGTGCGGGCCAGAACGTCGGCACAGATTGCCGCGATTGAAATCGGACGCCCGCGCATGGAGCCCGAGTTGTCCAGCAGCAATGTCACACAGGTGTCGCGGAATTCGGTATCACGCTCCATCTTGAAGCTGAGAGGGGTCGTGGGGTTTGCCACGACGCGCGCCAGACGGCCGGCATCCAGCGTGCCTTCTTCCAGATCAAATTCCCAAGACCGGTTCTGCTGGGCCTGCAGCCGACGCTGCAGTTTGTTGGCCAGGCGACTGACGGCCCCTTTCAGCGGCTCCAGCTGTTGATCAAGATAGGCGCGCAGGCGTTCCAGTTCGACCGGATCGGCCAGTTCTTCGGCCCCGATGACTTCGTCATGGGTGTCCTGATAGACCTGATAATTGGGATCGGCGTCCGATACGGGCTGCGGGGCGGGGGGCTCCATCGGGGCATCGCCGTCGGGCATTTCGGCCTCGTCGCCCAGCTCCTGGTCGGCCATATCGTCCATGGAGACCTGGGCCTCTGCCGAATCCTGCTGTTCTTCCTGGGACTGCTCTGCGCTGCCCTCGGCCTCATCTTCGTCCTGATCATCCTGTCCGGTGCTGTCGGGATCCTGCTCCTCTTCAGCGCCTTCCTCGGCCTCGTCTTCCTGGTTTTCGTCCATGGCATCGGGATCGTCACCCAGCTGATCGCCATAGCCCAGATCGGTGATCATCTTGCGTGCGAATTTCGCAAATGCGGTCTGGTCATCCAGAATGTCATTAAGGTCTTCCAGCGTGCCGCCGGCCTGATCCTCGATGAAGCCGCGCCACAGGTCCATGGCATTGGCTGCCCCTGCGGGCAGCTCGCGGCCCGTTGCCAGATGGCGCACCAGATAACCTGCGGCCACGGCAAGCGGTATATCACTGGCCTGTTTGGCCTGATCATAGCCTTTGCGCAGGGCTTCATGCTTGATCTTGACGTCGATATTGCCTGCGGTGCCGGGCATGTCGCGGGCACCGACGGCCTCGCAGCGCGCGGTTTCCATCGCCTCATAAAGGTCGCGTGCCATGTCGCCTTGGGGGGCATAGCGGGCGTGGGTCTGGCCGTTGTGATAGCGCCGGTTCAGCGCCAGGGCATCTGCGGTGCCTCGGGCCAGCAGCACCTCTTCGCGGGTCATGCGGCGCGATACCTGGGGCAGGCGCATGCTGTCGCCGGACAGACCTGAGGGATCGACGGAATAGCTAACGTTCAGGTCAGGGTCATTCGCCATCACCTTGGAGGCTTCGGCCAAGGCTTTCTTGAACGCATCTGCAGGGTTGTCGGTAGGTTTGCTCATGTCATTCTTCCTCGGCCGGTCATCCGCGTTGGCCCGCGCCCCGGCGGGCCTGATCGAAGGTCAGGATGAGCCTGCGGCTCACCCCAAGCTCACGCTTGCCGCCGATTCTGGCAATTCCTCATCAAACAGGCGCTGATAGAATTCTGCCACGGTCTGGCGCTCCAGCTCGTCGCATTTGTTCAAGAAGGACAGCCTGAAGGCATAGCCGACGTTGCGGAAAATCTCTGCGTTCTGGGCCCAAGCAATGACGGTCCGTGGCGACATCACCGTCGACAGTTCACCGTTCATGAAGGCGGTGCGCGTCAGGTCGGCGACAGTGACCATCTGTTTGACGGTCTTGCGGCCTTCGGAGGTGTTGTAATGCGGGTTTTTGGACAGAACGATCGCGGTCTCGGCGTCGATCGACAGGTAGTTCAGCGTGGCGACCAGCGACCAGCGGTCCATCTGACCCTGGTTGATCTGCTGGGTCCCGTGATACAGGCCGGTGGTGTCGCCCAGACCGACCGTGTTGGCGGTGGCGAAGATGCGGAAATAGGGGTGCGGTTCGATCACCTTGTTCTGGTCCAGAAGGGTCAGCTTGCCGTCCACTTCCAATACGCGCTGGATCACGAACATCACATCCGCGCGGCCCGCGTCATATTCGTCAAAGATGATCGCAGTGGGGTTGCGCAGCGCCCAGGGCAGAATCCCTTCCTGGAACTCGGTGACCTGTTTGCCATCGCGCAGCTTGATCGCGTCTTTGCCAATCAGGTCAATCCGGCTGATGTGGCTGTCCAGATTGACGCGCACGGCAGGCCAGTTGAGGCGGCAGGCGACCTGTTCGATATGGGTCGATTTGCCGGTGCCGTGATACCCTTGGATCATCACGCGGCGGTTGTTGTTGAACCCTGCAAGGATCGCCAACGTGGTGTCGGGATCGAATTTATAGGTGCTGTCCATTTCCGGCACGCGGTCTGTACGCTCAGCAAAGCCTTTGACAACCATATCGGTATCAATGCCAAACACGTCCCGGACGCTGATTTCTTCGGTAGGTTTCGTGTTGATATCCAGCGCGCCGTCGGCCATCGTGGTGTCCTTTCGTCCTTGCCCTGCTCAGAGCGTAATTTCCATTCCGTGGTGCAACATATCAGCAGCACCTGCAAGGGCTGGCCTAACGGTTTGTGCGACCTTACGGCCAGATATATGGATCAGCCTGCGCTCATGGCAACCTGTGCACAGCCACATGCGGCCTTTACGGGGCGGTCTGACCGGGCTTCGGCCAGATCCAGACGCAGCTTTACATGCGCGGCTTCGGTGTCCTTGGCCTGGGCGTTCAGGCAATCGAACAATCCGCGCAGGGCCCAGACGTTGTCGGGGTGCTGGCAGGCACGCGGCAGACCGGGGGCAAGCCCGAGGTCCTGACGAAAGACCTGCTCGGCTTCGGCAATCTGGCCCTGCTCAAACAACAGCGCACCCAAGGCGTGGCGGGTGGGCTGCATCCAGCCCCATGGCTCGTCATAGGGCAGGGCATCATCCAGGGCCACGGCATCGCGCAAGCGCTTGAAGGCAAAGTCATATTCGCCCTTGCGATAGGCCAGTTCGCCATCCAGCATCGCCGTTGCAATCGCCAGCAGGTCGACGACCCGGACATTGTGCAACAGGCGGCTTTCGGGCACGCGGTCGCGGGCTGCCACAAAGACGTCATATTGCGCTTCGGCCTCGGGCACGCGGCCCAGGGCCGACAGGGCCAGCGCCTTGGCATAATCGATCATCGCCGTCTTGCTGCACCGGATTTCGGTATCTTCCGGCAGAGTCAATTGCAAGATCTCTTCCCACATCCCAAAGCGGATCAGCACATGGGGTTCCATGCTGAGATAGGCTTCGAAAAAGTCTGCCATTGGGGGCGATTTTATCTGCAAGAGCGCCTCTGGGGTGGTCTCATCCATGCCGCGCACGGCCTGTAGCGCCGGGGCGAACTGCCCCATGAACAGGGCACCATAGATGACAAAGTGATAATTATGCTGCCGGTAACCGGTGTAGATGTTGAAGGCGCCCCTGGCGTTGTAATACTTCAGATCGGCCTTGATCGCGGCTTCGTTCCATCGCACGACATTTTCGTAATGCCCGCATAGGACGTCGATATGGCTGGCCATATGCACCAGATGGCCCGCATCAGGGACCAAAGTCCGCAGGACATCGCCTGCTTTCAACGCTTTTTCAGGAAAAGGGGACATTTCCATCAGGTGCACATAGAGGTGCAGGATGCCGGGATGTTCCATGCCGCCGGGCAGGGACATATGACGTTCAAGGATGCCCCTTGCCTCTTGCGTGGCAGCACCCGAGGCCACCGTGCCGCTGCGCAGGTCCCACATGTTCCACGGCGTCAGGTTCATCAATGCATCGACAAAAGCTGTCGCAATATCGGGATCATCGGGGAATTTGGCCGCAACCTGGCGCATCGCATCGGCAAAGGCCGTATCCCAGGGGGCCATATCGTCGACAGGATCGCGTTGGGGGTAGCGGGCCGTCAGGGCGGTGATCAGCGCGGCCTCTGCTGGGGTCACATGCCCGATCTGGGCAAGGGCCGCCTGCGTGGCGTCATAGGCTTCGGCCAGCGCCTCGGCGCGGCCTTTGGAATCGTAAAGCACCCAAGGCATGTTGTAGTTTGGCCCGGCGGCATAGGCCTGACCCCAATGGGCCATGGCGCAGGTCGGATCAGCGGCAGCGGCGTGCTGGAAACACACGATCGCCTCTTTGTGGTTAAAGCCGTAAATCCAGTTCAGGCCCCGGTCGAACCACTGTTGCGCCTGTGCATCCTGGGTCGTGACAATGCGGGAAAAGCGCCCCAAATCATACAGATAGTCCATATCGGCCTCCTTGCCATGCGGGTTAGAGGCCGTTGGCCCTAATCCTTGAAATTGCGGCTGCCCTTGAGCTGTTCCCATGCCCAGACGACCTGTTGCAGCTGTTCTTCCTGGCTGCGGTCCCCTCCGTTCATATCGGGGTGCAGCACTTTGATCAGCGCCTTGTAGGCCTTGCGAATTTCCGGCTTGGTCATGTTGTCCTTGACCTCCAGAATATCTGCGGCGCGCCGTTCGGTGGGCGGCAAACGCTTGCCTGATTGTGCGCCCTTGCCTGGGTTTTGTGTGGCGTTCTTGCCCAGCACCTGATGCGGGTCCTCAATGCCCAGACGGGCCCATGCGCGGGCCTCCGGATCGCCCAGCGGCTTGGTCTTGCGCTCCCAGACCTTGTCCTCGGACAGTTGCGCGTTCAACTCGGCCTCTGTGGTGCCGTCAAAGAAGTTCCACTTGAGGTTATATTCGCGAACGTGCTGCTGGCAAAACCAAAAGTAATCGTCCAGCACATCGGGGGCTTTGGGCGCGCGGTACTTGCCGGCCTCATCGCAGCCGTCGTGGTCACAGATACGCGTCGAGGTTTCAGAGGCACCTGACATGCCCCGGCGACCGCGTGGGTTTTTCTTTTTCGAGGTCGACACGGACATGTCGAATCCGAAGGGATCAGGTTTGCTCATGGGTTAGACCTTTCCGACTCAGGCGGTGGAGTTTAGACTTTGTGTGGTGAGATTGAAGGGGGCGGAGAGAAAAAATATGTCAAAGACACAAGAGATTGAAGATCGGCTGAAGGAGGCGTTTGCGCCGCGGGAGTTGCTGGTGGTGGATGACAGCGAAAGTCACCGGGGTCACGCGGGTTTTGATGATGCCGGCGAGAGCCACTTTAACGTGCGCATCCGTACGCAGGCTTTTGCGGGGATGAACCGGGTAGCGCGGCACCGGGCGGTGCATGGGGCGCTGGGGGCTGACCTGATCGGGCGCATTCATGCGCTGGCGCTGGATCTGGACGTTTAACGTCGTCTTTTAATCCGTTGATTTATCAGGCTATCGAAAAGACAGCAGCGTTTTCAGGCTGACGCTGAGGTTCTTCTCATCACGGGTTTCCTCAACGCCGTTATCCTCATGATCGCTGTCATTTTCGGCGCTGTGTTCGGGCGTTTCTGCCTCATCTGGCGGGCTGTCTGGCGGGGCATTTTCCGCCGGATCGTCCCCCGGTTTTGCAGCTTCCGCCAAGGACGGGGGGGCCGCGTTTTGCGGGGTCGGAGGGGTCTGGTCGGGCGGCGGGAGCAGTTCTGGGGCGAAAGCCTCGGCTCCGGTCTCGCGCAGGCGGCGAAAGACCAGGACGTTGCGCCATTCCGTGGTGGTCGATGTCAGGCCCGAACGTTCCACCGACGGCAGGGTTTCGGCGCGCTGATATTCCCAACCATAACCTGAGAGTCCGTTCATAAGCTCTTGAAGCGCATGGGAAAACCGCGCCTCAGGCCCTTTCACGCCCTTGCCTTTGAGGCCCTTTGTGGGGGCGGGAACAACTTTGTACTCGTAACGGGGCATGTGCTGTCTCGACCTTGGGAATGAGACGTATTTACTGCAAGTAGCAGGCAAAGGGAACGATCAGAGGGTTAATAGGGGGTTAAATGTCACAGGACGTACACCGGGCGTACACCCCACGTACATACGCGGGGCGATTCTGTGGGGGTTCAGCCGGGGCCGAGGGCGTCGAGACGGGATTGGATGCGCTCGCGCAGGCGGGTGGCGGTGGTGAAGCGGTAGGACATATGGTCGGGGTCATAGATGGTGAGCGCCTTGTTGACCGCGTCGCGCGCGGCAAGGAGGGCCGCTTGGGGATCGGTGCAACTGTCGTGACCTGCGATTGCCAATTGGGCGATGGCGATGTTTTCCTGCGTCTCGGCCCAGTGCACCGGATGATCGGCACGGGTGCGGACCTCAAGTGCGGCGCGGTAGGTGGTGACGGCCTCACCCAGCAGAGCGGCACCTTTTGCGCCCTCGGTGCGGCTGCTTTGGTCTGAAAGGGCATTGGCGAGGTTGTTCTGCGTCATGGCCCAGTCCAGCGGATGATCGTTGCGAGTGTGGACCTCAAGTGCGGCGCGGTTGGCGGAGACGGCCTCATCCAGCAGAGCGGTGGCTCTTGCACGCTCGGTG
>Ga0213861_10003270_pt1 | contig 13390 bp, 14 predicted proteins | sample PICome_4_FD_160110 | JGI IMG/M metagenome (GOLD analysis project Ga0213861, IMG submission 160110) | Coastal seawater microbial communities near Pivers Island, North Carolina, United States - PICO131 | ecosystem: Environmental > Aquatic > Marine > Coastal | place: USA: North Carolina...
TAGATGCTTTAGAATATTTATCTGGCCCAGGAGGAAAGAAACTAGTTCTAACAGCTCCAGCTAATGCTAATGAAATACAGGTTAAAATTGACAATAAGACTAAACAACCAATTGCCGTTGATTTAGATAAGGTAATTAGTGACGCAAAAAAAGGATTAAGAAAAGAAATAATAGGTTCCTTAGATAGAACTTATGAAAGAGCTGTAGACAAGAAGGAAGCCGACCAAGCAAAAGCTTATGACGCTAGATTTAAAGCTACATTCTTACCTAATATAATAGCCTCTAAACAAATGATGGCCAACATAAAAGCTGGTAAACCTTTTGTAGATATTATAACAAGAAGAGTAGAGGGAATGGATGATCCAGGCACAAGAATTGTATCTAAAGATAAAGTAGTCGATCCAAATGCATTAGCAAGTTTCCCTAATGCTGATTTCTTTTTACTAAAAGACGGAAAACTAGAAGGGGTTACAATTAAAAGTGAGTCTCAAATTGCTAACTTTATGAACGAGCTAGAAGGGTTGAAGCCAGAAAGAATTGATGAATACAAAATGGATATAGAAGGGTATGATTTTTACGAGGATAACGGAGTTATAAAATATGACACTCCAACCACTCAACAAGTAAAAGTAGATAGGTCTGTACCAATTGGAGAAACTGATGCATTTGGAAATCGTATAAATCCTTAAATAAGTGGAAAAATTAAAAGCACTTTACGAAAGTTATATAGCTCAAGGATTGCTTAGTAGTGAAACAACCTTTGAACAGTTTTTAAATGCAGATGATTCTATAAAAGAAAATTTACATAAGCAAGGAGTAGATTCTAAAGTAATTAGCAACCAAACTGATTTGGAAACTTTTAAGTCTGCTTGGGGTGACGTAAAAAAAAAAGATTCAGATTTACCTGTTCAGGAGGAAGTTACGGAATCTATTACAGAAGTGGAAACACCCGATACTTTATTGGACTCCTCAGAAGAGGTAGTTGAGTTAGAAGAGCCTGAAGCAATACCTGACCCAGTAGATACAGAATCTAAAGTTTTAAGTGACTTACAAATAAACCCTGAAGAGTTTAGTAGTTGGAAAGAAGAAAATTTAAGGCCAGAATCAAAGGCTTATGACTTCTTTAAAAACATATTATTAACTGATGAAGGGGAACAGTTTGAAGATGAAGAGAAAATACAAAAACAAGTTTCATCATATTTAGCTCAAAAACTAAATAAAAATCTAGAATTAATAGACGAGTCAGATGAGTTTTCAAGAAAGTCTTTAATAGAACAAAATAAAAAAGATTCTCAAACTCTTTTAGATAACTTAAAGTCATACAACAAAGAAGCTGTTTTAGACGAAAAAGAAGACAGGCGTAAACTACTAGAGAGACAAGAAAGAGGTCTTTTAACTAGAGGACTTTCATCAGGTCTTGATGTGTTAAAATCAGGGGCTAATGCTGCTGTTCAATATTCAATGAACACAGCTGCGGCACTTTTTGCAGAAGCTGATGCATTACTAACATCGTCTGGCGCAGACAAGAAAGGGGCATTGGCTGGGATATCTGAAGCGTTTTTAGATGCTGGTCAAGCTTGGGATTTAGATTTAGGTCAGGTTAAAAGGTCTGCTATTACGCAAGGAAAAGAAGTAATGTACGAAGGGAAGGAATATATTGTTTCTGAGACTGGGGTTATTTATGACAAAGAAACAAATATCAGGGTAGATGATATTATTCCAGAAGGCGATGTTATACAAATAGCAAGAAAAGCAGCCTTAACAGAAGGAGACTTCACTAATACAAATTTAGAGTTAGGGTCTAGCGCGTCTGGAATAGGGAGCACTTTAGTAAATCTTTATGGATTAATAAAGTCAGGGACAAAAGTGTCAAAAGCTCTTGGGGTTGGCCCTAAACTAGGGATGGGGTTAGCTTCTTTTGCAAGCACTGTTGCAGATAATATGGCTTCTGTAAAAGATGACCTTATGGCTCAAGGCGTAAGTGAAACAGAGGCTAATGATAAAGCTGTTATATTTGGTAATGCTATAGCTACTCTTGATGGTCTTTTTTCTGGTTTAGCTGGCAGCAACGAGAAACTATTGGGTTCTACAAAGATAGTTAAAGACGCCTTACTTGACTTAGTCAAAAAAAAGGGTAAAGATTTTTCAAAAGAACAGCTTAAATCAAAAGCAAAAGACTTAATTAAAGAAAACGCAAAAGAATTATTTATAGAAGAAATACCTGTTCTTTTATCTGAAAAAGGTATAAATAGTGTAATAAACTATGCAGCTGGGGTAGACGCTAGGTCTGGTATTGAAGATTTAAAAAGAGCTGATTTATATGAAACCACCCTCTTGACTGTAGGAGCAACTACTGGAATAGGTTCTAAAAAACTTCTTACGAATAATCAAAGAAATGATGTTGTTAGACAATTAGCACAAAACACAGATGGCTTAGAAAAAGCAGGTGCTGAGCTAGTAAATGATGGTCTTCTTACTAAAGACGAGGCTGCTAAAGCTATAAATGAAGTTAAAGCAATGGAATATGCAGAAGCTAAAACTTCAGGAGCTGTTAAGATTACTGAAAATATGTTAGAAGCAGCTGCTTTAATAACAAAAAAAGAACAATTAACAAAAGAAAAAGAACAAACAGACCCTTCTCTAGTTGGTGATATTGACAATAGAATAGCTTCTATTAATAAGCAACTGGAACAAATCAAAGAAAAAGATGACGCAGACGTAAGGGATATTATTAAAAACGAAAAAGATGCCATTCAAAAGCAAGAAACAGGAGATATACTTAATGCTGAACCAGCCGAAAGTGTACAAGAAGTGGAAGAAGAAGTACGGGAGCCTTCTATCGAAACGGAAGAAGAAGCAGTAATAAAAGACTCTCAAATTCCAACAAGTAAAGAGATATATACTATCGAAACAGAAGAAAACGAAGGAGTTAGAACCGTAGAGATAACTATTAATAAAGATGGGAGCAGAAGTGTAGTTCAAAAAGTAGACGGCAATGTAGCTTCATCTGATAACATACCCGCAGCCAATACTTTAAATAATAATGAATATGTAGAAGGGGCATTTGGATCTATAGTTGGAGAGCCTCAAATATTAGCAATGGAAGAGGTTATGAATCCTAAAATGAAGGATAAATTAACTACCAAACAAAAACAAGAATTAGGCATAGATGAGGAAACAACAATAAAAGATTCCCAGATTCCAACAAGTAAGGAAATATATAATATTGAAACAGAAGAGGGGGAAGGAGCTAAAACTGTAGAAATAACTATAAACAAAGACGGAAGTAGAAGTGTTGTACAAAAGGTAGATGGTGTAGTGGCTTCATCTGACAATATACCTGCAGCTAACACTTTAAACAATAATGAATACGTAGAGGGGTCGTTTGGTCCTATAACTGGTGAGGTTGAAGTAGTTGTAATGGAAGATATAATGAGCCCTGCAATGAAGAAAAAACTAACCACCCAACAAAAACAAGAGTTAGGTATAGTTGAAGAAGTGGTAGTTGAAGAAAAAACAACTAAACAAACATCTAAAGCAGAGTCTCTTAAAAAAAGAATTAATAAATTGTCTAAGTCACCAAATGTAGAGGGAACTGTTGCTCAGTCAGTTAAACAGTTTTTAAGAATTAACCCAAGAACAGTTTCAGATATTGATGCTTATATATCTCAAGCTGAATCTATGGTAGAAGGACTTAAAAAAAGCAGGACTTTTAAAGGGGATGTTAAGATAGCTGAATCGGTAGATATTAAAAAAGTAGATGAGTACAGTAGTAAAGAATTAAAAGTTCAAGAGCAAACACTTCGTGAGCAAGAAGCTAACGCATTTGAAGAATTAACAGGGTTAAGTTCTGAAGAATTATCTCTAGGTGAAATGAGAGAAATCTTAAATAGTGTAGATGAAGAAAGTGTAAAAACTCCAAAAGAGATAAAATTAAAAGCTGAGAAAAAAGCAGACATTATAGCAAGGGGAATTAAAAAAGCTTTCTCCACCTATAGTGCGATAATAAAAAAACAAATAAAGACAGGTATTGATCCTTTTACTGGTGAACAAGTAAAAATATCTGCTAATGAGCAGAAAATTATTCAAAACTTTTTAAATGTTGACTTAGATAATTTAAGTCCTGCTGAACAGTTAAGGGCATTAGACGCTTTAACCAACTTTGCAACCAACCAAACTACAGGAGGTATGAATGCAACTATATCTCAAGATAAAGGAGTAAAAGAAGCAATAGCAGAAGAAAAGAAAGGGCTTGAAGCTAAATCTCTTAGGTTTTTATTTAGTAAATCTTTATCTCAAGAATACTTAAAAAACTTTGCTCAGTTTCCTGTTATTCAAGAGTTTATGTTTAGGTCTCAAGAAAAAGCTAAAAGATTTTCAAAGGCTAGTGGTTTTACTGGAGTAACAAAAGGAGTTGCTAAAGCTGACAAAGAAGCTAATCAAGTTTTTGATAATTATTTCAATAAGTTCTTCAAGAAGTCTAAACCAAATGGACAAGCTTTTTCTACAGTAGAAAATGATGTAGAAAGAGGGATGTTTGCTTTTATGAGAAGAACTGTTGATGGAACTTTAGAAGAGCAACAACAAGAATTTAAAAGAAGAAAAGGATTAATAGAACAAAGTATAGATAAGCTAAAAGAAACTGGTGAAACTAATGATCAAAAGAAAGCCAAGGTTTATGAAGAGGTTTATAATAAAATATTAAAAGAAGCAAATAATATAAATGATGTTGACTCTAAAGTAGACCCGTTAAACAAAGAAGCAGTTGACTGGGTTACTAATGAGTGGGCGTCTCGAAGAGATGAGTTAGCGGACATATCTTTGAATGTATACAACAGAATATTAGGTAAAGACATAAACTATACTCCAGACTCATTTACTTTAGTTGAAACACCTAGTTCAGAACAAAACATAGGTGATCCTATTTTTGAAGGTACAAGCGAAGTTATTTACGATAAAGAAACAGGAGTTTTGAAACCTAAAAAACCTAGCTTTGCTTTGCCAGAAAATAGAATAGTTAATTTAGGATTTGATTCTCAAAACAGTAGAAATTTAGGAGCAGCACTAACTGATATATACACTGCTGAAAGCATTCAACAACTAAAAGGATTTGTAAATTCAGATGCTTACTCTAAAATAATACCAAATAAATCGGATAGAGATTTGGTCACTGAGAAGTTTAAGAAATATATAGCTTCCAAAAGAGGAGTTGATTATGTGAAGTATTCAAAGTTTGTAAATGGGTTAAACAAGTTTGGCTCCTTAAATGTTGGTAGAGCATTGGGTGGCCCTACTCAGTTTATAAAACAGTTAACACCTTTGGTAAATACCTTAATTAACTCTGGCCCTGTTTCAACTATAAGAGGAATGAACCTTTTAATGAATCCAGCTGTTAATAAATTTTTAAATAATAGTGGGTATGGTATTGCTAATAGGGGGTTGCAGTCTTTAAGTTTTTTAGAATCTAATAATTCTAAGATAGAAAACGCTGCTAAAACTACATTTGGTAAAGCTTTTAATCAGTTAAATAAAGTTAACCAGGCTTACTTACAGGCTTTTGTAGCTAATCCAGACAAGCTTGCAGCTAGAGCTTCTTGGCTTTCATATTACACTAAGTCTTTAAAAAAACAAGGAATAAATCCTAGTGGAATTGATTGGAATACTCACAAAATAAATGAAGAAGCTGCTGATTTTGCAGAGCAACAGGTAGGTAGACAACAAAACGTATCTGATGTAGATTTACAAGGTGATATATTTAATAGTAAAAAACCTTATACACAATTATTTAGAAAGATAATGTTACCTTTTGCCAACTTTGTCTTAAATCAAAAAGTTAGAATGGTTAGTGATGTTACTATGTTAACTAGCAAAATGTCTACAGCTCAAGATAAAGCAGCAGCAGCAAGATCAATTGGTGGGTTAGCTGCTGAGACGGCTCTTTTTAATGCTTTAGGTTTGTTTATAAGTCAAATGTTAGATAAATTTACTTTAGAAGATGAAGATGAAGAAGAGAAAGAAAGAGCAGAAAAAAACAGACTAAAAGGAAGGATAGGTAATGTAGTTAAAGATGTTTTGTCGCCTCTTCCTTTAGTAGATGTTCCAACTGTTGAATTAGCAAACTACGTATTAAGACTATTGGCTGATGAAGAACCGGAAGAAGAAATTCAGTTATCTACTAGTAAAAGAACCGCTCAACCAAAGAAAAAAGAACCTTTTCAATTATTTTCAGAAGACAGAAAAGAGTTTCTAGATCAGTTAGGTGTTTTAGGTATTACTGGTAAAAACGCAGTCGTGGTTTATGATTTAGGCAGAATGGCTTTTAAGGGAGAGTATCAAAAAAAATATAAGGGAGAAAAGGGTAAGGTTAAAAAGATTGACCCTAAATATAAAGACGCTGCTAAAATAAATCTTGCAGCTTACGTATTATACTCTATGGGGCTTTTACCTTCTGATGTTGCTACAGTAGTTAAGGGAAATATTAAAGATATGCAAAGAGCAAAAAAAGAAATTAAACTATCTACAAGTAGATAATTATTACTATATTGAAGGATGAAGATTTGCAATATATGCAATCAAGCACATCCTGAATCAAACTTTCCTACTGCCGGAGTAAAAAACGGCAAGAGATACTCAAGACTACAATGTACTCAATGCTACGGTAAAAAGAAAAGACATCGTAGATATGTAAACCAAAAGTGGCTTAAGGATTTAAAAGAAACAATGTCCTGTGAGTCCTGCGGATACTCTAAAGAAACACATCCTAGATTTTGCACTCAAGCTCTTGAGTTTCACCACCACGAGGATAATAAGAAGTTTGAAGTAAGTAATGGCGTACACAGAGGAATGGCCATTAAAAAACTTCAAGAAGAAATAGAGAAATGTAAAGTTCTTTGTTCAAGATGTCACGTAGAAGAACACTATCCTTCTTGATCTACCAACTCATCTAAAATTTTAATTAGATTTTTGCAAGACTTGTTTAATTCTTCTTGCTTTTTATCCATTAAACTTTCATAAATGTCATCAGTAGTGTCGTTGATCATCTTTGTTATAAAGTTAACGTATGTGACGTGGTGTTTCATTGTTTTAAATCTTCCGAGTATAAAAACTCATCTCCTAGTTTTTTATCTATTGTTTTAATTGTTCTGTATATTTCAACACTTCTTCTCTTAACTTCTTCCTTTTCTGATTTTGTAGAATCAATACCTAGATGAGCATACAGACTACAATCAATCTCTAATAACTTATTTATCTTATCCTTGTCGGTCCAGGTCTTAAACTCTAATATCTTTTCTATATCTTCAAATTTATATCTCATTGTAAATTTTTAATTCTGGAGCACTCAATCCATCTACACTATATGATGGCATAGAACCGTAATCCATTTCATTATTATAATAAGGCTCGTTCTTATATCCTAGCTTTACTTTTTCGATTGAAGAATCTTTAATGTAGTGGTTAAAATTTCTTCTTAAGAACGCAACAGTTAAGCCATACCTGTCTGCTATTCTTTGTAATTTCTCTCCTTTAACTAGTCTAAATAATATGTTTTTTCTATTCTTTTCTGTAAGAATGTATTTGAATTTGTAATCAAGATTCATTTAAATTTAAATTTAAGTTTATTAAGTCTAAGTATTCATCACTATCTATTTCTCTAACATCAGTGAATGAATATAGGTTTTTAGTTAACCTAACACAGTCAACAGAAAAAAACGTAGCTTCTGGCTTGTGTATTACACCACCATAAGTAGTGCTTTTATTCGGGTTAAGATTGTCTAGTTTTTTATTAATAAGTTTTGCAATAGCCATTGATTGGACCATAGAGAAAGACTGTTGAAGCTTGTCAATAAACCCCTCATCCACATCAAATATTCTATCCTCTATATACTTCTGTCTCAAATCCGTGCTCATTTAACTCTTTTAATCTATACTCTTGTAGCTTAGATAGCTTTCCTTTTTCTGTTTTAATCTCTGAAAATAAAACAGAGTCTTTTCTTATTGCAACCAAGTCAGGTATGCCATTTTTATTAGTTTTAATTAACTTAATGACATAATATCCTTCAGCTTCTAGCTGTTTTATTCTCTTCGCTTGTATTGCGCTTTCTCTCATTATATATCATTCTAATTTTTGAACCTAAACTACAATCGTTTGGGGTCGTTTTAACTAATACTTTTATTTCTTTATTTAGCTTCATTTTTATAAATTTAATGAATTATATTTATGTAACTCATAAAAATATTTAGTAATTTTTTTATTATTTTGAAATTCTGTCCTATAAGGAGCAAACTTTGGAACAATATCAGAGGTAATAATTTCTTCCTTCAATTCGTTTAAATTATACATATATATTCCAGAATCGTCTTTTACCAAGTAAAAGGGGTTTTTATCTAATGCCTCGCCAATCATTAATAGATTGTAGAACTTATCTACTTGTATATAGTGAGTATCATAAACAACATCCCTAACTTTAATTTCTATGATAGAGATGTCGTTGTAAGCATCGTAAGCTTCATATTCATTTTCTGTAGGCTTTAAACCTCTTTCGTATTTAAGGTTTAACTCTTTAATTAACTGAAGCTCTTTCTTTTTCATTTCCACTGGTTTCTACCAACTAACATTCCAATTATGCCATAGTTAGCTATATCAATAAACGTATCTTCTTGACCTTCACCAGGAACATAATTCTTGCCATTCTTAATTAAGTTCTTTAATCTGCTTATTTTGTCAGTTAATCTAATGGATAAACCTGTCAAAGCAAACTTTTTGTCTTCTGGTTTCTTTAAATCACCACCTAATGCGATATTATTTAATCCGTAATCCATTTGCTTTCTTGCAAATAATTTATACATCTCTTGCTGTATTTCCTTGAACTCCTTAGATAATTCAGGATATTGTTTTTCAAACGTCTCTATTTCTGTCATTTTGTTTTGTTTTTATAGTTTAAGTAAGCTCCTTCAATATTGAATCCGCATCCGCATTTTTTGTGATTACCTTCAAAGTAATTAACATACTCCTCTCTTGGTATGCAGTACCAATTGTTATTATAAGGGTTGAAATGATATATTAAGTTAAATTGCTGCATATTTTTTTTTGACATCCAATGCCATTCTTTTTTAATCATATGTTTTTTCTAAAAAAGATTTATATTTATTATAAATAGTTCCATAAGTTTGTTCTCTCCATAGTTGAATATCATTTTCTTTTTTGGTAGAAAATATTTTAAACTGTTCGTGAAGATTTTGAAAATTATCTAGTAATTCTCTATTTTTTTTCATCAAAACTAATAACTCTTCTCTTAATTTTTTATTTGCTTCCCAAGTTCTTATAGGTATTTTCCTATTAATCTTTGTAATCTCTTGAAACCTTTCCCAAGTTTTTTGTCCGCATTTAGTGTGAGTTTTAAATGATTCATCTACATCTTCAATATATTCTATTCCAGAATTTTTTAAACAATTAATTAATCTTGTATCTAGTCTATTGTGTAAAATACCTTTTTTTTGATGGTATTCTATCCATTCTGTTACTTTTATTAATTTCTCTAATTTATGTGCCATAATCTCTTTTAAAATGTCTTAATGTGTAATCTTTTTTGCTGTTTACAGCTTTGTATATCATTTTCTCAATACCTTTCTCAGAGAATATCCAATAGATATTATTATGCATTCTCTCTTTAGTAGTCATACGATCACGACTCTGCCAATAACTTGTAGCACTAAAGTCAATATTGTAATAAACTAAGAAGTCTGCTTTTCTTAAGGATATTCCCTCTCTACCACTCACAATCTGTAAAGCAATGTTCTTGTCTGTACTGTCAAACTCTTCTAGTGTGGTACATAAATTATCACCAAAAACCTCGCTCAACGCTGTTAACTCAGCTTGAAACTTATAAAATATAGCTATCTTTTGACCATCAAACTTTTCCTTAATAAACTTTGCCTTGCTTAAGTCAAGTACAATTCTATTACCACTCTCAAACTTTACCGTTCCACTGCACATTTGATGCATCTTAGTCATTAACTTAACAGCAGTATCACCCAATATATACTCACCATCTATCTCATAGACTAAATCCTTTCTAAGTACTTTAATCATATCACTAACCTTTTCGCTTATCGGAACTAACAATACCTTTTCATTAATAGTGGTCTTAAACCCAGCCTCTTTTTGACTGTACGAGATAGTATAAGGCTTCATTTTCTCTACAATCTCAGCCAGACCTTTGCTGTAGTCGTTTATATTATATCCATTGATCTTTTTCTGCACTACCCTTACATACTCACTAGCAAACTTATAAAAGCTCTTATGTTTGCTAAAAGGATTTCCAGGCACACCATACACCTGGTGATACATCTGAGAAAAACTCTCTGGAGTAGGGGTCCCTGACATTAAAATGACATATGGTTGATGGTCTTGTATTAATTCTTTTACAGTCTTAGCTCTTTTACTAGGCTTTGGAAAAGCTCCCATTGAATGAGCTTCATCACAAATAATTACATCCCACTTTATATCTGGAATCTTATGCAAGCTTTCGTAGTTAATGGCAAACATTGCAAAATTAACAGGGCACATTTTATCATAATCACTAGAAATAGAACTTATTGCTTTTTTCTTAGTAATAAACAATACATTTTCAATATTAAGCTTTTCACATACACCCAAAGAAGTTAGGGTTTTACCTGTTCTAACCTCCATAGATAGATAAAGTAGCTTTTTATTTTTAAGCACTTTTAATCCTTTTTCAATGATATTTACCTGATAATCTCTAAATTTCATAGCAGTTTTTGGATTTTAGCACATTTCTCATAATCTTCAATATCTGTAAAATATTCTAACATTAATTCTATCATTTCTTTATCATCAGGATAAACAGGATCGTGAGCAAAAAGAATATCAACATTAACCACACCTAAGTCTTGTTCATCTAAAACATCTTCTATTCCCCAACCCTCAACCACCATCTTGTAGGTATTGTTAAAAGCAATATGTAATCTTTCCGGATCTAACTCAATCATATCTCTAACTTTCCATTTGTTTCTAACTCGTGCTTGGTTCTGATTCTAATCCATTTTCCGTTGTGGTCCTTGCCTTCATCAGGATTTACTCCAGTTTTAAAAACAGAATAATAAGTAAGCCATTGATAAAACTTAGTTCTTGAAACAGTCATCTTGGCTTTTGGAGCAAAGTCTGGATTGTCTGCTATAAAATCCATATACAATTCTTGCTTGTATATTTTGTACCCATTTTCAAAATTTTCATTAGGACTTTTTCCATCTAATAACCCAACCCACTCTATAAACTCGTGACAGGTCTCAGCAGATAGCTGACGTATCTTAAGGTTAACAAATGAACTTTTAACCAATCCCTTATTCATATAATACTGCAAACAGTAAATCATATAATTATCAAAGCTACACCACTCATCATCAGTCCACTCACCAAACATCAATTTACCAAACTCATCATAAGGAGTAAATGACTTATTGTAGTATTGGTTTAATTCTAACTCCCACTTTCTTCTTTCAAAAGAATTACCCTTTCCTTTAATAGCGTAGTTAGTGGTAATAGCAACCTTTGGTGACTTTTTAAAAGGAATCTTAATAGCATCCTTGTTTTTCTTCTCTAGCGTTAATCCTTCTGTAATAACACTAAACAACCTTTCAAAGTCAAAGTGTTTCTTTACATCATCAAAACAAAGTATCTGAGTGTCAGCAGAAACTAACTGATAAGCAAAAGACTTTTGGAAATCAAAACCTTTCCCGTCAATTACCACCAACTTCTTCATATGTTGTAAGGCATTCATAAACAAACCTTTGCCAGTTCCACCTTCAGGATTATCACTAATTACTTCATCGTTTAATATAACAGCAGGACAATAAGATAAATTCTTATATCCGTGCATTAAATAACCAATCGTGCTTTCAGTAGATTCAACTCTCTTTTCGTCTGTTGCACATATATTTGATATGAATTTCTTGTAATCGCATTCAATAGATTCACACTCTGTGAAGTCTCTGTCTATAACGTGGTCCTTCCAAACATAACCACCTAGATCAATATAGTCAATTGGAACTACCTCACTATTAGTTACTTTAACTGCACAATTCTTGTAATATATATAAGACTCGTTCTTAGTGTCTTCAATAAAGAAAACCTTAATTGAGTCTAATAATGTTAAAAATTCTTCTCTAAAGTATTTAGTCTGTTCAGCAAAGTAATTATACACCTCTATATCGTCTAAGGTAAGTAGATGAGTAAGTATAAAATCTTTTATTTGCTTTTCAGATGCGTGATCAATTAAATTATTAGTGACCTTTACAAACACATAATTCTTACTTCCTTCAGGATTATATTTATAAAAACCATTGTCTTCTAAAAACATTTTAAACTTTACGTGAAATATTTTAATAACACCTTTCTTGCTTTTGGTCCAAAACTTATTATCAAAACTTTCTTCTTCAACTCTGTCAATTACAGTATCTAAAACTTTTTCATCTATCTCGTCAAAGTATTTCTTGATATCAGTCTTTGATTTGCCTTTTAAAATATTAGACTTTATCTGATTTATCTTTTCAGAATCTTCATAAACTCTAGTTCCAAAATTAGCCATATTAGCATAAGCCGAATCAATTGTCTTTTTTATTTCGTTAAGACTAAAGTCCTGAGACTCAAACCCATTTAATATATATTCAGCAAGTGACTTCTCTATTCCAAAGTCATTAAATGATGAAGCCAGTATAAACGCATTGTGGTTTCTTTGCCCTTCACTCATTGGGTATTTTTTCTCCCACCACTTTACTAAAATCTCCACAATCTTAGTTTGGTCTGTAATAGGAATTGTAATCTCCTTGTTCTCAACAACTTTTGGAGTATCAATAATTTTATCCCACACTAATGAATCTTCATTAATATGTATTAAAGGATCATAGCTCTCGTAACAGACCCTAGATATGTTTTTAGATGTGCTATCAAAAAACTCTGAGTCAAAGTATTGTTGTAATGAAGCAAAGTATTTTCCGTGTGAATCAACATCAGCAGGGACTTTGATTAAAACCTTAAGCCCCTTGCCGGATGGTGAGATGAAAACACAATAAACAAACTCATCTTCAATTAATTCTTCTCTATGTTGGTGTAATTTCTTTTGGGTATCGTACTGGTCAAAGTCTAAACATATTAAACCACTATGCTCCAGGATGGAGTCATCGTTTCTTTTGTTAAACTTCCCACTAAAACAAATAGCCGGTAACTCTTGCTTTAGTTGATTAATTCTTTTTTTATCTTTTTCAGTTCTTATCTTCTTAATAAGTTCTTCTGATCTTCCATCTCTTATTCTTTCTATAATGTCACTTACAGGTAAGTGGAAAGGCTGGGTGGTGTCCTTTATATTTTTAAATA
>Ga0213861_10003273_pt1 | contig 13387 bp, 16 predicted proteins | sample PICome_4_FD_160110 | JGI IMG/M metagenome (GOLD analysis project Ga0213861, IMG submission 160110) | Coastal seawater microbial communities near Pivers Island, North Carolina, United States - PICO131 | ecosystem: Environmental > Aquatic > Marine > Coastal | place: USA: North Carolina...
CTGCCAAACAATTGAGTTCTGACAGCTCTGCCCCGCGCAATGGACCTTGATTTGTTTCCAAAATTCCCGCCAATCCTTTTATGTTCTTGATCAAAATATTTGCCATAACTCAATTCTAATTTAGCTCAAAAATACTAAAATTTGAGCGAACGAATTTTGAAAGCGGAGAACCTGAAGTCAACCTAATTCGAGTATTATTTTCATCATAAACCTGGCACTTCGTATAAACACCTAAACACCCACCTAAATCTTTTAGAAACTAAACCGTTTAAAATATCAGACCCCAGGTTTTGGCACAGCTTTTGCAATTTCCATAGCGAACGTAAAAAAACAGAAATAAGTAGAGGCTCACAATTTTCAACTCGATTCTCTACCAAGAACAAGTAAAACTGAAGTTATGAAAAAAGTAAATTACATATTAACAGGAATTATAATGGTAGCATCATTTGGATCAGTCGCCCAAGAACTGGCTCCGGATCAAAATCCTAACTACCAAAACAGCGCAGAAAAGTATGCTGAGAAATCAGATGAGCTAACTGCAACGCAAAGTGAAACCACTCAGGAAACGTATAAAGCATTTGACTGGCGTGAAGCGAAAGCCGAAAAACAGCAAATTCGTAAAGATCGTCAATATGAAATTCGAAAAATGCGATTACAAAACCGCTACAGATGCGGTAACACCAATAGATATTACAATAACGGAAATCCATATGGTAATTACAACAACCAATATTATAACAACGGATATTATGGATTACCAAGTTGTGGAACAGGGCTTTTTTACCCCTTCCATTAAATAGAACAGAAGCAAAAAAATTAACGATAAAAACAGAAGATCATGAAAACATTAAAATTTAATCTATTTATTGCAACTATACTGGCACTGTCAGTTCAGAGTTGTATGAGAAGTGTATCACGAGTTGATCCAGAAAAGGAAATTGATATCAGCGGAAGATGGAATGATGTCGATTCAAAAATAACTGCAGAATCAATGATTGACCAAGTATTAGGTGAAATCTGGTTGAAGAAGCACATGAATGAAAAGAAAGAGAAACCAGTTATAATTGTTGGGTTCGTAAAAAATAAAAGTCATGAGCATATTGATGCTGAAACGTTTATTAAAGATGTTGAAAAATCATTCATTACTTCACAAAAAGTGAGATTGGTACAAGGAGGAGAGAAGCGTGACGCAGTTAGAGGTGAAAGAGCTGATCAACAAGATAATTCATCCGTTTCTACCATGAAAAAATGGGGATTAGAAGTAGGAGCAGATTATATGATGCAAGGTTCAATCAACTCAATTGTTGATGCCTTAGATCGTAAGAAGGTAGTTTATTACCAAATTGATCTTGAGCTTACGAATATGGAGACAAACGAGATTGTTTGGATCGGAGATAAAAAAATCAAAAAATTCGTCAAGAATTAATTAAATGCACTTCGAGAGCATCAATGAGCCTGCTCATAAGACTAAATAAATCGAAGTAAACTTTGACAATAATAAATTATAAAATTGAGTAAACAAAAATATCACATTGGGGAGGTTCAACAAACCTGCTCAGTGTGAATTTTTCAAACCATTTAAACCAAAAACCAAAGCAGTCTGATTAATGCACATGCAAATCAGGCTTCGTAAAAAACGAAATCATGTTTGCAAAAAAAGTCGCACATATCATTATAGCACTTCTTTTAGGAGTTAGCATAAGCGGTTGTGCCACTTATCATCAAAAAGCGCAGGAAACTGAAAAAGCACTGTTTGCCGGAAACTATACGAAAGCAGAAGAGTCTATCAAAAAAAACAAATTCTTAAAGCGCAAACGCAACGCACTTTTATATTACTTAGAACTTGGAAAAGTTCAAAACCTAAATGGAGATTTTGCTGCAAGCAATAAAAGCTTGAACAAAGCAGATCACATGATGGAAGAACACCGTAATCTTTTTGAGATGGCAATTGGTATTACGGTTAACCCAGCAATGCAATCTTACAATGTTGAAGGGCATGAACGTATTCTAGTTCATTATTATAAAGCATTAAACTATTTACAATTAGGTGACATTGAAGAAGCGATTGTTGAAGCGCGCCGAATAGACTTGAGCCAAATGGCAAATGATAATGCCGTTGGTGGTAAACTCAAAAAATATGGCAAAGATCCATTTGGATTAATGCTGATGGGAATGATTTACGAGGCGGACAAAGATTATAACAACGCATTCATTGCCTATAGCAATGCCAAAAAAATATACGACACGGATGAAACTGGGCTATATAACGGTCAATATCCAGAGAGTTTAGAGCGCGATTTAGTGCGCACGGCGGATTATGCAGGAAGACAATACAAATCTGATTTGGTAACTGAAGATCTTCCTTTTGGAGAAGCAATTATTTTTTGGGAAAACGGAATGGCTCCAATTAAAGAAGAAAAGAATCTTTACTTTTCATTAAATGAAGAAAACGGTAACTTCTTTTTTACATCTGATCAAATTCATGTACCAGTAGATTATGATTTTGGGAAAGATGATGAAGATTTCGACCCAAGTGATATTGGAATGATTCGTTTAGCATTGCCTTATTATATCCAGCGAAACAACGCTGTACAATTAGCTTATGTGACGCATAACAACAAACGTAAAAACTTACATTTAATTGAGGACATTAGTGCTTTAGCTTTCCAGATTGAACGGGACAACTATTTTAAGGAACTTGGAAAAAATCTTTTACGCATTGCGATTAAAAAAGTAAGCGAATTAGCTGCAGGTGATCGGAACGAATATGTTGGATTGGCCATGAATATCGCAAATGTAGCTACTGAAAAAGCAGACACTAGAAACTGGCAATCACTACCAAGCCAAATTCACTATACCCGTATTCCTTTAGAGGAAGGATTGAATACTATTTCTGTGAATTGTAGCAATGGACAAACGCAAACTTTTGAGATTCGAGGAAGTGGCGGAAAGGTTTTTCGGAACGTTGTAACTTACTAGGCGTGTTTTAGTTTTAAGTCTTGACAGTTATCGTGTTGTTTTTAGTAAATATTGCTAATGGGAGACCAACAAATTGTTCAAAAAATGGTAAAAGAATAAGTTCACTTTAACCGGAATAGAAAATGGGATAGTGATTAAGTAAATCATTATCCCATTTAAATATTATGCACGATAATAAAACGCAATTGAAACTACTTTGGTTTATGAATTACACCCTCCTCAATCAAGTGTGCGAAAAAGTCATTAATCGTTTCAGATAACGGACGATAGTTCATTCCTAATTTCTCAATACTTTTGCTATTATCCGCTTTAAATGGATAGCCAATGTTTTTAGCTACCATTTTACGCGGCATACCCTGTGATGGGCCAGCCAACCACACCATAAACTTTGGCAATTTTCTTGAAGGCAGTGGGTAATTTGGATAGTTCGGTTTAAGCATTGCTGCAAGGCCTAAAAAGCTTGAGTTTTCTGCAGAAATGATATGTCTTCCTTCTGCTTCCGGAGTGAACCCTGCCCGGAAATGAGCTGTTGCTAAATCACGCACATCCACTGCGCCAATATTAAATGCAGGCGCGCCCATTTTCATGTCGCCGTTCCCCATCATTTTCATAATTTCAAATGTTTCTGAAGTTCCATGCGGATTGATCCCAGGTCCTATTACAAATGAAGGATTTACCACAACAACATCCCATTGCTCTTGCGCCTTCATCATTTTCCATGCTTCCTTTTCAGCTAACGTTTTTGAATAAGAATAAGGTTGATGATCTAGTGAAGAGGTTGTATTCCATACGTCCTCTGTCATAGTTTGATTAGGCATACTCAAAGTGTCTTTTGCATCTCCATAAATGGCGGCACAGCTGCTTGTAACTACAACTCTTTTTACCGAACCAAACTTCGTTGCAGCGTTCAGCACATTTTGTGTTCCCTTTAATGCCGGGTCAATTAAATCCTTTTGCGGATCCTTAATTGAAAGTGTAAAAGGAGAAGCAGTGTGAAAAATTAGTTCACAACCTTGGGTGGCGGCATCAAAGGAACCTTCCTCCAATAAATCTGCCTTGAAGTACTTTATACTCCCAGGGGAATTGGCGGCAATTGCATCCAGGTATTTTGTTTTTTCTTGATTCTCGGGACTTCTTACCGCGGCGTGCACAGTCATTCCTTCTTTTAATAATTTCTCCACTAAGCGTCCTGCAACATATCCTGTTGCGCCGGTTACCATTACTGGTTTTGATTGATCTATCTTTTTCATAATCTATGTATTAATCTAAATTGTATTTTATTTTTAAAGCGTTCAGCGTCTTCGCTGAATCATATTGTTCATCTTTTAGCAGTATTACGGTAGCTGCTCCGTCCAATATCATTTCCAAAATAGTACCTTCAGCCTTGGGATCTTCATAGCCCAATTCAGCAAAAGCCGCTGTTGATTTTTCAAACATGAGCTCAAATGAAATGCTATTGTATTTTTGTTGTTGCCATTTTAGGGCATATATTAATCGCCAAAATTTATGCTCAGCTTGGTCAATTTGAAAAGGAATTGAAATAATGGCGCTTAGAATTTCTTTGGGGTCCGTCATTTCAAAAATAGGTGCGAAATACGCTGTTCCCATTTCTTGTCCTTGCTCTAAAATGGCATTTAACAATCCTTCTTTATTTTTAAAATGCCTAAAAATCAATCCTTCAGATACACCCGCAGCTTTCGCTATTTTATTGGTAGATGTTCCATGAAACCCCTCTTCTGCAAAGAGTTCCAGGGCGTTGGTTAGTATCTTAATTTGTTTTTCTGCCATAATAATGAGTGATTACTCACTTACAAGTGTAGTAAAAAACTTGATTCCACAAAAAATAAATATCATTCCCGCGAAATTACTAACAGTAAAACGACAGTTTCATGAATCTCTTCATGATTAGAGATCGAGACTTTTTTACGCTTTAAAAAAATGATGTTGAAATTCCGTTGGAGAATTCAAACGATATAACATTTTAAAATCACCTTCCAAAGCCGTCATAATATTCTTCAAGATAGCTTTCATACTCATATATCATTTCGATATTTTCTACTTCAATATCCGATAATTTACCCCGAATATCTGTCCCCATTGGCATGTACCAATCATATCCTTCGAACAAAGTCCGCCATTCTTTATTCTTAAAACAATAGCCATGGCGTGCATAAATTTCATTTCGCATTTCTGTCAATTCGTATTCAGTCAAATTGGCCAAATCATCATCCGCTAATAAGCGTTGCGAGGCTTCCGGATAGGTTCCTAAAGTAGCATCATATTCAAATAGACGTTTTTTCAATTCATAGGTTTTAGCAGAATTTCCTTTTTCCTTATATGGCGTCCAGTTCCCTTTGACTAGCTCGTCCGAAGCATCTAAAGTAAATTCAAATATTCCGTCATATTGGTCATCACCAGGCTCTTTTAATGTGAATGTATAACGGTCTTCTTCCATTAAATCAAAAGTCCCTGAAACCTTGCGAAAATTTCCTGCACAAACAGAATATCCTTCTGCACTGCCGTTTGCCGTTTCAAAAATGGTCAGGTTGATTTTATTTTTTCCAAAAGCTCCCACATAACATCCTAAAATTTGGTCAACTGTTTGATCTACCAGCGGAAACATTCCGTCAATAAAGGACTGATTGATGTCTTTATCTCCGCCGATTGTTCTAGGACTCTCATCATATAAGGTAGCTGATAATGACTCATCCAACTCTTCTACTGCAGGATCATTTGTCTCAATATTGGTTGTTTCATCCTGCTCATTGGTTTCTGGTGGATCAGATGTTGGAGCACGACAAGCCGTTATAAAAATAAAACTCGTTGCGAAAAGTAGTTGCATTAAAATGGGAGTGTTTCTTCCTTTTTTCATCTTCATTGTCATTCATTTAAACTATTTTGGTTTCATCAAACGAATGTAAATTACAGATTATTTTGAAAAAGCTTATCAGAATCTTACTTATTCTATTATTTGCATTCTTTACACTATTAATGGTGCTCATTACCATCCCATATTTCTCATTAGAGACAGATGTGGCATTTTTACGCATTAAACAGTGGGTATTTCGACTCTTCCCAACTTCGGTTTCAAATATTTGGATTACAGCTTTTTACATTCACGTTTTTACAAGTGTATTCGCCTTAATTGCAGGTTTCACACAATTTAGCAAGCGGTTTCTATGGAAAAAAACGCACAGAATTATGGGAGCAATCTACATTGTGACGGTTCTTTTATTGACGGGACCTTCTGGACTAGTTATGGGTTTTTTCGCAAATGGAGGACCCTTATCTGTTGTAGCATTTAGTACTTTAGCGCTATTGTGGTGGTGGTTTACATTTAAAGCGTACACAGCCATTCGCAATCGAGACTATGAAGCACATAGCAAGTTTATGTATCGAAGTTTTGCGCTTACGCTATCGGCTGTTACACTCCGTTTGTGGAAATATGTCATTGTAAATTATTTGTATGAAATGCCACCTATGGATCTTTACCGCCTCGTAGCATGGCTTGGCTGGGTGCCTAATCTAATTTTGGCAGAAATCCTGATTTACAAAGGGTTCCACTTGAAATTATTGAGCAAAAAACTTAACCACCCCCATTAGAAATTTGCAGAACTACTACGTCAGTCAGTCAATAGCGCACTGATAACGCAGATTATTCTGATTTTCAATGATCTTAAAAAAGCTGTGAAAAACGCCAAGGGGTGCTTTGTGCAAATACTCTTACCTATTGCCCTAATGCCTAATCACCTCTTACCTTATCCCTAAAACCGAATATCCTTAATCATTAGCTGCAGCGTTGTTCTACCTTGCCAAAAATTCTCGCCTATTGTATACACAATATCGAACGGTTCATTAATTATTCGAGTCATTAAATGCCCAAAACCAAAAGCAATGGCCTCTACAATAATTTCTGGGTATTCTGCTTGGCGAATAGAAAACTTAACATGCTCGTCCTTTAATAACCTGGAATAGCCTGTGTCTTTGACTTGCCGGCTAACAAAAACTGGTGACATATTATCTGGACCGAACGGCGCCAACTGTTTCAAAACACGATAAAATTTCGGAATTCCACCCAATTGATTTTCAAAAATATCTCTAAAGTCTATTTCCGTATCAATTTCAATTTCCGGCACCAACATGTCTTCTGTTAAAATGTCTTGTGCAACTGAATCGAACTTTAATTTAAAAGCTGGAACATTATCCAGAGGCATGGTTAATCCTGCAGCGAAATAGTGTCCACCGAATTGAGTTAGCAAGTCAGCACATTCTGCAATAGCGTCATGAATATTAAAGCCCTTAATACTGCGAGCAGAGCCTACAGCTTCGCCGTTTGATTCTGTCAAAACAATTGTTGGTCGATAATACGATTCAATCAGCCGAGATGCAACGATTCCCACCACTCCTTTATGCCAATTTGGATCAAAAATCACCGTTGATTTTGCATTTAATAACCAATCGTCTTTTTCAATTTCCGCCATGGCTTCAGCAGTTATTGAGCGGTCTATTCCTTTACGGGTTTCATTGTGCGTATTAATGAGTTTACTCACCTCCTCCACCTCATCAATTGACTGGGCTAATAAAAGCTCCACGGCTTTATTTCCAGATGCTATTCGACCCGCCGCATTAATTCTCGGCGCAATTGAAAACACAACATCCATAATCGATAAATCTCCTTTGGTATTGGATAATTCTAAAATCCGTTTAAAGCCTATTCTTGGAGTTTCGTTGAGTAATTGAAGACCAAAATAAGCCAATATTCGATTCTCTCCAGTCATTGAAACGATATCTGCACCAATACTTACAACCACCAGATCCATCAAATTCACAATATTATCAAATGATCGATTGGCTATTTGATTCAAGGCTTGCACTAATTTAAATCCTACGCCACAACCAGATAGTTCTTTATAAGGATATGGGCAATTGATTTGTTTGGGGTTCAATAAAATACAAGGTGGCAGTTCTGTTCCGGGTAAATGATGATCACAGACTATAAAGTCAACACCATTTTCCTTGGCATAGGTTATTTGTTCAATTGCCTTAGTTCCGCAATCGAGTGCAATGACCAAAGAAAAACTATTATCAATAGCAAAGTCTACCCCTGTCATTGAAATACCATACCCTTCTTTATACCGATCAGGAATGTAATAGCCCACTTGCTCATATTCTCGCGTTAAATACTCGTAAATGAGCGCTACAGAAGTTGTTCCATCTACATCATAATCACCATAAACTAATATATTTTCACCGTTGAGTATGGCGGTTGATATGCGTTCAACTGCCAATTGCATGTTCAACATTTCGAATGGATCATGTAACTCATCCAAACTCGGGCGAAAAAATGCTTTCGCAGCTTCAAAATTTTGAATTTTGCGCTGCCCTAAAATTGTTGCAATTGGTTTTGAAACACCGAGTTGCTCAATTAATCGAACAATCGTGTCTTGATCTGTACTTTCCTTAAAGACCCATCTTTTATCCATGAATTTAAGCGTTTATAAAGAAACTAATTAGATTTAATCTTTTCGTATCTTAGAAGTTTATTGGGGTCGAATGTTAAAGATAATTTAAAAGTCGATTTGATATTGGTTTCGAGATCATTTTTTTATTTTTAAGAAAAAAACTATGCTTCACCTCTTCAAAATAGTATTCATTTTAACCCTAACTCCAGTTTATGGGCAAGACAATGAAGAAGTATATTCCATTTATTTTAATCAAAAAGAACTTGATTTTAGAAGTTTAAAAGGGAAAAAGACAAAATTAGAGGGAGCAACAACCTCCATTTTAAATCCAACAAAAGCCGAATGGAAAGTTTTAATGAAACACTTTAAGGAATACGATCGGTATCACGAAATTGCTAAAGGTTCAGATTAATTTTTCTGAGAAGTAACGCCTAAATCAGTTCTTATTTTTCCTAGCCAAGCTTTCGCTTTGTCAATATTTGTAAAGAGTTTAAAAGGAATATGCTTCTTTTTATTTTTTAGAGTATCACGCGCAACAATGCGTTGCCCTAAAGAATGCACAATAATTGCTTCTGCTTTTACACATCCATCTCCAGTATCATTTGTACAGGCCTCTCGAGCTTCTCTGTCAGGAATTGTTCTATCTCCAATATTAATCAGATTAAAAACTTCTTTTTCTTTCGCAAGGCGAATTGAAGCCAATTTAATCTCTTTATAATCGTGTAAACTAAATACTTGATCCTCCCCCACATTTATATAGAGAATATTATTCTCCAATAATCTAACAGTCGATTTTTCACATTCAATCATTCAATTCTCTTTTTAAAAGACCAATTTAATTGGACATAACAATAATTACATCAACGTCGTTAAAAACATTCTATCATTAACGACAAGAAAATGAAAGGATAATTAGTTTAGAGCCCTTTTTTGTAGTAATCGATTTACTTGAACAGCGGTTTAAGTATAATCGTAGCGTTATTCGTGGTAGCAGCTATGCTGTTATTTTAATGAGCTAATATATATTTGGTCGACTAATCCCTAATATTGGTAGATTAATTTTGGAATAGCTTTTTACCCGAAATTACTAACCATTTGATAATTATCATTTTTTGCACGAAGGCCTGTTACCCATTCTTTTGCTTTTTTCTTATCTGTAAAAATGCGCGTGGGAACATTTGATTTTCGTTGCTTTATCATGTGTTTGGCTATAATGAATTGGCCTAAACCATGAACGACCACCGCTCGACCTAGCATCTTATTATTTACCTCCTCTTTTCCACAAAACTCACGGGCTGCTTTGGTTGGGGTTGAATAAGCACCATAACTAACTATGCTGTATAATTTCCTTTGGACTTTCACTAATTCAGCTGCGACATTATGGAATTCATAAATGTGTTTCATACCTATTTCGCTCCCTGAATCAATATCAACGAATATAATATTCCCATCAATCAGCCCTACTTTACCTATTTTACACTGGATCATTTTCATAGACATAATATTTGATTCAAATTTACACCGTTTTCGTCGAAGGATGTAACAAAACAGATATGCATGCATAATAAGTCGATAAGGTGTATTTATAATGTTATATCCGTAACACTTTGTTAATGAAGGTTTAGAGTTTGGGGGAAAACAATTAATCGTCTACACGAATATTAAAAGCTTCTAAAAGCCCCATTAAACCATCAGTAGAAAACCGGGCGCCTTTCACTTGATTTAGACTTGGGTTAATCGCGTAATTTTTACTTAAACGGAAATCAGCATCCATTAAATTGGTATTGTTAAATTGAGCATCCGTAAGAATAGAATTTGTGAAAATGTATTTTTTTAGTTGCGCTGCTGTAAAATCACATTCTTTCAATGAATAGTTAATCATTTTCAACCCAACTAATTTTAAATTGTGGAATGAGGCATAATCGAGCATTGAATCTTCAAACTAAATTTTTAAACGGAATGGATTAACACTTTCGAAATTAAGTCCGATCATTTTACAACCCACAAAACTTACTTCTCTAAACGCTGATTCATTAATGAAAGCCCCTGTAAAATCGCAATTAATAAACTCGCAGTCTTCAAATGTCAAGCCTATGAAATTTAATTGAGCAAAGCTACAGTTCTCAAGAACACATGACTCAAATAGTGTATTGCGCAATTCTACAGCACCATAATCAACTTGCTTAAAATGCTCTTCAAAAAAATTGTTTTCGCTCATAATAAAGTGTTTGATAGCGTCAACGGAGTGATTGATTTAAGAATTGACCCACTTTAAATCCGGTTGAAAAACAACCTTGCAATAAAAAACCGCCCGTTGGAGCATCCCAGTCCAACATCTCTCCAACTATTGAAATATGAGGATGTTTTATTAATCGAAATTGCACATCTACTTCATCCATTGAGATTCCGCCAACAGTTGAAATGGCCTCCTCTACTGATCTGAGTCCAACTATAGGAACAAGCGCCTTTTTTAAACATGTTGCAAATGCGCTAGGATTCAAATACGTTTCTTTATCTAAATTACGTTTCGCAATTGCATGCATGGCCTTACTAAGCTTAAACGCATAGGTATAATTTTTTGGTTTTATTACAGCACTCGATATTTTTGACTGCAACATCTCCACAGTACTATTCGGTTTAAAATCAATAAACACATACGCGCGCTCCTTCTTTGCTAATGTCTCTCGCATTAGCGGGACTAATGGATATATCGCATTTCCTTCTAAACCATACTCAGTAATTATAGCTTCGCCCTTAAAAGTTTGACCGTAAGCCTGAATAGCAATGTTTTTTAAAGGTGTACCCGCAAATTTTTTTTGAAATTCATCTCCCCAATCCACATCTAATCCACAATTTGATGCTTGAAAGGGCAAGGTCTGCACATTAATGGCATTAAAATGTTTAAACCAATCGCTGTTAGCGCCTGTCTTGGACCATGAACCGCCTCCCAAACCAAAAATATAATGATCCGCCTCTATGGTGATTTGATTTTCATTTGCCAATACAATGGGTTTGTTTGCTTGGTCAAATCCAATAAATGCATGATCTAAATGCACCTTCACCTTTCTTTCTTCAAGAACATCCATTATTCTTTGAAGCACCTGATTCGGCTTAATTCCTTTTTCTGGGAAAACCCTACCACTCGATCCAATAAAGGTCTCCATTCCGAGTTGCGACAAACAGGTGCGCGTGTCATTTGTGCTAAAATTCAATAAGGCTTGGTGTAATTGAGGGTGATTCGAATAAACAGCTGTTAGCTTTTCCCTTGTTGCTTGATTCGTAAGATTAAAACCTCCGTTACCCGCAACTAAAAATTTGCGTCCGACACGTTTCCCTTTTTCAAAAATATGAACCTCATGCTTTGCACTCAATTGATATGCTGCCATTAAACTTGCGGGACCTCCACCAAATAATGCAACTTTCATTCTATCGTTTATTGCACCTCTTGTTTAGCACGTTCGAACAATATTTCTCCGGTAATATATTCATCATCCCAAGTTAAAAAACTAAAAATAACGCCTTCATCAAGAGTTTCGAACTCACTCCAGTGTTCATCAAAAGCGAGGTGACGTTGCCATGTATGGGCGACCATAATTTTAAAAATTGGATCTTGCATAGTCGTTAAACAAGCGGCCGAAATCATACAATCTGTCTCATCAGTTTGGATGACTTTAAGCACTTCAAATTGATCAAGTTCGGTAAAATAATAATAGATATCCTCTTGCATTTCGCGCAAGTCGCTTCCAGATCCTGGCTTCACGTTTGAAGGAAGCTCGGCTATTTTTTCTTTAAGGGTCATAGTGTTTCACAAATTTACCCTTTTTATAGAACTGTATGCTTTTCTATGATTTTTTGAAGCTAAATATTTTTGTGCCGACATATTCCGAAGGAACATTAACATTTGTAGAATAACACATAGTTTTTGCAGCTTTTTGTGCTTCGCGGATTAAATACTGACTGCCACTATTTGATTGATTCGGATCAAGCAATGCTTTTACCACAAAACCATCAGCATCTACCCATAACTTTAATGCAATTTCACCTTCTTCTTGTAAATTGGACTCAGAATTCGGCTTTTTTATGATAGCACGGCTTAAACTACCAGTTTCAGATGGTCCAACATCCACAATATTCCATTCCGTGTTATCCCCAAATGTTGGTCCATCTGACTTTCCGTCAGTTGGACTAAAATTAAAGGCTTTGTCCACTTGAGGAGCCGCAGCTTTCTCAACTGAAATACTTGATTCGTTTTGCACAGCAACGTCCTGAGCTTCCACTGGAGTTGGATTATCTGTACTTGCATTCTCACTTCCACAGGCGGCAGGCGCCTCAAAACTAATCTCAACGTTAGTTTCAATAGGTTCAACTTCTTCCGCATTTTCAGTAGGAGTTTTTAAACTCACTAGTAAAAAGAAAAGTATAGAAAGCATGATAAAAATAGCAAACGCATAAAATGCATGTTGGTGTTCTTTCTGTTTTAAAGCAAGCAACGGATTTTTCATAATGATTTGTTTCTATATAATCATTACGGTGAAAGGGGTTACAGGGTTTCTGCTTATGGAAGATGGTGTCTGGTAAAAAGAGATCACTTATTATGCGATCTATGTCAGATAGACTCGAGACAATATTAGCCATTTCTCTGATCGATAATTAAAAAACAATCCATTCACCTAACTTTCTTGTTTTTAACCCAAGAATTAACACATTTAACTCAATAATTCATACAGTTTAAGATTTAACACCTTCTTTTCCAAGGGTTAACACCGCTTGAATTGTTGTGATACAGCAGGAGATCAATTAACACTAGTCCCTCAAAATAATTATTATAGATTTAATTATTATCGCAAAAAAGACGCTATCTTCAATAGCGTCTTTTTTTGTTACTATAAAGTTGACCTTATTCAAACTCATGCTTCCGCGAGAATTCTCTCGCTTGGTATCATTTG
>Ga0213861_10003276_pt1 | contig 13383 bp, 4 predicted proteins | sample PICome_4_FD_160110 | JGI IMG/M metagenome (GOLD analysis project Ga0213861, IMG submission 160110) | Coastal seawater microbial communities near Pivers Island, North Carolina, United States - PICO131 | ecosystem: Environmental > Aquatic > Marine > Coastal | place: USA: North Carolina | collected...
CAGGGAAAATATTTTGTATATCTTGTGCTATAATACCTATATTATCTTTAGTTTTATCAAACCCTGCTTTACCATTGTAATCATAAAGTTTTGGTTCTAATTTAATTATATCAGATAATCCCTTTTTATATGGTCTTATATTTTCTTTAACTCTTTCATCTGAGACTACAGTCCATAAATTAGAAGAAGGTTTAGCAGCTGAATTTGAAGATAATTGTAATTGATAACTAGGTGATGTAACACCAAGACCAACTCTATTGAAACTATCGACGTTAAAAGCATTATATCTAGATCCATCAGAAGACCCATTACCTACTGCAAATCTATGTATTCTTCCACTTGTATTATAAACATTAAATTTACCTACTACAAATTGGGAATCTCCATATGCTGCTGTTGCAGATGTTGGTGTTGTAACACCACACCCTATAGCATATTGAGTTGCTCCTTTACTAGCTACTGCTCCATTTCCATATGATATTCCATAAGATGAGAAGTTATCATTAAATGCTCCTCCTGTAAACGAATAACTTGCACAACCATTAGCTGTGTTGCATTTACCTACTAATAGAGAGAATCCATTTAAATCAGTATCATTTATTATACAGTTTGAACCACCACCTATAACATTAAAATCTCCTACTTGAGATAAATTGCCAGCACCCCCTATAATAGCAGTACCAAAGGCTGAACCAGAGTTAATACGGTTACTAAAGCCACCACCTATAAAACCACAACTTCCTTGTGCTTTATTGAAAGCTCCTCCTATTACTGTATTATTAGAAGCACCTATACCAGGACCTCCTGTATACTTAGTTTCATTTGCAGTTCCAAAAACAAAATCATTACCAGAGCAAGCTTTAGAAGCACCACCCCCTACAAATGAAGAATTACCAATAGCACAAGTATCATATCCTACAGCTATTGAATCTACACCTTGTGCTATATTTAATTGCCCTGCTGTAAATGAATTATTACCCTGTGCATAATTTATAGCACCAAATGCTACTGAAGCTCCTCCTGATGCTGTTACAGCATAACCGTGTGCAAAACTTTGTGCTCCTGTAGTACATGAGAATTCACCACCAGCATATGAGAATGTACCTGCAGCTGTATTATTAGCTCCACCTCCTATAAAACTACATGCTGCTGAAGCTGTGTTTAAAGTACCACCTACTATTGAAGAATGATCTTTACCACTACAAATAGTATTACAACATCCGCCTCCTATAAATCCAAATGCTCCTGAGCCTGTGTTGCGATATCCACTTCCAATAAAGCTATAACCAATTGCACCGAAAGGATCATCATTAAGTTTATTATTTGCACCACCAACTATAGAAGAATAACCTCCAATAGTGATAATATTAAAAGCACCACCTACTATAGAGTTACTACTATATGGGCTTGAAGAAATTGTATTTTGGAAACCTGCTCCTATAAAATGGCTATCACCATAAGCGGTTGAAATGGTATTTTGGGCCCCTCCTACTATGGCACTACAATATCCTGAAGATATTGAATTTTGATATCCTCCTCCTATAAATGTATTGTCTCCATAGGATGTAGAGGTAGTATTTTGGCTACCTCCTACTACAACAGAATGTGAACCACGTGCTTCATTTGAACTTCCGCCTCCTATAAAACTACATGCTGCTGAAGCTGTGTTTAAAGTACCACCTACTATACTACTACAATTACCAGCAATTAAGTTACTATAACCACTTCCTATAAAACTACGAGCTGAAGTTACACAATTACTATATCCACTACTAATTGAAGAATATTGACCAGATACAGTACTATCTCCTGCTGATAAAATACCACCAGCACTAGATACACAATTGTTGTACCCACCTGCTATTACACCATATCCTCCAGAAACAGTATTTAGAAATCCTCCACCTATAAATGAAGAATAACCGGAAACACTATTATAATTACCTCCACCTATAGAAGATAAAGTACCTGTGTTACTATGGTTTGAACCTATGGTTGCTTTTGATCCAACTGTTAAAGTAGTACCGTCGTATGTTAAATTTGTTTTAGCACATGCTGAGGTTGTTGATGTACCATTAGCGGTTAATACTCTATTAGTATTGGGATTAATAATTGCATTGAATCCTGTACCACTTGATCCACTAGTACCTGATGAACCGCTTGTTCCACTGTTACCACTTGAACCACTTGTTCCTGAAGAACCTGATGTTCCTGAAGAACCTGAAGAACCTGCTTCTACTCTATATCCTAAATCACCACTTGAATCTACTACTACTACACAAGTAGAAGAGTTTGACTGTAACTGAGGCATATTTACAGTACCACTATTAAGGTTTAATGGGTTTGATGTAGTACCAGCTGATGTATTTCTAGTAAGGAATTCTAAACAACCCATATTAGATGAACCAAGTCCTCCTCCTCCATTATTTCCAGTTGCTGTAATTGTTGATTTATTTACGGTACCATCTTGGGTAATTTGGAGACTACCTGAGCTCCACCCATTAACATCATTTCTTGATACTGATAAAGTTCCACCAACACCACTATCATTTGGTCTTACGTTAAAATTACCTTTAACTTGAGTATAACCGGTAATACACATATCACCGTCTTGCTGTGTTAAACCTGAAGCACTAACTTGTAAAATTGGTACTCCTGATATATCAGATGCTGCAAATACTGTTCCTAATAAATCATCTGTTACTGAGAATAATTGGCCTTGAGATCCTTGTACATCTAAAACTGTACTACCTGATCCTGATACTGTTACACATCCAAGGAATGAACCACTATTAAAGTATGCAGTACATGCAGCCGTAGATGTTAAATCTGAACCTATTATAAATGAGTTGTTATGGTTTACATAATTGTTTTTACCTCCTAATATACCACTACAATCTGCTGAGGCTGTGTTTAGAGTACCACCTACTATTGAAGAATATGCTTGTGATGCTTTATTTCTAAGACCCCCTCCTATAAATACTCCACTATCACTACCCGGTGCTAAATTACAACAACCACCAACTATAATCCCACCAGGAGAGCTTACTGTATTGAGTTCTCCTGCTCCTATAAATGCACCTGGACCTCCATAACCTCCGTCAATAGTATTAGATACACCTCCTACTATAACACCTCTATTTAAAGAACCATCTATTGTGTTGTTACATCCTGCTCCTATAAATCTAAAATTATTATAAGCGCCAGATAATGTATTATCCTGACCTCCTACAATTACAGAAGTATGAGATTGATAATCACCAGATATACTGTTGTTATTTCCTCCTACAATTACATGTTTTGCATTTTGAGAATAATTTGATGAAATAGTATTACTAATACCACCTCCTATAAAACTACAAGCTGCTGAGGCTGTGTTGAGAGTACCTCCTACTATAGAAGATTTTATACCTGTTATACAGTTTTGACATCCACCTCCTACAAAACTATAATCATTGGTGATTACACTTTCATAACCACCTCCTATAAAAGAATTAAAAGAATCCCCTATAAAGCTACCTTTACCACCTACAATAACATTATAACAATTCTGACTACCCGAAATTTGGTTACTATCACCACTTCCAATAAACATATAGCCTTGACAACTACCAGTTATAATGTTTTGACTTCCACCTACTAGTACATTTCCTGCGGTTGAATACCCTAATAAATCAATTTTATTTGAACTACCACCTCCCATGAAATTAGTAGAATATGCTATTAATTTATTACATGATCCACCTACTAAAACATGAGGTGCTTGTGCAAAGTTAGTACACACAATGTTTTCAACCCCAGCTCCTATAAAGCTATGATCTCCACAATTAACATTTGATTTTCCCCCTACAATTACAGCACAACATGCAGCATCAATACAGTTATTAGCACCGGCTCCAATAAAACTACCAGATGCACCAGTAAACGCAGCACCAATACCTGTACCAGTTATACAGTTGTTTCTACCTGCTACAATTGCGGCTACACCACCAGCATTGCTGTTTTCACAACCACCACCTATAAAGTTATAATCTCCTTTATTAACACCAATTGTTCCTGAGGCATAATTATCATATCCGCCAACAATAACTTGACCAATAGCACAGGTATTTGCTGAGTTGGAAAAACCACCTCCAATGAATCCATATACACAACTTCCATTTATAGCGTTATTTTGACCACCGGAAATAGTTGACCAACAACCAGAAGCTTGATTTGAGCCACTTACAGGCTGAATTCCTGAATCTTCGTCTCCAGGAGCATAATATTCATAAGGACCTATTGGACCTGATGCACCTGAGCTACCACTTGTTCCTGAAGAACCAGATGTGCCTGATGAGCCACTTGTACCTGATGTGCCTGAAGAACCAGATGTGCCTGATGAACCTGAAGTACCTGATGAACCTGAAGTTCCAGAATTACCAGATGAACCACTTGTTCCTGACGAACCACTTGTTCCTGAATTACCTGAAGAGCCACTTGTGCCACTTGATCCTGATGTACCACTTGAACCAGAAGTGCCACTAGTACCTGAAGTACCTGATGAACCTGATGTTCCTGGTGATCCTGATGAGCCTGAAGTGCCGCTTGAGCCTGAAGTACCTGATGTACCTGAAGTGCCGCTTGAACCTGAAGTACCTGATGAGCCTGATGATCCGCTTGTTCCACTTGAACCTGATGAGCCTGATGTTCCACTTGAACCTGATGTACCTGATGTACCACTTGAACCACTTGTTCCTGAAGAACCTGATGAACCACTTGTGCCTGAAGAACCTGATGTACCACTTGTGCCTGAAGTGCCACTTGTGCCGCTTGAACCACTTGATCCTGACGAGCCACTTGTTCCTGAATTACCTGAAGAGCCACTTGTTCCACTTGATCCTGATGTACCACTTGAACCACTTGTACCTGATACTCCAGAAGAACCACTTGTACCACTTGAGCCTGATGTGCCGCTTGTACCTGATGTTCCTGAAGTGCCGCTTGTACCAGATGTGCCTGATGAACCGCTTGTACCACTTGAACCTGAAGTACCTGAACTTCCACTTGTTCCTGAAGTACCACTTGTTCCTGATGAACCAGATGTACCTGAAGAGCCGCTTGATCCTGATGAGCCTGAAGTTCCTGAAGAACCAGATGTACCTGAAGTTCCAGAAGAACCAGATGAACCATCTCCACCTGAAGCACCAGCTAAATTTATACACCAAGTACCTGAACCTCCTGATGAGCCTACAGATTCAACAACTACTAATACAATTGCTCCTGTTGAGGGGTTATATGAAGTTACAGTGCATTCTAAATAATTTAAGGTATTTAAAGATAAAATTACGGTTTGTGCACTAGTATAAGCTAAACCTGTTCCTATAGTTAAGTTAAGTGTAGCTCCTATTGTTTGGGGTAAAGATATGTTTTGAGTACTGCAATCGGCGTATATATCTCCTGATTCTCCTGAAGAACCACTTGTTCCACTTGAACCTGAAGTACCTGATAAGCCTGATGAACCTGATGTTCCTGATGATCCTGATGTTCCGCTTGAACCTGATGAGCCTGATGTGCCAGATGAACCACTTGAGCCTGATGTGCCTGATGTGCCACTTGAACCTGATGTACCAGATGTACCCGATGAACCACTTGTACCTGATGAACCTGATGTTCCTGAAGTACCTGATGTGCCTGAAGTACCACTTGTGCCACTTGAACCAGAAGTACCAGATGAACCACTTGTGCCACTTGAACCAGATGATCCGGATGATCCTGATGAACCAGATGTACCTGAAGTACCGCTTGAACCTGATGAACCAGCCTCACCTGTGTTACCTGATGAACCTGAAGTTCCAGATGTTCCTGAAGTACCTGATGAACCTGATGTTCCTGAAGAACCACTTGAACCTGATGTACCTGATGAGCCACTTGTACCTGATGAACCACTTGTGCCTGAATTACCAGATGAACCTGAGGTCCCACTTGAACCTGCTGTTCCACTTGAACCAGATGAACCAGATGAACCTGAGGTTCCATTTGTCCCAGATGTACCTGATGAACCATTTGTCCCAGATGTACCTGAAGATCCTGAAGTTCCTGAAGAGCCGCTTGATCCAGATGAACCAGATGTGCCACTTGTTCCACTTGAACCACTTGTCCCTGAAGAGCCTGATGTACCACTATTTCCTGATGAACCGCTTGTTCCACTTGAACCTGATGTTCCTGAATTACCAGATGAACCACTTGTTCCTGATGTACCACTTGTTCCAGAGGTTCCTGATGTGCCACTTGTTCCAGAGGTTCCTGATGAGCCGCTTGTACCTGAAGAACCGCTTGTTCCTGATGTGCCCGAAGTACCTGAAGTGCCACTTGAACCACTAGTACCAGATGTACCTGAACTTCCACTTGTTCCTGAAGAACCGGATGAACCTGATGAACCGCTTGAACCTGATATTCCTGATGTGCCACTTGTACCTGATGAGCCTGAAGTGCCGCTTGAACCTGAAGTACCTGATGTACCTGAACTTCCACTTGTTCCTGAAGAACCGGATGAACCTGATGAGCCACTTGTACCTGAAGTGCCACTTGATCCTGACGAGCCTGAAGAACCTGAAGTACCTGATGTGCCACTTGAACCTGAAGTACCTGATGTGCCACTTGAACCGCTTGTTCCAGATGAACCTGATGAACCAGAAGAACCACTTGTTCCTGAAGTGCCACTTGAGCCTGATGAACCTGAAGAGCCTGATGAACCTGATGTTCCTGAAGAACCGCTTGTTCCTGATGTTCCTGAAGAACCGCTTGTTCCTGATGTGCCAGATGAACCATCACCCCCTGAGGCACCAGCTAAATTTATACACCAAGTACCTGAACCTCCTGATGAACCAACAGATTCAATAACTGTTAATGTAATTGCCCCTGTTGCTGAGCTGTATGTGGTTACAGTACATTCTAAATAATTTAGGGCATCTAAAGATAAAATTACGGTTTGTGCGCTAGTATAAGCTAAACCTGTTCCTATAGTTAAGTTAAGTGTAGCTCCTATTGTTTGAGGTAAAGATATATTTTGAGTACTACAATCAACATATCTATCTGAAATTCCAGAAGTACCACTTGTACCTGATGAGCCTGAAGAGCCGCTTGAACCTGAAGAACCAGATGTACCGCTTGAGCCTGAAGTGCCACTTGTACCACTTGAGCCTGAAGTGCCACTTGTACCTGATGTGCCTGAAGTGCCACTTGATCCTGATGTTCCTGATGAACCCGAAGAACCTGAAGAACCAGAAGTACCTGATGTACCGCTTGAACCAGATGTTCCGCTTGTGCCACTTGATCCACTAGTTCCTGATGAACCAGATGTGCCACTTGTTCCACTTGAACCTGATGTGCCTGAAGAACCTGATGAACCAGAAGAACCACTTGTGCCACTTGTACCACTTGAGCCTGAGGAACCTGATGAACCTGATATTCCGCTTGTACCCGATGTTCCACTTGTGCCACTTGAACCTGCTGTACCACTTGATCCTGATGAGCCACTTGAGCCTGATGTACCAGAAGTACCGCTTGAACCTGATGAACCACTTGAACCAGAGGTTCCTGAAGTGCCACTTGTACCTGATGTTCCCGAAGAGCCTGATGAGCCACTTGAACCTGATGTGCCTGATGATCCTGAGGATCCTGAAGTACCTGATGTGCCACTTGAACCACTTGTTCCTGATGAACCTGATAAACCAGATGTACCACTTGAACCGGAGGTTCCTGAATTACCACTGGAGCCTGATGTGCCTGATGATCCTGAGGATCCTGAAGTACCTGATGTGCCATCTTCACCACTTGAACCTGATGTACCGCTTGATCCTGATGAACCAGATGTGCCACTTGTGCCACTTGAACCACTTGAACCTGATGTTCCTGATGTTCCTGATGTTCCACTTGAACCTGAAGTACCGCTTGTTCCTGAAGAACCGCTAGTTCCTGAATTACCAGAGGATCCAGAAGTACCTGAAGTGCCACTTGTTCCTGATGAACCAGAAGTACCTGAAGAACCTGCGGTTCCTGATGAACCAGATGTACCGCTTGTTCCACTTGAACCTGCTGTTCCTGATGAACCAGATGAACCTGATGAGCCACTTGAACCAGATGTGCCAGAAGTTCCTGATGAACCCGAAGATCCATCTTCCCCGCTAGAACCAGAAGTACCACTTGTACCTGATGAACCAGATGAACCACTAGCTCCTGAAGAACCTGATGATCCCGAGGATCCTGAAGTGCCACTTGTACCTGATGAGCCTGAAGTGCCACTTGTACCTGATGTTCCTGATGTACCTGAAGAACCATCTCCACCTGTTGCACCATCTAAATTGACATTCCAACTACAATAAGTTCCACTTCCTGTTGTAGAAGTAGGTGAACCAAAACACAATTCTCCTGTGCTACTATTATAAGATAATACTTCACATTCTTGATGGTTGTTGGCATCATATGCTATAATAATAGATTGTGCAACAGTATAAGCTAAATTTGTATCTACAAATATGCAACCACTACCCCCTAATGTAAAACAAGTTGTTGATGTTGTGGCATATCTATCTGATGTGCCACTAGTACCAGATGAACCTGAGGTGCCACTTGAGCCTGATGTACCACTTGAGCCTGAAGATCCATCTTCACCACTTGATCCTGATGTGCCACTTGAACCTGATGAACCTGAGGTGCCTGATGAACCTGAGGTACCTGATGAACCTCCTACAGTTCCAGCAAGGTTTACTTCCCAATTGCAATAATTTCCAGTTCCTACTTGGGTTATAATATCACCATAACACAAAATTCCTGTAACAGGGTCATAACTAACAACTAAAGCGGTTTGAAAAGCTGTATTGCTGTTAGCCATTATCATTTCTTGACCAGCAGAATAAGCTAATCCTACTCCAACAGTAATACAAGTATTACCTACTCCTAAATCTTTACAAGTTGTTGAAGTTGTAACATATTTGTCTCCATCTTCACCTGAAGTACCTGATGAACCACTAATACCCGAAGAACCACTAGTACCACTTGAACCACTTGTTCCTGAAGAACCTGATGTACCTGAACTACCAGAAGTTCCAGATGAACCACTTGTGCCTGATGAACCAGCGTTTAATAAATTTGTCTTTTTTACTTCTTTCGTTGTATTATCAACAACAACTACTTCAAAATTTGTAGTAGTATCTGGTAAATCGGGTGTAAATACACTTCCTGAAAATGATGCTGAACCCGTATTATTAAATGAACCTGATATTGATATGTCATAGGCATCTGCAGCTGTAAATGCATCTACTGATTGGGAAACATGCCAAGCGTTAATAGTAAAACCTTGTGAGATTTCATCAACATTTGGGTTAAAAATATTTTCTAATTTATTGGCCATCAGGTTTTATTATAAATATTAAAAATTTTTTCTTATGGTACTAAACAAACTTTTTTGTAAGTAGTCCCATCATGAAAATATAACTCTGCTACACCACCCCCAGCGTCACAAGCTGTTAACATTCCTGCTTGACCTGTTCCAATTGGATCTTTTAGTTGCATTTGTGTAGTACACCCTACATTTAAATTGTTTACGTGGGTTGTACATGCAGCACAACTTGTAATATTTGAACCAATTATAAAGGATTCATTATGGCATACATAATTGCAGCATCCTCCTCCTATAAAACTACAATCTGAAGAAGCAGTATTATATGCCCCTCCCAATATTGATGAATATTCACCAGTAACACAGTTTAATAGTCCACCTCCAATCAAAGAATAGTTGTCGGCAGTACAGTTCCCATATCCCCCTACAATTATACTACTTACACCTGAAGCTTTATTTAAAGTTCCTCCTACAATAATATTAAATTGATCTGAACCTGTGTTACAAGATCCTCCTCCTATAAATGTATGTGCGTTAGAAGCCTGATTGTATCTACCACCACCAACAAAAGCACAAGGAAAAAGAGTACTGTTATCAAGACCCCCAACTATAACAGAATGGTTATCTGCTGATGATATACAATTTGATTCACCTCCCCCTATATATGCACAATTTGAAGTTGCTGATATAATATTATCACAACCACCCCCAATAGTAGAAACAAAAGTATCACCAACTGTATTATTTCCTTCCATAGGTTTAATAGCAGCATTACTACCTGTTTCATATGGGCTTACAGAAGGTTGGGGTACAAAACTACTGGCAGCTACATAACCTACACCTCCAGTAGAACTATTATAAGATAGTACATTTGTTTGAGATAAATTTGGTATCCCATTTATAGAAAAAGAATTTACAGAAGAACCAGAAAATAATAAACTACCTGTAACTGTTAAAGAACCAGATATTGCAATATCATAAGCTTCTGCTTTTGTAAAAGCATCTATTGATTGTGATACTTGTGCCGCTCTTATTACTTGGAGGGTTGAAATTCCACTATTTGAAAGTGTACACGCCATTATCTATCTATATTTACTAAAATTGTTGTGTCAGTTGTTTGTGAAGTAGGTAAAGGTTGAGCTAATTTACCTACAGCTAATAATTCATGATCATCATTGTACATACCTACAGTTGTTACGTAAGGACTAAAATATGAACCAGTTGCAAAATCATAAGGTACACCACTTGAAGTGTTTTCATTTCCAGTTAAACTAGACGATATAATACTAGGATTTTGGGAGAAATTAAATTCACTTTCTCCTATTGTACATTTGTATTGAGTTTCATAAATGGTATATGAACTTGAAAATGATGCGGTGATTTCAGACCCGGAATAAGCATTTTCTAAATTTAACCCATTCCAATCTTGTTGAGTTAAAATAACCGTACCGTGGGGATAAAATATTTGCCCTACATTTATACTAGCTGAAAGTAGATTTCCTTCTCCATCATCTGTAATTTCTGATGTTTGGCTCCATCCATTACCATCATTATTTAAATTTAATACAAATGATTCTGGTTGGATATAGTCTCCAAATAATTTGGAAGGAATTGAAAATACTAAGATTTCTTCATTTGAACTTGTAGGGAAATACCGTGATTGAGTTAATGATGATTGTAAGTAATTTACGTATCTTCCGTTAGATCCATTAGGACCTATTAACACATCCCCAGATGGCTCAGACCCAAGAAGTACACTAGCAGTTATGGCATCATCACCAAAACTTGAAGTTAAATAATTTGAGTAATATAATTGTTTAATATTATCATATACTGATGATTGGGATAGAATTAAACTACCAGAATTAAATCCTGTTTCTGAATTAGTAGAAGAGGTAAAATTTACGTTTTTGCCTAAAAATCTATTAACATCAGCATTAGAGGCAGATAATTCACCATCTCCAGTAAAAGTAAATGATTTATTTACTTCTAAAGGCGATACAATTATATCTTGTGAGTTGAATTGTTTGAAAGCCGCCATTCATCCTAAAAGTCTAATTTAACTCTAATAAGAGCTTCTTTTGTAAAATCTTTTTGTATTGGTTTTGATAATTTAGCTACTGCTAACAAATCATTTGCATCGTTGTATAAACCTACTGTTGTTGGGTATACTGTTGGGTTATTTATAAAATAAGAATATATTACTTCACCTGTTGAGCCTGATATAAATGATGGGTTTTCTGAATAGTTAAATTCTGAACTTCTTGATCTTACAAAAATATAATCAGAAGTAATTGTTTCTTGACAACCTAAATCAAATGAAGCTCCTCCACTACCCGACATATGCACAAATAATCTTTGAGCATTATTAGCATCAGTATTTAATGTTCTATCAGTATTTAAATTAATTCCTTCTGGAGTATCTGATATATCTAAAGCAGCACCATTTAAAAGGATAGTTCCAATATCTGGAAGAAATAAACCATACGATCCACTGTTTTCAGTATATCCTGTGTTATTACTATTTATACCTGAAGTTTTATTGTAGGCTGTACCATTTGATCCACTAATAACTTGGTAAGCTCTCATTGTGCCAAAATATTGAGGAATAGGAACATCTTGAGAATTATCTGTTAATTGTAAAGTAGTTTGCCCTGATACACTACTTGATAAAAGTAAATTTAAAGATCCAGGGAATAAAGTTTCTTTGTATCTTGCTCGTTCAATACTAAGGGCATAAAAATAACTACCAGTAACATTTCCAAAAGTAAAATTAGCATTTTCATCTTCTAATACTAATGTTCTATAAGAACCATAAGTTGTAATTGAAGGTGAATAATTATTTACATCTGGGTTATAAGAAGCAGCACCACCACCAGTTGCATCTCCATAAGCAATAGCAAATTGTATTTCGGAATTAGCTTGTTCGCTTCCAGTATTTAATACATTTAAGTAATATTCACCTGACTGTCCTGTTTCTTGAGCAGAAGAGGTAAAAAAGGTAGATAATGTAGGTTGGTTTGCTGACCATACAGCAGTTGATACCGCATCGGCACTTACTACAAAATCTTGTGGGTCTAATCTGTTAAAGCTCATCTATTTATTTTTTATGTAGTTGATTTAGTTATAGTTACTGGGACTGTGATTCTTGCTCCACTATCTAAACCTATTACTGTTAAAGTAGAGATTAAAGTAGAATTAGTTCCAAATAAAGTATTAATTGTTGTTGCTCTTAAGTTTATTTGAGTACCAGTTACGGTAGCGGAAACATTTGTTCCAATAGTTTGGGTAGCTGTAGCATTTGAAGTAGTAGCAGCTGTTGTTTGGATTCCTAACCCTTCAAATGAAGCTAAAGTTCTCACATCAGAAATTGTAGCTGTATATCCACTTGTTTCAAATGTTTGGTCATTACCCAAATAATTTAAGGTTTGTGGGGTTATTGCTAACTGTGCTCCTTGCTGTAAAGTAATAGCAGCATATCCAAGATTTAAAATTGGCATTTTTGCTGTACCTCTAGGTAAAGTTGTTAACTTATATTTCATTATTTGGCTTTCCAAAGGAAAAGCTTCTAATAAAGGTTGATTTACAATTGCTTCACCATAATATGCAGAACCTGAGGGATGAGTTGGATTAAAAAGTGTATAATCTATTTCATCATCTGATAATGCAAATTGAGTAATTTGAAATGAACCATCATTTGATGCCAATGCTTCTCTACCTTTTGTAGTTAATATAGCATCAACTGTTACTACTGCGTTATTTAAGTATCCCATTATGTTGTTTTTATATAAATATTGTTATATGTTATAAATATGTTATTCTACTAGTTTTTTATCAACTAAATCAGATAATATTTCATCTGGGTTAGTTTTTAATGTACCTGCTGGATATTCTGGAAATAGAAATCCAGTTGATGAACCTGTTATTGGAGGGTTTTCGTAAGGATATTTTTGAGTGGTAATTATAGAACTTGCTTCATCAACATATCTTCTTATTACAAAGAA